>MDSW01065152.1_pt1 | contig 110407 bp, 97 predicted proteins | sample 811171 | NCBI WGS metagenome assembly MDSW01 (sample SAMN05326641, study PRJNA326480) | marine metagenome | isolation source: seawater | place: Atlantic Ocean: North West | collected 2012 | reverse complement strand
TCAGACGCCTGGCCCGATGCCCCGCATCGCCCGGCGCCGTCTTTCGCGTGAGGCGGGCCGCAATCCGTCAACAGAATTGAGCCAACCTCTGCACAATTCACTCTAGAGTGTTTTGCGCATTGAGGGGCGCGTCATCTGCCATGTGTTAGGTTTTCAATTCCGAAGAGCCTGCGTCATCGCGGAACCCGGTAGGGGCGTGGCGATCCATAGACAGCAGTATTGTCCTGTGAATCAGGGATTGCTTCGCTTGTGCTTGCAATAATGACGATGCCATCTTATCAAGAATTTATGCTCCCCGCTTAATCCCGGTCCCGGTTGTGGGCCGGGATCACGCCCCGGATTTGGACTTGTTGAGATATTCCATGGCGTTCACGCTGGAATTGGCGACATGGTTGTGCATCGCTTCAAAGGCCCGGTTCATATCTGCCGCTAGGATGGCGTCCACAATGTCCCGGTGTTCCTGATAGGAGGCTTTCATCCGGTCCCGCACCTTGAAAAACACGCTGCGACGGAAGGGCGCCAGGCGATGCCAGAGATTGGAGGCCATGCCCGTCAGGCTTTCATTGTGGCAGCCCCGATAAATCATGGCATGAAATTCCGCATTGATTGAAGAATAGGTTTTTTCGTCATTCCTTTTCAGTGCCTTGTCAAATTCCTCCAAAAAGCCTTCCAGTTTTTTGCGTTCAAGTGTGCTCATCCGCAACGCCGAGAATTTGGCACAAAGGGCTTCCAGCTCCACCAGCGCCTCAAACATATCAGTAAGCTGGTCAATATTCAGGTCGACGACGGTAACCCCCTTGCGGGGTTTGATTTCAACCAGACCGGTTGAGGCCAACTGCCGTAGCGCATCCCGCACGGGGGTGCGGGAGACAGAAAACTGGTTCGCCAGACTTTGTTCCTCGATTTTCTGGCCGGGGGCCAACGTGCCGGAAAGAATTTGTTCCGCAAGCTGCTGGCAAATGGTTTCCGATATGGTTAAATTCATTGAACTGTTCCCTCTCAGTCATTTCAACCCGAAATGAAGCCACACAAATGAAGCCACATACAAATTCTGGGGATCTAGCGTCCCGACGACCAAAATCAGCTAAGCGCCCGATGGGTATGACCTGATCCAGATCCTCTTGTGCAAATAATACTCTCAAAACTGAGCACAGTATACAAATAAACACGCTTGTGTTCCAGAGGCAGTATTTTGTTTTGCTAAACCCCCATCCCTGTCGATTATTGAGGTGTTGTTAACAGGAGATCCTGCAAGACATAGCAGGCCGTTCTTGTCAAGACAAGCGGGAACAGGCCCGGGTCAACCTATTCACAATTCACTCTAGAGATCAATCTCGATCACCCCGTCTTCCTGCTTCGCCCGAGAGGAACATAGAATGATATGGGTTGCGCGTTGTTTGGCGGAAAGGACAAAATCCCGGTGCTCCACCTCGCCGGAAACCAGGCCGCATTTACAGACGCCGCATATACCGTCGGAACATTTCATCGGCACATGAATCCCCTGTTCGGCCAGCACGTCTGTGATGCGTTTTTCCGCCGGGACCGGGATGTCGCGCCCGGACCGGACAAGACGAACCGTAAAGCGGTGATTGACATAATCGCCCGTTTCGGGCACGGAAAAATATTCCTTGTGCAGGGCGTCTTCGGGCCAGCCCAGTGCAGAGGCGGTGTCCAGCACGGCGTTCATATACCGATCCGGGCCGCAGGTATAAAGATGAAATCCTTCCTCATAACCCTCAAGCAATTTGTCCAGGTCCGCGCGGCTGCCCTCATCCGAAAAATGCAGATGCACCCGGTCCGCCCAAGGCACCGTGGCAAGATCGGACAGGAAAGCGGCGCTCTGGCGCGAGGCGCAGGAATAATGCAGGGTGAACGCTGCGCCCAAGGCATGAAGCCGATAGGCCATGGCCATCAGCGGCGTGATGCCGATTCCGCCGGCCATCAGCAGGCTTTTCTGGGCGTCCTCCTGGAGCGGAAAATGATTGACCGGCCGGGTGATGAAGACCTTGCGGCCTTCTGTGAAAATGCGATGCAGCAGCTGGGAGCCGCCGGTGCCGCTCTCCTCGCGCAATACGGCGATGCGATATTTTGAGCGGTCCGCCGGATCGCCCGCCAGGGAATAGGACCGGATGAATTCGGGGGCCACGACCACATCCACATGAGCCCCGGCCTCAAAAGCCGGCAGCGACGCCCCATTCAGGGAGGTGAGATCATAGCTGATGATATCTGCTGTCTCTCGTTTGACCTTGGCCACTTTGACCCGCAAGACGGGAGGGGGCCCTGGCGGTAATTTGTATTCATGGGCAAGCCCATCCACCTTGCCGTGGCGCAGCCGGTCCCGGTAGGTTTCGGGGGACAACAGGTCCCGATATGCCTGAATACCTTTTTCCCTGTTCATGGGAAAGGTATAGGGCCAGGGTGGCGGGGCCAGATTGGCCGGATAGACGGCCAGGGTCTGGTCTTCGAATTTCAGGTCCAGATCCGGTTGCAGATCGCGTTTATTCACCTCATGTCGGCTGGGGGCGTAGGGACCTTCGTCTTCCATTTCCAGGTCCCACCACCATTTTTTGACCGGGTTAAGACGGCCGCGGCCTAATGTGTCATCAAGGCGGGCCAGGGTCTTGGCAAGAACCGGGACATGGCTGGCGAGCCAGCGAAAGGGGGCTTCCGCAAACAAACCTTCCAGATTCCATGGACAGGTTTTCATGCAGCGCCCGCACATGGCGCCATTCGGCTGACCGACGCGATACTGGGTGCAGCGCTGGCTGTCGGATTTCCAGATCTCGTAGCCATTGAACATTTTTTTCGGGCCGGCCGTGATGGCGCCGGACGGGCATTCTCGGGCGCATTTGTTGCAGTTGTTGCAGAAATTCTGTAACCCGAAGTCAATCGGCTTGTCATGTTTGAGGGGCATATCCGTGGTAATCACGCCGGATTTGAGGCGGGGGCCCAGAAACGGATTGAGGATCACTTCGCCAATGCGGCTGACTTCCCCCAGGCCGGACAACAGCAGCAACGGCGGTTGCAATACCTCGCCATCCATTACCGAATGCACCCGAGCGGAATAGCCCAGGGCGCGAATCTGGTTAGCGATCACCCCGCCCAGCAGGGAAAACCGCAAATAGGCCCGCATGGATTGGGAACAGGCAATCCAGTCGTCTCCCGATGCGCCGTCCATGGTTTCGTGCCCCTGATCAATGATGACGGAAATGGCGTTTTGGTGATAGGGCGTGATGGGCTCTCCCAGTGCATTGTGACTGTAATAAACCCAGTCCGGACAGCGCGACAGACCCACCGCATCAGCCCCGAGGAAATACAGGGCCGCCTTGAGGTTCAGGCTGTTTTGTTCCGGCGAACGGGCCGTTTCAGAAATCGTCTCCGCCCTGGGGCCGTCCTGCAACAGGACAAAAGCCGCCAGCGCCCGCCGGGCAGCAAAGGAAATCGGGCTTTTGCGTACATAATTGCCGTTCTTGGCTTTTTCCTGAAGCGTTTTGCCCATATCGCCAAACAGGGCGCGGGCGAACATGTCGGTTCTTTTGGGTACCCGGGGCACGCGGGCTTCGTCAATAAAGGTGGTGGGGGCTTTGACACGGTTAATTTTTTCAAAAGGATGTTGTCCGTCGGCAAAGCGGCGCCGGGCAAAAGCCTCCCGATTAAAGGCATTTTTGGCAAATCCCTTGCCCACCCACCAGGCGGGGCCGTGACTGTGCCAGCGATTCCACATGTTACGCGGGGCCAGGGGCCGGTCCGGGCTTATATCCAGTGTGGTGGTGACGGCGGCAATGCCAAACCGTCGGCCCAGATAGGGGTTTTCGATACAGGGACCATCAGGACTGTGCACCACTTCGCCAAGTCCGGCGGCGATAACCAGTTTGTTGAGATCCACATCGGAAGCCGATCCGGTATGTCCCCGGGCTTCCCAACCCAGCAGCCGAATATAGTTGGACAGGACAATGGCGGTTTCCGCACCCCTGAGTGCGGCCCGCTGGGGTTGAGCCTCCCGGATCCAGGCCGTTCCTGGCTCATTTGGGGCCGGGTCACGGGGATATTCATACAGAAAAACCAGCGCATGAGTATGATGGGAAATGTCACGGGGCGGGGCTTCCATCGTTTCGCGCAATTCAGCCATCACCACGTCGATGCCGGAAGCCAGGGTTTCGGTCTGTCTGGTTTTCAGGTCCTCGGCAAGTTTGTCGACCCCCGGATTGACGAGAGGTTCTTCCAGAAACATGTCAGGCGTCAGCCGGCAGATTCCCACCTGGCTTGCGTCACAATAATAGCCGAAAGCCTTGAGATGGGCGGCGCGTTCCTCAAGGTCGTCTGGAATGACGGCGCGTTCTTTTTTCACCAGGCCGTCGCGAATGGCATCCATCATGGCCTGATAGTCTCGCATGGCGTTGACCAGGCTCAGGGGGTCTTCCTGGCGCACAAAGGAGACCGGCACCATGGGCGGCACGGCGGACAGATCGGGGAGCCCGGAGGTTCGCTTCAGGCGTTCCAGCGGATAGGGGCCCAGATGAACCGGTCGATCTTTATAGGAAAAAAAGCGCATCTTTCCGGCCCCTGTCTATGAAAAGCGCCCGTTTTGGGGGTCGCCTGTCCACGGTTTGATCGTCATCTTTTAATCACCTGCGTCTTTTAATCACCTGCGTCATGCTGTTTTGGTCCCGTTCCGGTCATGAGAAGCCCACTCTAGATTCTGGGGATCAGATTCTTGGGATCAGATTCTGGGGATCAGATTCTGGGAATCGCCGTATCTTCTCCCTCCATCAGCTTGTCAATCAGCCGGTAGAATTCGGCCAGTTCCTGTTTGGTGAGTTTGGATTCGAAATGCCGTGCGGTGGCGGCCGCATGTCTTTTAACCTTTTGCAGGATGGATTGGCCTTTATCGGTCAGCTCAATACAGGTGGCTCGGCCGTCTCCGCTATGGGGTTTTTTGATGATCAGCTTATCTTTTTCCATATCCCGCAACAGGCGGGAAATTATGGATTTCTCCACCCCCAGATAAGCGGCGATGGCGGAAGGAAAAACGATCTGTTCCAGGCCCACAGCGCACAGCACGCACCAGGTCAGTCGGGAAATGCCGATGGGAGAGATGGCTTCCTCGAAATGTTTTTCATTGATACGGGACAGCCGCGACAGGCGGTATCCGTAACTTTCATGAAGACGATATGAGATGTCCTGTGTCATTAGTTGACAATGTAAACTATATAGTTATCATTGTCAATAAAATCATACATTTAAATACACAGGAGGCAAGCACACAGGAGGCCCATAGGGGTGTTCGCTCCGAAACATCAGGGGGTGATAGATTTGACTATCTTGTAGAGATAAATTTGGGTAGACAAGAGAGCGAGCTCGATCGATATATTTTCTGCTCATCGAAAAGACAGCCATATGCAGAACGGATCATCTTCATGAGGCCTGGCCCGAATTACACAGATCTAAACCGTATTTACGAAGGGTTTAACGAAGCATATTCGTCTGAACCTGAACGATATGCCGTGTTAAGTTTCCAGTCGTCCGGTGACGTGCATAACGGAATTCGCCTTGACTTAAACGATGAAATGGCCAAGGGATATTGGGAACTTCTACGTCCGCATCGGGATTTGCTAATCTGTATTGCCGACGGCATGTATCATGCAGATTACCGGCAGACCATCCTGCCGCGTCGTGATATCATTTCCCTGCGTTTTCTGCTGTCCGGCAGTCTGGCGTTTACCTTTGACAAGCTGGGGAAGGTTGATGTGCCGCAAGCCAGCGTGTCGGTCCTGTACACACCGGAAGATAACCCTTTTGATCTGTTCATTGATCGGGGCAGTCACTTGTGCTCTGTAACCCTTCATTTGCATCCTGATATGTTGCGTAATCATTTTGGTTTGGATCGACGCAGGATTCCTGCAAGCCTGGAAGACGTCATTTATGGCGGTAAACTGGATAAAAACCTGTATAACCTTCCGTTGTCAGCGGCGACAATGAATATTGTTCTGAGTATGATGAACGCCCCATATCAGGGAATGCGAAAACGTATTGTGGCCGAAGCCAAAACCGCCGAGTTGATCTGTCGTCTGTTTCAGGAAATCGAAGAGAGCGCGAACGCTGGTTTCCGCTCGCTTGCCTCAGAAAATTCTCCGAACATTTCACTCAAGCAGAAGCTGTTCACAGCGCAGAAAATTCTGATCGAAAAACATCAGAATCCGCCCACTCTCGCCAGTCTGGCCCGTGAGGTGGGGCTCAACCGTAATACACTGAGTGCCGAATTCAAACGGCTTTTCGGGCATACTGTTTTTGAATTCTGCCAGGCCTATCGTATGAACAAGGCCCGCGAATTTCTACAGGACAGAAGCTTGAGCATATCCCAGGTGGCCGAGCGCGTCGGATATGAACATCCCACCAATTTTACATCAGCTTTTAAAAAACATTACGGGGTGTTGCCAAAAGCCATGCGTCTGACTGATTAGGGATGTGTTTTTGGCGTGAATTGTGAATAGGTTGTCTCAATTCACTCTAACCATCAAGTCTTTCGCTGAGGGGGCAGGGGTCGGCGATTCGGAAAATCCCCATATTGTTGGCTTTTTCAGACGGGTCTGGCTTCAGGAGGCTGGGCCGATCTGTTGTGATCCTTTGCCCGTTGTATTCACAAAAATGTATGTCCAGAAATTGATGATTGCATCATTTATTGTGCGGATCGCATCATTATTAAAATTTAATTTCGATTATAGTCGCCTTTCAATAATTAAAAAACTTCACGAATAAACAGTTGTCAAGGTGCGTACTTGGCACCTGCCTAACATAAATTGAGAGGTCGAGGAAAAACATGACATATTACCACACGAGGAAGTTATTGAATGTTACGGCGCTATCCACTTGCGTGCTGAGCGGTGCTGCCGTTCTTCCCGCATCTTCCATCGCGGAGGAGGCCGCTGCTGACATGGCCTTTGAGGAAATCATTGTGACGTCTCGCAAAAGGACGGAAACCATGCTGGACGTGCCGATCAGCATCAATGTGGTTTCCGAAGCGTCTCTGGAAAAACTCGGCGCCAATGATTTTACCGACATTCTGGGCACGGTGCCGAGCCTGACCGCCTATCAGAACGGTCCGGGCCGCACCCGCATCACCATTCGCGGCGTGTCCAATGGCGGCGGCAATGACAACGATACCCAGAACCAGGAAACCGTCGGAGTGTATCTGGATGAAATCCCGATTTCCATGGGCGCCATGAACCCGGAACTGAACTTGTTTGACCTGGAACGGGTCGAGGTGTTGCGAGGCCCCCAGGGTACGCTTTATGGCGCCGGGTCCATGGCCGGTACCATTCGCCTGGTGTCCAAAAAGCCCAATCTTTCGGAGATTGAAGGCAAAGCAGAGGTCAGCCTGTCCACCATTAGTGAAGGCACGGAAAATTACTCCGTGAAAGGTCTGATCAACATACCGGTAATCCAGGATAAATTCGCCCTGCGCACCAGCGGGTATTATCTGAGCAAAGGCGGGTATATCGACAATGTTCTGGAAGGACACGAAGCGAAAGACCTTAATGATGGTTCTTCCAAGGGACTGAAAGTGGCCGGGCGCCTGCAGGTCAGTGACGCCCTTACCATCGACCTGTCTTTCATGCATCACGATTATTCTGACAATGGTCGTCCCGAAGACGTGGATTCCGCCCCGGAACTGAGCCGCAATTATCCGTCCTTTGACGGGTATGACGACGAGATGCAGATCTATAACATGACCATGACCTATGCTCTGGATACGGTGGAACTGGTCTCTTCCACCTCTTATTTTGATCGGGAAATTGTCAATCCGCGTTCCCTGGACCAGTTTTTCCAGCTAGTGCCCGGGTTTGGCGATCTGACGCCGCACGAGTTGATCGACATTACCGAAACGGAAACCTTTGTGCAGGAAGTGCGGGTTTCTTCAACCACCGACAGCCCGCTGCAATGGACCGTTGGCACCTATTTCGATCAGAAAGACGTGTTTTATCGCAACACCTGGCCGGTCCCGGGCTCCGACGAGATCCTGCCCGCGCCAGCCAGTGACTTCGGGGCGCCGGCCGACCATCTGTATTTCGGCACCGATGACCTGACGGTCAAGACCTTTGCGATTTTCGGCGAGGCTTATTACAGCTTTGACCGCTTTACCGTGACCGCGGGGCTGCGTTATTTCAACTGGAAACAGGACATCGAAACCTATGTCTCCGGCATTCTGGCCGGCGGCGGTGAACTGGACACGCCGCCCCAGGGCACGGCTGATGGCATCAATCCCAAACTGAACCTGTCCTACGACGTGACCGACGACATGCTGGTTTATGCCCAGGTGGCACGTGGTTTCCGTTATGGTGGGGTGAACGCCACCATCCCGGAATCCGAATGTGCTGCTGACCTGGAACAGGTGGATATTTCCATCGAAGACACCAAATTCTTTGATCCGGATAAAACCTGGAACTATGAACTTGGTACCAAGGGGCGCCTGTTTGACGGCAAGGTGATGGTCAATGCAGCCTATTTCCTGGTCAAATGGAACGATATGCAGACCAGCCGCCGTTTTGAATGTGGGTTCGGGTTCCGGGAAAATGTCGGGGAAGCCACCAGCCAGGGCGTTGAACTGGACCTGACGGCGAACCTGGCCGAGGGCCTGACCTTTAACGTGGGGGGCTCCTACATGCGGTCCGAGTTGGACGAGGATGTGCCGAATCTCAGTGCGGTGAAAGGCGACCGGGCGCCTTATGTACCGGAATTCAGCATGAATGCCACTCTGGAATATGTCTATCCGCTGGCGGATGACATGGATGGTTTTATCTGGATGAATTATCAGCATGTAGGCCATCGCCAGACCGAGTTTAATGCGGCCAACGCCGACTATCGGGATATGGAGGCATATGATCTGGCCAATGTCCGGGTCGGGGTAACCTGGGAAGATCTGGAAATTTCCCTGTTTGCCAACAACCTGTTCGACAGCCGCGGTGTGGTGCGGGCCCTGCGGCGCAAACCGTTTGATCCGGACGGCGCGATCCGGGTTGAGCCGAGAACACTGGGAATTACCGTTCGCGGTTATTTCTAAGCTTTCTTGCAATCATGTCCCGGGCATGTCCTGGGCATGTCCCGGGGACCATCGGTTCCCGGGATAGCTTTTGGACCAGATATATCTTTCTGCCTTTCGTGGCATACCCAAGGTGATGAATGCCGACTCCCCCGATTGAGATCCGCAATGTTGATATTTTTGACGGTCTGTCCCCGGACCTGAAAAAAAACCATCATCTTTTGCTCGAAGACGGTAAAATCCGGGCCATCTCCAGACACGAGATTAACGCGCCGGGTGCAACGGTGATGTCCGGTGCCGGCCAGACCCTGATGCCGGGTCTGATTGATGCCCATTTCCATGCCTGCCTGGTGCAGGTGGACGGGTATCGCCTGGATAACCTGCCTCCGTCCCTGATGTTTGTGGCGGCGGGCCGGTTGTTGGAAAATACCTTAAGACGGGGCTTTACCACCGTGCGGGATGCCGGCGGCGCCGATTTCGGTCTGGCCGAAGCGGTCCGCCAGGGGCTGATCAACGGGCCGCGTCTGTTCATCGCCGGCCGTCCCTTGACCCAGACCGGTGGTCACGGGGACGGCCGCGCCCGTCATCTGGTGGAACCCTGTTTGTGTGGGACACCGCATCATACCCTGATCCGGGTGGTGGATGGGGTCGACGATATCCGCAAGGCCGCCCGGGAAGAATTCCGCCGGGGCGCGGACCAGTTGAAACTGATGCTGAATGGCGGGGTGTCGTCAAGCGGCGATCCCGTTTGGCTGTGTCAATTCAGTGACGATGAAATCCGCGCCGCGGTCGAGGAAGCCCGGCGCCGGCGGTCTTATGTGATGGCACATCTGTATCAGGACGCGCAGATTCATAAAGCCGTCTCGCTGGGGATTCGCTCGGTGGAACACGGTAATTTCCTGCGCCCGGATACCGCCCGTTATATGGCGGCGCAGGACGCGTTTCTGGTGCCTACCCTGGTCACCTACCAGGCGCTGCGGGAACATGGCGCATCTTTCGGGTTTACGGAAGATAATTTCGCCAAGCTGGACGAGGTGCGGGCGGCGGGTCTGCATTCCCTGGAACATGCCATGGCGGCCGGGGTCAAGATCGGTTTCGGTACCGATCTTCTCGGACAGATGCACCGCTACCAGTGTGACGAATTCCGGATCCGTGCCCAGGTGCAAAGCCCGTTTGACATCCTGAAATCGGCAACGTCGGTCAATGCCGAACTTCTGGGCCGGGCGGGCGAACTGGGCGTGGTGGCCGAAGGCGCTTGCGCCGACCTGATCTTGATCCAGGGCAACCCTCTCAAAGATCTGTCCCTGTTTGACGAAACCGGCAGCCAGATCTCGGCTGTTGTCAAGGCGGGGCGTGTGGTATGTCAAACGGGACTAGGATCATAACATCGGAGGAGGGGAGAGATGATGAAACATATGCTGAATATGATCCGGGTGGGGCTGCTGCTGGCGGTCTGTGGTGTGGCCGGGGCTCAAGGCCAGCCCGCAGAGAGTGACCAGTCCGTAGAGAGTGACCCGCCCGTAGAGATTGAGATGAACACCACGGCGGGACAGGTCCGGCTGGAACTGTATCCCGGCCGGGCCCCGGTGAGCGTGGCCAACTTCCTGAAATATGTGGACGGGGGGTATTATGACGGCGCGAGTTTTTACCGGGTGGTACGTCAGGACAACCAGGCCAGGACCCCCATCAAGATCGAGGTGATCCAGGGGGGGCGGGGGTTTGCCGCCGCGGAAGAGGCGCCGTTTGCGCCCATTGCCCATGAAACCACAAAACAGACGGGCCTACGCCATACAACAGGGGTGATTTCCATGGCCCGGCTGGATCCCGGCACCGCCACATCGGAATTTTTTATCTGTGTTACCGATCAGCCGGCGCTGGATTATGGTGGCCGGCGTAATCCGGATGGTCAGGGCTTTGCCGCCTTCGGCAAAGTCATTGACGGCATGGATGTGGTCCGACATATTCAGGGCTTGCCAACCATTCCGCCGAAAAAGGGGGAACAGGACTATACCGGTGGGCAGATCCTCAAAGACCCCGTCCGGATCCTTGAGGTGCGCCGGGTTCAATCCAGATAACATGTGGGCCGTTTGCCAAAGACAAATTGTTAAAAGGTAAGGAAACAACATGATCAGAACATTATTTGCGTTATGCCTGTGGGTGGTTTGTATCACGCCTGTTGCGGCAGCCGGCGAAATGACGGACGCAGAAAAAAACATACATGCGGTACTGGATGATTTTCATGATGCGGCAGACAAGGGGGATAAGTCCCGTTACCTGAATCATTTTGCTGACAATGCGGTCTTTCTGGGTACTGATGACTGGGAACGCTGGCCATTGCCGGAATTCGCCGATTATGTGAACACGCGGTTTAAAGACGGCAAGGGTTGGTCCTATAAACCGGTGCAGCGCCATGTGGCGTTTTCCGAGGATGGCAGGACGGCGTGGTTTGATGAGATCACCGTATCGGAAAAGTGGGGCCGGTTCCGCGGGACAGGGGTACTCCTGAAAGACGGAAAGGACTGGAAAATCGCCCATTACGCTCTGGCTATTCTGGTGCCTAATGACTCCATGGAGGACATCGCCACTCTGGCCAAAGAAGGCTACGCCAGACAGGAATAAGGCGTAGCCTTCTTTTGTTGGGATGGGGGATAAGGATTACCCGGCCTTGCGGCGGTTCCAGGCTTCCACCAGGGCCCTTGCTTTGGCGGCATCTTCGATTTCCGGGAAGAAATCCTGCGTCTTGGGGAAATTGCCAAAAAAGTGCCGGTCCGCAAAAGCCCTGTCCCGGGCGGCCTGCATCAGCATGATGGAGCCGGCTTCGGTCAGTGGTTCCAGCAGAATGTTATTGAAGGTATAGGCATATTTGCCAGCCGAATGCCACCAGTCGTTGTTGACTTTGTCCATCCAGTTTTCGTCGAAAACGTTGTCGCCGCGGGCCATGACCTGATCCGCCATATATTTGGCGTTCCGGCTGGCATGATTGCCGCCCTGACCACCGATCGGATCAAAGGTGACGGCGGTATCCCCGATGGGCATCACCAGACCGCCCGACGGCAACCGGCCGAATGCCTTGCGCACGGTCGGGGGAAACCGTCCCTTCAGCCAGCCATAGGGATCACCAGAAACAAACCGCATGCCTTTCACTCGTTCCCATTCCCAGGGTGCATATTGCCGGATGAAGGTTTTGGCTTGTTCGACGGCTTCTTCCCCGCTGCTGACATCCCCGAAAACATCCATTGCGCCGCCCGGCCGGGCCTCAAACAGCACACACCAGGTGGCCCCGGCGGTCTTGTGGGTATAGGGGACCCAGAAATATTCTCCGGTATCGCCATAAAAATTGAATTTGACCGGCCGGAAATCCACCTTGTCGTCCCAGCCGTCAACCCCTTCGGCGATGATCATGCACAGATTGCGCTGGGGTTTGTCATAAACGCTTCTTTCCGGATCGCGCGGGATGACGGCCCCCAGATCTGCCTTGCCGGCGGCGAGCACGGTAAGGTCCGAGGTCAACGCAATCTCATCAAGGCGTTGGGGGGTCACGGATTCAATCACCAGTGTGCCGCCGCGTTTTTCAAGATCCTCCAGCCAGCGGCTGACCCGCAGGCGCTGATCAATGGCGCCGCCGCGGTCCAGAAAACTGCCGGCCACCTCAATATGGGTTTCGCCGTTGATTTCGGGTTTGAAATCCAGCAGCACCCCCCCGCCGTCAAACATGGTGTCGGACCAGTAATCCATGCCGAGCTCCCGCTCGATGTCGATCACCGATCCATACAGATAGGCCGTGCCCGTCGGCGGGCAGTGGTTCAGCCATTGATCGGGGGTCTTGTCGGAATATACCGTGACATCATATCCCTTGCGCAGCAGCGCATACGCGAAAATTAACCCTGCCGGTCCGGCGCCGATTACCGATATTTTTTTCATCCTGTGTCTCCTTGACTGATCAGACATGTTCTGTCCGTGCAAGGAAAACAGATCTGTCCCGGGTCCCACTATGCAGAAAATGCGAAGGGTGTGCGAAAAAATGAGGCAATCCGGAAAAAGAAACCAGCAAAGGCGGAAATAACGGGCTTATCCGCCCTTGCGCAGGGTCTCGGACGGGGATTCTCCGAATTTTTTCCGGTATTCGACGGAAAATCGTCCGAGCTGGCTGAAGCCCCATTTCAGGGCAATCTGGGTGACGGTGTGTCGGGAGTCGTTGTGGCGCAACTCCTCGTGCACTTTTTGCAGACGCTGGTCCCGGACAAATTTCATCGGGGTGGTGCCCCGGAATTCCCTGAACCCCGCAAACAGGGACCGGGCGCTCACGCCGGAGACTTGAACAAGATCCTCTATGGTAATGGTGTTTTTCAGATTGGCGACAATATAGTCTTCCGCCCGCTTGACGTAGCGGGGGGCCACTCTTGTAAGGCCGGTTTCCAGACAGTCGGAATAATTATGGGGCTGGGTGTAAATCAGGGCCAGCTTGCACAACTCGGCGAGCTGGTTTAGCAATGGCACCGGAATTTTTCTGTCTGGTCCGGCTTCAAGTTCGGCTTGCAGATGCATGACAGACCGCAGCCAGCGTCCCTGATACATGCGCCGCTGATCCAGAAGCGGCTCAAAAACCAGCGGCCGGGGCAGGTGTGCGCCCAGAATGTGGGCCAGACACCGTTCCAGTGCCTCTCTGTCAATTTTCACGATCAGGTTGCGGGTGTTTTCGCTCCATTTCATCCGGGCGTGCTGGTCGGGGGAAATCACCAACGCATTCTGCGGTTCCACAAGGCAGGTCTGGCGGCCGGCCCGCATTTCGATCCGGCCTTGCAGCGGTACCGGCACCAGATAAAAATTTTGCAATTTTCCGGGATCAATCTCCACCGCGGGGCCATAGTGCAGGTAATTCAAGGACACCTCGCCCGCGGGCGCATGGTTCATCAGGGTCTGCACCTTACCCCCGGGGTCCAGCGGGGCCAGACGATGGGCGCAAAAGATCTCGCTCACCCGTGTCTGGGCTTCTTCAAGATCTGTGGTGTGCAGGACCGGATAGCCGCTTAAGGGGCTGGCGGTCTTACCGGCATATGGAAAATCTCCCATCATGTTTTGTCTCATTTGCCACAATCAGCCATCCCAATCCTTTTCAGGATATTTTATATGTGAATTATCCGGTCATGGTAGACGTTTTCCCGCCCTTTGGGAAGCCCGCATTTTGGATCACGTTTCAGTGATCGGCTTGATTTTTTATGCGATCCCGCCAATATGTCCCTCACCCCATGAGCACCGAATGCCAATGACGACCGTATGAAGGAGCGACCAGTATGATTGATCTGTATACCGCGGCCACCCCCAATGGCTATAAAATTTCCATTGCCCTGGAGGAGCTGAACCTGCCTTATGAAGTGCATGCCCTCAATCTTCTTGAAGGGGAACAGAAAACCCCTGACTTTCTGAAAATCAATCCCAATGGCCGGATTCCGGCGATCATTGATCGAGACAATGACAATCTGACCATTTTTGAATCCGGCGCAATCCTGATCTATCTGGCGGAAAAAACCGGCAAACTTCTGCCCAAAGACGACAAAGGCCGCTATGAAGTGCTTCAGTGGTTGATGTTCCAGATGGGCGGTGTGGGGCCGATGCAGGGCCAGGCCCATGTGTTTTATCGGTATTTTCCCGAAACACTGCCTTCTGTGATTGAACGCTATCAGAAAGAAACCCGCAGGCTGTATACGGTTCTGGACGGTCGTCTGGCCGGGCGCGACTATATTTGTGGCGATTACAGCATCGCGGACATTGCCACCTGGCCGTGGGTACGCTCCTATGAATGGGCGGGGGTCGAGGTAGACGACTTGCCGCATTTACGGGCCTGGATGGACCGCATGGCCGCCCGCCCGGCCTGCGCCAAGGGCATCACCATACCTCCGAAACTGGAACAGCCCGAAGACAGCCGTGAAATGGGCAAAAAAATATTGGTCAAATAACCCCATGACGCAGCGACAGGACATGGCCGGTCTGCCGGTGCTCTGTGACGGGTCGGAGGAGGCTGAGCGCATGGTCATCCTGGCCCATGGCGCCGGCGCGCCTATGGACAGCCCGTTTATGGAGTATTTCGCGACGGGGCTGGCCGCGGCCGGAAATCATGTGCTGCGGTTTGAATTTCCCTATATGGCCGAACGCCGCCGGACGGGCAAAAAACGTCCGCCGGATCGGCAGGAAAGACTATTGGCGTCATGGCGTCAGATTTTTGAGGCGGTTGATTTCAACGGCAAAATTTATATCGGCGGCAAAAGCATGGGCGGGCGTATGGCCAGCCTGGTGGCCGATGAGCTGGCGCCTGCGGGGGTGATCTGTCTGGGGTATCCCTTTTATGCGCCGGGCAAGGTAGACCGGCCGCGCACCGCCCCTCTGGAAAACCTCAAAACCCCGACATTGATTGTTCAGGGAGAGCGCGACAGCATGGGCAACCGGCAAACGGTCACGGGGTATGCCTTGTCACCGGCGATCCGGTTTCACTGGGCAAAAGACGGTAATCATGATCTGGTGCCGCGCAAGGTCACGGGGCTTTCGGCCGAGGACAACTGGGATCGGGCGCTTCAGGCGATGACCGGCTTTCTAAAGTGAATTGGGTCAACCTGTTCACAATTCACTTTAGACAAGTAGATCGGGGGGTATCCTCATTCTGGGGCCAGGAACTCACGGGTCTTGCGAATGGCGTCGGCCAGGCCGAGCCGTTCCACCACCACTCCTTCGGGGAAAGCACTGAGCAGACGCGAGGGGGTCGCTCCGTCTAGCATGACAAACACCCCCTTGTCCGTCTGGCGCCGGATCAGCCGCCCGTAAGCCTGTTTCAGACGTAAACGCGTGATCAGATCGTCATAAGCCTGCCGTCCGAACTTTTCCCGCCGGGCCTTGTGCAGGAGAGTGGGGCGGGGCCAAGGGACTCGGTCAAACACACATAGACGCAGCGCCGGCCCCGGCACGTCCACCCCATCGCGCACCGCGTCGGTGCCCAACAGGCAACTGTGTTCCACCTCGCGAAAAATATCGATTAGGGTTGCCACATTGATGGGGTCCACATGTTGGGCATACAGCGGCAGGCCGGCGTCTTCCAGGGGGGCGGCGAGCCGTTGATAAACCCCGCGCAGGCGGCTGATGGCGGTAAACAGGCCCAGCGCCCCGCCGCCCGCCGCCAGAAACAACTCGCGATAGGCCGCCGCCAGCTGATCCAGGCTGCGGCGGTTCATGTCATTCACAATAAAAATGCGACTTTGGGCGGGATAGTCAAACGGTGAGGGCAGACTCTGTCGGATCGGCGGTGTGAGTATATGGGCCGCTCCCGTGCGCACCTCCGCCGTATGCCATTCAATGTCAGGATTATGGGCTTCCGTCAGCCGGTCGCGCAGTGTGGCCGAAGTAATCAGTACTCCCTGCGCGGATTTCAGCACCGTTTCGGCAAACGGCCGACTTGGGTCGATCCAGTGGCGATGCATGCCCACATTGACTTCCCGGCCCTGCAGGCGTTCCACTTCAAACCAGTCGACGAAATTTTGGAGCGTCTCCTCCGACGGAGGAGTCATCAGGCCGTGCAGCATGGGAACCCAGCCATGTTCAAGCATTTCCCGGCGGCGGGCAATGCTCTGGCTTAGGGAGTCCAGCCGGTTGCGCGCGCCGCTTTCCAGGCTGTCGGCCTCTGTATCGAGCTTTTTCAGCAACTGCCGGCTGAGAGCGGCCATGGGCCGGATCAGATCCTCAAGGGCCTGGGCCAGGGCATCAGCAGCTTCGACCAGGCCGTCCCCTGTCGGGTGTGGGGCGCATTCCAGGGAATGAAACTCTTCCCGCCCTGCCCGGGCGTAAACCTGAGCACGCACCAGTGCCAGAAAGGCTTCCGCAGGACCGACCGGGCCGCCATCAATCAGCCGACCGTGCCAGCCCTCGGCAGGCAGGATCCGGGCCTGATGGATTACCTCCTGCAACAGACCATGGGCTTCCTCGTCCTCCAGAATCAGCTCTTCAAGCCGGCCCTTGAGGCCCCGACTCCGGCGGCTGGACTTTTCCGCTCCCCGGATCCAGCGCCGTAGTTCCAAGCCTTCCTGTCCCGTGAGATGGGCGGAAAAGGCGCTGTCTGCCGCATCAAACAGGTGATGGCCCTCATCAAAAATATAACGGGTTGGCAGTTCCGCGTCCCGGCCGTCACGGGATGTTTTGTCCTGTTCTGAAGTGTCCCGGACAACTTCACTGCGGGTCGCTGCCTGGATCATCACCAGCGCGTGATTGGCGATGACCAGCGACGCCTTACGGGCCCGGCGTTTGGATTTTTCGATATAACATTTTTTGTAATGGGTACAGGCAGAATAGATACACTCGCTGCGCCGGTCCGTAAGTTGGCTTAACCGACTTTGTCCGAAATGTTCGCCCAGCCAACTGGGAAAATCGCCGCCAATCATATCGCCATCCCGGCTATAGCGGGCCCAGCGTTCCACCAGTCCCAGCAGAATCCGCCCGTCATTGTGGATGGCGGAACCCGCAAGCTCCTGAAGATTGAGCAAGCAAAGATAATTTTCCCGGCCCTTGCGAATGACGGCTTTGCGCATTTTTTGTGCCGGGTCAGGATAGAGGCGGTTGAGCTCCTGATCCAGCTGGCGTTGCAGATTCTTGGTATAGGTAGCGATCCAAACGGCGCCGTCGTTTTTTTCCGCCCACAGACTCGCCGGGGCGATATAGCCCAGGGTCTTGCCGATCCCGGTCCCGGCTTCTGCGAGAACCAGTACCGGCTCCTGTTCGTGTTGGGGGGGCGCGAAACTCCGGGCGGCGAGGGCGGCATAATCCTGCTGGCTGGTACGCTGTTCCGCATCGGGACCCAAAAGGGCAGCCAGCCGGGCTTGCGCTTCTGCCGGTGACACCGGTTCGCTCCCGGCTGGGGGAAGGGGGGCATCTTCTTCCCACTCCGGCAGATGGTCCCAGACCTGCCATGGACGGGGGGTGTCAGCGGAGCCGAGCGCGCCGAGCACCAGCGGGCCCCAGCTCCATCCGGCTTCGGCCATGCGATGGGCGGTGGCGTGCACGCCTTCAGGGAAGGCATAGGCGGGATCGGCGAGTTCCCGAAGCAGGGTCTGCGTCGCCGCCATCAAGGCCAGCGCCTCGTCTTCGGGGCTGTGATGGGGCCTGTGATGGGGCCTGTGATGGGGCCTGTGATGGGGCATGTCGAGGCCGAGTGCCTCTGCCAGGCCCCGGGGCAGTGGCAGGCAGAACCGGGCGGGCCGCACAAAGGCGAACAGTTCCAGAACGTCCAGGCTTTGGGTCCCTGCCATGCCGAGCCGGCGGGCAATGACAGGACGGTTGCAGATGAGATATGGCCTGCTCCTCAGGCGCCGCCGCAGCGTTCCATGATCCAGTTCTTCCACTTCGCCCTCAGGCGAGACAATGACGCCGGAAGACGACCCGACCACCAGCGCGGACAGGCGCGAGAGGGCCTCAAACGGGTCGGGAAACTGCATCAGGGACTGGCTCATGGATCTTTGCGGGTCAGGCTTTAGTCTGCTTTTATATGTTCACTATCTGTTTCAGGCACTATAGACGGGATTTTTTTTCGGCTCCAGATCAAAAAGGGCCAAAACACCATAAGTTCGGCGAATGGGGTGATATTTTGCAGAATTTCTTCAATCTAGCCATAATCTGGCCATGTGTCGCTTTACAGGCGGGCCATAACCTTTCATTATGACGCGTCTTTCCCTGCATGCCGGGAATATCATGTTAAACGGGACAAACAGGATAACTTTATGACACCAAATTTTATTACCCTGAACAATCAGACCCATCGTCATCTGAAAATTCGCAACTTTACCGACTATGCCCATGTGAAAAATGAACATCTGGCGCCGCTGGCCATTCATGAATTTGTCAGAATGTCAGGCAGTTTGCCGATTATTTTTGTCAAATCGCCCAATGATGAAAATTTTCAGGCGGTGACGATGATGGGCTTGCGCCCGGGGGAGAATCTGGTGGTGAAAGGGGGCGGGTGGAACGCCGTCTATATTCCCGGCAGTGTGATCACCTATCCGTTTGGACTGGCTCGGGTGCCGGCGGGGGAAGAGGGCCAGGAAGACCGCTTTGTCATAACCATTGATGAAAACAGCCCGCTGGTGAACGAGGAAGACGGCACACCGCTATTTGATGAGGATGGCAATGCCACCGAATTTCTGGAAAACTGCCGGAAGGGTCTCATGACCCATTTCAACCATATCCAGAGTTCCCACGAAATCACACGCTATCTTGCCGAAAAAGATCTGCTGATGGAAAACGCCCTGACGGTGACTCTGGAAGAGGGGCAGGAACCGATGCGTATAGGCGGGGTTTTTGTGGTCAACGAAGAAAAACTGAATAACATGCCGGCGGAAGAATTCGAGGACCTGCGTCAACGGGGGCTGTTGCCGGCGCTGTATGCGCAGCTGGCGTCGCTGCATCAGGTTCACCGTCTGGTCAATATGGCTCGCTCCGCCTGAAAATGATGGCCTGAAAATGATGGCCTGAAAATGACAGCGAACAGGATGGCCCCATCGCCAGACGGCGCATAAAACATTACGAGTCAGAAACGACCCGCCTGAAAGTCGCGGCTGGCGTCGATGATTTCCTGACGGGTGGTCATGACAAAGGGGCCATACCGGGCGACGGGTTCACTAATCGGTTGGCCCGCCACCAGAACGACCCGGCTGCCCCTTTCGCCCCGTAGGTTCAGCCGCCTTCCAGTGCTGAGATGCGCTAGCCTGCCGGCTGTGAGGGGCTGCCCGGCAATGTCGATTTGCCCTGCCAGCCCGTAAAGAAAGGCGTTATGGGTCACAGGCAGTGTCAGACTGACCGGACCAGAGGCTCGCCAGAGCAGGTCGGCAAAAAGTGGCGTCTGTGCGGCGCCGCGGGCTGGGCCGGTATGGCCTGATAGCGTGCCGGAGACCAGGGTGATCTGTGCGGGTCCCTGGTCAAAGACGCTCATGGCATGGGCCGGGATGTCCTGATAGGACGGGGCGGTCATCTTGTGGCTTGCCGGCAGATTGATCCAGAGTTGCAGACCGCGCAGCAAGCCGTCCTCCTGTTCGGGCATTTCCGAATGAATAATCCCGCGTCCGGCGGTCATATACTGTGCGCCGCCGGCTTTCAGAAGCCCACTTCCCCCCTTATTGTCCTCATGCCGCATGCGGCCGTCGATCATATAGGTCAGGGTTTCGAAACCCCGATGCGGATGGGCGGGGAAACCGGCAATATAGTCTTTGGGATCGGTGGAATAAAATTCGTCCAGCAGCAGAAACGGATCAATCTGCATCAGCGCTGGCGTGCCCAGAACCCGGCGCAAGCTGACACCGGCCCCGTCTGTTGCCGGGATGCTGTCATGCAGGGCCCTGGCCTGTCGTTCCTGGTCGGGATGTGTCATGTTTACATCTCCTGCTCAAGATGATTTCGGCCATGGGGCTGGTCCAGATCCAGTTTCGGGCCCGCCGGCACGATGCCGGTGGGGTTGATGGTGGTGTGACTCTGGTAATAATGGCCTTTGATATGGTCGAAATTCACGGTTTTGGCAATGCCGGGCATCTGGTACAGATCTCGCAGATAAGCGCTGAGATGGACGTAGTCTACAAGCCGTTTAAGATTGCATTTGAAATGCCCCACATAGACCGCATCAAAACGGATCAGGGTGGTGAATAGCCGCCAGTCCGCCTCGGTAAGCCGTGGTCCGGTAAGGTAGCGGCGATCGGCGAGCCGCCGGTCCAGCTGGTCCAGAGTGTCAAACAGCGAGAACACGGCTTCTTCATAGGCGTCTTGGGTGGTGGCAAAGCCTGCCTTGTACACGCCATTGTTGACAGTGGGGTAGATCATGTCATTCAGGGCGTCGATGTCAGCCTGCAAGGGGTGCGGATAAAAATCCAGCTCATTGACGCCGTCCAGGGTGTTAAAGGCCGAATTGAACAGGCGGATAATCTCCGCCGATTCATTATTGACGATGGTTTTTTCCTGCTTGTCCCACAGCACCGGCACCGTGACCCGGCCGGTATAGTCGGGCATGGCGGCGGTATAAATTTCATGTAGGTGGCGGGCGTTCAGCTCCGGGTCAGGGATCACCCCCTCGCCATCCGCAAAAGACCAGCCTTCTTCTCCCATAAGAGGATGCACCACAGACAGGCTGATATGCTGCTCCAAGCCCTTGAGCCGGCGGAAAATCAGTGTCCGATGCGCCCAGGGGCAGGCCAGGGAGACATAAAGATGGTACCGCCCGCTTTCCGGCGGATGTGGCCCGTCGGCGGTAATTTGACGGCGAAACCGGCTCTCTTCCCGCCTGAATCGGCCGCCGGTTTTTTGGGTGTCATACCATTGATCGACCCATTTTCCGTTGATCAGCAGTCCCATATTCTGTCTCCTGTTCGGGGGTTTTGGCCGTCCTATGCGGCAAGTTTTTGAGCGAGGCCGGCTACATGCCGGGCCTGATGACGCACGAGATCGAGTTCCGTTGCCGTCGGCTCGCGGCTGCCGTCGGCGCCGGCCAGGGTGGAGGCCCCATAGGGAGAGCCGCCGCGCATTTCACTCAAATCGGTCAACCCCGGGGCGCTGTAGGGCAGGCCCACAATCACCATGCCATGATGGGCCAGGGTGTGCCAGAAGGAGGTAATGGTGGTTTCCTGCCCGCCGCCGGTGCCGGTGGAGGTAAAGACGCTGCCCACCTTGCCGATCAGTTGTCCTTTGGCCCACAGGCCGCCGGTTTGGTCCAGAAAATTGCGCATCTGGCTGGCCATGTTGCCAAAACGGGTAGGGGTGCCGAAAATAATGCCGTCATATTCCGCAAGCTCCTGAGGCTCCGCCAGCGGCGCATCCTGATCCAGCTTGACACCGGCATTACGGGCGACCTCTTCCGGCATCAGTTCAGGTACCCGCTTCAGGGTTACCTGGACACCTTCAACTTCTCGCGCGCCTTCGGCCGCGGCCCGGGCGAGGGTTTCAATATGACCGTAAGACGAATAATATAGCACCAAAATCTTTGTCATGTCTTTTCTCCTGTTTCATGAACCTTTGAAAAGACTCTACCTGTTTCCTTAAAGGCGACATAGATCAATAATAGCCAATATTATGTTGCAAAATATGAAACGCATTAGAGACGGCTTCTCAATCTGCGCACGGAATTGTGAAGAGCCCTTTCTTGTTGTGTGAAGGGGCGTGGAATATACTGCTTTTCCTATAAGAATAAGCTATATCCCCCCCCTTTGGTTAACCCGTTGAAGGAGAAGAAGATGCCCCCTCCCAAAGTCGTTTCGCATGAGGAGTGGGTGAAAGCCCGGAAGGACTTTCTCGTTAAGGAAAAAGAGTTCACGCGCCTTCGCGACGAACTCAGCCGGGAACGACGGGCGTTGCCTTGGGAAAAAGTGGACAAGACATATCTGTTCGACGGGCCGGACGGGCGGGAAAGCCTCGCCGACCTGTTTGCGGGCCGGAGCCAGTTGATCGTCTATCATTTCATGTATGGGCCCGGCTGGGAGGAAGGCTGCAAGAGCTGTTCCTTCCTGGCGGATCATTTCAATCCGGCCATCATTCACCTCAACCAGCGGGATGTGAGCATGGTCGCCGTCTCCCGGGCACCCCTGGCGAAATTGCAGTCTTTCCAAAAGCGCATGGGATGGACGTTCAGATGGCTCTCGTCTTTGGAGAATGATTTCAACCAGGATTATCATGTATCCTTTTCGGCAGACGAGATGCAGCAGGGAGAAGTCTATTATAATTACAAAATGACAAACTTCTCCAGTTCCGAAGCGCCGGGCGTCAGTGTTTTTTATAGGGACAAAAACGGCGCTGTGTTTCATACCTATTCCTGTTATGAGCGCGGCCTGGATATGCTGATCACCGCCTATCATTATCTTGATCTGGTGCCAAAAGGGCGGGATGAAGATCATTTTTCTTATACAATGGAATGGCTACGTCTTCATGACAGCTATGACGACTAGAGTGAATTGAGACACCCTATTCACAATTCACTCTAAACCGGGAAGGGGTCAATACATACAGGAGGAGGTCATGAGCTTTACGGTTGTAAATGATTATTTTTTCAAACCTGGGGGAAATGTCGAAGAAGGGAAGGCCGCCGCAAAGGAGCTGGTGGAATATTTCAATGAAAAAGTTCCCGAAATTCAACTGACGCTCTGGCTGGAGAGTCGGGAAAATCCACTTCATCATTACCATATTACAGTTTTCGATACGGCCGAGGCGCTGCAGGAGGTGTGTAACAGCACCGCCATTAAGCGTTTCACTGACCGGCTGTATCCCCATATTGATCATTCAACGTTCATTGCTCCCGGCTGCGATGTCTGGCTGGCGGATGGCAAGGGGATTAGCCGCGTCGGCGGGGAGGGGTGAGGGAACGGGGCAAATCTGGAAGTGGAGGATTTGGTCAACGTTTTCATTCCTGAAAACCAATTGGCGATGACAAGTTTAAAGATTGGCCCGAATGTCCTCGCGGGCGAAATAGGCGGCCAGAATATCAATCAGATGGCGCACTCTGGTGCTGAGCAGTCGGGTTTCAGGATAGACGGCATAAAGCCCCATGGTTTCGGTCGGCCAATCCTGCAGAATTTCCACAAGCCGGCCCTGCTCAAGCTGATGTTTGACAAAAAAATACGGGATGCGCAGGATTCCCAGTCCTGCCTCGGCGGCCTGGGCTTCGAGATCCCCGCTATTGGTTTTTAGGCGCCCGCGAACCGGAACGGTTACTTTTTGGCCGTTCCGCAGGAAGGTCCAGTGATGGGCGTCGCGGGCATTGCTGTAGAGAATACAGTCGTGATCCTTGAGATCGTGCGGGGTCAGCGGCGCGCCGTGGGCCTTGAGATAGTCCGGACTGGCCACCATCACATGGCGAATGCTGGCCAGTTTGCGGGCAATCAGCGAAGAATCCTGTAGGATGCCGATCCGCAGACCCAGATCAAACCCTTCCCGCGCGATATCCACGAGACGGTCGGAAAAACTGACCTCCAAAATCAGGCCCGGATGTTGTGTCATGATGTCGATCACCGCTGGGTGAATAAACAGCCGGCCAAAGGATTTGGGGGCCGCTAGACGGATCACTCCCGTCAGGGTCTGCTCTGTGGCGCGCAAACTGGAATTGGCGTCGGCCAGTTGGGAGAGGATATTCTTGACCTTCTCATAATAATCAAGACCGGCCGGGGTGGGGGTGATGCCGTGGGGGGTACGGGTCAGCAACCGGGCGCCCAGTTCCGCTTCCAGGGTTTTCAGGCGGCGGCTGACCACGGATTTAGTGATGCCGATCCGGTTGGCGGCCTCGGTGACGCTGCCGCTTTCTAGAACGGTCACAAAGGTACGGATATTTTCCAGTTCATTCATGGAAGGTCCCGGGGTCCTGTGGACGTCTAATATTAAGACATTGGTTGACGAATGCATGGCTTGGCCTTATTAAGCCTTCGGTTTATTATTCCTCTTTATTCCTTAACAGTAAAGGCACAGATCATGACCGCGTCCCCCGAACAGATTGAGATCGCCCTTGAGAGCAAAGCCTGGCCCTTTCAGGAAGCCCAGAAGCTTGTCGAGCGTCTCAAGAAATTCGGAAACCCCAAGGGGTATGTGCTGTTTGAAACGGGCTATGGCCCCTCCGGACTGCCGCATATTGGCACTTTTGGCGAAGTGCTGCGGACCACCATGGTGCGTCATGCCTTTGAATTTATCTCCGATGTGCCGACCCGGCTGATTGCCTTTTCCGATGATATGGATGGTTTCCGCAAGGTGCCCGGCAATTTGCCGAACCAGGACATGTTGCAGCAGCATCTGGGGCTGCCGCTTACCCAGGTGCCCGATCCGTTCGGGACTCATGAGAGTTTCGCCCATCATAATAATGACCGGCTGTGCAAGTTTCTTGACAGTTTCGGGTTTGACTATGAATTCAAAAGCGCCACAGAGGCCTATAAAAGCGGCGAGATGGATGCAACGCTGCTCTGCATGCTGGAACATTACGACAAGATCATGAGAGTGATCCTGCCGACCCTGGGCGAGGAGCGGCAAAAAACCTATAGCCCTTTCCTGCCCATCTGTCCCCGCACCGGCCGGGTGCTGCAGGTGCCGATCCTGGAGCGGGATCTGGCGGCTGGCACCGTGACCTACCGGGACGAGGAAACCGGCAAATTGGTGGAGGTTCCGGTCACGGGTGGTCACTGCAAGGCCCAGTGGAAAGCGGATTGGGCCATGCGCTGGGTAGCGCTGGGGGTGGATTATGAGATGGCCGGCAAGGATTTGATTGAAAGCGTGAAATTGTCCAGCGCCATTGCCCGCATTCTGGGGGCGCAGCCCCCCGAAGGTTTCAACTATGAACTATTTCTGGATGAAAACGGTCAGAAAATTTCCAAGTCCAAGGGCAATGGCCTGAGCATGGAAGACTGGTTGCGGTACGGCACCCCGGAAAGTCTTGCGCTTTATATGTTCCAGTCGCCCCGTAAGGCCAAGAAGCTGTATTTCGATGTGATCCCCAAGGCGGTGGATGATTATCTGACGTCCTTGGCGGCGTTTCCGGAGCAGGAGGGTAAGGAAAAATACGGCAACCCGGTCTGGCATATCCATAGCGGCACTCCGCCCCGGGAAGAGCTGCCGGTCAGCTTCTCCCTGTTGCTCAACCTGGTCAGCGCCAGCAACGCCCATGACAAGGAAACATTGTGGGGGTATATTTCCGCCTATGCGCCAGACATCCGGGCGGAGGATCATCCGCTCTTGGACAAGTTGGTGGAATATGCCCTCGTTTATTATGAGGACTTTGTCAAACCGACCAAAAAATACCGTGCCCCTACGGCCACGGAAATCGCGGCCCTGGAAGATCTAATCCGGGAACTGGAGGCCCTGCCGGAAGATGCGGCGGCCGGGGAATTCCAGACGGCGGTCTTTAGCGTCGGCAAGGCGCACCACTACGAAAATCTGCGCGACTGGTTCAGGGCCCTGTATGAAATTCTTCTGGGCCAGCAGCAAGGGCCGCGTATGGGATCGTTTATCGCGCTGTATGGCCGGGACAAAACTATCGATCTGATCCGTAAAGCTATAGAAAATCCTGTGAACTAGGGGTAGGGCCATGATCCATTAATTATGTCCGTTTCAAAAGACTAGTCTAAAACGACTAGAGGGCACTTTCTTCTTGCTTTCGGGGGACTGCTTTGATACTGCCTCATAACACTATGGTCTCATAAAAAAAGGTTATGGAGTTGAGGGGGACGGGAGCTGGTTTGTGTTGTCTCTTATATAGCGAACAGGAGCGGCGCTCGTCATTCATAACAACATCACAATGGTGTCATCATCATCATAATGTTGTCATGTTTGATTCTTATGGTGCGATGCTCAGGAATGTCAATTTCACAGAACAGCGTCCGTTAAGCGCACGTTAACCTTGGCCGGGTAGATTGCTTGAACAATATGGATAAGAGGAAACGATGTTGGGTTTGACATATAAACGGTTCTGGAAAAGAATTCTTGATATTGTGGGAGCATCTGTTCTTCTGGTTATCTTGTCCCCGGTATTGTTGCTGACGGCGCTGGCGGTTCGTTTGAAGCTGGGCAGCCCGATTTTTTTCAGGCAGGAGCGGCTCGGGCTTAATGGTCAGGGTTTTGAAATTTACAAATTCAGAAGCATGACCAATGAGCGCGATGAAAACGGTGTTCTGCTGGACGATCGGGAGCGGCTGACCCCGTTTGGGAAACTTCTGCGCGACTGGAGTCTGGATGAACTTCCCCAATTGCTGAATGTGCTCAAAGGCGACATGGGGCTGATTGGCCCACGGCCGTTTATTGCTGAATATGCCTCACGTTATACCTCCGAACAAATGCGTCGCCACGAGGTTCGCCCCGGGATTACCGGCTGGGCGCAGGTCACCGGCCGCAATGCCATCAGCTGGAATCAGAAATTTATCCTGGATGTGTGGTATGTGGATCACTGTTCTTTCCTGCTGGATCTGAAGATTTTGCTGATGACCATTCCGGTGGTGATCAAAAGATCCGGCGTGTCTGCTGATAATCATGTAACCATGCCGAAATGGACTGGCAACAGCGAAAGCACCGAAAAGGCATTGTCGGAATAAGGGCCTTAGCCCTGCCGGTTTGAAGCCCTGCCGGTTTGACGTTATTTCCCTAGAGAATTGCATCATATTTATGAGTTTACGGCCTGGTGCAATCGTTTTGTCCGGAGACCGGTTTATCAGGTGCGAATAACCTTTTCGATGAATTCATCAATTTCCTGTTCCATGGACCGGCTTTCCATAACCAACGCTGCGGCAGCATCCAGAACGTCTGAAACCCCTTGGCCTACTTTGTTGGACGAATCCCGCACCCCGGTGATGTTGGAGGCGACTTTTTCCGTGTCGCTGGCGGCGCTGGAGATATTTTCTGCGATTTCCCGGGTGGCCGATCCCTGCTGTTCCACAGAGGCGGAGATAGCGGTGGCAATATCAAACAAACCGTCAATGGTTTTGCGGATTGTGGCAATGGCGTGAACGGCCTGATCCGTGGAAGCTTGCATTTCGGAAATCTGGCTGGTGATCTCTTCGGTAGCAGCGGCGGTCTGATTGGCGAGGTTTTTCACTTCAGAAGCCACGACGGCAAACCCTTTGCCGGCCTCTCCGGCGCGCGCGGCTTCGATGGTGGCGTTCAGCGCCAGCAGATTGGTCTGCCCGGCAATGTCATGAATCAGCTTAACCACGTCCCCGATCCGGGAAGAAGCCCGGGACAGGCTTTGCACGGTGGAATTGGTGCGTTCCGCTTCTTCGACGGCATTGTTGGAAATGCGGGAGGATTCCTTGACCTGGCGGCTGATTTCCTCAATAGATTGTGATAATTCCTCTGCGGCCTGGCTTACCATACGTACATTCTTTGTGGCGTTTTGAATGCTGTCTGCCGCCGCTGAAGACTGGCTGGTGGCGGTTTGTGCCGTCTGGGACATATGTTGCGCCGTATTTTCCATTTCCGATGATGCGCCGGCCACGATGGAGGCCATTTGACGCACTCTTTCAGCGAGATGGATCTGTTCGGATACGTCTTCCCAGATTACCATATTGCCGATATAGCGGCCATTGGTGTCATTGATGGCGGACAAGGACAGTTTGAGAGTTGTCTCGCCCAGCTTGACCAGCCGGATGGTCGGCAGGCGGGCCGGATCGCTCATCTGGGTCCGGAAGGATTCCGGGTTGGTTTCGAGTCGGCTGATGTCCTTCCCCACCAGTGCATCGGCCCCGAACGGCAAATACTGGGCCAGTGCGCGCATCTCTTTTTGGGAAGACAGATTGGCATAATTGATAATGCTGGTGCCGGGGTCACAGATCAGCACATTCACCGGCATATTTTCAATCATGGCCAGAAGGCCGGCGGCCCGGGCGTCGGTTTTTTTCTGTTCCGTAATGATATGCCAAGTGATCAGGAGTTGGTGCAGGTCTCTGCCCGCAGACGTGACAGGGGTGATGAGAACATCCAGGAATTCCTCCCCAAGCGCTACGGTTTGGCGCAAGGGGAACTGGCGCGCATCGGCAAGTTTTTCACGCGGGGCGCCCCCTTCGCCAAACAAAAGATCCAGCGATTGGCCCAGCAACCCCTTGCCGGTCACTGGAAGGACATGTTTCAGACGTCCGGAGGTTTCAAAACATTTGTTGTTGCAATAAAGGATTTCCAGGCTTTTGCGGTCGCAGATCATCATATTGACCAACATGGAATCAATCCAGGCCTGATGACTGTTTCCCCCCGAAGTGTGCAGATCTTCCGCCTTCCCCCGTTTTTCAGGCGCGGGTATCTCTTTGTTTTTCAATGATAAGTTAAACATTTCCGATCCCTCATGAAAGTCCCCTGTGTGTTCTGGCATCACGCCGTAACACAACCAGCCGGACATTTGTACAGGAGGGGAATTAACGTTCCGTAAATAATGCGTCTTCAGGACAATTTTTCCGCGATATTAAACATAAAGCTTTCTTTATATAAAAGATGTGTTATATGTTTTGTAAATTTGAGTCTCGTGTAGTTCAGGAGAAAAGATTTGTCCCGCAAAAACTATTTATTTACCAGTGAGTCTGTTTCCGAAGGGCACCCCGACAAGGTGGCGGACTATATTTCTGATTCCATTCTCGATCGTTATCTGGCCGAAGCGCCGGAATCACGGGTGGCGCTGGAAACTTTGGTGACCACCAATCGGGTGGTGCTGGCGGGGGAAGTCCGAGGACCGGAAACCATCACCCCTGAAGTTCTGGAGGAGGTCGCCCGTAAGGCGGTGCGCCAAATCGGCTATGACCAGAACGGTTTCCATTGGGAGAATCTGGAGGTTGACTGTTATGTTCATGAACAGTCCGCCGATATCGCCCAGGGTGTGGATGCAGCCGAAAATAAGGAAGAAGGGGCCGGCGATCAGGGCATCATGTTCGGATATGCCACCAATGAAACACCGGTCTATATGCCGGCGCCGATCTATTATGCCCACCTTATTCTGCGTTCCCTGGCCGAAGCCCGGCATAACGGCACGGCGCCGGAACTGCAGCCGGACGCCAAAAGCCAGGTAACCCTGAAATTTGAAAATGGTGTTCCGGTAGGAGCCCAATCCATTGTAGTCTCGACCCAGCATCGTCCGGATGTGTCACAGGAACGGGTGCATGAGATTGTGCGGGCGCATATCGAAAAAACCCTGCCGGCAGGCTGGATGTGCCCGGAAGAGGAGCTGTATATCAATCCCACGGGGAAATTTGTGATTGGCGGTCCGGATGGTGATGCGGGCCTGACCGGCCGTAAAATCATCGTGGATACCTATGGGGGTGCCGCGCCGCATGGGGGCGGGGCATTCTCCGGCAAGGATCCGACCAAGGTGGACCGCTCGGCGGCCTATGCCGCGCGCTATCTGGCCAAAAATGTGGTGGCGGCGGGGCTGGCCGATCGCTGCACTATCCAGCTGTCTTATGCCATCGGCATTTCCAAGCCCCTGTCATTGTATGTGGACCTGCATGACACCGGTCGCGTGGATCCGGAGCGCCTGGAAAAGATTCTGGGCGAGGTCATGGATCTCAGGCCCAGCGGCATCCGCGAACATCTGGGGTTGAACAGACCGATTTACGCCCGGACGGCCGCCTATGGGCATTTTGGCCGCGAACCGGAGGCCGACGGTGGTTTTTCCTGGGAAAAAACCGACCTGGTCGAGGTGCTGAAAAAACAATTCTGATCCCTGCCTTTGGTCCCAAAGGGCTTAGGAAGCATTGTAACGAGGGTGACTCAATTCACTCTGGCTATGGACAAAAAGGCGCATGGTCCTTATATGGGGGCCATGCGTGATCTGGAACATATCAAAAGCAGCCGGATTTATGGGCGGAGGCAGGGCAAACCCCTGAAACCTTCCAGCCAGCGGCGCCTGGAAGAATGGTTGCCCAGGCTGCAACTTTCAAAACCGGAGAGCGGGGCTTCTCTGGACCCCGCGGAATATTTTGACCGGCCGTATGACGGCTATGCCCTGGAAATCGGTTTCGGTAAGGGGGAGCATCTGGCCTGGCAGGCGGCTCATTGTCCCGACTGGGGGCATATTGGCTGCGAACCTTTTCTGAATGGTGTATCGGGTCTGGTGGATAAAGTGGTGCAGGAGCGGCTCGAAAATGTGCGTATTTTCATGGATGATGCCCGCCTGCTGATGGACGGCCTCAGGGACCAGTGCCTGGACCGGGCATATATCCTGTTCCCCGATCCGTGGCCGAAAAAACGTCATCACAAACGCCGGGTGATTAACCCCGGTAACATCCGGGAACTGGCCCGATTGCTGAAATGCGGAGCGGAGTTGCGCATCGCGACAGATCACCGGGATTATTGCCGCTGGATTTTGTCGCATATGTTGCAGAGCGAGGCGTTCGACTGGTTAGCCGAAGGTCCGGCGAACTGGCACCGGCGGCCTGATGACTGGCCACCCACCCGTTATGAACAAAAAGCTTTGGAGCAGGGTCGACGCAGCACCTATCTCAGATTTATCCGCAAACCCCGCCGGTAATAAGGGGCGGTGACAGGCGGCCCGTTCTGTGTCCGGCATGGCTGCGGTCGGGCGGGAAAAAGCACTTGAAGTTCAGGAATATTCGGCTATATATATAGCAACCGAATCACTTGAATTTTTGAGGTGCGGGCAAGTGGATCACTGCCTGCATTTTTATTTTCAAGACGGTTGTTTTGTGTTCAGGCGAGTGATTGGCGAAGCGGAAAACTCCGCCCTGATGGTTCCGTCCCGGTCCTGGGGCAGAAAAAGCAGGATTGGAACAAAGATGATCTCCGGCGTGACAGATAAAATTACCGAAATCATCAGCCCGGTTTGCACGGCGATGGGATATGAGCTGGTACGCATCCAGATGCAAAGCGGGCCGCGGGGTGTGCCGGTTTTGCAGATTATGGCGGAGCGTCCCGATGGCACCATGCGGGTTGAGGATTGCGAAGCGCTCAGCCGGGAAATTTCCGTGCTTCTGGATGTGGAAGATCCGATTGCGGGAGAGTATACTCTGGAGGTAAGTTCCCCCGGCATTGATCGGCCGCTGACCCGGCCGAAGGATTTTGTCACCTATGCCGGCCATCTGGTTAAATTTCAGTTGTCCGTGCCGGTTGACGGCCACCGGCGGTTCAAGGCGATGTTGCGGGGGATGACGGAAAGCCTTGTCCAGGTGGACATTGATGGTGAGCCGCTGGAGTTTGACTTTGATAATATTCAGAAAGCCAAGCTCGTCATGACGGACGAATTGTTGAAACAAGCGCTGGCTAAAGACTGAAGGTCAAAACAGGGTGCAGGCAGGCGCAGAGCCAGAAAAGATGAAACAAAAGATGACACAGAATATATCAACTCAAGGTGAAAAGGTCCGGCGGGCCGGAGAGGGCCGGACGGGCAAAGCGGAGTTCATGGAATGACGACAGCAGTGAGTGCCAACAGGCTTGAATTGTTGCAGATCGCGGATGCAGTGGCGCGGGAAAAGACTATTGACCGGGATATTGTTCTGGAGGCAATGGAAGAAGCCATTCAGAAAGCCGCCCGCTCGCGATATGGGGCGGAGAACGAGATCAAGGCACATATTGATCGCAAGACCGGCGCCATTAAACTTTACCGGGTGCTGGAGGTGGTGGAAAATGTGGAGAATCACGCCACGCAGATCAGCCTTGAAGATGCCAGAGTCAATAAGGAAGACGCCCAGATTGGCGATATGCTGGCGGATGAATTGCCGCCCATAGATTTTGGCCGGGTCGCGGCCCAGACAGCGAAACAGGTAATTGTGCAGAAAGTTCGGGATGCCGAGCGGGCGCGTCAGTATGAGGAATACAAGGACCGGGTCGGGGAAATCATCAGCGGCGTGGTCAAGAGAGTGGAATACGGTAACGCCATTGTGGATATTGGCCATGCCGAAGCCATTATCCGCCGGGATCAGATGATTCCGCGTGAGCATATCCGGAATGGCGAGCGGGTCCGGGCTTATATTATGGATGTGCGCCGCGAACCGCGCGGGCCCCAGGTTTTTCTCTCCCGTACTCATCCCGAATTTATGGCCCGCCTGTTTGCTCAGGAAGTTCCAGAAATCTATGATGGCGTGATTGAGATCAAGGCGGTCAGCCGTGATCCGGGAAGCCGGGCCAAGATCGCCGTCTATAGTACTGACCCCAGCATTGACCCTGTGGGGGCCTGCGTCGGCATGCGGGGCAGCCGGGTACAGGCGGTGGTCAATGAGTTGCAGGGGGAAAAGATTGATATCATCCAGTGGTCCCCCGATATCGCTACCTTTATCGTCAGCGCCCTGGCGCCTGCCAATGTATCCAAGGTGGTTGTGGACGAGGATAAGCAGCGCATTGAGGTTGTTGTCCCCGAGGACCAGCTCAGTCTCGCCATTGGGCGACGCGGCCAGAATGTGCGGCTGGCGTCGCAGCTGGTGGACTGGCAGGTGGATATTCTGACCGAAGCCGACGAATCCGAACGTCGCCAGGCGGAATATAAACAGCGGGCCGATTTGTTCCGCGAGGCCCTGGATGTGGACGACACGCTGGCGTTGCTGCTGGTATCCGAAGGTTTCAGCACGCTGGAGGAAGTGGCTTATGTGGCCCCGGAAGAGTTTGCCGGTATCGAAGGGTTTGACGAAGAACTTGTGGAAGAGTTGCAGAACCGGGCCCGGGAAGCGCTGACAGCGCGTGAGCAGGAGGCGGAAGTACGCCGCAAGGAACTTGGCGTTGAGGACGAACTGGCGGCGCTTGAAGGGCTGAATGGGCCGATGCTGGTGACTCTCGGGGAAGCCGGGATCAAGACCCTTGATGATCTGGGCGATCTGTCGGCTGATGAACTGATCAGCAAGGAAGACGGCATCCTGCGCGACTATGATCTCAGTGAGGACGCCGCCAATGAAATCATCATGGCTGCCCGTGCCCACTGGTTCGAAGATGAAGACCAGAATGAAGACCGGGACGAGACGGCCGATGCCGAAGGAGCCAATGTCGACAGCGACAGCGTAGCATCGACTGACGGATCCAAGGCCGAATAATAACGGGGCAAACAGAAACAAAGGTGGATCAGATCCTTGAGCGGAACCTTACGTGAGCGAAAATGTCTGGTGACAGGCGCACGGCTTCCCTCGGAAAAAATGATCCGTTTTGTTCTGGGGCCTGACAATGTTATTGTCCCCGATGTGGCCGCCAAGTTGCCAGGTCGGGGATGTTGGATCGTCGCCGACAAAGCAGTGGTGGCGGAGGCGGTAGAGGGCCGGCGGTTTACGCGGTTTATCCGGCAGTCAGCCCCGGGGACAGTGTCCGTCACGGTTGCCGAAGAGTTGCCGGACCTGGTGGAACGGCTGCTGAAAAAGAGATGTCTGGATTATCTAGGTTTGTGTAATCGGGCCGGGCATCTGGTCAGCGGGTTTGAAAAAGTCCGCAGTGTTCTGAAAGCCGGAAAGAGCCGGATTCTGATCACAGCGGCAGATGGTGCTGCGGATGGACGCAGAAAATTGTGTCAGGGTCTTGAGCGATCTGGATCAGATCGCGGATCTGGTCCGGGGCGTGACAAAGGAGATGAAAAGGCGCATAACGGCGGGTATGAAAACCGGGGGATTGAAAAATTACGGGTGATTGATATTTTCTCCCGGGAGGATCTGAGCCAGGCCCTGGGGCTGGAAAATGCGGTGCATGTGGCATTGCTGCCGGGCGGGGTGACGAACAGTTTTTTGCGGGAATGGACGCGGTATGCGGCGTTCCTGGGCAAAATGCAGGATGAGTGATTGTAAGGCGGAACAAAGAATGAGCGACGATAAGGACAACAAAAAAACATTATCAGTTTCAGGGCGCAAAACGTTGCAGCTGAAACCTTCGGCCGGGGCGGCTCCGGCGCGGGGCAGCGGTGGCGTTGTGGTGAAGCGCAAAAAGAAACTGATTTTGAAGCCGGGGGAGACTGCCCCGGCCGAGACAGCTTCTTCCGCTTCTCCCGCAGCCCCAAAAAAGGTTTTGAAAAAACAGGCCGTGCCGAGTGCGAAAAAAGAGGAACCCCGCGATCCAGCCCTGACGGAGAGTGAACGCGAGGCTCGTCTCAGGGCGCTGGAACTGGCCCAGAAAGCCAGTGAGGAAAAAGCCCGCCGCGAAGCGGAAGCCGCGCGGAAACGGGCGATTTTGGAAGCCGCCAAAGCCCAGGAAGAAAAGGAACGCAAGGCGAAAGAGCAGGCCGAAGCGGAAAAAACGCAGGCGGCTGAAGTGACTGCCGAAAGCGGGGGTAAGACCCAGGAAGAGACGGTTGCTCCGGCGCGGGAGGAAGGGCAAGCTGACGTAAAGGCTGAAACCAAAACAGCGGCCACAGCCAGGACGGCGGCCAAGGACGAAGACCAAAAAGCCGGTACGGAAGAAAAGCCGTTCGGAGAAAGACCGGAAAAGCAAAAGGACGCGGCCTCAAAACCTGCCGCTAAAGAGGCGCGCAAAGGGGATGATGATCACGCCCGCCCGGCGCGACCCGCGCCGAAAAAGGCGGCGGAATTTGTGGAACGGGATGAGGTCAAGAGCAGACCCCCCCATAAACCGGTTAAAAGCCGTGGTGAGCCGCGCCGACGCAGTGGTAAGTTGACCGTGACTCAGGCCTTGGGTGATGGGGATATGGAAACCCGTCAACGCTCGTTGGCTTCGCTGAAACGGGCCCAGGCGAAACAGAAACGTTTGGCCGGGCAGCAGCAGAAACAGGCGCAGAAAGTCTATCGCGAAGTTGTTGTCCCGGATTTCATTACGGTTCAGGAACTGGCGAACCGGATGACTGAAAAAGCGTCAGATGTGATTAAGGCGCTGATGAAAATGGGGGTCATGGCAACTATCAACCAGACCATTGATCAGGATACGGCGGAACTTATTGTGGAAGAATTTGGGCATACGGTAAAACGGGTTAGCGAGTCTGATGTGGAAATGGATTTGCAGGGACCGGAAGATAAGGAAGAAGATATGCTGCCCCGGCCACCGGTGGTGACCGTGATGGGACATGTGGATCATGGGAAAACCTCCATTCTGGACGCCTTGCGCAAAACCGATGTGGCGGCGGGTGAGGCTGGGGGCATCACCCAGCATATCGGGGCGTACCAGGTCAAGCTTGCCGACGGGGCGCGCATCACCTTTCTGGATACGCCCGGTCACGCGGCCTTTTCCGCCATGCGGTCCCGCGGAGCACAGGTGACGGATATTGTGGTCCTGGTGGTGGCAGCCGATGATGGCATCATGCCGCAAACGATCGAGGCCATCAGCCACGCCAAGGCGGCGGACGTGCCGATCATTGTCGCCATCAACAAGATCGACAAACCGGAAGCCAATCCGGACAAGGTGCGCCAGGATCTTTTGCAGCATGAAGTGTTTGTGGAAAAGATGGGCGGTGAGGTTCTGGATGTGGAGGTTTCTGCTAAGACCGGCCTTAATCTGGACAAGCTGGAAGAAGCGATTCTGTTGCAGGCCGAAATTCTGGATCTCAAGGCCAACCCGAACCGGGATGCGGAAGGGATTGTGGTCGAAGCCAAGCTGGACAAGGGACGCGGCCCGGTAGCAACGGTACTTGTCAAACGCGGCACCCTGAGGGTGGGGGATGTGTTTGTTGCCGGCAGTGAATGGGGGCGGGTTCGAGCCTTGGTCAATGAACGAGGGCAGCAGTTGAAGGAGGCGGGCCCCTCTACGCCGGTGGAAATTCTGGGGCTGCAAGGTACGCCGGAGGCCGGGGATGAAATGGTTGTGGTGGAAAATGAAGCCAAGGCCCGTGATGTCTCCGAATTCCGGTCCCGCCAGAAGAAGGAAAAACAGTCGGCTGTTCCGAAAGCCAGCTTGGAAGCCATGTTCAGCAAATTGGCCGAAAAGGAAGCGGCCAGTGTACCGGTGGTGATCAAGGCGGATGTGCAGGGCTCGGTGGAAGCCATTAGCGGGGCGCTGGAGAATCTGTCCACCGATGAAGTCAGGGCCCATGTGCTGCATGCGGCAGTGGGCGGCATTTCCGAAACCGATGTGCAGCTCGCCGCGGCGTCCTCGGCGCCGATTCTGGGCTTTAACGTGCGTGCAAGCCGCCAGGCGGCGGCGCTGGCTCAGCAGGAAGGTGTGGAAATCCGCTATTATTCAGTGATTTACGACCTTGTGGATGATATGAAAGCCGTTATGAGCGGCCTGTTGGCGCCTGAGCTGAAGGAAAAAATCATCGGTACGGCGGAAATCCTGGAAGTCTTTTCCGCGGGTAAGGCGGGCAAGGCGGCCGGTTGTCTGGTCACTGACGGCGTGGTGCGGCGCGGCGCCAAGGCGCGGCTGCTCAGGGATGACGTGGTGATTTACGAAGGTGACTTGGGATCGCTGCGGCGGTTTAAGGACGATGTCAAGGAAGTCAAGGCCGGGACCGAATGCGGCATGAACTTTGAGAATTACAACGATCTCAAAAAAGGCGATATTATCGAATGTTATGAGGTCCAGGAAGTCAACCGCGAACTTTAACAACAGTTTCGGATCTTCGGCCCCTTGTGGTAGACTGACGTCTGTGCAGTAGACGGATGTCTGGCTTGGGGGCCGTCGTTCTTTGAGGTGAAAGTCATGTCCAGATCATCACATTTCGACGATGAGCGTGGCGGGGGGCACCGCCTGCTCCGGGTGGGGGAAAATATACGTCATGCCTTGGCCGGTATTCTGTCCCGGGAGGATCTTCAGGATCCGGATCTCGAAGGCGTCTCCATTACTGTCACTGAAGTGCGGTGCAGCCCTGATTTGCGCAATGCAACGGTCTATATCATGCCGTTGGGGGGCAATGGCGAGCAGGAAGTGGCCGATGCGCTTAACCGGTGCAGCCGGTTTCTGCGGGGGCAACTGTCCCGCCAGGTGCGCATGAAATATCTACCTCGGCTGAAATTCATCGTTGACGCAAGTTTTGGTGAAGCCGATCACATCGAACGGTTGTTGCACAGCCCCAAAGTGGCCCAGGATCTGGAGCGCCGGGATGACCGTGACGAAGAGGACCGATAAGGCGTGGGCAGGAGTGATCAGGGCGGACGTGGTCAGCAAAAGCGCAAGGGCGTCAAGATTGACGGCTGGGTGGTGATTGACAAACCCTTGGGGCTTACCTCCACCCAGGTTGTAGGGCGGGTGCGCCGCCTGACAGGGGCGGCCAAGCTGGGACATGGAGGCACGCTGGACCCGTTGGCCTCTGGCGTTCTGCCCATTGCGTTGGGAGAGGCGACCAAAACCATTCCCTTTATTATGGAAGCCCGCAAAACCTATCATTTTACGGTGCGCTGGGGACAGGATCGCAATACGGACGATGCGGAAGGCGAGGTGGTGGCGACAAGCGCCCATCGGCCGTCACCTGAGGATATCGAGGCGGCCTTGCCGGCCTTCCATGGTGTGATCATGCAGCGCCCACCGGCCTTTTCCGCCATCAAAGTGGCGGGACAGAGAGCCTATGACCTGGCGCGACGGGGGGAAGAGGTCACCTTGCCGGCCCGGGAAGTGGAAATATTTGCTCTGCGCCTGCTTGAGGCCGCCACAGAGGAGGCGCGGTTCGAGGTTGAATGCGGTAAAGGCACCTATGTGCGCGCCCTCGCCCGGGATTTGGCACATTCGCTGGGCACCTGCGGGTATGTTTCACATCTTAGGCGCACCAAAGTGGGGCCATTTGGACTGGATCGGTCGATTTCTCTGGATAAACTGGAAAAATTGGTTCATAGTGCGCCGCACAGGGACTGGAGTCTCGCTGTGGAGACCGTGCTGGACGACATCTTGGCACTGGCCGTAACAGCGGGGGATGCCCGCCGCCTCAGTCAGGGGCAAAGCATCCGGGTTCCTGACCGCCGGCAGGGGCTGGTTCGGATTATGCATGAGGATAAACTCGTGGCGTTGGCCGAACTGAAACAGGGCCTTCTGAAGCCGGTACGGGTGTTTAATTTATGATTGAATGGAGTACACGATGTCGATTACTGCAGAAAAAAAACAGGAACTGATCAAGGAATTCGCCACAAGCGAAGGGGATACCGGGTCTCCGGAAGTGCAGGTTGCACTTCTGACTGAAAGAATTGTCAATCTGACAGAACATTTTAAAACTCACGCGAAAGACAATCATTCCCGCCGTGGTCTGCTGATGCTGGTGAATAAACGCCGACGTCTGCTTGATTACCTGAAAAAAACGGATATGGAGCGTTATCAGTCGCTGATCAAGCGTCTGGGGCTGCGTAAATAATAATAACCGGAAGGGCGTTCTCATTGGGAGGGCGTCCTACCGGCCGGGTCCGATTCATGTCAGGGCCCGATACAGGATAGAGAAGATACAGAACAGGGTACGGCCATAGGGGCCGTGTCAGGATATTTGGGGGGACTGGCGGATCGGCCGCTGGATCCCGTCCGGGTATCGCTAAGAAGGTTAGAACTGGAATATGTTTGATATACATCGTAAAGAAATAATGTGGGGCGGACGCCCTCTGATCCTGGAAACAGGACATTTTGCCCGTCAAGCGGACGGGGCCGTCATGGTGACTTATGGGGAAACAACAGTACTGTCAACGGCCGTGGGAGCGAAAAAAGCCAACCCTGCCATCGACTTTTTTCCGCTCACTGTAAATTATCAGGAAAGAACCTATTCCGCCGGGAAAATCCCGGGCGGATTTTTTAAACGTGAAGGCCGTCCTAGTGAGGCGGAAACTCTGATTTCCCGCCTGATCGATCGCCCGATCCGGCCGCTTTTTGTCAAAGGATACAAGAACGAGACCCAGGTTGTGGCCACGGTTATGGGGTATGACCTTGAAAATCAGAGCGATATTCCGGCTCTGATTGGTTCAAGCGCGGCGCTGACCTTGTCGGGGCTGCCGTTCCTCGGGCCCATTGCAGCGGCCCGGGTGGGGTATATTGACGGGGAATATGTGCTTAACCCGACCGTGCCGCAGATGGAAAATTCCGCTCTGGACCTGGTGGTTGCCGGGACCCGCGATGCGGTTCTGATGGTGGAATCCCAGGCCAGCGAACTGAGCGAGGAAGTGATGCTCGGGGCGGTGATGTTCGGCCATGAGCAGATGCAGCCCGTGATTGAGGCCATTATCGAAATGGCGGAAGTGGCCGCCAAGGACCCCATGGAACTGCCTGAACCGGAAGATCATTCCGAACTGATCGCCAAGATTCGTGACATGGCGGAAGCCGATCTGCGCGCGGCCTACAAGGAAACCGTAAAACAGGTCCGCACCACCAAAGTGGCTGAAATCAAGGATCGGGTGAAAGAGGCCTTTGTGCCGGAAGGCGACGATGCCCAGGCTCTTCTGGTCGGCGACATTCTCAAGGATCTTGAGAAAGACATTGTGCGTGGCGACATTCTGAAAACCAAAAAACGCATCGACGGCCGGGATCTGGATACGGTGCGACCTATTGCTTCGGAAGTGAATGTGCTGCCCCGCACTCACGGGTCTGCCCTGTTCACCCGCGGCGAAACACAGGCGTTGTGTGTCGCCACCCTGGGCACCGGTGATGACGAACAGCTGATTGATGCCTTGGAAGGATCTTATAAGGAATCCTTCATGCTGCATTACAACTTTCCGCCCTATTCCGTGGGGGAAGTGGGGCGCATGGGCGGTGCCGGTCGCCGGGAAATCGGTCATGGGAAGCTGGCTTGGCGGGCGCTGAAGGCCGTTCTGCCGAGCCGGGAGGAATTCCCCTATACCATTCGCCTGGTTTCCGAAATTACCGAATCCAACGGTTCCTCTTCCATGGCGACGGTCTGTGGCTGTTCGCTGGCGATGATGGATGCCGGTGTGCCGATCAGCCGTCCGGTGTCTGGCATTGCCATGGGGCTTATCCTGGAAGGGGATGAGTTTGCCGTGCTGTCCGATATTCTCGGGGATGAAGATCATCTGGGCGATATGGACTTCAAGGTGGCCGGGACGTCCGAAGGGATCACCTCGTTGCAGATGGACATCAAGATTACCGGCATCACCCGGGACATCATGGAAGCGGCCCTGAATCAGGCCAAGGCTGGCCGGGCTCATATCCTGGAAGAAATGAAAAAGGCTCTTTCCGGAGCCCGTACGGAAATCAGCCAGCATGCGCCGCGGATCGAAACCATCCGTATCAACCGCGAAAAAATCCGTGAAGTCATCGGCACCGGGGGTAAGGTGATCCGCGAAATCTGCGAGGTGACCGGCGCCAAGGTGGATATTGAGGATGACGGCACCATCAAGGTGGCGTCCGCAGATGCCAAAGCCATCGAAGCCGCCATCAAGTGGATTCAGGGGATTGCCGCGGAGCCGGAAGTGGGTAAAATTTATGAAGGCAAGGTGGTCAAGACTGTTGACTTTGGCGCTTTTGTGAATTTCCTCGGCAGCCGTGATGGTCTGGTGCATATCAGCGAAATGGCCAATGAACGCGTGAAGCAGGTCACTGACGTTGTCAAGGAAGGCGATGTGGTCAAAGTCAAGGTTCTGGGGATTGACGACCGCGGCAAGGTACGCCTCAGCATGCGGGCGGTAGACCAGGAAACGGGACAGGATTTGTCGGCGTAAAAGCCAGGCTTGTCCGGTGTTCTGTCCGTAACTGTAACATTTTGAAAAGGGGCGTCTTGTTCTTGTATCTTTGGGTCATATACCCATATTATGGATAGAGAACGGCGTCCCTTAAGACATGAACCAAAACACCCCAAAACTACCAGGTAAGACACTATCGTTATGAAATCACTTGAGCCGTTAATGATCTCCGGAAAAAGAGTCTTTCCTCTCATTGAAGGCGGAAAGGGCATTTCTGCAACCAATGGAGAAAGCTCCGGCGCCTGGGCGGCGGCCGGCGGCGTGGGCACCGTGTCCTGCGTCAATGCGGACAGCTATGATGAGGATGGCAACGTCATTTCCCAAGTTTATCATGGCAAGACTCGCGCCGAACGCCATCAGGAATTGATTAATTACGGAATCAAGGGCGGCGTAACCCAGATCCAGCGCGCCCATGAGGTTGCCGGCGGCGAGGGTCGTCTGCACATCAATGTACTGTGGGAAATGGGCGGCGCGGAAGCGGTGCTGCATGGGGTTCTGGAAAAAACCAAGGATCTGGTGCATGGCATCACCTGTGGTGCCGGCATGCCCTATCGTCTTAGCGAAATTGCCGCCAAATACGGGGTGTATTACCATCCGATCATCTCTTCGGCTCGGGCTTTCGGGATTCTTTGGAAGCGGGCCTATAAAAAATACGCTGAATGGCTGGGCAGCGTGGTTTATGAAGACCCCTGGCTTGCCGGTGGCCATAACGGGCTGAGCAATGCGGAAGACCCGCGCCAGCCCCAGGATCCCTATCCGCGGGTGGTGGCCCTGCGCAAGGTGATGAACAGTTTCGGCTTGCACAAAGTGCCGATCATCATGGCGGGGGGAGTCTGGTATCTGCGGGACTGGGAAAACTGGATTGATAATCCGGAGATCGGTCCGATTGCCTTTCAATTCGGCACCCGGCCGTTGCTGACCCGGGAAAGCCCGATTCCGCAGAAATGGAAAGATGCCCTGCTGAAGCTGGCCAAGGGAGACATCCTGCTGCACCGTTTCAGTCCAACCGGGTTTTATTCTTCTGCCGTACGCAACAGTTTCCTGCGCGATCTGGAGGAGCGCGAACGCCGTCAGGTCCGCTTTAGCGCCAAACCGGACCCGGACGAGGGGTACACTTCAGAACTCAGGGTGGGCCGCAAAACCTATTATGTGCGTCCTGAAGATAAGCCGCGAGCCGAAGACTGGATGCTGGCAGGGCATAGCGAGGCCATGAAAACGCCGGATGACACGCTGGTATTTGTCACGCCGGAAAAAGCCGATACCATCCGCCGGGATCAGCGGGAATGTATGGGGTGTCTCAGCGCCTGCAAATTTTCCAATTGGTCAGATAATCCTGAAACCAATTATTCCACGGGGCGCAAGGCGGATCCGCGCAGCTTCTGTATCCAGAAGACCTTGATGGATATTGCCCATGGTGGCAGTACGGAACACAATCTGATGTTTGCCGGTCATTCCGCCTATAATTTCGCGACGGATCCCTTTTATAGTAACGGTTTTATCCCGACCGTGAAACAGCTTGTGGACCGGATCCTGACCGGGGACTGACCTGAGCTGCCCTTCATCACTGTGCGAACCTCACAGGAGACGGGTAGGCCATCCTGTTGGCAGATCATCATCTGGGACAGGGGGCGCCCGTCTGGACGGTTCAAGATGGACGTTTCTTGAAAAAACAGCCTGATTTCTTATTTATTAAGAGATAAGATATATTATAAGCATCGGAACACAGACGTCCGGCCGAACATACGGATCCCCGAGATGATATCATGGCGGAAACAGGCCAGTGTTGGGAAAGTTTGTGGGGAAAGTTTGCCGGAAAAGGTTTGTCAGAGGAGTTTATGAGGGGTAGGGCGTAGTCCCTGTCCGGATGATAGGGAGCAGTTAAGGGACGGGAGACCAGGGTTGTCAGAAATGAATAAGGAACGGCCATATTCCCAGGCGCTGAACAGGCTGCGAGAAGCGGGCCTACGCCCGACGCGGCAGCGGCTGGTGCTGGCCAAGTTGTTGTTTGATGGGCATGATCGTCATGTCACCGCCGAAATTTTGCATGAGGAAGCTGTCTCTATGGGCGGCAATGTTTCTCTGGCCACGGTGTATAACACCCTTCACCAGTTTACGGATGCGGGGCTGTTGCGGGAGGTCGTAGTGGACTCCGGGCGCACCTATTTTGATACCAACACCACCGATCATCATCATTTTTATTTTGAAACCGATGGCCGTCTTGAAGATGTGCCGGGGGATCAGATCGCCATCACCGCTCTGCCGGAAGTGCCCGCAGGCAAAAAAATATCGCGGGTGGATGTGGTGCTGCATGTGAAGGACGAAACCTGAGCTGGATCAGGGGTCTTTTCCTAGAGTGAATTGTGAAAAGGTCGGCTCAATTCACTCTAAAATTCAGCATGAGCAGTGGGGATGTTTCCGTGCGGGTGTGCGCGGCGCGGGACCTCAGTCAAATTCTTCCCGTTTCAGACAGCCCCAGATGTGATCCTGCGGCACCCAGCCCTTGAATCCCTGAAGTTCCATTCGGCACCAGGCGTTTTCGCATTCCAGAATTTCCCCCAAAACTCCGGCTTCAGCCAATACGGTGACCTCTGAGTCTGGGTCGGGCTTGCGATGGAACGCCTGCCGGTCGGCCAGCACCAGCCCCATGCGCCGGCTGGACAGCAGAGGGCCCCAGATCCACCCGCTGGCGCCTTCCGAATCAATGATTTTGCGCCAGTCGCCATATTCCGCGACCACTTTGACCGGCAGGCCCTTTTTATGAAAGACCCATTTGATGGGGTATTTTTTATCGGGACCGGTGCGTACATTGACCTTGTCGCGCGCCAGGGAGACAAACCTTGGAACCGGATATCCTGATTTGCCAATCACGGTATGTTCCGCCGATCCGGCGGTGGCCTGTACCCCCAGGTTTCCCAGGATCAGCACACAGAACATCACAGTGCCGCTGGTCCGTTTCAGGATATTGACGGCATGCATGATCATGGGGGGCAGAAGATGGGAGACTTTTCCGGGCATCTACGGGTTCTGATTCATCATGTTTCGTGTTACCACCCTGGGCGGTTTCCTGCCTGATGTTATGTCGTGTTCACCGCTGAGGGTCAAGGGCGAAAAAAATGTTTACTCATCAGTAGCATTCCTTGCATCAGACATTTGAAAGTCGCGTTCAGTTCTGCTAGACACATAACAGGAGGAGCCATCTCACACCCCCCTCTCTTAGGGTGAGGGGCTTGGGAGTCGCCTGTGACTCTCTGGAGTGACTCTCTGGCTCCAAGGTCGCAAAAATCTAACCGTGGAGTGTCCGGATGACGTCCAGAAAGCCTTTGGTGGTGGTAACCCGTAAACTGCCTGATCCTATTGAAACGCGGATGATGGAACTGTTTGATGTCAGGCTTAATCTGGATGACCATGCCTTTTCCTCTGCGGAAATGATCGAAGCTCTGCAACAGGCCGATGTGCTGGTGCCGACGGTGACGGATCGTCTTGATTCGCGGGTTCTGTCTCAGGCAGGGCCGCAACTGAAACTGATCGCCAATTACGGTGCCGGGGTGGACCATATCGACTTGGCCAGTGCGCGTCAGCGGGGCATTACGGTCACCAATACCCCCGGTGTGCTGACCGAGGATACGGCGGATATGACCATGGCGCTGATGCTGGCCGTGCCGCGGCGGCTGATCGAGGGCGAAAAACTTCTTCAGGCCGGGGACTGGAAGGGCTGGTCGCCCACCGGCATGCTGGGGCGGCGTATCTGGGGCAAGCGACTGGGCATTATTGGTATGGGCCGGATCGGTCAGGCCGTGGCCCGGCGGGCCAAGGCTTTCGGTCTGTCCATTCACTATCATAACCGTCACCGGGTCAGCAGTGAGGTGGAGGAAGAACTGGAAGCGACCTATTGGGAAAGCCTGGACCAGATGCTGGCGCGCATGGATATTATTTCCGTGAACTGTCCGCATACGCCGGCCACCTATCATTTGCTGTCGGCCCGGCGTTTGAAACTGATGCAGAAACACGCCTTTATCATCAACACCTCTCGTGGCGAGGTGATCGACGAGAATGCCCTGATTCGCATGCTGGAAGCCGGGCAGCTTGCCGGGGCGGGGCTGGATGTGTTTGAAAATGAACCGGCGGTTAACCCCAAACTTCTGTCTCTGCCGGGGGTAGTGGCATTGCCGCATATGGGCTCGGCTACCCTGGAAGGCCGGATTGACATGGGCGAAAAGGTACTGATCAATATCAAAACCTTTGCCGACGGGCATAATCCGCCGGACCGGGTATTGGAAGATTGGAGCTGAGTTTAAAGATTACCAGCCGGTGCTATGACGGGGCTCTGACACCCACATTGTGCCTCCCGTATTGTCATAATGGATTGCCGCGCCCGTTCGGGCTTGTGATGATAAAACTCACTCCGGTTCGGGAAAGACCAGGGGCGAAAGGTCCGGTTCCACCCAACCCCGCCGGGCAGCGACGGAAAAAAGCCGCTGTTCTGAGAAATATCGCAACAGGAAATCCTTCTGGCCATAAGGGCCGCTGACCAGTTTATGGCATCCGGACACGAATCCGGTGTCCATAGGCAACCGTTTGATAAAATGCGTGATGGCCTTCAGGTAAGCCTGGGTGATGGTTTCATGATACCCTTCGCTGTCGGAATTAACGACGCCGGTAACGTCATTATAGCGGCGAATGATCCCTGGTAGGGAGTGCTTCAGGTCATCATAAGACTGATGGTGCAAAAGACAATATGTTGCCGCCAGATGTGCGGCATGGGTCCAATCTGTTTTGGGCAGACTGCAGTCCAGGAGCCTGTCGGTCAGGGCATAGATTTCTTCCCGGGTTTTATAGAGATCACTTTTCGTCATCATATTTCCTTTATCATATTTCCTTTATCGCACAGAAAACATCAGACCGGCCCCACCAAACCTCTGGCTGGTTCAATTCCGCGAAAATTCTGATGTCGGAAGGGATTCGGTACGGGTTCAGCAAGGTCGGGATATCACAGACATTGCTGAGATTGGGCATGAGATTGGGCATGAGATTGGGCAGCAGAAAGCACCCGATCCCATGTCGGGCAAGGAAAGGTATGGCAAAAATGGTATGTCACTATATCCAATTCTTTCCACTGTTCAGAAATCGAACTATAGCAGGGGCTTGGGAAAAATCAACGTTCTTGCGACCTGGACCCGCAGCAGGGGCAATGCGGGTCCTTGGGCAGTTTCAGGGTACGGGTGCGGGCGTCCAGTGCGTCGTAAATCAGCAGCCGACCCGCCAGACTCTGCCCCAGGCCTAGGACTTCCTTAATGACCTCCACCGCCATCAGGCTGCCCATGACTCCGGCAATGGCGCCCAGAATGCCGGCCTCGGCGCAATTGCCTACATCTCCAGGGTCCTGAGGCACAAAACAGCGATAGCAGGGCAGGTCCGCCTCATAGCCGCGAAAGGTGGCAAGCTGGCCGTCGAACTGGCTGAGGGCGGCGGACACCAGAGGTTTTTTCAGCTTCAGACAGGTTTCGTTCACCAGGAACCGGGTGACAAAATTGTCGCAGCCATCGGCCACCAGATCATAGCCGCCAATCAGCGCGGCGGCATTTTCCGCGGTTAACCGTTCCATATGCGGAATGACCCTGATATCGGGATTGAGCCGACCGATCCGTTCTTTGGTGCTGTCGGTTTTGGCCGTACCCAGCCGGTTGGTGTCGTGCAGGATCTGACGTTGCAGATTGCTCAGACTCACCACATCATCATCCACCACGCCGATGGTGCCAACCCCGGCAGCGGCCAGATACAGAATCAGCGGACTGCCGAGCCCGCCGGCGCCGACTACAAGCACTTTTGTATCAAGCAGTTTCTGCTGGCCCGCGCCGCCTACTTCCTTAAGGATGATATGCCGGGCATAACGTTCCAACTGGTCATCGGTGAAACTCATTGCGGGTCAGGCTCTCCCTTGTCTCCGCCATTGAGGTCAGGCGGGTTATCCTCTTCCATGATCTCAATGGCGGTGTCTATTTCTGTCTCCGGGGGGGTGATGACATAAATCGCCCCCTCCCGCAGCACCAGATCATCGGGAGATGCCACTTCTTGACCATTACAGAAGACGGCGAATTCCTCAAGTCCCACCGCCCGCGCCTCCGCGAGAAGGCGGGGCACCGTAATATCGCTGAGCGGTAATGTGCATTCCGTGCTATTGACACGCAGAATGGCGGTGGGAACGGCTGAGGTCATGACATTTTTCCTTCTGCTGCGGTTTTTTCCGAAGGCCGCCCTTATAATTCATTGCCCCCTTACAGGCCATCAAAAAGCGCTGTGGTGAGGTACCGTTCGGCAAAGGACGGAATGATCACCACCATGGTTTTTCCGGCCATCTCCTCCCGTTCCGCCACTTCGAGGGCGGCGGCGACAGCGGCGCCAGAGGAAATGCCCACCGGGATGCCTTCCAGACGGGCCACCTGGCGGGCCACTTCAAAGGCCGTCTCATTGCCGATGGTCAGCACCTCGTCAATATATTCCGTGGCCAGGATGGGCGGTACAAATCCTGCGCCGATCCCCTGAATCTTGTGTGGTCCGGGCTGGCCCCCGGACAGAATCGGGCTGTCTTCCGGTTCCACGGCAATCAGTTTCAGATCCGGCTTGCGCGGTTTCAGGGTGCGGGCAATGCCGGTCAGCGTGCCGCCGGTGCCGACGCCGCTGATCACCACATCGACCTTGCCGCCGGTGTCATTCCAGATTTCCTCGGCGGTGGTGATGTCATGGATGGCCGGGTTGGCCGGGTTAGCGAACTGCTGCGGCATGACGGCGTTGTCATCGGCGGCCACCAGCTCCTCGGCGCGGGCAATGGCTCCTTTCATGCCTTTCTCCGCTGGAGTCAATTCCAGCCTTGCGCCCAACAGCGCCAGCATCTTGCGCCGTTCAATGGACATGCTTTCCGGCATGACAAGTGTCAGGTCATAACCCTTGGCCGCGCAGACAAACGCCAGCGCAATGCCCGTATTGCCGGATGTGGGTTCGATGATCTTGGTGTTTTCGTTGATTTTGCCCTGTTTTTCCAGATCGGCGATCATGGAAACGCCGATGCGGTCCTTGACCGAGCCGATGGGATTAAAAAATTCCAGTTTCAGCAGAATATCCGCCTTGCTGTTTTTGTTCATGCGTGTCATACGCACCAGCGGTGTATCCCCGATGGTTTCCAGGATGTTTTCATAAATCCGGCCCCGGCCTTTGGTGCCTGTTTCCGTTACTGTCATGTTTAGTCTCCCGCGATTGCCCCGGATGTTGCTCCGGGTGAGATCTATCTTGGCACAAAATTGTATCGGTTATAAGAGGGTGTGGTAGATTATTCCGCTTCCGTCATGAACTATTCCATCATGGATTATATCGTAAACACGAACCCCTTGTCGGCATCAGATTCAACACCTTCGAGGCTTGCCTGTTCACAAAGATCCTGCAGGGTGATGCTGTCCAGTTTGCCCATGATCTCTGCATTCAGTTCGTCCAGCAGGGGATTGATCACTTTCCGGCCCATTTCGGATTTGGAAACAAATTCTGATTTGCTGCTTTTGGCATCCAGTTCGTTGATCACCCGGACGATTTCACCCACGCTGATGCGGCGCCGTTCCCGGGCCAGGAAATAACCGCCCTTCGGCCCGCGCACCCCTTTGAGAATATTGGCGCGCACCAGTTGCTGCATGACCTGTTCCAGATATCGCTGGGGAATGCCCTGGCGTTGGGTGATGTCACGGCTTTGCACCGGGTTAACCCGGCCATTATACGCAATGTCCACCACCGCTTCGAGCGCATAAATCATTTTTTTTGTCAGGCGAAACATGGTCTCTTTTCCCTCCCGTTTGCTGTCAGCTTAGCTGGCGATCCCGGTGGATCCGAAGCCACCCGCGCCACGGGCCGTACCCTCCAGGCTGTCACGCAGTTCCCAGGCAATCTGGGTCACGGGCGCAATCACCATCTGGGCGATGCGCATGCCGCGTGTAATGACAAAGTCTTCCTGTCCCAGATTAATCAGAATCACTTTCACTTCACCCCGATAGTCCGCGTCAATGGTGCCCGGGCTGTTCAGCACGGTTACTCCATGTTTCCAGGCCAGACCGGACCTGGGCCGGACCTGGGCCTCAAAATTACCGGGCAGGGCCATGGCAAAGCCGGTGGGGACCAGATGCCGATCACCGGGCCGCAGAATCAGGGGGGCATCTTCGGGCAGGGCGGCCATCAGGTCCATGCCGGCACTGTGGGATGTTTCATATTCCGGAAGTTTGAGGCCCTCGCCATGGGGCAGTCTCTGGAAAGCTACGGTTACCATAGGCTGTTTTAGTCCTTGTTCTGATTTTGCATAAAATAATGATCAATTTTTTCCGCCAGCTGTCGGGCGATATCGGTTTTGCTGGTTTCAGGCCAGGAAAATTCTTCTTCCGGCGTAATCAGGAGAACCCGGTTGTGGTCCGCGCCCATCACACTTTGCCCATCGGTGAAGGAGACATCATTGGCTACGATCCAGTCACAGCCCTTGCGAAGCCTTTTGGCGCGGGCGTGTTCGGCAACTTTTTCGGTTTCGGCGGCAAAGCCGATCACCAGCGCCGGGCGATCCTTGGGGCGCGCGCATAGCGTTTTTAGAATATCCGGGTTTTCCGTCAGCCGTAGTGCCGGCGCGGCGCCATCCTGTTTTTTGATCTTATTGCCGGCGCAATCTTCCGGCCGCCAGTCGGCCACCGCCGCGACACAAATGGCCGCATCCGCCGGCAGGGCCGCTTCACAGGCCGCCAGCATGTCACGCGCCGTTTCCACATCCACCCGCCGCACCCCGGCCGGACATGGCAGGTCAGTGGGTCCCGAGACGAGGGTGACTTTGGCACCCCGCTCCACCAGCGCCGCCGCCAAGGCATAGCCCTGTTTGCCGGACGAACGATTGGCGATATAACGTACCGGATCAAGGGGCTCCCGGGTGGGCCCGGCGGTAATCAGCACATGTTTGCCGCGCAGCGCGCCGTGTGGAAAACGGTCAAGGAAAAAACCCTCAATGGCGGCAATCAGGTCCGGCACTTCGGCGAGCCGTCCTGCGCCCACCTCTCCACAGGCCAAATCTCCCGCCCCGGGGTCGATGATCCGCACACCGTCCCGAATCAGGGTATCGAGATTGCGTCTTGTGGCCGGGTGCTGCCACATCATGGTGTTCATGCTGGGCGCAATCATGACCGGTTTGTCTGTGGCCAGAAGCGCTGTGGTGGCCAGATCATCGGCCTGACCTGTGGCCATCTTGGCCATCAGATCGGCGGTAGCCGGCGCCACCAGCACCAGATCGGCCTCGCGGGACAGGCGGATGTGCCCCATTTCCGCCTCGTCGGTCAGTGAAAAGAGGTCCTCATAGACCTTTTCTCCCGACAGACTGCTGAGCGACAGCGGGGTGACAAACTGACGACCGCCTTTGGTGAGGATACAACGCACCTGCATGTGCCGTTCTTTCAGCCGCCGGATAAGATCCAGACATTTATAGGCGGCAATGCCTCCGCCTACGATCAGCAACAGGCGCTTGCCGTGCAAAATATCGTGTTGCGGGACAGGCTGGGTTTCGGACGAAATATCGGCCATCGGAAAATCCCCGGGATGACGGTTGAGAACAAAAAATATATGAGCGTTATAATGTACAGTGACTGTAATGTAGGTCTTGTTTTGTGGAAAATCAACATTTTACCCCAAAAAGGGATGTTAAATGTTTCATATTAAAGACCCGGCGTAAATTGTGATGTGATGGATTTACTGCCCTTTAATTCAGAAACAGCATATAAAACAGCATGGCGGCGAGCAGGCCGCCGAAAACCCCGCCGGTCAGGCCGGGCAGCAGGAGGCGTAGCCAGCCGTTTTTCCTGTTTTCCGGGGTATATTGGCGCAGGCCGCGGGTGTTTTCGGCAATCCGGTCGATATCTTCGATCAGTTTGGGCAGATGCTGGAGCGTCTCGCGGGTGGTTTCGGCAAAATCCATCAACCGGGCCCTAAGGCCGACATTTTCTTTCATCCAGGATTCGATAATGGGCCGCGACGTGTTCCACATATTGATGTCGGGATAAAGGTTCAGCGCCACGCCTTCCACGGTGACCATGGTTTTTTGCAGCAGCAACAGTTGCGGCTGGGTTTGCATGTTGAAGGTTTCGGTGGTCTCGAACAGTTGTGTCAGCAGGCGGCCGATGGAGATTTCATGCACCGGCTTGCCCACCACCGGATCGCCGATGGCCCTGAGCGCCTGTTTGAACTTGACCAGGGACTGGTCCGGCGGGACATAACCGATTTCGAAATGTGCCCGGGCGACCTTGTCATAGTCGCGGATAATAAACCCATGCAGGATTTCGGCCAGGGCCCGGCGGGTCTTGCGGTCGATACGGCCCATAATACCGAAATCAATGGCGGTAATCACATCGCCTTCGCAGGCGAACAGGTTGCCTTGATGCAGGTCGGCATGAAACACCCCGTCGTTCAGCGCCTGGCTGAGAAACGCCTGAACCAGGGTTTCGGCCAACTTGCGCCGGTCATACCCGCCTTCGGCCAGGCGCTTTGTGTCGGAAAACGGCACCCCTTCCACCCAGGAGGTGGTCAGCACCCGACGGGCGGTGCGGACCCAGTCCACATCCGGTACTCGATAGGCGGGGTTATGGGCCATGTTTTCTTTGAGTTCTGAGGCGGCCGCGGCTTCATAGCGAAAATCCATTTCCACGGCGATGGTTTCCTCAATGGTTTCGATCACCTTGGCCGGTCGCAACCGGCGGGTCTTTTTGAAAAAGAATTCCATCTTGCGGGCCAGCCACTTGAAACTGTCCAGATCCCGGGCAAAGGCTTTTTCAATATCGGGCCTGAGAACCTTCACCGCCACGAGACGGCCGTCGGTGGTGACCGCCCGATGGACCTGTGCCATAGAGGCGGCGGCCACGGCGTCAAGATCGAAGTCCCGGTAAAAATCGCTCAACGGCCCGCCCAGTTCCTCTTCGATAATGCGGACCGCTTCTTCCCCGGGAAAGGGAGGAACCCGGTCTTGCAGACGCATCAGATCGGTTGCCACCTCAATGCCCACCAGATCGGGCCGGGTGGCCAGCGCCTGGCCGAATTTGATGAAACTGGGGCCCAGGCTTTGCAGGGCAAGGCCCAGATTGGTTTCCGGCGTGTCATGCTGTCCCGGAAATTTCACCCGGCGAATGGTCTTGAGCTGTTGCAGGGCCCGGGAGCGGCCGCCGAAAATGGCCAGAAGATCGGTCAGGGCATCATGCTGCAAAAGGGTGTAACCGACCTTGAGCAGGCGGCCTATATGGCGGATTGCCCCGAACATGCCTACAATCGCCACCCTGAATGCAGCGCCACCACGCCGCCGGTCATGTTGCGATAGCTGACCCGGTGGAACCCGGCGTCCTCGATCATGTCCCGGAACCTTTCCTGGGAAGGGAAACGGCGGATGCTTTCCACCAGATACTGATAAGAATCCCGGTCGCCCGCCACCCATTGCCCAAAGCGGGGAATCATCTGAAAACTGTAAAAGTCATAGATTTTTTCCAGCAGTGGCAAATCCACATGGCTGAATTCCAGGCACAGGAAACGTCCGCCCGGCCGTAATACACGCCGGGCCTCTCGGAGGGCCTTGTCAATGTGGGTGACATTACGGATGCCAAAGGCAATGGTATAGGCATCGACGGTATTGTCCGGCAGCGGCAGGGCCTCGGCATCGCCACAGACCCAGTGAATATTGTCCATAAATCCCCGGTCAAGGCCCCGGTCGCGTCCGACGCTCAACATGTTTTCATTGATGTCGCAGACAATGACGGAGGACGGCCTGATCGTCGCTTCTGTCTCTTCCGCGACCTTCTTCTGTACGGGGAGGCGGTCGGTGGCGTTCAGGAACCGGAACGCAATGTCGCCGGTGCCCCCGGCCACATCCAGAAGTTTCATGCCTGGCTGCGGACGCAATACCCGGATCATCTCGTCTTTCCACAGCCGGTGCAAACCGCCGCTCATCACATCATTCATCAGGTCATATTTGCGGGCCACAGTGTCAAAAACATTGCGCACCAGCCCCTGTTTTGCGGCGGCGTTGACGGTACGGAAACCAAAATGGGTGGTTTCCGTCTGGCTTTTTTCAGCGGCTTTTGTATTCTCATGCGACATGATGCGGAACATAACGCACCGGGCGGGCCTGATCCAGCCTAATATGTATCTACCACTTAAAAATTTGTCCCTGTCAGCCGATTTGTGTGAGGAGTATGGGCAGCCATGCCTGAATTACCAGAGGTGGAGACCGTACGCCGGGGCTTGATCCCGGTTCTGGAAGGATGCCGGATCGCCAGAGTCGTTAAGCGGCGCGACGATCTGCGGGGGCCCTTGCCGGAAAATTTCGTGGGGCGTCTGGAAGGCCGCCGGGTGGACCATATCCATCGGCGTGCCAAATATCTTTTGTTTCGTCTGGATAATGGTGAGGTGCTGATTCTTCATCTGGGCATGTCCGGGCGGCTGACCCTGGTAGCGGCGGCGGAACGCACGGCAGGGCTGGGCCAGGGAAAACATGATCATGTCCTGTTTGAGACGAGCCGGGGCGATCTGGTGATTTTCACCGACCCACGCCGTTTCGGCCTGATGGATCTATGCCGGGAAGAGGACCTTGCGGCCCACAGACTGTTTCGCCATTTGGGGCCGGAACCGCTGGGCAATGACTTCAACGGGGCTTATCTCAGTGCCCGACTCAGGGGGCGCAAGACATCCATCAAGAGCGCCCTTCTGGATCAGCGCATTGTGGCGGGGCTGGGCAATATCTATGTGTGTGAAGCATTGTATGATGCGGGGATTTCGCCCCGGCGCCGGGCGGTGTCGGTGGCCGGTCGGCGCGCCGAACGACTGGTGCCGGCCATTCGCGAGGTGCTTCATCGGGCTATTGCGGCGGGGGGATCCAGCCTGAAAGATTATGCGCGAGTCGATGGCGAACTTGGGTATTTCCAGCATGATTTCGGGGTCTATGGCCGGACGGGCGAACCCTGCCGCAAAACCGCCTGTTCCGGGCGAATCAGCCGTTTTGTGCAGGCCGGACGCTCCACATTCTATTGTCCCGCCTGCCAGGGTTAGGTATCCTGCCAGAGCAGGAAAGGATGGCAGTAATGATGAAGCGGCATAAAAAACCGGAGAGGGCACGACAAGGGAGCATGGCTGTTGTTCTGGGGCTGCTTGTAGCGCTGTTTGGGGTGAGAGCGCTGGCGGGTCCGCAGGATCAAACACCCGCGATGCCCGAGATGCCCGCGATGAATGAAGAGCTGCTGACTGATCTGGACGTCCCGCTTTATGAGGGGCTGCGGGAAGAACCGGAAGAACGTGTGGTATTCGACAGCGCCGAAGGCCGGATCATCCAGGCCCGGGCCCGGGGAGGAGTCCCGGCCCGGAAAATTTATGATTTTTACAGGGTTGTGTTGCCATCTCTGGGATGGCGAATTTCCGCTTCCGGGGAAGATGGCGGGCCGGCAGATCCCCTGTGTGAGGCCGGGGTGAGGTATTGTCTGAAGGCGGAGCGGGACCGGGAAAATCTGGTCATTGGGATTATGCCGGAAGCCGCGTCTGAAACAATGGGGAGGACTGTGAGTCGGGTGAGTTTTGTGCTTACTCCAAAATAACATCACGCAAAGACAAAAACCGGATTCGGGCCGGCACATACCTGGTGGGGAAAATCTTCCTGTCTTGCTTTCAGGATATCAAGCAGATATATCCCCGGAAGGCGTATCAGGACAGGAAGGCCAAAGGTGACAGGCTGAAGAATGACCTGAGCCAAAGGAATGGCCTGAAATATGATCCGGATATGATCCGGATATGATCCGGACAACATAATTAAGGAGAAAAGAGTTATGTCCTATGAAATGATACTGGTAGATCGCAAGGAACCGGTCGGTCTGATTACCCTGAACCGCCCGGATGCCCTGAATGCTTTGAACCGCCAGCTCATGGACGAGCTAACCGATGCGCTCAGGAAGTTCGAGGCCGATGATGAGATTCGGGCCATGGTGATTACCGGCAGTCAGAAAGCCTTTGCTGCGGGCGCCGATATTAAGGAAATGCAGTCCAAGGGATATATGGACGTCTTTCGCGAAGACTTCATTACCGCCAATTGGGAAGAAGTCACCCGGTGCCGTAAACCGGTCATTGCGGCGGTGGCCGGTTATGCATTGGGCGGCGGCTGCGAGCTGGCCATGATGTGTGATTTCATTCTCGCGGCGGATAATGCCAAATTCGGGCAGCCGGAAATTAAGCTCGGGGTGATTCCCGGCGCCGGCGGAACCCAACGCCTGACCCGCTTTGTCGGTAAATCCAAGGCCATGGAAATGGTGCTGACGGGGCGGATGATGGATGCGGAGGAAGCCGAACGCGCCGGTCTGGTCAGCCGGGTTGTTCCTGCTGATGATCTGCTGGATGAGGCGCTCAAGACGGCGACCAAGATCGCCGAATTGTCCCTGCCGGCGGTGATGATTGCCAAGGAATGTGTGAATCGGGCGTATGAGACCACTCTGGCTGAAGGCGTAAAGTTTGAGCGTCGGATCTTCCATTCCCTGTTTGCGACGGAAGATCAGAAAGAAGGTATGGCGGCGTTTGCCGAAAAACGCACTCCGGAATTCAAACACAAATAAATGCAAACACAACTCATCGGTCCCAATAACCGATCATGATCCCCTGGCCGGCAGCGGGGATACCCCCGCTGTCCGCCTTTCCCGGTTGTTTTTCCCTCACAATTCGCCCTAAAAAAGCCGGACTGAGACGAAAAGGCTGTTGACCAATAGGGCAGGCATGGTTATAAGCCACCACTTGAAATGAATTCAAAAGAATTTGGGGTCTTGCGATTCTTTTATCGTTCCGGACCGGCGATCGGTCGGAGAACCGGACAGAATACAGCGAGACAGCCCCTGTTAAAGATAAGGTTACCCTGATGGCTAATACGTTACAGGCGAAAAAACGTGTCCGCCGCAATGCGCGGAGACAGGAAATCAACAAAGCACGGCGCAGCCGGATCCGTACTTTTGTGAAAAAGGTGGAACTGGCCATTGAAGCCGGTAATGCCGAAGAGGCCCGCAATGCCCTTCGTGCAGCTCAGCCGGAACTGATGCGCGGTGTGACAAAGGGCGTTCTGCATAAGAAGACGGCGTCGCGCAAAGTGTCCCGTTTGGCAAAACGCGTCAAGGCGCTGGCGGCGTCATAAAGTCGCCCGAGTCGCAGGCGAAAACGCTTGTTTTGAGAAAGATCTGAGTCGAAAAGCCAGTCCCTGCCCGGGCTGGCTTTTTCCATGTCTTTGTAATGGCCGGTTCGGGAGAGCATTACGGCATGACGCCTGTTTCATATCGGGACGTTCCGAAAGGCCGTTTACTACATGTAGTAGGTCGGCCACCTGTCAAGCCATATCAATGTATTTTTTTTGATCTTCGGCTTGTCGAATCAGTTGACCGGAGCAGGCCCGGAAAGGTAGGCTAAATGCCTCCTCATGAAGGGGAGACTGTACAGATTACGGCACGATGTTCAGGCCCGTTGAACTCATGCGTCCGGAAATTTCTGGTGAAATTTTCTGGTGAAATTTCTGGTCCGGCCGTGTTGTGCAGGGTTGTCCTGAGATCAGGGATTTTCTCAATACTTGACCGTTTGCCGTGATGAAAATCGTGGCCTGCGGCGTGTTGAATTTTGGGGGAGAGGGTTGAATTTTTCGGGCACAGGTCGCCCGGCAAAATCTGCTCAGAACCGGCGGCGGTTTCGAAGCGCAGGGCAGAAAGAGGGCGCGGGACGACAGGGACAGGCAAGGCGTGTTAAGGGCAAGCGCTTTCGGTGACACATAAGCAGAGATATTGGCAGAAACAGAGATACAGGGTTTGTAAATGGCAGGTTTTGCAGGGGATGTGACGGTAGAAGAGGCCTGGCAGGCGTTGCGGGAAAATCCGGAATCTGTTCTGGTGGATGTGCGTACGGAAGCGGAGTGGGCTTTTGTGGGCATATGTGATTTGCGTCCGCTGAACAAACAACCGCTTTTTATCAGTTGGCAGGTTTATCCCGACATGCAGGTGAACAATAATTTTATCCCCATGTTGGAGGCGCAACTGAATTCCCGGTCCGCCCCCGTATATTTTATCTGCCGATCAGGGGCGCGCTCCCGCGCGGCGGCGCAGGCTGCGGCGGCAGCCGGTTATGAAGCCTGCTACAATGTGGCCGGTGGTTTTGAAGGAGAGAAAGACAATCATCATCACAGGGGTGTGGTGAATGGCTGGAAAGCCGCCGGGTTGCCCTGGATACAGCAATAAGAGGAAGAAATGAAGCAAGAGGGGGCTTTGGCAAGCGCAGATTTTGAGGGTGTGGGGAGTATTATGGAAGCGCAGTGGTCAAGGGTTCTTGACAGACTAAAAGCTGAATTTGACGAGGGGGTCTATAACAGCTGGTTTAAGCCGCTGGCCCTCGTCAATGTGGAAGAAGGCTGCGCCGTCATGGCGGCTCCAACCAATTTCATGCGCAATTGGCTGGAATCCAACTATGCCGACCGAATCCGGCGTGCCTGGAAGCAGGAAAACCCAGAGGTTACCGACATCAGCATTATTGTCCTGTCGGCCTTTAAGGCGTCGGAAGCGGCATCCACAGATACCAGTGGCCTGCTGGACAATGATGAACGTGAGGAGCGCGAGACCGGCGGGCCGGCAACACCGGCTGCGCGTCCGAGTGTTCCGACGCGTGCTTCCCGTGCCGCTGTGGTGCAGGAACCGGGCAACGATTATGGCGCCCCGCTAGACCGGCGGTTCACCTTTGACAGTTTTGTGGTCGGCAAATCCAATGAACTGGCCTATGCTGCGGCCCGCAGGGTAGCGGAAAATACGGCGGTGAATTTCAATCCCTTGTTTTTGCATGGTGGGGTGGGGCTCGGCAAAACCCACCTGATGCACGCCATCGCCTGGACCCATAAGGAAATGTTCCCGGATCGGCGGGTGGTGTATCTGTCGGCCGAACAGTTTATGTACCAGTTCATCAGTTCCATCCGCTTCAAGGACACCATGGCATTCAAACAGAAGTTCCGTTCGGTGGACCTTCTGATGATTGATGATCTGCAATTTATTGCCAACAAGGATTCCACCCAGGAGGAATTTTTCCATACCTTTAATGCGCTCATCGACCATCACCGCCAGGTGGTGATTTCCGCGGATCGCTCGCCCACGGATCTGGAGGGCATCGAGGAGCGCATTCGGTCCCGTCTGGGCTGGGGACTGGTGGCGGATATTCATCCCACCGATTATGAGCTGCGCCTCGGCATTTTGCAGCAAAAGGCCAATTCGGTGCCGGAGGTGGAAATCCAGACGGAAGTGCTGGAATTTCTCGCCAAACGGATCACCTCCAATGTGCGGGAGCTGGAAGGGGCGCTCAACCGTATGGTAGCCCATGCCACCCTGATCGGCCGGCCGATTACCCTGGAAATGACCCAGGAAGTGCTGCAGGATCTGCTCAGGGCCAATGACCGACGGGTCACCATTGACGAAATTCAACGCCGGGTGGCGGATTATTTCAACATCCGCCTGTCCGACCTGCTGTCTTCGCGTCGGGCGCGGCAGGTGGCGCGGCCGCGACAGATCGCCATGTATCTGTCGAAACAGATGACCTCCAAATCGCTGCCGGAAATCGGTCGGCAGTTTGGCGGTCGGGACCATACCACGGTCATGCATGCGGTCAAACGGATCGAGGAACTGCGTCGCACCGACAGCGTTCTGGAAGAAGATCTTTTGCATTTGGAACGGATTTTCAGCACCTGACGCGTCTTTCCCCGGGGCCTATCCGGGGGCTTTTTCTTCTAAAGTGAATTGATGACCGTGTCATCTGTCATGTTTTCCCCTTCCGTTGCTCCCACGTAGGCGGGAGCTCAGAGTCCGCCAAAATACTCTCCTCAAAACCGGGCGGGACGTTTTATTGATGAGCTGGATTGCCGCCTTCGCGGCAATGACGAAGGAGAGGCGGCAAGGACACAGGAAAGGGCGGCAAAGGGGGATTGCGACTCGGCAAAGGCCCTTGGCAAAAATGCCTCTGAGCGGGGTAAAAATGCCTTTGACCGGGCAGTTCTGTGTGCTAGTCTCTGACCATTAACAGGTGGTCCGGGAGGCCGCTTTTGCAGAGGAAATTCCTTGAGGAAATTCCCTGAGTCGGAAGGGGGCGGCTGAGGTCTTTCCGGTCGGGAATGTCCCCTAGGCCGGCAGGAGGAAAGTCCGTCTGAAACGTGAGAGTTGTCCACCCTACACTGAGTCGACAGCAATTAGATTTAGTCATAATAAGAGAAGCGCGATAAAAAAATGAAGCTGAATATTGAACGCGGTGCATTACTGAAGTCTCTGGGTCACATTCAAAGCGTTGTGGAGCGCAGGAATACCATCCCGATCCTGTCCAACGTCCTTTTGGAAGGGGAGCAGGGCCATCTGAAACTGGCGGCTACCGATCTGGACATCGCTATTTCGGAAACAGTGGGCGGAGAGACCCTGGACCCTGGCGGCATTACCGCACCGGCGCACACCTTGTATGACATTGTACGTAAATTGCCCGAAGGCAGCCAGGTGGAGCTCAGCTACAGCCCCGACAGTCAGCGGCTCAGTATCAGCGCCGGCCGATCGAAATTCACCCTGTCCTGCCTGCCCCGGGAAGATTTTCCGGTGATGCACGAAGGTGAGCTGCCGCACAGTTTCCAGGTGGCCAGCATTGACCTGAAACGGTTGATTGACAAAACGCGCTTTGCCGTTTCCACCGAAGAAACCCGGTATTATCTGAATGGTATTTATATGCATGTCGCTACCGATGACGATGGGGCGCCTGTTCTGCGTGGCGTGGCCACGGACGGACACCGCCTGGCCCGCTTTGATGTGACGCAACCGGAAGGGGCCGAAGGCATGCCCGGCGTCATTGTGCCGCGCAAGGCGGTGGGCGAATTGCGCAAATTGGTCGATGAATATGAAGGCGATGTGGAAGTGGCTTTGTCGGAAACCAAAATCCGATTTGCTTTTGCCGATATTGTGTTGACCTCCAAACTGATCGACGGCACCTTCCCGGATTACAGCCGGGTGATTCCCGAAGGCAACGACCGGGTCATGGAAATTGACGGCAAGCAGTTTGCCGAAGCGGTGGACCGGGTGTCTACCATTTCCACCGATAAGACCCGGGCCGTGAAACTGAGCCTCGGCCCGGGCCGGTTGCAACTGTCCGTGAACAGCCCTGAACATGGCACAGCGACCGAAGAGCTAAGCTGCACCTATGAATCGGAAGAAATGGAAATCGGTTTTAATTCTCGTTATCTGTTGGATATTCTGACTCAGATCGAGGGAGATGTTGCCCAGATTTTGCTGGCGGAATCAACGGCGCCTACTGTGCTGAAGGACCTGAGCGACGAAGGGGCGCTCTATGTGTTGATGCCCATGCGGGTCTGATCGGTTGGATCGGCCAGTGTCCGGGGCGGCCTGGTTCCGGACCGTTGGCCGGCTCTGAGACAGGAATGCAGAATTGTGAAATGGTGATCAACTCCGTCAGCTTCCCAAAAACCTACACAAAAATTGATGACGAAGTCCGGGGAGAAACTTGTGGAGAATCTGGACCGTTTTCTGGGCCTGAAGCTGGACAGGGATTTGGGACTTGCGGCATCGTGGTCAGGAATATGGTGAATCTGAATGCGCTGAAAAACAGAGTGATCCCAAGATGTTGTGAGCGACAGCGGAATTTGGAAGGCTGGGCATGCTGAACATGGATCCCCCCGTTATGCCCGTTGTGCCCGCCACACAGGAAAGACCAAGAATAGCGGTCGAGCGCCTGATGTTGACGGAGTTTCGCTCCTATGCGCGGGCGGAGCTTTATCCTGCAAGCCGTCATGTGGTCTTTACCGGGCCCAATGGAGCCGGTAAAACCAACCTGCTTGAGGCCGTATCATTTCTGTCCCCTGGCCGGGGTCTGCGCGGGGGAAAACTTTCGCAGGCCACGAGGCTGGGCGCGGCGCGCGGCTGGGCGGTGTCGGCCCGGCTGGAAACCCCGGAGGGGCAAATGGATGTGGGCACCGGCCTGATCTCCCGTACCGGGGGTGCTTCGCTCGCAGGCCCGATAGAAGGGGGCAGTGAAGATGGTTCGGAGCGGCCGCAGGATCGTCGCATTGTCCGCATTGACGGGGAAACCGTATCCAGCCCTGCTGTCCTGGATGATTTTATCCAGGTGATCTGGCTGACACCACAGATGGACGGTTTGTTTATCGAGGCGGCTTCGGCCCGGCGACGTTTCTTGGACAAGATTGTTGCCGGGTTTCATCCTGGACACAGTCGCGAGGTGAATGCTTACGAGCGGGTGATGCGGGATCGCAACCGCCTGTTGGCCGAAGGGGCCAGCGATGCGGGATGGTTGGCGGCACTGGAAGCGCGTATGGCGGAACATGGGGTTGCCATTGCCGCCGCGCGCCGTGAAGCTCTGGACCATCTGGCCGGAGCCATCGCGGCGACAAGTTCCAGTTTCCCGCAGGCGGCGTTGGCACTGGAGGGAGAACTGGAAAGCGCGCTTCGCGATCGGCCGGCCGTCGAGGTGGAAGAAGGGTTTCGTGACACGTTGGCCCGGATGCGTCCGGAAGACAGCCGGGCCGGACGCACGCTGAGCGGGCCTCACCGGACGGATCTCAAGGTGCGCCACGCCGAGAAGGATATGCCGGCGGAATTGTGTTCCACCGGCGAACAGAAGGCGCTGTTGCTGGGGCTGACCCTGGCCAGTGCGCGGCTCACCGCCAGCCATTTCGGGGCGGCGCCGTTGTTGCTGCTGGATGAGGTTGCAGCCCATCTGGATGAACGGCGTCGGGCGGCGCTGTTTGATGAGCTGATGGCTATTGGAGCGCAGGTCTGGCTGACGGGCACCGACCGGGCGCTGTTTGCGGCGCTGGGAGAGCGGGCCTGTTATTACCAGGTCGATAATGGCGTGATTACGGAAGAAACATAAAGCAGAAACAACAAAGGGTCCCGACCCTAGGTACTATAGTAAATTCAAGGAAAGTAAACCGGATGTCAGAAGAAACACAGTTCAAGGATGCGAACGAAGGGGCGGAAGACTATGGCGCAGATTCGATCAAGGTGCTTAAGGGCCTTGATGCGGTGCGTAAACGTCCCGGCATGTATATCGGGGATACCGAAGACGGATCCGGTCTGCATCACATGGTTTTTGAGGTGTCCGACAACGCCATTGATGAAGCGCTGGCGGGGTATTGTGACAAGGTGGTGGTCACGCTAAATGCCAACGGATCGGTTTCCGTAATGGACAATGGCCGGGGTATTCCTGTGGACATCCACGAGGAAGAAGGTGTCTCCGCCGCTCAGGTGATCATGACTCAGCTGCATGCGGGCGGCAAGTTCGATCAGAACAGCTACAAGGTTTCCGGCGGGCTGCACGGGGTGGGGGTTTCCGTGGTCAATGCCCTGTCCGACTATCTGGAACTCAGGATCTGGCGTAACGGCAAGGAACATTTCATGCGGTTTGAACGGGGCGAACCGCTTGAGGATCTTGTTGTGGTGGGAGAGGCCAAGGAGGGGCAGACCGGCACCGAAGTCACCTTCCTGCCGTCTATGGACACCTTCAAGAATATTGAATTTGACTTTCATCGGTTGGAACATCGGTTCCGGGAACTGGCGTTTCTGAACAGTGGTGTGCGGGTGGTATTGCGTGACCACCGTCATGCGGACCCGGTGGAGGTGGATCTTTATTATGAAGGGGGCATAAACGAATTTGTCAAATATCTGGACCGCAGCAAAAACCCGCTGATTGACGCGCCGATCAGCATTGCCGGCGAACGGGACGGCATTACCGTGGAATGCGCCTTGCAGTGGAACGACAGTTACCATGAAAATGTGCTGTGTTTCACCAACAACATTCCCCAACGCGACGGGGGGACCCATCTGGCCGGTTTCCGGGGGGCGTTAACCCGAACCATCAACAGCTATGCCAATGAAACGGGTATCGCGAAAAAGGAAAAGGTGAATCTTTCCGGCGATGATGCCCGTGAGGGGTTGAGTTGCGTGCTGTCGGTCAAGGTGCCGGACCCGAAATTTTCGTCCCAGACCAAGGACAAACTGGTTTCTTCCGAAGTGCGTCCTGTGGTGGAAAGCCTGATCAATGAAAAACTGGGCCAGTGGTTTGAAGAACACCCTCAGGAGGCCCGAACCATCATCGGCAAGATTGTGGAAGCCGCCGCCGCCCGGGAAGCGGCGCGCAAGGCGCGCGAACTGACCCGGCGCAAGGGGGCGTTGGATATTTCCTCCCTGCCCGGTAAGCTGGCCGACTGTCAGGAACGCGATCCGGCCAAGGCTGAATTGTTCCTGGTGGAGGGGGATTCCGCGGGCGGATCTGCCAAACAGGGCCGGCACCGGGCCAATCAGGCGATTTTGCCGCTGAAGGGGAAAATCCTCAATGTGGAACGCGCCCGGTTTGACCGGATGTTGAGTTCGGCGGAAATCGGCACCCTGATCACGGCGCTGGGCACCGGCATTGGGCGCGACGACTTTAATCTCGAAAAACTGCGGTATCACAAGATTATCATCATGACCGACGCCGATGTGGACGGGGCGCATATCCGCACCCTTCTGCTGACGTTCTTTTACCGGCAGATGCCGGAACTGATCGAACATGGTCATCTGTATATCGCCCAGCCGCCGTTGTATAAGGTCAGCCGGGGCAAGTCGGAGGTGTATCTCAAGGACGATGCGGCGCTGGAGACGTATCTGGTCAATCAGTCTCTGGAAGACATGACCCTGATCCTTGAGGATGGGGCGCAGATTGCCGGTGGCGATCTGGCGGATCTGGTGTCTGCCGTGCGGCGGTTCTGCCGGGTGCTGGCCATGGTGCCCCAGAAATATAACCGGGAACTGGTGGAGGAGCTGGCGGTTGTGGGGGCGCTCAATCCCGAAACCCTTTCTGATCGGGAAATGGCTGCCCAGGCCATCGCCATGGTGGTGGATCGCATGAACGCCAAGGCCAGCGAAGGGGAAAACAACTGGCAGGGCCGTCTGGATGAGGTAGACGGGGGTGTGGTTTTCACCAACGAAATTCGCGGCATCAAGGATGTGTACCGGATCGACCGGGCCTTTATCCATTCTGTGGAAGCCCGCCGCCTGGATGAAGCGGCCCGCGAACGCCGGGAAATATTCCTCAAACCGTCTACCATCATGCGTAAGGAAGACAAACATGTGGTTTCTCTGCCCAGCAATCTTCTGGATGTGGTCCTGGCCTATGGCCGCAAGGGCCTGTCGATTCAGCGCTATAAGGGGCTAGGGGAAATGAATCCGGATCAGCTCTGGGAAACCACACTGGATCCCGAGGCCCGCAGTCTGCTGCAGGTGAAAGTGGATCATGCGGACACCGCAGATGAAATTTTCACCAAGCTGATGGGGGATGTGGTGGAACCGCGGCGCGAATTCATTCAGGACAATGCATTGAATGTGGCCAATCTGGACGTATAAGCGTCTTTGTCGGGCATTTGCCCTTCCCAGCCTGCAAAAGAAACGGCCGGATCCTGTGATCCGGCCGTGATCTTAAGAACATATGTTCAGAGTGAATTGTGCATAGGTTGGCCCACCACCGTGTTGCCTGTTCACCAAGGTAAAGGGTTATTCGCCCACAATCACAGAGGGTTCTTTTTCACCCAGCAGGAAGTTCAGTTTTTCCCGGGCGCGGGAGAGCAGCAGATACAATATGGGCACCAGGAACAGGGTGGCGATGGAGGCGATCAACACGCCGAAGGCCAGGGCCACCACCGTCGGCACCAGGAACTGGGCCTGGAAACTTTTTTCCATCATCATCGGCACCAATCCCACAAAGGTGGTCAATGAGGTGAGGAAAATTGGCCGGAAACGTTCTTCTGCGGCCACTTCGATGGCTTTGAGGGCCTCATATCCCTGGTCCCGCAGTTTATGGATATAGTCCAACAACACTAGGTTGTCATTGACCACCACCCCGGCTGCGGCCACGATGCCCATGATGGAAAACATGCTGAGATCCATTCCCAGGAGCAGATGACCGATAATCGCTCCCATATATCCGAAGGGAATGGCGGTGAAAATCAGGAACGGTTGCACATAAGAGCGGAACGCGACCGCCATTAGGAAATAAATGGCCAGCAGGGCAATACCGAATCCAAAGGCCAGCGCGGCCACAAATTCGGCCTGTTCTTTCTGGTCGCCTTCGAGGCTGAATTCCACATCGGGATATTTGGTTTTCCACATCGGGAAATATTTTTCCTGAATGTCCTGCAAGATTTCCTGGGCATTGGCCTGTTCTGTGTCCACATTGGCGCGCACTTCGAGGGTACGCATGCGGTCGGTGCGTTCAATGGCCGTATAAGCCTGCTGATAGCGGACCTCGGCAGCCGCATTGAACGGCACTTCATCGCCGCCTGGTGTGCGCACCCGCATATCATGAAGGGTGTCAAAGGATTTCCGGTCTTCCTCGGGCAGGCGCACCATCACTTTGACATCGTCCTGCCCCCGGGGAATGCGCTGGACCTCTTCGCCGTAAAAGGCCTGACGAACCTGGCGGGCAAGATCAACCAGCGACAGGCCAAGGTTTTCCGCACTGGGTTTGAGGGACAGCACCGCCTCCATCCGTGCGGTGTCGCCGGAATCGGTGATGTTGTAAAGGCCGCTATAGGTGGCGTAAACCTCCTTGAGTTCTGCGGCGGCGGCTTCGATCTGTTCCGGGTTTTTGGATTTGAGAAGAAGCTCCAGGCGCTTACCTCCGCCGCCATCCACGGAAAAGTCAAAATTGATGTCTCTGGCGTCTGGCACATCCGGGGTAAGCTCCCGCCAGCGATCGGCAATTTCCTTCACATTGACCGTCCTGTTCTCCGCGGGTTCCAGGATCAGAAAGGCGCGGGCCTGTCCGCGGCTGCTGGTCCAGCTGAGGATGTTCCGGAAGATTTTCTCATCCGGATATTTTTCACTCAGTTCCTTTTCCATGGCTTTTGCGGACTGCTCCAGAACGGTGGTTGCGTCAGAAATGGTCTGATAAGGCGAGCCGGCGGGAAAGACGATACTGGCCTGGATAAAATCGGCCGGCACGTCGGGCATGAAGGTGTTTTTTACCCAACCGGACATGTTGATCGACAGAATGACGATGCTGCCGGCAATGATGATACACAGGGACAGGACAGCATGTTTGAGCACTTTGTCCAGGAACGGCCGGTACAGGGTATAAATCAGGTAATTGAGGAACCTGTTGGCCAGAGTTTGGCAAACCTGAAACATGGCTGTCAGACGCGTGAGCGCCGGGGGCGGGAGTAAGAGGCCGCCCAGGCGGCTTGCCAGCCCGCGCCGTTGCTCGCCGCCATGACGCAAATGGGTGGGCAGGATAAACAGGGATTCCAGCAGCGAGAAAATCAGACACAAAACCACGACGACCGGAATCACATAGGTGATTTTTCCGGAGTCTCCCGGCAGGAACGCCAGGGGGGCAAAGGCGATCATGGTGGTCAGTGCTGAAAAGATAACCGGCTTGGCCACTTTTGTGGCCCCCAGAACTGCCCCCGGGCCACCGGTCAGGCCATGCTGATTTTCCCGGTGCACGCTTTCGCCGATGATGATGGCATCATCCACCACGATACCAAGGATCAGCAGAAAACCGAACAAGGACAGCATGCTGAGGCTGACGCCCGCATAAGGCAGCATCATCAGGCAGCCGAAGAAGGAAATGGCAATTCCCACCGTAACCCAGAACGCCAGCGCGGGTGTGAGGAAAATCATCAGGCCCACAAAGACCAGCACCAGACCGCTGATGCCATTTTTCAGCAACATGCTTAACCGGCTTTCAAACAGGTCGGAAGTATCGAACCAGTTGTCAATCTCCACACCTTCGGGCAGGCTGGGACGGATTTCCTCCTCAATCATTTTGTTGACGGCGCGGCTGATTTCCACCACATCGGCCACACCTTCGGTTTTGACAAATATCAGGGCGCCGGGTTTGCCGTTGAATTTGACGGAAAACTGGTCATCGGTAAAGCCATCCACGATGTGGGCCACGTCGCTGAGCAGGATTCGGGTGCCGTCCGGATTACGGATCAGGACAATGTTTTCAAAATCCTCCTTCACATAGGCCTGACCGCGGGTCATGATCTGAATCTGGCCTGCTTCGTTATCCACCTTGCCGGCCGGCAGATTGACCGACGAGCGGGCAATGGCGTCCGCCACCTCATCAAAGGTCAGGCCGTATTTCTGAAGCTGAAATTCCGATACCTCGATGGAAATTTCATAATCCCGGACAGCTTCCAGTTGGGTTTTGGCGGCGCCCGGAATCTGGGCGATCTTGTCCCGAATGTCGCGACTGATTTCCTTCAGGTCTCGTTCGGGAATGTCGCCGTAGACCACCAGGTCGATGACATCGCTCTGGGCATAGACCCGCTCCACAATGGGCCGTTCGCTGAGACGGGGAAAGGTATTGATGGCATCCACCCGCGCCTTGACCTCGTTCAGCAACTTGTCCGGGTCATAACCATCCTGGACTTCCACGGAAACCCGGCCCAGCCCTTCGGTGGCGCGGGAATAGATTTTTTTGATTCCCTGCAGGTCGAAAATGGCTTCCTCGACCCGCACCAGAACCCGTTCCTCCACTTCCCTGGGGCCGGCCCCCAGATAGCTGACGTAAATGTTGATGGTGTTGGTGGCAAAGGTGGGAAAGGCGATTTTGCCCACATTGATATACCCAATCACGCCACCGGCCAGAATAATCAGCATGATCAGATTGGTGGCGACCGGGTTGTTCACAAACCATTTGACGATGTTGCTCATGATTTGTCCTCCCCGTCCGTCCGGGCGCTTAATGTGCTTCCCTTGTCAACCGGCACGGCTTCCACAAGCGTGCCGTCTACCGCAATGCCAAGCTGCGAGATACAGACCTGTTCTCCTTCGTCCAGGCCGCCATCGATGACCACATACTGACGGTTGGCGTCCAGAACCCTGACCTGGCGGGTTCTGAGCTTATTCTCCTGATCCACCACCAGCACGCTATTGCCCTGACGCAGGGCCTCACGAGGCAGGCGGATGGCATTGCCATAGGAGCGGCCCTCGATCCGGGCGGCGACGAACTGGCCGATGGTGATCGGTGTGCCTGTGTCCACGGCGCGCAGCTCCTCGCCACTGAGTTCCGCGACCACATAGAGAATGCGGGTTTTGGTGTCAATTACCCCTTCGGTGCGCACAATCCGGCCTTTCCAGCGGCTTTCCCGGTCCGCCTGGCTGCCAGTCAGGGTGACCGACAACGGTGCCCCCTCGTGCAGCCGCGACAAATCAAGCTTGCCCAGATCCCGGTTGGACAGCGGCAGGCGCACTTCAAGAATATCTGTGGAATAATACACGCCGAGACGGCTGCCGGGCGAGATGAACTGCCCCAGATCGACGAGTTTCTGTGTCAGAAGTCCGTTGAACGGAGCCCGGATGACAGTCCGTTCCAGATCAAGACGCGCTTTGTCCAGATCGGCCCGGGCCGCCTTGAGTTTGGCTTCAGCATCGGCCAACTGAGGTTTGCGCAGAACCAGGTCTGTCGGTTCTCCCTTGCCCAGCATTTCCCATTCCTGACGGGCCAGTTCCGCTTCCTGCTGTTCACGGATCAAGTGTTGTTCGGCTTCGGCCACCCGCGCTTCGGCGGCGTAAACCGCTGCCTGATAATCCCGCGGGTCGATTTTCAGAATCACTTCACCTTTGGTGAAACGTCCACCGGCCACAAATTTTTCGGAAACAAAGTCGATTTTCCCGGCCACCTCCGGCACCAGGTCAATCATGTGGCGGGGCTGGACCGTGCCCTGGCTTTCCACCGTGAGATCCACGGCGCCACGCCGGGCGGTAATCACCCGTACCTTGCGCGGTTCAATGACCACTTCTTTTTTTTCAGGCTCTGGTTTGGCGGCATAAATGCCGGCACTTATGGCAACGCCGGTCCCCAGCACCAGCACCGGCATGATATAACGCAGAATCCCCATCAGTTATTCCTCTTCTTCGTTCTGATACGCTGTTTTCTGAAGGGCGGTCTCCCGGGGGGATCCCTCCTCCGCGACATTTTGGGCCTGATGATCTTCCGAAATAATAAAGTCTCCTCCCAAGGCGAGATGGAGCCTTATTCTGTTATTTATTCTTTGACGTTTGACAAGCAGGAGCTGGCTTTGCTGGGCCAGGCTCTGGCGTTGTGAATCAAGCAAGGTGGTGATCCGGATCAGTCCCCGGCTGTATTGATCCAATGCCACCTGTTCAGCGGCAATAGCATTTTCGGCCGCGCGGGCCGTATGGCGCACCTGTTCCGCCAGCGCCCGATCGGCAGACAGGGCATCTTCCACTTCCCGGAATGCCTGCAGCAGGGTTGCGGCGAACTGTTCCTTCTGGGCTTCGAACCGGGCTTCTTGGGCCTTGGCGCCGTAATGCAGGCGCCCGCCCTGGAACAGGGGCTGGGTAATATTACCGACCAGATTCCAGAACACATCATCAAATTTCAGCAGATCGCTGAAATTGTCCGAGGTGTTGCTGCCGCTGGCCGTGAGGGAAAAGGAGGGCAACAAAGCCTTGTTCGCCTGTTGGGCCCGATAGCCCACGGCATACAGGCGATGCTTGGCGGCTTGCAGATCTGGTCGTCGCTCCAGAAGATCCGCTGGCAGTCCTGCCGGCACCTCAGGCAGGTCTTCCGGAATCTGGCCGACGGCCCGGATGGCGGCGGCGGGATACGCCCCGGCAAGCAATTCCAGCGTCCGGCGGGCCTGGGCAAGCTGATCACGGCGTTCACTCAGGCTGGCGCGGGCCGCTTCCAGATTGCTCAACGCCAGACGCAGATCCAGTCCGGTGTTCAGCCCCCGTTCATACCGATGGCGCACAATCCGTTCGGATCTTTCAAAGCTTTCAACGGTCCGCTGGGCCAGTTCATATTGCTGTTCGGCTTCCAGTGCCGCAAACCAGCTTTGCGCCACCTGGGCGGCAAGTGACAGCCGCGCCCCTTCCAGATCGTATCGGGCCACGGCATAATCCGAGGCAGCAGCCGCTTTTTGGGCCGTTAACCGGCCCCAGACGTCGAGTTCCCAGCTGGCGTCAAGGCCCACGTCCAGGGCATTCCGGGTTACGGAAGGGGAAGACGTATGCTGGCGCGTGGCGGCGAAGGAGGCTCTCAGCTGCGGCAGAAGATCCGCCCGGGCCACGCCCAGATCGAATTCTGCCGCCTCCATCTGGCGGGCGGCGCGGCGATAGTCCGGGTTGTTTTCCAGAACCCTGCTGACAAACCGGGACAATTCGGGCATGGCCAGACGATCCAGCCATCCCTCTTGGACAAAGCCATATTCGGATGAGGGGGATTCCTGGGCGGCCCATTTTTCCGGAAGGTCGGTGGTGGCGCTGGGTCCTGGAAGCTCGGCATCAGTTATCGGCACGCTGCTACAGGCTGCCACCGCAATTGCCGAGACAGACAATAGCCAAATATTTATTTTGGTCATTCACATATATCCCTGAGCCCGTTATTTTATTGTTATATCCTAGTTCCGTAGGAACGGGCCCCGATTAACAGTTAATGATAACTGATATCTTCCACGTCCAATCTATCAGAAAACATATCCCGAAGCGACTGGCTCTGGCACCGTCCATCCCATTTTTTTGTGCTTTTATCGCAAACGGTCCGGATATGCACCCGAAAACGGCTGTGGGGCGGCGGGGATAGCATTCACTCTAGGGTGAATTGTGATAAGACCGGTTCAAATCACTCTAGTCGACGGTGATCTGGTCCTGGATCTCGCCGTCATCTGAAAAACATACGGCCGTCAGACCGCCGCCCCGGCCGCAGCCGCTGTCTATGGTGGCGATATAAGGGTGATCGAGCACCAGACCCTTGTTGCGATGATCATAACCACGAATGACTTTTTTGAAGCCGGAATAGGGGGTGGTGATGTCCTCGAACCGGCCGTTGTCCCACCAGAACTGGTCCCGCTGCATGTCGATGGGGCGGCTGGGGTCCACCGAGGCATGCACAAACAGCAGGGAACCGGTTTCGGTAAAGGCCGCGCGGCGCAGATGTTTGAGCAGGTCGCCATGGCCCGGATGGGTGTGGATTTGTCGGCGCAGGCCATTGGTCCAGCGGGTGATGGACAGGGTGCCTTCCCGAGAAATGGCGCGGGCAACATGAGGTTTGGTGCCGTAAGCCTCAATCACGCCGCCCATGCCATGATCCAGAAGCCAGTCCATGATTTCCGCCGGATTGGGCGCAAATTGCAGTTGCAGAAGCTTGCTGAACATTTCTTCCCTGGCCCCGCGCAGATAAACAAAATCCTGCGGCATATACACCGACGGCATGGACATGATCGCCCGGCGGGTTTTCAGCATTTCATCCAATGTCTCGATTGTGCCCGGCCCTTCGCCCAGATAATTGCCAAGATAAATCAGTTTGTCCCGCCGGTACAGGCGGGGTATCAGCTGTTTGTGCAGCTCTGCCAGCCGCCGCGCTTCCCCGTGAATGGCGCCAATAGCCCACAGGCGCTTGGGATGGGACAAGCAGCCATAGCGGTCCGGGTCCATGTGCCGCAGATCTGCCGTTTTGGACTCTGATTCTGCCGTCTCCAGATCTCTTGCTGTCATGAAAAATTGCCCTTTGCCGATCAGATATTCCCGATAATGTATGGGGTTCTGTGGTCCCTTTTATTTTGTATATTTTGTTCAGTGTTTTGTATTGTCCTGTGTTCGGGGCCGGGCCCTGTCCGCCCGCCCCGACCCCGATACGTTATTGACTTCGACTGTCCAATCAACCAAAAAAAAGAGCCTGAATTATGACAGGCTCTTTATTCCGATCAGCGTTTATCGAAAATCAGGCGACTTTCAGGAAACTTTCCAGTTTTTCCAGCGCTTCTTTTTCGGCAATTTCCTCGACAGCGGCCACTTCCCGGGCCAGGCGGCTGATGGCGGATTCGTAAATCTGCCGTTCACTGTAGGACTGTTCTGTCTGGTCTCCTGAACGGTGCAGGTCCCGCACCACTTCGGCGAGGGAAATCAGATTGCCTGAATTGATCTTGGCTTCATATTCCTGGGCGCGGCGGCTCCACATGGTGCGTTTGACCCGAGCTTTGCCTTTGAGGGTGACATAGGCCTGGTCCATGGTGTCTTTGCTGGACAGGGCCCGCATGCCGGCCGCCACGGCTTTGTTGGTCGGAACCCGCAAGGTCATTTTTTCACTTTCGAAGCGGATCACGTAAAGCTCCAGCTTGATCCCGGAAATTTCCTGTTCTTCGATGTCAATAATGACGCCGACACCATGTTTGGGATAAACGATGTGATCGTTAATCGCAAATTTCAGTTTGTTCGACTTTACCATTTTGAGACTTGATCTCCGACTATACCTGTTGACACGGTTTTCCGCCTTATCAGGCAGTACAAAATATGTCACAGAACCATCATCCAACTGTCAAAAAAATGGCCGACTGTGACAAAAATCCTTCAAAAACACTGAGAATCACTAAAAAAGCTCCTCCGGACCATCATGCCCTGTTGGTCCGAGAAAAGCCCTTCTCAGGAAAAAAGAAAAGCAGAACAAGCAGATAGTTTCAGGCATGTCCTATTTTTCTTACAATGTATACAATATAGCATATTTTTAACAAAAAAACACCCCCTAGAAGCGCGTCGCTTCGAGGGGGTGTTATTCCGTTCTGTCCTCAGCCAGAAATTCTTAGCCAGAAATTCTTAGCCAGAAATGTCGCCCTATGGGGGCAGACATGCTGTCGTTATGCGGAATCCTCTGCGGCTCTTTAGAGTGAATTGTGCATAGGTTGGCTCAATTCACTCTAGTGTATGGCATCGAGGCTTCATCATAACAGCTCATGGAGTGACGATCACAGACCTGCCGGGTCACCGTGGGAGCCTTATGGCAGGCTCAGGAGCCGCTGCCCGGTTTGTCACTGAAATATTTCTCAAATTTGTTGCTTTCGTTCTGGGCCTCGTCGGCGCCTTCCATAGGGTCTTTCTTTTCGGTGATATTGGGCCATTCCGCCGAATATTTTTCGCCAAGTTCGATCCATTTTTCCAGGCCGTCTTCTGTGTCGGGCAAGATGGCCTCGGCCGGGCATTCGGGTTCGCACACACCGCAGTCAATGCATTCATCGGGGTTGATGACAAGCATGTTTTCGCCTTCATAGAAGCAATCAACCGGACAGACTTCTACGCAGTCCGTATATTTGCAGTTGATGCATGCCTCGGTGACGACATAGGTCATAGAGCTCTCCTATCCTATCCAACCGGCGGTTTGGCCCGCTCAGAGCCTGCCGCTCCTTAACTACACTACGATACCCTGCACAGGCATATACCATGTTTCGGCGGCATCACAAGTGCAAAAACAAATTCTTCTCCCTTGTTTTCCCTGTTTTTCTCATCCCGGCGTTATTTCACGGACCATCATATGGATCAGCCGCGCCGGTTGAGGACTTTGCGGCGCAGCTCGCCATTGACTCTGTCCGGGACATAAAGCAGTCCGGCAATCCGCCGCATCAGGTTGCTTTCAAAGGCGTCTTCCCGGCCGTCCGCATACACCACTTCCCACAACAGTTCCATAATGTTTTCCCGGCCCTGCTGGTCAAAATGATCCTTGATGGTACGGGTGAAAGACAGAATCTGATGGCTGTTCTCCACATGAGCCTCCGCTTCGGCGAGCAGTTGATCCGCCTGGTCTTCCGGCAGGTGAAGTCGTTCCACCAACAAGGTGCGGATTCGGTGGCGTTCGTTGTCCGAGAAATCGCCGTCCTGTAGTGCCACTTCGACCATGAGCGCGGCGGCCGCCAGTTTCTTTTCCTGCTCGGGATCGACGGGTTCTGTGGCCTGGCCGGAAAAAATCCGGCTGAGTTTTTCCAGTAATGACACGCCAATTTCCTTCTGTTTACAGCGAGAGTGAATTGTGATGAGAGTGACTCTTAGGCCTAAGTTTAAAACAAATTCCGGTAGAATATACAGACCCTTTTTGCGGTTTTTTCGGCGCACCAGCAGGGGATGCCGGAAATGATCTGGAGCTCCACAGCGGATGATGTTTTCATGACTTTCCTGTGAAAAAAGTGGTTCAATGCCACCGGAAATAACAAGTTTTGTTGCCAAATGCTTCAAAAAAGCATAAAAAGTAAGACTGAAAATACAGTGAAGGTAATGCCGCATTCGTTTTGAAGGTCTGCTTAACTTCCTGATTTTTCCTGTTCTTCCATGACCCCTGAAAGGGAATCATGGAATTTTTTAGAAGTTACTAGATTGAAGACATGAAGGACGAATTGATGGCAAACGGTACTGTCAAATGGTTTAACCCCACCAAAGGTTATGGTTTTATTCAGCCCGACGAAGGAGGCAACGATGTGTTCGTGCACATTACAGCCGTCCACAAGGCAGGCATGGACTCTCTGGATGAAGGCCAGAAAGTAAATTACGACCTAGAAGAAGGGCGTAATGGCCGCATGGCCGCCACTAACCTTGTTGCGGGCTGACCTCTAACTTGCCAGAGTAAAAACAGCGAGTAAGAACAGCAGATGCGGGATCCTCCGGGGTCCCGCATTTTTGTTGGGGGCGTTTTGTGAGAATGAATTGTCAGGAACGGAAACAATCGGGAGAAAACTCATGAATCTGGGACTGAAGGGAAAAAAGGCTATTGTCTGTGCTTCCAGCAAGGGATTGGGACGGGCGGTGGCCGAGGCGCTGGCGGCGGAAGGCGTGGACCTTGTTCTGAACGCGCGCCGTTCGGCCCCTCTGGAAGAGACGGCAAAGGAATTACACAAGGCTTATGGCGTGCGGGTTACGCCTGTGGCGGATGATATCACCACCGAGGCAGGGCGGGATAAGGTGTTTGCGGCCTGTCCTGATCCCGATATTTTGATCAATAATGCGGGCGGACCGCCGCCGGGCGATTTCCGCGGCTGGACGGAAAAGGACTGGCAGGCGGCGCTCACGGCCAACATGCTCACCCCCATCGACATGATTCGCCGGACCTTTGATGGCATGGTCGAGCGCCGGTTCGGCCGGATCATCAACATCACCAGTTCGGCGGTCAAATCGCCGATCAAGGCGCTGGGCCTGTCCAATGGCGCGCGAGCGGGCCTCACAGGCTTTGTCGCCGGCATTGCCCGGGACGGGGTGGCCCATAATGTGACCCTGAACAATGTGTTACCCGGCCTGTTTGCCACCGATCGTATGACGACGCTGATTGAAACGATTTCCGCCCGGGAGAATAGTTCCGAACGCGAGGTGATTGCTGGTCTGACCCACAGCTTTCCAGCCGGGCGGCTGGGCAAGCCGGAGGAATTTGGGGCGCTGTGCGCCTTCCTTTGCAGCACCTTGGCGGCCTATATTACTGGTCAGAATATTCTGATTGACGGCGGCGATTATCCGGGCACTTTCTGAGCGGACAAGACAAAAAAAACCGGGGTCGTGAAACCCCGGGCCAAGGGAGCAGTTTTTCAGGATGAAACCATCAGAACCGGTAATCCACGGTCAGGGTGAAGGTCCGCGGATTGCCGTAAAAGGCGGTTAGCGTGCCTTCCGTTCCCAGCGTCGGGGTGATGGTGCCGTCATCCCCGATGGCAACGAAATTATACCCGGCCACGATATATTTCTTGTCGGTGATGTTCTTGGCATGCAGCCCGACGGACAGTTTGTCATCTTCCGCATTCCAGACGATGCTGGCGTCCCACAGCGCAAAGCCAGGCTGATCCAGGAACGGGTTGGGGGTTTCAAACTGGCTGGCGTCGCTGCGATAGGCCAGGGACGTGATCAGCGACAGCGCGCCGTCATAGGAGCCCAGCGCCATCGGCCGGGTATAATGCAGCGAACCGCTGGCCGTCCATTCCGGGGTGTTCTGGAATACCCGCTCATCTGCCACGTCTTGCCCGAAGGCGTCGATAAATTCGTTAAACTTGGCGTCGAGATATCCTACCGCCCAGGTCATGTTCAGCGTATCGCCCTGACCGGTCATATCGGCTGCCAGAAGGGCGCGGCCTTCGACTTCGATACCGTTAACGTCTGCGTCGCCGGCATTGGACGTAACCCCGATAAAGGTGCCGTCAGGTGCGCCAACGGAGCCCGGGATCTGAATGTCGGTATAGCTGGACAGGAAACCGGCAACGCTGATGTCCATGCGATTGTCGAACAGCGAGGCTTTCCAGCCCAGTTCGAATGTCTTCACGGTCTCGGGCTCGAACGACATGAAGGCGAAAATATCCGCGTCATCAATGTCGCCGTCGCCATCCAGGTCAGGAGCCGCCGTTGTCTGACCGCGCGGGTCGAACCCTCCGCCTTTGAACCCTTCGCTATAGCTGAAATAGATATTATGGTCGTCGTTGGGTTTCCAGCTCACTGATGCGCGCGGCGTGAATTTGGTGAATTTTTCGCTGCCGTCAAAGTCAGACGTGGTGGCGATCAGGATCGGGTTGCCGCCGAATCGTTCGGATGCGCCGCCGATAAAGGTGCGCCGAAGTACGCGTGAGGAGCGTTTGTCGCTGGTATAGCGTCCGCCGACGGAGACGCTGACCTGTTCGGTGAGGTCATAGGTGAAGTCGCCGAAGACGGACCAGGTTTTGGTGTCCACGTCGCCAAAGGTATTGGCGTTGAGCCCCGGCAGGCCAAGAATGTCGCCGGTTGTCCCCAGAATCACGTCAAAATCGTTGAGCGCATTAGCCTCAAGATAATAAAAACCGGCCACGCCGCTCAGCTTCTCGCCTTCATACAGGATCTGGAACTCTTCCGAAAACTGATCATTCTCGTACACCACCGGCACATCGACATCGGCAACCGGCAGGCTGTCGAAATCAATGGGGCTGTAGGATTCATCCTTGCGGTAGGCCACGATGTTTTTCAGCATTAGGGTATCCGTGAGCTGCCATTCAAACAGGCCGGAAAAACCATAGGCTTCGACGCTCTGGATCGGATTGTTGAGGCCGGCGCGGGTGTCAAAGACATCGTCAAGTACCGGATCGCCTGAGGTGCTCGGGATCAGGCGGTGTCCCTGCCGCGGATCAGAATCGTCTTTCACATAGTCGGCGGCAAGCCGGATGAAGATATTCTCAGAAGGCAGCAGTTCCACGGAACCACGTCCTGCCAAGACCTGTTTGTGATAATTGTCAATGCCTTCGAGGTTCAGGTTTTCCCCAAAACCGTCGCGGTTGAGGGTGGCAAACGAGGCGCCAACCCGAACCATGTCTGAAATCGGCACGCTGCCGGAAACAACCAGGTCAAGTTGTTTATAGCTCCCGACCGACCCCCGGACATTGAGTTCCGGTTCTTCGCCCAAACGCTTGGTGACATATTTCACGGCGCCGCCGATGGTGTTGCGGCCATACAGGGTGCCCTGGGGCCCGCGCAACACCTCGATGCGCTCCACATCGTAAATGTCCAGCACCGCGCCCTGGGGCCGGTTGAGGTAGACATCGTCGATATAAAGGCCAACCCCGGCTTCAAACCCCGCAACCGGGTCCTGCTGACCGATACCGCGAATAAACGCTGTCAACGTCGTGTTGGTGCCGCGGGAGACTTCAAGGGTCAGGTTCGGGGTGAATTTTGCCACTTCGACAATGTCCTGAACGCCCTGGTTTTCCAGCATCTGGGCGCCAAAGGCGGAAACGGCGACCGGCACATCCTGCAACGATTCCGACCGGCGCCGCGCAGTGACGACAATTTCATCAAGTGCCATACCGCTTTCGACATTTTCTTCTGCCGCCCAGGCCGGCGCGGCAATACTCATCGCGCCGGCCAGGACGCCCCCCAGAATCCCCGTGCCCAAAACGCTATGCAAGGAAACTGTGGGCAAGGAAACTGTGGGTAAGGAAACTGTGGAAAGAATTCTGTTTTTGTGTGGTGTCTTATGCATCAGATCAACCTCCCGGATGGTTAAAGTTTTTTGCCCTGCACGATATTTCGGGTGCGATACTGGACGTGATCTTGCGTCCACGCGGCTTCCCAAGAGTGCAGGGGGTTCAACAATATTGCTGCCACCCTATCACAGGCCGCTGCTGATGACCCTATAGACCTAGGTCCATATACCCCCCCGGCTTTGCTTTGTCCTAAGATAAACCTCTGTAAATTCAAAAAATTACTATAAATCAGATAGATAGATGGGGGCGTGATCAGGGAGATGGTAATTCGATGTTAAGCCTTATCGGACTTATTGGCGGACTGGCGCTGCTCATAATTCTGACCATTCGCGGGGTCAGCATCATGATCGCGGCGCCATTTTGCGCGTTGATTGTGGCGCTGACGGGCGATCTGTCGCTGATGCCGCAACTGGTGGACCGGGCGACGGATCCGCAGGCGGCCGATTATGTCACCCGCTACATGACGGGGTTCACCCGGTTTATTTTTTCCTGGTTTTTCATGTTTCTGCTGGGGGCTCTGTTCGGCAAGGTCATGGAGGATAGCGGCGCCGCCTACAGCTTTTCCGACTGGCTCATCGGCAAGCTGGGGCGCAACAATGCCCTGCTGGCGGTGGTGGCCGCCTGTGCCGTGTTGACCTATGGCGGGGTGAGTGTGTTTGTGGTGGCCTTTTCCGTCTACCCAATTGCGCTCAGCCTGTTTAAGGAAGCCGATCTGCCGCGCCGGTTTATCCCGGCCACCATGGCTTTTGGGTCCGTGACGTTTACCATGACCTCGGCCGGGTCGCCGGAAATTCAGAACTGGATTCCCATCAAGTTTCTGGGCACCACCCATTTTGCCGGCTGGCAGGTCAGTCTGGTGGTAGCGTTGGTGATGATGGTGATGGGGTATATGTGGCTGAAATTCATGGTGCGCCGGGCCGTGGCCAATGGAGAACGCTTTGAGATCCGTGTGGATGACGTGTTCGAACGCTCTGCCAGTAGCCTGCCGCATCCGGTGCTCAGCCTATTGCCGTTGCTGGCGGTATTGGGGGTATCATTTTTCTTTCATGACACCCTGAAGGAATCCGCGTTGATCGTTGCCCTGCTGAGCGGGGTTCTGATGGGGATATTTCTGAATCTGAAACGGTTTGAGAATTTGCAGAAAACCTGCGCTATTGGGGCGACAGGCGCGGTGATTGCCATTGCCAACACGGCGGCGGTGGTGGGGTTTGGCACCGTAGCGCAGGCGACGCCGGCTTTTGCCGAGGCGGTGGCTTTCATGACCAGCCTGCCAGGCAATGAACTGGTGGGCGCGGCCGTGGCGGTGACGGTGATTGCCGGGCTTACCGGTTCGGCCTCCGGCGGGCAGTCCATTGCTCTGCCGCTCCTGGCCCCCCATTATCTGGAGGCCGGGGTCAATCCCGATGCCTTGCACCGGGTGGTGGCCATTGCCTCCGGTGCGCTCGATAGCCTGCCCCATAATGGCTATGTGGTGACCACCATTCAGGCCATCTGCAAGGAAACTCATAAAAATGCCTATGCGCCACTCGGGGCGCTGACGGTGATCGTGCCAACCCTTGGGCTGATCCTGGCGATTGCCCTGTTTGTGATATAAGAGATCGAAAATGAAACAATTTCATAAAAAAACGATTCTGCCTTTGGTGGCCCTGACGGGCGTGTTGTTCAGTAGCGCTGTTGCCGCAGGAACACAGAAACTCGCCACAAACCTCCCGGGGGAACAGGGAATCCGGCCCGAGTATCTGTTAGGGCAGGAAGTCATTACCTATTATGACGGTACCGACAATGACCTGCTTACGGCGGGACTGGGCACCAAGGGATTGAACGGCCCGGAACCGGCGCCGCAGGATCCCCTGAATCCCACCGACGAGGAATTGCGGCGGCTGACCATTTATACCAATTTCCGGGCGCTGGTGGATGTGACGGAAGCCGGTGGATATGGCCGGCTGTATGGCCCCAAGGGAGAGGGTAAAGTGGCGGGCCATGAATATCTGGTCATGGGAGAGGTGGACGGTCTCAACCATCCTGTGACGTTCATGGTTCAGGTGCCGGATCATTTTGATCCCGAAGACCCCTGTCTCATCACCGCGCCGTCGTCCGGCGGGCGCACGGTATATGGCGCGGTGGGCACGGTGGGAAGCTGGGCCCTGCCCAAGGGATGCGCCGTAGCCTATACGGACAAAGCCACCGGTATTGGGGTGCAGTATCTGCGCGACCACCAAGGGCATGACATGAGGGGCCGGCTGATCTCTTTGGACGAGAACAAAGAACTGCCTTTCCGCCTGGCCATGAATGAAAGCCTGAAAGCCTTCATCAAGGACCACCCACAGCACGTGGCTCTGAAACATGCCCATTCCCGGGACAATTCCCAGAAAGACTGGGGCCGGATCGTGCTCAACTCCATCGACGTGGCGTTTTATATCCTAAACAAACATCATCGTGCCCAGGAAGATGCGCCGCGCTATACCCGCGATACTGTGCTGGTGATTGCGTCCAGCATTTCCAATGGCGGCTATAGTTCCCTCAAAGCGCTTGAAGCGGACCGGGAAGGTCTGATCGACGGACTGGTGGTTTCCGAACCCAATGTGATGCCGGATATGGCCACAGCGCCGTCCGTTGTTATTGAGTCTGCGGGAGAGGTGTTGGAATCGCCGGGCCAGTCGTTTCTGGATTATGCCAGCCGGATGAATGTGCTGTTACCTTGCGCATTTGTTTTGGAACCGATGACAAATCCGCTGAAGGCGCTGATTCCTACCGGGCAGGAAGCGCTGGAAAACCGCTGCCGGACTCTGGCGGCACACGATATTGTGACGGGTGAAACCGTTGAGGACATGGCCCGGGATGCCCGGGAGCAGTTGCGGGCCTATGGCATTCTGGACGAGACCCGACTGTTGGACGGGTTTTCGGTGTTTGCGGAAATCTGGCCTTCCGTGGTCACGGACTACACCCTTGCCTATGGCCGGTACGGGGTGGAAGACAATCTGTGTGGCATCGGCATCGCGCCGGCGGACCAGCAAGGCGTTGTCACCTCGTATTCCGATATCCAGAAACACACCAATTTTGCCAAAAGTTCCGGCATGATTCCCAATAATGGCCTGTATTGGGTGAAAAAGGCCGGGGATGGCTGGAAGCGCAGCCTGTATGTGCCGAACCCGGAAAACGGCCTTCTGGACCTGGATGGGGCGGGGGCACTGTGTCTGGACGAGCTGGTCCGGGATAATCCGGCGGTGGCCCGGGGCAAGCAGGAAGTGAAAAACAGTGGCGATCTGGGCGGGCGGCCGGCGATCATTATTCATGGCCGCATGGACAACCTGATTCATGTGAATCATGCCTCACGCCCCTATTACGCACTCAATAAGCTGCGCGAAGGGGAAAAATCCGCTCTCAGATATTATGAGGTTCGCCACGGCCAGCATTTCGACAGCCTGCCCATGTTCCCGGTCTATGCGCCGCATCTGGTGCCGCTGCATTATTATTTGGAACAGGGGCTGGAGTTGATGTGGGATCATCTGAAATCCGGTCGCGCCCTGCCGCCCAGCCAGGTCATCCCCAGTGTGCCACGCGGCATCAATGAGAAGGGCACCATCCCGCCACTGGACCAGCGCAATGTCCCGCCCATTCTGGAAAAGCCCGGAAAAAATGCTATTACATTTGACGGCGGGCGCCTCATGATCCCAGAATAGGCCCGGGAAGAAAAGCTGATACAGCGCACGGTCTTTACCATGAGGGCGTGCGCAATGCCATTCCCACTTTGTGGATCGCCATGGCTCCTTTGGGGCTTCGCGGTGACGGAAACTGACAAGATGTTTTGTCACAAGGTGTTTTGTCCCAAGGTGTTTTGTCCCAAGGTGTTTTGTCATTGCGCGCGAGGGTCGCGAGCGCGACAATGCATGAAGTTCGTGCTCCGCCCTTTACGGATCCACCGCCCCCGCTGATGTGGGGTTGCGCAGATGGATCTGGGCGGCGGTTGGTAATGGAGGAACAGACGGGATGAGAAACAACCATCCATGACGGAAGGTTTGGTAAAAAACTTTCCAGAGGGAACAACATGCTGAACAACTGGTCCATCATTCTCATCTCGCTGGGGTATATGGGGCTGCTGTTTTTTATTGCCTGGCTTGGTGACCGCCGTCCCGAACGTCTCAACCGGTCCCGCTGGCGACCGATCATTTACGGTCTGGGATTTGCCGTGCATACCACCACATGGGGCATGTACGGTACGATCGGCCAGACAGTGCAGACCGGCTGGATCACCGGCCCCACCTATATTGGCGGCATTATTGTCATGCTGCTGATGGGCGGCTTTCTTGCCAAGATGCTAGCGGTGGGGCACCGCCAGCATATCACCTCCATCGCCGATTTTATTTCGGCCCGATATGGAAAATCCCAATCTCTGGCGGTTTTTGTCACCGTGGTGGCGATTATTGGGGTCACGCCCTATATTGCCTTGCAGCTTAAGGCGCTGGCGGTCAGTTTCAACGTTCTGGCCGGGGCTGGCGAAGGGGCGGGCTGGCCGTCCACCTCGCAGCCTTTCGGGCGGGATACGGCCCTGTTTGTGGCGGTGGTCATGGCCCTGTTTTCCATCCTGTTCGGCACCCGGCGAATCGTTTCTTCCGAACGGCATGAAGGCATGATGCTGGCCATCGCCTTTGAGACTCTGGTCAAACTCACGGCGTTCCTGGCGGTGGGCCTTTTTGTCACTTTCGGGCTGTATGACGGTTTTCTCCATATTTCTGAGACCGCCGCACTGGAGGGGATTTACGCACATCTGGCGGCGGAAGAAACCCGGCAATACAGTTTTCTCACCTCCATTTTTCTGGGGGGATTGGCGATTTTCTGTCTGCCTCGGTCGTTTCATGTGATGGTGGTGGAAAATACCGAAGCCGGAGACCTGAAGCAGGCCCGCTGGGTTTTTGCCGCTTTTCTGTTGCTCATGGGGATTTTTATCTGGCCCATTGCAAGCGCCGGTCTGTTGCTGCTGCCGGAAGGCGCCAATCCGGAAATGTTTATTCTGGAACTGCCGCTCATGGCCGAGAAGCCCTGGCTTGCCCTGTTTGTTTATATCGGGGGGCTTTCCGCAGCGACCAGCATGGTGATCGTCTCTTCCGTGGCGCTCAGCATTATGATCTGCAATGATGTGGTGATGCCGTTTCTGTTGCGGCTGCCGTATTTCACACGGGACAAATCCCGTGATTTTGCGGGGCTGGTGCGTCTGGTCCGGCGGCTGGCCATTGTCGGCATCCTGGCGCTGGCCTATATTTATTATCGCCTGCTGGCGGATTATACGGAACTGGCGTCTTTTGGCCTCCTGTCCATGGCGCTGCTTAGCCAGTTTGCCCCCTCGCTGATTGGTGGTCTTTACTGGAAGGCGGGGCATCGGCGGGGGGTGATGGCGGGTCTGGTGATGGGATTCGGGGTCTGTCTTTACACCCTTCTGCTGCCCGAACTGGCCCGTTCGGGCCTGATTGATTCGGCATTTCTCCAGAACGGCCCCTTTGGCCTGCGCTGGTTGCGGCCCGAAGCCCTGATGGGTATTGAGGCCATGGACCGGATTGGCAACGGCCTGTTCTGGAGTCTGCTGGTCAATACTGGGGGATATGTTTTTGTGTCGCTGCGCTCACGGCCCAATCTGGTGGAGCATATTCAGGCGGCAAGCTTTACCGATCATGACCAGGATCCGGTCCGCGATGATCTTCCCCCGTTCCGCAGCGCCGCCACCAATGCCGATTTGCAGACCCTGGCCGAACGTTTTATTGGCGAAGAGGCGGCGCAGGAAGCGTTTCGCAAATTCGCCCGGGATAAGGATGTGCAGCTTGGCCCCGCCGATAAAGCCTCCTCTACCACCATTCATTTTACTGAACGGCTGTTGGCCGGTGCCATCGGCTCGGCGTCGGCTCGGGTGGTGCTCCGTATGGCGTTGGAAGGGCGCGACATGGGTGTGGAGGATTTTGTCAGCATCGTGGACGAAGCCTCCAGCGTGTTCAAATACAATCGCGACCTGTTGCAATCCTCCATGGATAATGTCAGTCCGGGCATCAGCGTGGTGGATCACAATCTGCGTCTGGTGGCCTGGAACAAAAGTTATGAAGCCATGTTCGGCTATCCGAAGGGGTTTTTATATGAAGGCCGCCATGTTGCCGATCTCCTGCGCTATAACGCCGAACAGGGGCAGTTTGGTGATAGCGATCCGCAAGAAGAAATCCGTAAACGCCTTGCCTATATGGAACAGGGGTCGGCCTATACCTATCAGCGCTGGCGCAGGGATGGCACGGTCATTGAAATGCGTGGCAAACCTATGCCGGGCGGCGGGTTTGTCACCAGTTATACGGATATTACCGAATTCAAAAAGGCGGAGCAGGCGCTCAAGGAAGCCAATGAAACCCTCGAGCAGCGGGTGCGCGAGCGCACCCGGGCCTTAACCGAAGCCAATAAAAATCTCATTCTTGCCAAACAGGAGGCAGACCGGGCCAATAAAAGCAAAACCCGGTTTCTGGCGGCGGTGAGCCATGATGTGTTGCAGCCGCTCAACGCTGCGAAACTGTTCGCCACGGCCCTGGCTCAGCAGAATTATGACGCGAAGACCCATGATCTTATTGATCATCTTCACAGCGCCCTGAATTCGGTGGAGGATATTCTGCGCGAGGTGCTGGATATTTCCAAACTGGAATCGGGGGCCATCCGGCCAGAGGTCACGACGGTGTCCCTGCGTGAGCTGTTTGACAATCTGAGCCGGGAATTCCTGCCCCTGTTTCGGGAAAAGGGTCTTGAGCTGCGCACCGTTGGCACCGATGTTGCCGTGCGCAGCGACCGGCAGTTTTTGCGCCGCATTTTGCAGAATTTCCTGTCCAACGCCCTGAATTATACGCGGGCGGGCAAGGTGCTATTGGGATGTCGCCGGGCGGGCCCCGGCCATCTTCGTCTTGAAGTCTGGGATATGGGGCCGGGTATTCCCGAAAGTCACAGAGAGGCTATTTTCGGGGAGTTTCAGCGGCTTGATCTCCATGACAATGGCGGCCCGAAGGGGGCCAAAGGGCTGGGGCTGGGCCTGGCGATTGTCCGGCATATGAGCCGGATTCTTGATCATCCGGTGACGCTCAGATCCTGGCCGGGTCAGGGCAGCGTGTTTGCCGTGACGGTACCCCTGGACCATAAAGCCGCCGATCCTGTCCGTCGCGAAGACCGTGCCGTGCCGCCGGCGAGGTTGTTTGCTGGGGCGGAAGTGATCTGTCTGGACAATGATCCCGCCATTCTCAGGGGCATGGAAGCGTTGCTGGAGGAGTGGGGATTGAAAGTGATTTGCTGCCGCACGGAGGAGGAGTTTATGGACCGCCTTAACGGCCATCGCCCGGGAGTGATTCTTGCGGATTATCATCTGGACGGCGCCCGCAACGGGCTGGATATTCTGGCGGATCTGAAAGGCCGTCTGGATGTGCCCTGTATCGTGATTTCCGCGGACCAGATGGATCACGTGAAAAAAGAAGCGCGTCGTCAAGGCTATTACTATCTCAGCAAGCCGCTCAAGGCGGCCTCGCTCCGGGCGTTGCTGAATAAACTTCTGAGCTAGAGTGAATTGCGAATAGGTTGGCTCAATTCACTCTAGGCCCGGTCGGTTTGCTTTCGTTTGATGACCCGGTTTGCAAGCTTTGCTGTCATGGCGAGTCAGCGCGAGTCAGCGCGAGTCAGCGTCAAAGCCGAGTTCGTCCAGGTCCAGCCGTTTCATCGCAGCCACGATCTGGGTACGCCGGAAAACGCCGAATTTTTTCAGAATGGCGGTCATGTGGGCTTTGACAGTGGAAATGGACAGCCCCATTTCATAAGCAATCTGTTTGTTGAGCAGCCCTTGGGCCATATAACACAGGACCCGGTATTGCTGCGGGGTGAGGCCGCCCAGGATTTCCGCAAGTTGTTTTTGATCCAGATCCGGTTCATGGTGCTGCTCCCGCGCCTGTTGCGGGATCCAGACCTGTCCCTTGTCAATCGTTTTCAGGGCGTCGGCCATCTCAGGCAGACTTAAGGATTTGGGAATGAACCCCGACGCGCCATAGCCGATACACTGATGAACGGTCTTGCTGCTTTCATTGCCGGAAACGATCACAATGGGCAGGTCCGGATGATGTTCGCGCATAAAAATCAGCCCGGAATAGCCATAAGTTCCCGGCATGCTCAGGTCCAGAAGCAGCAGGTCGAGAGCCGTTCCCCGGTCCAGTTCGGCCTGTAGGCCCTCAAAATTTCCGGCTTCTTTGATTTCGGTGTTGCCAAAGGCCTGGGGGATGGCCTGGCGCAATGCAATCCGGAACAGGGGGTGGTCGTCAGCTATAAGTATGGTTTTTGTCATGAGCCCGACAGATGAATTGTTTCTCCCGCGGGGTATGCTAACGGTTTTGCCAATCAAGGTACAGGAAATATCTTGGCGGAACAGGACAAAAGAGACAACAAAAAAGCCACATGCGAGTCAGATAATTTTGAAACCCGACATCGTTCAGCGGATCAAGGCGCGTCATCTCCGCCTTACAGGTCCGGCGCGTTCGTCGCCTTTTGCCGTTTGGCTTCCTCGGCTTTTCTTCGAAGGTCAGCCTGATACGCCATGGCGGCTTTTCTATGGAAGTATTCCTGCCCCGGATTGACGAGCTTGGCTTCCATATTATTGACGATCCCGCCATTGAAGGTCAGCGAATAAATTAGTGCGGTTGCGCATTTCTCGGGCGGATGCCCCATGTCGTCAGGATAGCTGCTCGCTTGTCTCTTTGCTGGCAAATTCGATTTCAGCGGCGCGCAGTCCGCGGCACCAGAAGGGTAGAGCCATTTCAGCAGCAAAATTGCACCGGCCTTGTCTTCTTCCGTAGGTGGACCGTATTTGTCGATCAGGAACTGGCGGTATACTTCCAACGAGGTTTGTCGATCACTAAGGGAACTGTAATGCTCCTTACGATAGATGGACTCTACCAGGTTGTCGGCCGGCGGTTTTGCGAAACTGATCTGAATTTCGTGGGTGTTTCCCGGGCCAATGGCGCGTAGGCCAGTAACGAATGCGCCCGGCGTATCTGCTTTGATCGGCGGCCACCCTGATGAATGATCGGGGTCGAATGATGACCAGGTGAGGGGTAGGAGTCGAACGTTGTCCGGCTTGTTTTCATTCAACGCCGCTTCGGCCTCATCCGGTGTCATGCCTAGGCGCACGCCGAGAATATCGGCTTCGACAGCGGCGACGTCAGCCTCCAGCGCGGCCGGCGCGCCTGTTGATGCGACGGACGTGTTCTCTGAATTGCCGGAGCTTTCGGCAGCGTCCTTACTCCCGTCTCCACAGGACATCAACAATACTGACAAGGCCGCAATCGAAAATGTGGATTTAACAGATAAGTGTTTCATTCTTGTCCCTCCATTTTGGTTGAAGAAATACAAACCCGCTCCACATTTGCAATTTACTCTAATGCGGCCGCAATGAACTAAAATCCATAAATAACTACTTTAGCATATTGTGGTCTAACGGTGCAAACGTCAGGTTGCCGGCTTCGCGGATGGCAGTGGCGCAAGAAGTGCAGATAACAAAAAAGCCGCTCGATGGCGGCCGGGAGTTTCGCTTTTCCAAACTCTGATACTCGTCTTGTCCCCGTATAATTGCTCTGGCGTCACATTCCAGTAACTCTATTAAATACTGGCCAGTAACTCTTAATAACCCAGTAACTCTTAATAACTGGAGCTCGGAACTCTTATACTGGAGCGGGCGAAGGGATTCGAACCCTCGACCCCAACCTTGGCAAGGTTGTGCTCTACCCCTGAGCTACGCCCGCATTCCGTATAGGGACCGCCGTATGAACGGCTTGTGGGCGGATAATACGCAGAACTTTATGAATTGCAAGCCCCAATTTAAAATTAATTTTATTTGCGTGGTTTATGGCCGGGACGATATACAAAGGGCCGTTTTTTGCTGGCAAATGAAGGGATGATTCATGGCGACTCTTGACCCGAAGGTGATGCTGACCACCTCTGGGGAGGTGGAACAGAGAGAACAGAAACTGTTCGGTTTGCTGGAACGTTTGGGAATCGAAACCGTCACTCACCGCCATCCGCCACTTCATACGGTGGAGGAAAGCCGCAGGTTGCGTGGTGATATTGAAGGGGGACACTGCAAGAGCCTGTTCCTTAAGGATAAAAAGGGCCAGCTGCTGTTGGTGGTCCTTATGGAGGACAGGCGGCTGGATATGAAAAAGCTGACCGCGTACGGGCTGTTGCCGACGGGGCGGCTGAGTTTTGCGCCACCGGAGCTGATGGAAGAAATTCTCGGGGTCACACCGGGGTCGGTGACCCCGTTCAGCCTGATCAATGTGCCGTCGGAAATTCTGCAACAGGGCCGGCTGACGGTGGTGCTGGATCAGGCGATGATGGCCCATGAGAAACTAAACTATCATCCGCTGCATAATCAGGCCACAACAACCATCCGTACGGCGGATCTGGATAAATTTATTCGCCATTTCGGTCTTAGCCCGGTTATCATAGACTTTGACAATCTGTAAAACGCGCCTACATAAGAACAATGTGGAAAAAGACCCGCGCATGAACATGTATGAACATGAAGGAACAGCAATGCAGGATATGAATTTTGCCGGCGCCACTCCGTCAGACACAGGCGATCTGATCAAGGATTCGACGATTTCCGGCTTCATGAAGGATGTGATTGAAACCTCCCAGCAGGTGCCGGTGCTTGTGGATTTCTGGGCTCCCTGGTGTGAGCCCTGCAAGGCGTTGACGCCGACGCTGGAACAAGTGGTGAAAGAAGCCAAAGGAGCGGTGCGGCTGGTGAAGATCAATATTGATGAGAATCAGCAGCTTGCCGCACAAATGCAGATCCGCTCGGTGCCCACGGTGGTGATGTTTTCCGGGGGACGGCCGGTGGATGCCTTTGCCGGCGCCCTGAATGCGGATCAGATTCGCCAGTTTATTGCCCGTTTCGTTGGCGAGGTGGGGCCGTCGCCCGAAGAACAGCTTTTGGAGCAGGCCGCGATGTTGAAGGAGCAAGGGGACCTTGAAAATGCGGGCGCATTATATTCCCAGCTTCTGCAGTCAGATCCCGAACATGCCGGCGCGATTGCTGGCCTCGCCAAGGTGCTGATTCAGATGGGAGATCTGGAAAATGCCCGGAATGTGCTGAGTTCCGCCCCGGCTGAACAGGAAAACAATGCGGAGATTCTGTCCGCCCGCCGGGAACTGGAAATGGCGGAACAGGCGGCTGAGCTAGGGGATGTGACGGAACTGGAAGCCAAACTGTTTGAAAATCCGGAAAACCATCAGGCGCGGTTTGATCTGGCGCTGGCTTTATGGGCGCAACAGCGGCGTGAAGAGGCCGGGGAGCAACTCCTGGAAATTATCCGTCGGGACCGTAGCTGGAACGAAGATGGCGCCCGTCAGCAGCTGGTGAAATTTTTTGAAATTGCGGGACCTGCGGATCCGTTTACCGTCAAGATGCGCCAAAAACTCTCAAGCCTGCTGTTTGCCTGAGATATTTGGTGAGATATTTGGTGAGATATTTGGCGCCGTTTCCGCCGGTCGGGGGCGCGCCCCGAGGAACCGCCCGCGCCCTTTGCCACCGGCAGGGATCTCAGGCGAAAGATTAAGGATCATAGAATGTTCGGTCTGGAAGAATTGCCAAAGGAAATCCCGGTGTTTCCGCTTGCGGGAGTTCTTCTACTGCCCAAAGGTCATTTGCCGCTTAATATTTTTGAACCCCGCTATTTGGAAATGGTGCGATATGCCCGCGAGGGCATGGGCGTGATCGGAATGATTCAGCCGCTCTCAGTTGACCAAGATGCCCGCCGGCAACCGCTTCCCGCTGATGTGCGCGGGGCAGGGGTAGACAATCCACCCCTGTATAAGGTGGGCTGTCTGGGTATGATTTCTGATTATGAAGAAACCCGCGACGGGCGGATTCTGATCATGTTGACGGGGCTGAGCCGCTATGACATTGTCGAAGAACTGCCCCGGCGCCATATGTTCCGGGAAATGCGGGTGGATTACCGGCGGTTCTGCCATGACTGCACCGCTCCTTACCGCTCGGGCGACCTGGATCGCAAGCGGTTGGTGGAAAACATAGAAAAATATTTGTCGCTGCGGGGGATTTGCGCGCGCTGGGAAAATTTTGAGCGGGTCGGGGATGAAGAACTGATCAACGCGCTGGCGATGGTGTGTCCGTTTGACGCTCCGGAAAAACAGGCTCTGCTTGAGGCTTCTACGCTTAAGGACCGGCTGGACCTGATGATCCGCCTGATGGAATTTAATCTCAACAGCACGACCGGTGATGGCGACCCGTATCTGCATTGATGAAAGCCTTGAATCCGGTCGTAGGGAAGGACGAAAACATGACGGAAAACCAGAACAGTTCACAGGACAAGACGCAGGGCCGGGATTATGGCAAGGTGGACCCGAAACTGTTGGAGGTTCTGGCCTGTCCGCTGACCAAGGAATCCCTGGTATATGACCGGGACAAGGGGGAATTGATCAGCCGCAAGGCGCGCCTGGCTTTTCCTATCCGGGACGGTATTCCCATTATGTTGATGGAAGAAGCGCGCGAGCTTACGGATGAAGAAGTGAAGGCGCTGTCCAGACGATAATAATTACAGTTTTTCCCCCCGCAGCAGTCGCGGCAGGCGGCCCACCGTGCCGCGGGCGTGGCGCATGAAGAATTTTTTCAGCGGCGGTATTTCATTGACCAGTCCCAGCCCCATTTGTCGCGCCAGGCGCAGTGGCGCGATATCGTTGGAAAACAGGCGGGTCAGCCCATCGGTGATCACGGCGAGGGCGGCATTGTCAGTACGGCGCCAGCGGGCGTAACGCTCCAGAGTCAGGGGGGCTCCTGCATCTCCCCCCAGGCGTACCGTATCAATGATGACCTCCAGCAGCGCGGCAATATCCCTAAGCCCCAGATTAAACCCCTGTCCGGCGATGGGGTGAATGCCGTGGGCCGCATCCCCGACAAGACAGAACCGTTGCGCCGTATACTTGTCGGCAAGTTGCAGGCTTAAGGGATAACACCAGCGTTTGCCAAGCGAATGAACTTCGCCCAAGAAGGTGCCGAATTTTTTCCTGAGTTCCGCATCAAAGGCGGCCTGGGACAGGCCCATAATGGTTTCGGCCAGGTCGTCGGGTTCGGTCCAGACGATGGAGGAACGGTTGTGACGCAGGGGCAGGATGGCAAAGGGCCCACCGGGGAAAAAGCGTTCATGGGCGATGCCCCGATGGTCCTTTTCATGTTCGACCGTGGTGACAATGCCTTTTTGCCGGTAGTGCCAGGTGCGCACCCGGATGTTGTTGATTTCCCTGAGCGGAGAAGTGCGACCTTCCGCGGCTACGACAAGCGGGCTTTTCAGGGTTATGCCACCTTCAAGGTCCACTTCCGCATGGCCCGGCGTGGTGCGCATCGCCGTGATTTTTTCGGGCATGTGCAGGGTAATGTTTTTGCTTTCGCGTACGGCTTCAAACAGACCCTGGCGGATGTGCCGCACCTCTACCATGAAGCCCAGCGGATCTTCCCCAAGGTCCTCATGGTCAAAATGCAGAAACAGCGGCGAATAGCCGTCGGTCACCCGGATTTCATTGATTGGCTGGGCGTCAAATCCGATTCGCTCCCACAATCCTAAGGTTTTCAGCATCAGATAAGGGGCGTAAGCGATGGCATAGGCTCGGCCGTCGAAATCTTCGTTCATGGTTGCGGTCAGGTCGATCTGGTCAAGCAAGGTGACGTGAAGTCCTTCCTGAGCCAGTCCCAGGGCCAGGGTCATGCCCGCAACGCCGCTGCCGGAAATTAGAATGTCTGTTTTCGTCATTTTTCCTGTCCTCTGCCCTCTGCTGACGGCTGGATCTTATGGTTCCTATTCTATAGGACGAGGGGCAGGTTGGGCAAAGCACATATTTTGATTAAAAAATAGTCATATTGAGATTATGCATAAAATATAGCCTATTTTTATGCCCCCTTTCCTGATGTCCAAATAGCATTATAGGAAATTTATCCAATAAAAACAAGAAATTGCATGGATTTTTCGAGTCTGGCACGAGTCTTGAAGTTTTTCGCCTGCGACGGACAGACAGGAGGAAAAGTCCATGAAATTCATTATTGCGATCATCAAGCCGTTCAAGCTGGAGGATGTGCGCGAGGCGCTCACCGGCATTGGCGTCGAGGGCATGACAGCCCATGAGGTCAAGGGATATGGCCGCCAGCAGGGCCACTCGGAAATCTATCGGGGGGCGGAATATGACGTGGTGTTTGTGCCCAAGGTGCGCCTTGAACTGGCGGTGAAGGAAGGTCTGGCCGAACAGGTCATGGAAACGGTCCGCCAGGCAGCCTATGGCGGACGCATTGGCGACGGCAAGATTTTCATGCTTGATCTGGAGCAGGCGATGCGGATCAGGACAGGTGAAATGGGCGAGGATGCTCTGTAGGAGAAAGAAAAATGAAGACGTTAAAACGTAGTATAGGTGTAGCTCTTGTCATGACATTGATGGCCGGGGGGACTTCGGCTCAGGCCGCAGTCAGCGAGGAAGTGGCCTATGTGTTCAATACGCTGCTGTTTCTGATCGGCGGTTTTCTGGTGATGTGGATGGCGGCCGGGTTCTGTATGCTGGAGGCCGGTCTGGTGCGTTCTAAAAATGTGGCCACCATGTGCATTAAGAATATCGGTCTGTTTTCCCTGGCGGGCATCATGTATTACCTTCTGGGCTATAATCTGATGTATACGGGTGTGGCCGAGGGCACCGGGTTTATCGGCACCTTCGCCCTCTGGGGGCCGGGGGAGACAGTGGCCCAGGACGTTATCGACACCGCCGCGGGGTATGCATCGGCGTCTGACTGGTTTTTCCAGATGGTGTTTGTGGCTACGGCTGCCTCGATTGTCTCCGGCACTCTGGCCGAACGCATCAAGCTGTTTCCCTTTTTCATTTTTGTGATGCTGCTGACCGGGCTGATCTATCCCATCCAGGGGGCCTGGGAATGGGGCGCGGGCTGGCTCGACGGTCTGGGCTTTAGCGATTTCGCCGGGTCCACGCTGGTGCATTCCACCGGGGGCTGGGCGGCGCTGACCGGGGCGATTGTGCTGGGGGCGCGCCGGGGAAAATATGGTCCTGACGGGCGGGTCAATGCCATTCCGGGGTCATCCCTGCCGCTGGCGACTTTGGGCACGTTCATTCTGTGGCTGGGCTGGTTCGGCTTCAACGGGGCCTCGCAACTGGAGCTGGGCTCCGCCATGGATGCCGTGGCCATCGCGCAAATCTTTGCCAATACCAATATGGCCGCTGCCGGCGGCGTGGTGGCCGCCATTGCGGCGACCAAGATATTGTATAAGAAAGTGGACCTGACGATGGCGCTTAATGGCGCGCTGGCAGGTCTGGTGTCCATTACGGCCGAGCCCCTTGCCCCGAGTGTGGGCGCTGCCATTCTGATCGGGGGCGCGGGCGGTGTGCTGGTGGTGCTGACTGTTCCCCTGCTGGACCGGCTGAAAATTGACGATGTGGTGGGAGCCATTCCGGTGCATCTGATCTGCGGGATCTGGGGCACGCTGGCGGTGCCGTTGAGTAATGCCGAGGTGAAGTTCCTGCCGCAGTTGATCGGTGTGGTGGCGATCGGGGCTTTTGTGTCAGCGTGCAGTTTGGTGATCTGGATGGCGCTGAAAGCCACGGTGGGCCTTCGCATGCATGAGGAAGATGAAGACAAGGGCGGCGACCTTGCGGAGCTGGGCATGGAAGCCTATCCTGAATTCGGTCATGGATCCCAGAAACTCTAACAAAAACGGCGGCCTGTCTTCCTTGCCGAGGGGCAGGCCGCCGGGTTTGGTGTGAATTTGATCTTGTCTCGGAGGGACGGCAAAAGTAAAGTGGCGCAAACGTTAACCTTGCGCCGCTTACGGCGTTTTTTTCAAGGATTCGCCCGTGCTGAACACCCGGTTTGACGATCTGCCAGAGTATCCGTTTCCCCGCCTGCGGGCGCTGCTCGGGGGACTTGCAGCGAAAGACCCGGAAGGGTTGAATATGTCCGTGGGCGAACCCCAGCATGCCGTGCCGGAATTTGTCGCCGAAATATTGCATCGGGAGCGGGCGTCATATAACCGCTACCCGCCGGTGGCCGGGACACCGGAGTGGCAGGCCGCCATGTGTGGCTGGTTTTGCCGGCGGTATAACATTGCGGACGATATTCTTGGCCCGGATCATGTGCTGCCATTGCCGGGCAGCCGTGAAGGACTGTTTTCTATTGGTCAGGTGGCGCTACCGCGTCAGAAGCACGGCCACCGCCCGGCGGTCCTCATGCCAAACCCGTTTTACCAGCCTTATGCCGCTGCCGCGCTCAGCGCCGGGGCCGAACCGGTTTATGTCACCGGCACTCGGGCGCAAAATTTTCTGCCGGAATATGAGAAACTGCCGAAGGCCCTGCTCCGGCGGGTGGGGCTGGCGTTTTTGTGCAGTCCTGCCAATCCGCAAGGCAGTGTGGCGGACCTGGCTTATCTGAAGCGCCAGATTTTGCTGGCTCGCCGATATGATTATGTGCTGGTAGGGGATGAATGTTATTCGGAAATTTACGATCAGGTGCCGCCGCCGGGCATTCTGGAAGCCTGTCTGGCGCTTGTGAAGGATGGGAAGGCGGAGGCGGCGGATCCTTTCCGGAACGTACTTTGTTTCAATTCCCTGTCCAAACGGTCTAATCTGGCCGGGCTGCGTTCTGCCGTTGTGGCGGGGGATCCGCAAATCATCCGGGCTTTTGCGCGGCTGCGCAGTTATGGCGGCACGCCGTTGCCGTTGCCGGTGTTGGCGGCGTCTGCTGCCGCCTGGGCCGATGAGGGGCATGTGCAAAAAAACCGTGACCTGTACCGGCAGAAATTTGACCTGGCGGAAAAATACCTGGCCGGGCGATTTGATTTTGCCCGGCCGCAAGGCGGGTTCTGCCTGTGGCTGAATGTGGGGGATGGTGAGGCCGCCACCCGGCGGTTGTGGAGCGAGGCGGGGATCAAGGTGTTGCCCGGTGCGTATCTGGCGCGGGAGGGAGAAGACGGGACAAATCCGGCCCTGTCTTATATTCGCCTCGTTCTTGTGCATGATAACGATCGCCTGGAAGCGGCGCTTGAGAAGATTGCCGCAATTCTATAATAAATAGTTTTGCAAGAGATACGGGAATTTTTAAGGATTGCAGAGAAAGAATTTACTCTTTTGAAGTATGCTCCGGGGATATGTGTTGCGGATAGGCCCGGAAAAACGGACGAAATAGGACGAAGATTTGGCAAGCAGAAGGAAAAACATCAAAAAATCGGCACGAAAGTCCCTGTTGCCGGAAGCGGTGAGCGAATTCCTGAAAAAAAGCCTGATCCGCCTGTGGGGCAGTCTGCTGGTGTTGTTTGGTCTGGCGGCTTACGCGGCATTTATCAGTTATGATATTCATGATCCGAGCTGGAATAACGAAGTAAGCGGACCGGCAGGCAACTGGCTGGGACGGCCGGGATCTCATGCTGCCGACCTGTTGATCCAGACGCTGGGCCTTGGAGCGGTAATCCTGATTTTGCCGGTTCTGACCTGGGGGTGGCGGGTGATCAGCCTCAAGGGATTGCCGCATATCTTCCGTCACCTTCTGGTGCTGCCGGTGGCGGTGCTTCTGGCTTCCCTGGCCTTTGCGCTGCTGCCCACCTTCAGCAGCTGGCCGCTGAAGACGGGACTGGGGGGCATATTGGGCGACATTCTGCGGGATTATCTCATGTCGCTGGTGGCGTTGAGCGGTTTTGATGTTTATCCCGTCATCTATGCCCTGGTTGTCCTGTTTTTCATGGGGTTCAGCCTGCTTTTTGTGTTGGGGCTCGACAGGGAAGAATGGCAGGCGATGGGGCGCTTTCTGGTCCGGTCTGTGTTGTGGTTGCTGCGTTATATGGGGCGGGGAATACGCGGTCTGATCGCGCTGATCCGCCGGCCGTCAGTCGCCTCGTCTGTCCCGGTGGAAAGTGGCGGTAGAAAGGCCAAAACCCGTAAGGAACCGGCTTTGAACAAGGGAGAAGAGCCCACCCCCCAGAAATCCATTCCGGTGGTGGATGTGCCCAGTGCTACCCCCGCCCCCAGCAAGCGTGAGCAGGCGGAACGGCAACCCATGCTGGATATTCTGCAGTCCGGTGAATTTGTTCTGCCGGCACTCAGCCTTTTGAACAAACCCAAACCGCTGGACAAACAGGACCGGCTGACCAAAGAGGCCCTGGAACAGAATGCCCGGATGCTGGAATCCGTGCTGGATGACTTCGGTATTCAGGGCGAGATTACCAAAGTGCGCCCCGGCCCAGTGGTGACGCTTTATGAACTGGAGCCGGCGCCGGGCACCAAGTCGTCGCGGGTGATTAATCTGGCGGATGACATTGCCCGCAGCATGAGCGCCGTTTCCGCCCGGGTGGCGGTGATTCCGGGCAAAAATGCCATCGGCATCGAGCTGCCCAACAGCAAACGGGAAATCGTCGCCCTTCGGGAATTGTTATCCAGCCCCGCCTATGAGGACAGCCGGGCCAAACTGCCGCTGACCTTGGGTAAGGATATCGGCGGGGCACCGGTGATAGCGGATCTTGCAAGCATGCCGCATCTTCTGGTGGCCGGTACCACGGGGTCGGGCAAATCTGTGGCCATCAATGTGATGATTTTGTCGCTGCTGTACAAACTGACGCCAGAGCAGTGCCGCCTGATCATGGTGGATCCGAAAATGCTGGAATTGTCGGTTTATGACAATATCCCGCATCTGCTCACGCCGGTGGTGACGGATCCGAAAAAGGCGGTCGTGGCGCTTAAATGGGCGGTCCAGGAAATGGACAAGCGTTACCAGAATATGGCGAAACTGCAGGTGCGCAATATCGGCGCCTATAATCAGCGCCTGGAACAGGCCCGCAAGAAAGGGGAAAAAATTGTCCGCAAGGTGCAGACCGGTTTTGACCCGGAAACCGGGCAACCGGTTTACGAGGAAGAGGAATTGGATCTTACGCCGTTGCCCATGATTGTGGTGATTGTGGATGAAATGGCGGATCTGATGCTGGTGGCGGGCAAGGATATCGAAGTGCTGATCCAGCGCCTGGCCCAGAAGGCCCGGGCGTCGGGCATTCATCTGATCATGGCGACCCAGCGCCCGTCAGTGGATGTGATTACCGGCACCATCAAGGCCAATTTTCCGACCCGCATCAGCTTTCAGGTGACCTCCAAGATCGACAGCCGCACCATTCTTGGTGAACAGGGGGCCGAACAGCTGTTGGGGATGGGGGATATGCTGTATATGGCCGGGGGCGGGCGTATTACCCGCGTGCACGGTCCCTTTGTCAGTGACGAGGAAGTGGAGCAGGTCTGTGAAGAGCTGAAAAAACAGGGGTGGCCCGATTATCTGGAAGATATTACCGAAGAACCGGATGACGGGTATGACAACACCTTCCTGCAGCATGCCCTGGGTGATGGTAATGGCGGCAAGGCCGGGGGCAGCGGTGATGACCTGTATGACCAGGCGGTGGCCATTGTGGCCCGGGACCGCAAGGCGTCCACCAGCTATATCCAGCGCCAGTTACAGATCGGCTATAATCGCGCGGCCAATCTGATCGACCGGATGGAGCGCGAAGGCGTGGTTTCCCCCGCCAACCATGTGGGCAAACGCGAGGTGCTGATCCAGGATCACAGCGGCCGGGATGAGGCGCCGTTCTGACGGATGGGGCAGATAGCTTGTTGCCAACCTCGTTCCCGATGGATGTTCACGACAGGTTCAGCGTCGTCATACCAGGCTGGGAAGGCGAAACAAGAGACAGGATGAAAACGTAATGAACAGAACAACAGATCGGTCAGGACGCAGCAGGCACCCTGGAATTACTGTTTCAGGGCGCAATATTCTCCGCTCAGGTTTGGCGGTGAGATGTTTTGTGCTGCTGGGGGCTCTTGTTCTGGCCGCCCCAGTGCAGGCTGTCGAGCGCGCCGCCCAAACGAAAACGCCCCAGGCCGTAGTGATGCCAGCGCCGCGTCTGGTCAGTGGGCAAGAACGGCAAAAGATCATCGCCCGTCTTGAAGAGCGACTAAATGACATTCAGAGCCTGAAAGCCCGATTCTTGCAGCGGGGGCCGGATGGTAAGGTGGTTGAGGGCGATATTTATCTGGAACGGCCGGGGAAACTTCGGTTTGATTACGGGGACAGCCAGCCGTTTCTGATCGTTAGCAATGGCGATATGCTGAGTTTTGTTGATTATGAAGTGGATCAGGTGACCCGTTGGCCTATTGGCAAGACTCCGCTGGGCCTTCTGGTGGAAAAGGAGATCAGCCTGACGGAGCGGGTGGAAATTCCGGAAATTATGCGCTTTGCCGGCTTGCTCAAGGTGCCGGTGATTGACCCGGCGCGGGAGGATCAGGGGTTTATCACGCTGATTTTTGAAGAAAGCACTTTGGAGCTCAGGGCCTGGGAAGTGACCGATGCGCAGGGGTATCTGACCCGCGTCTCCCTGGTCAATCCCGAATATAATGTGGCCATTGATGATGACCGTTTCACCTATCGTGATCCTCGTCCGCTGCGCAAGCGACCGTTGCAGGGCCCCCGCCGATAGCGGGCTGTTAGCGGGAATGTCACGGCGGGCGGACCGCCACCCGTTAATAGAACTTATCCGGTCTATGGAACTTATTATAAACCGCTATTTCGTGCATCGGCATGTCATTGTGAGTTCAGCAAACAATAAATTGTACATGCCGCCTATTGAAAAACAGGAATTATTAATTATCTCTAATATGTAAGCCGCGTGGACACTATGATCTACCCTTCCTCAGGTCATTTTGTCCGCGGTTTACCTGCAAGAGGTTTCCCCTCCCCCTCCCTCTTGCAACGCATAGCGTAAAACTGCCCGGCCAGACCTCCTGGCCGGGATTTTTATTTCCCACACTTGTATAAAACCGTCAGGGGCGTTAGACCTAATCCGGGTTAAGAGAGTATGACAAGGACAGCATTCATGGATGATATCAATCCGGAAGATTATCCCACTCTGGTTCAGGTGGGCCGTTTTGCCCGGCTGATTGCCGACATAAGCTGGTTTCGCAATATTGGTGAGCCGCTCAGCAATGACGTTCGGGAGCTGGCCCGGGCCTATGGGGATGCGTTGGGATTTCCGGGGGCGGATGTGGCCCAGATTTACGATTGGGATGAAGCCGCCGCCACGCTGGAGACTCATGACCTGAACAGTCCCGCTTGGGAGGCGGAGGAACAACTGCTCAGCGCTCTGCATCACCAGGCGCTTGATATTCTGGATCCGCAGATGCTGGAGGTGGCGCTCACTCATGTGAACAGCCAGGCGTCCGACGCCATTACCGACCGGGTGATGAGCGCGGCGGATCTTTGGGGAATCGAAGACGAAGAATTACTGCGCGCCAGTATCGGCACCGCTATTCACGCCTGTTATCAGGCAGCGCTGGTGGTGGCGGCCGGAGAAAGCGAGGATCATCCCTTTGCCTTGAAATTCCGGCTTTTTGAAAAGGGTTGGTGGCCGCTTGGCATTGTTGGGAATACGTTGAACATTTTCTGAGAATATTTTCTGAGATTGCTCAGTTAAGCCTTGGGAAGGAAATTTTATGCCTGCTCTCAGACTTGCGACCTGGAACATTAATTCCATTCGTATCAGATTGCCGCTTGTGGATCAATTTATCGCTCATGCCCAACCGGACATCCTGTGTCTTCAGGAAACCAAGGTGCGCGATGAACAGTTCCCGGTCAGCTTCTTTACCGAACGGGGATATCATCATTATGCCCTGGCGGGGCAGAAAGGATATCACGGGGTGGCGACATTTTCGCGCCTGCCTCTTGACAACCAGACCCGAATTGATTGGTGCGGCAGGGGGGACGCCCGACATGTGGAAGTCCGGCTGCTTGATGGTGTGATGCTGCATAATTTTTATGTGCCGGCTGGCGGCGATGAACCGGACCCGGCTGTGAATGACAAATTCGCCCACAAGCTCGACTTCCTGGATGAAATGACGAGCTGGTCAAAGGAGCTGCCGCGCAAGGGGCGGCACATTCTGGTGGGCGATCTGAACGTTGCCCCCTTGGAGACAGATGTCTGGTCTCACAAGCAGCTTCTGAAAGTGGTTAGTCATACGCCGGTGGAGGTGGAAAAGATAAAACGGCTTCAGGACAGCCACTGCTGGGTTGATGCCATGCGGCATTTTGTGCCGGAAGAGCAAAGATTGTATACGTGGTGGTCCTATCGTGCCCGGGATTGGAAAGTCTCAAACCGGGGCCGACGGCTGGACCATGTCTGGGTCAGCCCGGTGCTCAGAGAAGGTCTGGCGGCCATGCAAGTAGTGGAAGAGGCACGCGGCTGGGAAAAACCTTCCGATCATGCACCGGTGCTTGTGGATATTTCACTCTAAATATAGTTTTTTTTAGTATTTCCTGGGCATAATGATATTAGAAGAATAAAATATACATAATCTATCTTTTGAAAAATATCCGATGGGGTAGAATGACGCGGCTGACAGAACTGAAATATGCGATGGTCGAGGACGTTCCGCTTGAACGGCTACGGGAGGATCATCCCGTCCGGTATTTTGCCGAATACTGGCAGGAGCGGCGGGGGACTGAAAAAGCTCCCAGACGCGCACTTTTTTCCCCGGCTCATATGCCTCAACTTCTGCCTTTTCTGGTGGTACTTGAATATGTGGAACGGGGACAGGGCCCTGATTTTTTGGCCCGGCTGGAAGGGGAGTATGTTGTCAGTATCTCCCGAATGAACTCTATGGGGCGTTATCTGAGCGATTTTATGAGTCCGGCACAATTTGACCAGCGTTGCGCCGAGTTTTTGCGTTTGAAAAACAGGCCGTCCCCCATCATTCAGAAAGTTTCCTTTCATAACGAATTTGAAGACCGGTTGGGGGGATATCGTGGTGTTTTCCCGTTTCTGGTGGAGGATGGCCAGGTGGGGCAATTGTTTATCGTGGTGGCGGCCGAGGATATTGAGGTGAGACCTTACCCGGGGGAGTATATTCCGCCTTATTCCCCATAATCCCGTTCCGAAACTGTCCCATATGTTCTGAAAAATGTCCCGGATGGTGCGCCAGGGTGCCGGATGTTGTGGCGGGCTGGAAAATGGGGAAAATGGTGCCCGGGGGCGGATTTGAACCACCGACACGCGGATTTTCAGTCCGCTGCTCTACCCCTGAGCTACCCGGGCACGGGTCACATCTGTATTCTTCAAGGTAGGCCGCTGCGTTATAGGAAAAAAGCAGGAGCCTGTCCAGTCCCGAAAATAAAAAAAATCATTTTTTCGGAGCTTTCAGGTGTGTCCCCGCAACAGCGTTCTTCGCAGCGGCAAACGGGCCTGATTCTTCCCCCTGTTGCTTCCTCATGCCTGCAATTGACTTGCGGCTCATGGCGCCGGCCGTTAGGCCCTGTCAGGTTTCTTCGTCAGGGGGCGAAGGATTGTCCGGCGCTTCTTCGGTGGGGATGGCATATGCCCCCTTGAGCCAGCGGCCCAGATCCACATCGGCGCAGCGCGCCGAACAGAACGGGCGATATTTTTCCACCACCGGATTGTCACAAACGGGACAGCGGGCCTTGCTTTTTGGGCCATGTTGGGGGACTTGAGCAGACATGATCATTCCTTCTCCAGCGTAAGCGGGCTGCCGCTTCGACGGGTGAACTCCTGGAGGAGATGTTGGTGGCGACCGAGCCAGTCCAAGGCGGCGGCGGAGCCTTTGAGGCGGAGTTCGAGGCCAGGCCGGTGGCGGGCGTCCTGCTCCGCTCGCCTCAGCAGGGTGAGGGCCTCCGTTTCCGGCGAAGGCAACACCTGACGGGGAGCCGCCATTTGTGCCGTCAGCGGCCGATAGGTGGCCTTGCGGGTGAGCTCCATGAGCCCGAAGGCAGAAATGTTACTGCGCTGGACCTGTTGCGGATCCTTGAGAATCAGGCTGTCCACAATCTTCAGAAGCGTAGTTACATCTCCCTTGCCGGACATGTTGATAAAATCCACCACCACAAGCCCGCCAATGCCGCGCAACCGCAACTGGCGGAAAATTTCCCGCGCGGCCTGTTTGTTGACCTCAAGGATCTGGCGGTCCTTGTCCGTGCTGAAGGCCGCTTCGCCCATATTCACATCAATAACGGTCAGGGCTTCCGTTTCCTCGATCGTGATCCAGGCTCCGCTCGGCAGCGGTATTTTTTTGTCAAAAAGCTGTTCCAGCTCCTCTTCCACGCCATATTGGCTAAACAGCGCTTCCTCGCCCTGGTGCAACCGCAGGCGCCCGGTCAGGTCCGGGGCAAATTCCGCTGTCCAGGCCTGTGCCTTTTTCAGTGCTGCGGGATGGTCAAAGACCAGTTCCTCCAATGTGGGCGAGCCATAATCGCGGAGGATTTGTAATACCGGGTCGGGCCCTTGACTGAGCAGACAGGGGGCATGATGTTTTTCTGCTGTGACACGACGCCAGTGGTCAAGCAGATTCTGTACCGTCCGGGCGAGCTGTTTTTCGGGTATGTTTTCCGCTTCGGTGCGAAAGGTGATGCCCATGCCGCCCAGGTCGAGACTGTTGCCGAACGCCTTCAGAGCGGCCCGTCGTTCCGGATCCTTGATGCGGCTGGACACAAAGGCGCCGGCCCTTAGGGGGTGCAGCACCACACTTGAGGCACGAACTTCGAGCCGGCCGGTGAGTTTAAGCAGTTTGTCCTCGCGCGCATCCTGGGTGACCTGGACCATGATTTCCTGCCCTTCCTGAAGCAGGGTCGTCAGGTCCTTCGGTTTCTTGCCTGGGATCTTGGGCAGCAGGTCCAGGGGCAAAAATCCCATAAGACCGCCCCCAACACGGGAATCGAGTTCCACAAAGGCCGCCTGCATTTCCCGGTTCAGGCGGCGGACTCGGCCCAGATAAATGCCGCCCACATAAGACGGCGCGCTGTCGCGGAACAGTCGGATCTCCACAGGCTGATCCTGTTCCAGAAGCGCAAAACGGGTTTCGCCGATGGCGCTATTGACCAGAATTCGACGGTTCATGCGGCTCCCTCCTTGCGGGATTGTGTCAAATTTGCCTTTTGTTCGTCAAAAACCGGATAACCGTTGCCTTCCAGAAGGTTAACGGTTTCAAACAGGGGCAGCCCCACCACGTTGCTGTACGATCCGTTTAAGGATTTGACAAACCGTGCGGCCAGGCCCTGAATGGCATAGGCTCCGGCCTTATCATGCCATTCCCCTGATTTCAGATACAATTCCAGCTCCTGCTCGCTGAGGCGTTTGAAGATTACCGCAGTTTCGACGATCCGGCAGCGTTCGCGCCCTTTCGGTGTGATCAGGCACAGGCCGGTATACACTCTGTGGCGTCTGCCGGACAGGAGAGACAGGAAACGGCGGGCTTCGTCTTCTGTGGAGGCTTTGCCCAGAATCCTTCGGCCGCAGGCGACCACTGTATCAGAGGCCAGGATAAACGCTTTTTCCCCATTCAGGAGACCAGCGGCCGCGCGGGCTTTGGCCTGGGCAAGGCGTTCGGCCATATGTCGGGGCGATTCGCCTGGTTCAGGGCTTTCATCAATATCAGTAGGAATGATGCGGTCCGGTGTCAGAGCGACCTGTTGCAGAAGATCCCGACGACGCGGTGATGCCGAAGCCAGGATAAAAGGCACCGTATGCTGTTGTGTGCGGGTCATGAAAGAATGGTCGCCGGTCATTTCGAACCCAAAAAGTACGTCATGCCGGGATCGGGACCGTGGCGTTATTTAAAACGATACGTGATGCGGCCTTTGGTCAGGTCATAGGGGGTCATTTCGACCAGGACCTCATCACCAGCCAGAACGCGAATCCGGTTCTTGCGCATTTTCCCGGCGGTGTGCGCCAGAACTTCATGATCGTTTTCGAGTTTTACCCGGAACATGGCATTGGGCAGCAGTTCCGTGACGGTTCCTCTTAACTCGAGCAGGTCTTCTTTCGCCATCAGGGCTCCTAACGTTAGATTTTACAATGAGTCAGACATGCAGTCCTGTTCATGTCCGATTGCATCGTACACAGTGCAAAAAATATTCATCATGTGGAAAAAAGCAACTGTTTTATTGAGATTTGGGGACAAAACCCCTCAAAAAAGACGGTTTGGTGTTCGCTAGAGTGAATTGTGATGAGGTTGCCCCATTCTGTCGGTCAGGGCTGGTAAGGAATGGCGGCGGATAAAGACCGCAAAGGCGCTTATAATCCGGGTGAAGGGGCGGCTTCGAAACGGGTCAGAATTTTGTCTTTCAACCGATCCCGCAAGTCACGATAGGCGGTCAGAATGGTCTCCCGGCTGCCACTTACAAGAGAAGGGTCCAATGTCGGCCAGTATTCCACCTCACAGGCCATGGTCCGGGTCCAGTCCAGGGCTTTGTGGTGAGACTCGGGGCTTAGGGTGACAATCAGATCGAAACTGCTGTCTTCCAGATCCTCAAGGGTTTTGGGCGTATGCTCCTCGATGCTGAGGCCGATTTCCTCCATCACCGCCGCCGCAAAGGGATTTGCGGTTTCGCTTTCCGGCCGGATGCCGGCACTTTCCACGAAATACCGATGGCCGAAATAATGCCGAGTCAGCGCCGCAGCCATGGGCGAGCGGATGGCGTTAAAATTACACATAAACAGGATGCTGCCGATTTCGTCCGGCCTGAGGGCGGGGGTGAGGGCGGGGTTGTCCTGCAGAAAGGGCATGTCCGGCGGAACCTGTTTGGGCGGCGTGACCATTTTTGCGTTACCGGATTTGCAACACGCAGATCAGGGTAAACAGGCGTCGCGCGGTATCAAAATCCACTTCGACCTTGTCCGCCAGGCGTTCCATCAACAGTTCGGACCCCTGATTATGGATGCCCCGCCGGCCCATGTCGATGGCTTCAATTTGGCGGGGGCTGGCGCTTTTGATGGCGTTGTAGTAGCTGTCGCAGATCAGAAAATATTCCTTGATAATACGTTTAAAGGCGGTCAGCGGTACAGTGAAACTGTGCAGCGGTTTGTCCTCGGTATCGTTAATGTCCAGCGCCAGACGGTTGTCTTCCATGCGCAGCACCACATGATATGGGCCTTCATAGCCGCCCACCAGGTCGGAACGGGGAATGAAAAGATTGTCTTCCAGCAGATCAAAAATGGCCACACGCCGTTCATGTTCAACATCCGCATTACGCCGGATGATGGATTTTTCGTCCAGCGTAATATGGGCGATTCTGTGAGTGTCTACGGCCTGTTCACGATTTTGTTCGCTCATTTTTTATCCTGAAAGTCACTCACCTCTGAATTAATTGTGTGGATTTATCGATGGCCCTGAACGCGTTCGGGGCGGTGCGTCATTCATTCCTCTTGCGTACCCTTCAGCCGGATGCCGATGGATCTTTCGTGAGCCTCAAGGCCTTCTTCCCGCGCCAGGGTCATGGCGGCCGGACCGATCCGGGCTAAGCTCCCGGCACTGCATTCTATCATGGTATTTCTTTTCATGAAGTTAAGGGCGCTGAGACCGGACGCAAAACGCGCCGTCCGGTCGGTGGGCAGTACATGGTTGGGGCCTGCCACATAATCACCAATGGCTTCCGGTGTGTACCGGCCCAGGAAAATAGAGCCTGCATGAGAGATCTTCTCTGCCATATCCCGTGCGCTGTCCACCGCCAGTTCAAGATGTTCCGGGGCCAGACGGTCAACAAGCGTCGGCGCTTCTTTCATCAGATCCCGGACCAGCAGGACAACCCCGTGATTATCCCAACTTTTGCGGGCAATATTGGCGCGGGGCAGGGTGGCCAGATGGTCTTCCACCGCCATACAGGTGGCTTCTGCAAAGGCTTCGTCGTCGGTGATGAGAATGCTCTGGGCCACTTCATCATGTTCGGCCTGACTGAGCAGGTCCATGGCAATCCAGCGGGGATCGTTGCGGTTGTCGGCAACCACAAGGATTTCGGACGGGCCGGCAATCATGTCGATGCCCACCTGGCCGAACACTTCCCGTTTGGCGGCTGCCACATAGGCATTGCCGGGTCCGGTGATCACGTCCACTGGCGGAATGGTTTCGGTGCCAAAAGCCAGCGCCCCGATGGCCTGGGCGCCGCCGATCCGGTAGATTTCAGTAATCCCGGCCAGTTCCGCCGCCACCAGAACCAGCGGGTTGAGATAACCGTCAGGGGCCGGCACCGCCATGACGAGCCTTTCAACTCCCGCGGCTCTGGCAGGGATGGCGTTCATCAACACGGAAGAAGGGTAGACCGCTTTCCCGCCCGGAACATAGATTCCGGCGGCCTGAACGGGCCGCCAGCGGGTGCCCAATGTGACTCCCGCCTCGTCCGTATAGCTGTCATTCTTTGGCAAGTGACGTTTATGAAAGGTTTCGATACGTTGGGCGGCCAGTTTCAGAGCCTCATAGGTTTCCGCAGTTACCCCCTTCCTGGCGACCTTGATTTCCGCCGCGCTGATCCGCATGCTCTCCGGCGTCAGGCGGAGCCGGTCAAAGCGCGCTGTATAGTCGATCACGGCGGCATCACCGCGGCTGCGGACGTCCTTCAGAATAGTTCGTACGGTATCGGTAACATCTTCTTCCACAGACCGCCGGGCGCTGAGTAGCGCGGCGAAGTCCTGTTCGAAACCGACGCGGTATGTTTTAAGCTTTTTGACCATTGAGGCTCTCGCTGACTTTTTTCAGGATTTCGCTGATCTCGTCATTGCGGGTTTTGAAGGCCGTGCGGTTGACGATAAATCGGCTGGTAATGTCCATGATTTTTTCCACTTCCACCAGCCCGTTGGCCTTGAGAGTGGCGCCGGTGCTGACCAGGTCTACAATACGCCGGCACAGGCCGAGACTCGGGGCCAGTTCCATGGCGCCGTTAAGTTTAATGCATTCCGCCTGCACCCCGCGGCGGGCAAAATGTTTGCGGGTCAGGTTGGGATATTTGGTGGCGACGCGAATATGGCTCCAGCGGCTGGGATCGTCGGTTTTGCTGAGTGCGCTCAATTCCGCCACCGACAAGCGGCAATGGCCGATGTTCAGGTCCAGCGGGGCGTAGATTTCAGGATAGTCAAATTCCAGCAGCACGTCATTGCCGGCCACCCCGATCTGGGCGGCGCCGAAGGCCACAAAGGTGGCCACATCAAAACTGCGAACCCGGATAATTTTCAGATGCGGATGATTGGTCGCAAAAGTCAGCTTTCTGGACTTGGGGTTGTCGAAATCGGGTTCGGGGATAATGCCCGCCCCACGGATAATGGGCATTACCTCTTTGAGAATACGGCCCTTGGGCAGGGCGAGGATCATCTGTTCCGGACTGGACACCGGTGTTTCTCCTGAAAAAACGCTTTTTTTTGTATTGTGTTCAGAGTCTGCTGTTCAGAGTCTGCCCACTATTACGCAATTGCGGGACAATTTGCCAGAAAAGATTCCACCTTCCCCCGAAGGAGCTCTTTTCTGCTCTTACAGGCATACAGGGCGGTCCGGCAGGCCGGCTCAGTCCCTGAGCTCTTCGAGAATTTTGTGTTTGGGGTGACATTTGGCCGGCCAAGGGTCGCCAATGTCCTGCATCCGAGCATTGATCAGTTCCGCTTCAAGACGGATCACTTCATCGCCGGCAAAAATCAGGTCGATAAAACAGTTACCCTGATCGCCTGCTGTAGCCTCGATAGCTAAAAGCTCCAGGATATGGGATTTCAGTTTTTGCGGCATGTTCTGGGTCGAAACTCTCAGCACATCCTCAAAATGCAACGCCGTGCGGATGCGGGCGCAGGCCTCTTCATCCTTGCGGATCGGCTGGCCGGTTTTCTCGCAGGTATTTTCCCAGATATAGCGATTCAGCATGATAACAAAACGCCGCGCCTGGGGCTGATAGGCGATATCCTCAATGACCGTGACAGCATCCTGCAGATAGGCAGAAAGGATCAATAGGTCTTCTTTGTCTTCGGCTTTGAGTTTGAGCGGTTTGAACATGGCGATCCCCTGTACCATCCATTTTGCTTGTTCTAGAGTGAATTGTGAATAGGTTGGCTCAATTCACTCTAAGTATAGCTGACCTGCGTCGTTGCGTCAGCCTTTTGCCACAATTTTTCCGCTGCGGGTGCGGTGGTTTTACGATCTGTGTCGGTGCGTTCAGGCCGGTTCCGTTTCCCGGCGGATCTGTGCCCCGCAGGCGCCAAGCTTGAGTTCCAGTCCCTCATACCCCCGGTCAAGATGATAGATACGGTTAATGGTCGTTTCCCCCTCAGCGGCAAGGCCCGCCAACACCAGCGACATGGAGGCCCTAAGGTCGGTGGCCATCACCGGTGCGCCCAACAGCTTTTTCACGCCGCGTACTGTGGCGGTGCTGCCGTGAATGGTGATGTCGGCGCCCATCCGACTGAGTTCCGGCACGTGCATGAAACGGTTTTCAAAAATGGTTTCGGTGATGACCGAGGCTCCTTCGCACAGCGTCATCATCGCCATGATCTGGGCCTGCATGTCGGTGGGAAAACCGGGATAGGGCTGGGTCACCACATTGATGCCGTGAATGCGGCCGTGGGCCAGGCGGCAAACCACGCCATTGCCGGTTTCCCGAAAGCCGATCCCGGCATCTTTCAGCACATCCAGGCTGCCGGTCATTACGATCCGGAGATTGTGGCCCACAAGTTCGATTTCTCCTCGGGTCATGGCGGCGGCCACGGCATAGCTGGCGGCTTCGATCCGGTCAGGCATTACCGCATGTTCTGCCCCATGCAGGCGCTCCACGCCTTCGACAATGATCATTTCTGTGCCAATGCCGGAAATCCGCGCCCCCATTTTATTGAGACAATGGGCAAGATCGGCGATTTCCGGCTCGCGTGCGGCGTTTTCAATGATGGTTGTCCCTTCGGCCAGGGTTGCGGCCATCAGAATATTTTCGGTGGCCCCCACCGAGACCATCGGGAAATGCACGGTTCCGCCTTTGAGGCGTCCCCCTGGCGCGCGGGCCCGAACATACCCTTCCTGAAGGTCGATTTCCGCGCCCAGTTCTTGAAACCCTTTCAGATGCAGGTCGATCGGACGGTTGCCGATGGCGCACCCGCCGGGCAGGGAAACGGTGGCTTCTCCCTCTCGGGCGAGCAGGGGGCCGAGGACCAGGATGCTGGCGCGCATTCTGCGCACAATGTCATAGGGGGCGGTGGTGCTGGTGATATCCCGGGCAGTAAGGCTTAAGGTCTCACCGCCATTCAGCGGCGTGCCGGCCTTTTCACAGGTTAGCCTTGTGCCATGCTGTTGTAAAAGTTCGGACAGGGTACGGATGTCGGCAAGATGTGGCAGACGGCTCAGCGTCAGGGTCTCCCGGGTCAACAGGGCGGCGCACATCAGCGGCAAAGCGGCGTTTTTCGCGCCGCTGATCGGGATTTGTCCTTCGAGACGGTGGCCGCCTTGCAGTACCAGTCGATCCATATGATTTTCCTGACTTTAACAGTTCGGGGTCTAGAGTTTGGGCAGCGTGACGCCGGTCTGTCCCATATATTTGCCATCCCGCATCCTGTAGGAAACCTCGCAGGGCTCGTTGCCTTGCAGGAACAGGAACTGGCACGCACCTTCATTGGCGTAGACCTTGGCGGGCAGGGGGGTGGTGTTGGAAAACTCCAGCGTCACATGGCCTTCCCAGCCCGGCTCCAGTGGTGTGACATTGACGATAATGCCGCAGCGCGCATAGGTGGATTTACCCAGACAAATGACCAGCACGTCTTCGGGAATCCGGAAATACTCCACGGTGCGGGCCAGCGCAAAACTGTTGGGTGGAATGATGCAAACATCGCCCGGCCGGTCGACGAAACTTTTTTGTGAGAAGTCCTTGGGGTCGACGATGGCGGAATCCACATTGGTGAAGATTTTGAATTCATTGGAGACCCGGGCGTCATAGCCGTAGGAGGACAGACCGTAGGAAATGACGCCTTCGCGGTTCTGCCGGTCCACAAACGGGTCGATCATGCCGTCATTCAGTGCTTTTTCCCGGATCCATTTATCGGACATGATGGCCATAGGGGCGTATTCCTTCAATTGTTTAAGAAAATTGTGCAAAAAGGTCTTTTTTCTTATCCCAGTTTGTCCCCCAGGACAAGTCAGCTTTGTGTGTCGGTGGGGCCGGATTTTTTGCCGGGGGGCGTTGTCTTGTGATCTTGGGCTTTGCGACTTTGGGCCTTGCGGCGTTTCAGATTGGCCCTGAGCGCCTCGGCGAGCCGGTCCTGTTTTTCCTGACGGGTGCTTTTCTTGTTGTTGCTCATGGGGACGGTTTTTGGTTTTTGTTTCTATTCTGGTTCGTTTCCTTTATTCTTTTTATTGTTATTGCCGTTCAATTGCGGCAGGAGCAGGGCCAAAAGCCCGGCACCATTCCCTTATTAACGGCCGGGCAAAATTTTCGCAAATATTTCCATAATTAGGTCTTGCGCGGCGGGGCAAGCTATGGCATGTTCCGCGCCATTCCGGCAAGAGTCGTGGCCCGCAAGAGTCGTGGTAATGTTTTTGCCGGATCCATCTTTCGGGCCGCTGTAGCTCAGTGGTAGAGCGCACCCTTGGTAAGGGTGAGGCCGAGAGTTCAATTCTCTCCAGCGGCACCATCTATCCCCCTCAAATCATTGGGTTTTCACGGCTTTCCCTTGTGATTGGTACACAAAACTGGTACACAATGGG
>MDSW01151346.1_pt1 | contig 110868 bp, 70 predicted proteins | sample 811171 | NCBI WGS metagenome assembly MDSW01 (sample SAMN05326641, study PRJNA326480) | marine metagenome | isolation source: seawater | place: Atlantic Ocean: North West | collected 2012 | reverse complement strand
GCGTTGTGGCGTCGTCGCGAGTTATTAGCACTTCGACGGCGCGCACATATTAGGGACGTGGAAAGTAATACATACTGATATCCCGTCGCTGTAAAATACTTTTTATGTCTTAAAAAACAAAACATAAACACTTTTTTATATTGTATATCTAATATCTCATATGTCGATCTCGAGGCCATTCAGCGTTGAGATCGGGCCGGTAACGAATTGCGCAAGGGATTCTAGTTGCGGCGGCGCAGCACACGTGTGCTCGCAGGATTGCTGATCAGAGGAACGAGTATACTTTGATCCGCGGACGAACGACTCCGAACTCTTCTCCAGTGGACCGGTCAAGTATTCGCGCCTTTCTATCTTCGAACCACACGCACAGCGCGTTGGTGAGCTTTCAGGATGGGCGAGCACGTTCTTAAATCCGACGGGTTTACACCGCCACTTGACGCTTCAAAGTGGCCTTTACTTTTGAAGAATTATGATAAGATGATGGTAAGCGCCTTTCTACGTATTGATTATCATCAAACTAAGTTATTTGCCGTAAGGTGAGAACAAGTCACTACACCCCGATCCCCAATGGTTGCTCTCCTCTCAGTCGCCCACTCAGCGAATATCTACGATACGGTGTCATCAACTTGGATAAGCCTGCGAATCCATCTTCCCATGAAGTTGTGGCTTGGTTAAAGCGAATCCTCCGTGTTGAAAAAACGGGGCACAGCGGCACCCTCGATCCGAAAGTTACGGGCTCTCTCATCGTGTGCATCGATCGCGCTACCCGACTTGTCAAAGCTCAACAGGGTGCTGGAAAAGAGTATGTCTGCGTCTGTCGTCTGCATGGTTCTATAAACGGTGGCCACAAAGTAGTGGAGCGCGCCTTAGAAACGCTGACAGGCGCGCTATTCCAAAGACCCCCTCTCATATCTGCTGTGAAACGCCAGCTCAGAATTCGTACAATTTACTCTAGTAAGCTGTATGAATATGATGATGATCGAAAGTTGGCTGTATTTTGGGTATCATGCGAAGCTGGTACTTATATACGTACCCTCTGTGTCCATTTAGGATTACTCTTGGGTGTTGGAGGACATATGCAGGAATTGAGACGAGTGCGCTCTGGGATTTGTGGTGAAAGCAACAATTTGGCCACGATGCACGACGTCCTAGACGCTATGTGGGTGTATGATAATTTCAAACAGGAGGATTATCTTCGTCGTGTAGTCTTACCTCTTGAAATCTTATTGACGAATTACAAGAGGATCGTTGTCAAAGATTCAGCTGTCAATGCCGTCTGTTATGGAGCAAAACTTATGATTCCTGGTGTGCTTCGTTACGACTCTGGTATTGAAGTTGGAGACGAGTGTGTTTTGATGACAACTAAAGGTGAAGCCATTGCGATTGGGATATCGCAGATGAGCACCGCAGTGATTGCCACTTGTGATCACGGGACTGTTGCAAAAGTGAAGCGCGTCGTCATGGAGCGAGACACATACCCACGCCGGTGGGGTCTTGGACCAGTTGCGCATTCCAAAAAACTGACAGCGCAACCTAAAGAGCTAGATAAAAGTAAAGCAGCTGTTTCGCACCAGTCTAATGGAGAGCGTACCGAAGTAGAAGGAAAGAAAGAAAAGAAAGAAAAGAAAGAAAAGAAAGAAAAACATGAAAAGAAGAAACATAAAACTGACAAGTGAACAAGACATATTCCACGTCAACAACTTGCAGAATTTTGATCTATTTAGTTTTGTTAAATAAGTTTTACATACGCGCTTAGTGCATAATCCAAACTACATAGAACTTCACCAACCAACATTCTCTCTTCAGCACACGGAGTCTATGCACCCAGCAACCACGCATCCAAAGTGTTGTCTCGAAAAGAACTTGTGACTAAAGCGCCGTCACGATGAGAAGCTGCCAACGTCAGGCCATGGCTGTCGCCGTGTGCGTGAAGTAGTTTGAGGGAAGTTGGGGATTTTCCTCTCAATTTTAACATGTGCAGCGAACCATTTTGTGAACTTACGAATACGACACCATCTCGATTAGCTGAACAGTGTGAATCGTCACCCATAGGAATATCACATAAACACAGTGCACACGTATCGGTCTTCGTGTCCCATAAAATAAACTTGCAGTGAAGGGTAGCAATCACTATGGAGCTTGATTTCTCTATAAACCGTGCAAGTTGAATAGGCTCGCCAAAGCTTAAGCTTTTGAGACAAGAACTATTATGCACATCCCACATTCGACAAACTCCGTCGCAACTCGCTGACAGTAGCATTGTATTATCCCTGCTGAATTGCACTGAAGTTACCGGATCAGAGTGTGCAGGTAAGATGGAAACACAGCACCCACTTCTTACGTCCCAGATACGAATTGATTCATCGCAAGATGCGCTAGCAATAAGCGAATCTGTCCAGTTAAACTCGCAGCATAACACGGGACCAGTGTGACCGCACAGTAGAACGAGGCAGCTACACCTGGACACATCCCAAATCTGCACGGTGCAGTCATCCGACGCTGTTGCAAGATGAACATCGCTATGAGCCCAAGAGCAGTCACCAAGCGCCATGGTATGACCACATAATACTGCATGCAATTGAAGCCCGGGACATGTCCAGACTTTGCACGTCTTGTCAGCTGAGGCAGTAGCAACCCTGCGCGTGTAAAAGTGTCATCATATGTGAAAATACATAATGAAATTGCATACCATCGTCCATTGTGCGAAATCTCGATAGCCGTGACCTCGGCCAAATGACGCAGAGCACATTTGGTTATCTTCTGTGGACGGCACATCACTAGACACGCAGGCAAGCAAGCTAAGAACTTCGAACGTCGTACGCTCCTTGTTTCTCCGCAAACACCCGTTGTGTATTACAAAGCACAAGTGAGAAGCAAAGTGTTTATGTTTAATGGAGGCCGCGCTGTGTGTTATATTTACTAATTGGCTCGTTTCCACGCGTCGTCCTGTGGGTTTCTTACGTGACACGTTACAACAGGTTACAACAGAAATGGGCTGCTAAGCTGATTCCAGCTGGGTTTCTGATGGCCACAGAGGTCGAATGATATGCGGTCGAGGTTTCTAATAATAGAAATGAAGGTTACAAGGTATTTTTGTCACTGGTGTCGGCTCTCAGTGCGCGTCACAAGCTCGCAGCCAACTCTTTCTGTCGTCTTAGCTCAAAATCCGGCTGGGCAATACTAATGTGCAGCTTCCGACCCCTCCATGAACAGCCATTATAAGTCGTGAGAAAGCGATCTAACACGGAGTCGGTCGACAATAGAGAGAAAAACGCGAACCCGCGGCACTGCTGCTGCTCGCCAACTGGAAATTTTTCTAGTATAATTTCCACGTTGAGCACGTCGCCAAAGTGCCGAAAACGCGTGCGAATGTCTTCCGCTGATATATTCGGAGGCAAGCCACCCACGTGTAGCCTAAAAAGTTTGCGTTCTTCTGTCGTCATTTGTGCTGCTTCCTCACATAAACAGTTAGACGAAGTCGTGTGATGCCCAGCTGAGGGCCGCGCCGTTTCAACCCTTAGACACTCTGATACGCCGAGCGAGATACGATATACCTAAGGTGCAACTTGTGCGTGTATCGTAGGTGCGGCTCAGTGTGAGTTCTTTCAGCCTACCATCGAAGCCGCGAACTGACACGCACGAGACGTACCGCAACCGCCTAAAACTACAGTACAGCAGTAGTTTGAGTTGCAGCTTTCCCGATGGAAAAAAATATAGGCAACCTCCCTTTAAAATAACAAGTAATTCTTCATTCAGTCATTACTTGTTCACTTGATGTTGAATTTCTATTTGCACCGAAACGAACGCGCAAGGAATTAATTACAATAAACGTGACCGGGTACTTTCGAAGCAAGAGAACAGGAATTTGGAGTATCCGAGCGTTCGTTTCACTTCACTGCCCACTATTGCACAACTTTGATTTGGGCGATAAGCATGCGATCTCCTCTCACTCCATTGTGCACATTTTCTCGAGCTAATTCTCTCGACGGCGTCTACGAACGTTGTATGACGCTTTCGAGTTCGAATGCCGCCTCGCGGAACTTAAAGGAAGGTGCGCAATTATCCCCTTAGAATCATTCACCACTTGACCTGGGAACACAACTAGATGTAGCTGCAAAATATTGGTCACAGCGCTTTAGGCTGTTTAAAAAGTGGCACCTTGGAGTCAGGCTCGATGAAATAGCTTGGTTCTCAGTTACACCAGAAGCCATAGCAGAGCATCACGCAGCCCGTTGCTCACTGCGGCTGCCGTCTGACGGCGTCAAGCACAGTCCTACATTTATTTTAGATGCCTTTTGTGGCGCAGGTGGCAATGCAATCCAGTTCGCCTTGAGTTCCATGAACGTACTTACGTTCGATAATCGTCTACAAACAATAGAGTTGGTATTACACTATGACAATATTTCACTATTGCAATTATCTAGAATATAGGCTCGCCACAACGCTAGAGTTTACAATGTGGGCGACAAGATAAACTTTGTGTGCGGTGACGTAGTGACGTCTTTCCCAACCATAGTAGTAGACGTAATATTTTTATCGCCGCCTTGGGGCGGTCCATCGTACAAGAATGATATATACCAGTTGAAGGAGCTGCGAGTTTCGCATATTGACGGGCTTCAACTGCTAAAGTGTGCCCTACAGGTCACACAAAACGTAGCCTTTTACCTCCCAAGGAATGTAAGCTTGCGCGATGTCATAGATTTAGGAGTTCCATTTGAGGTATCTTACATTCGAACCTTCCTAAACTCAGTTGATCATATAAGGATAGGTTGAAAAGAACTTTTTGAATGGTAAGCTCAAGGCTGTGACGCTTTATTTTGGAGACCTCATCACCTCGGCGTTTGAGGGAAAGGAGTTTAGAGTCCAAACAAAAGCAATCTTGAGGTAGCTTTGGTTTTATGACAAGCCAAGTGCTCGTCTCGTTGAACCATCAATTCTGTAATCTATGAAGCATTGATTCCGTTCAATCTCAGCATTCAAACGCTTGGCTCTTTTGCATAAACGAGTCTTGCCCACTGGTTGCCTTCGAAAAGCCTTGATAAATTGGGCAATTCTAAAGTTGTTGCTATTATTCTGTGCAGATCCATGCGCAACACGCTGATCCCAAATAAGAAAACTCCCTGATCGCATTGTAACTCTCTGTTTGAAGTTGTGAAGAGGATCGTTCGGCGCAAATATGTAACTACCGGAACCTCTACCTCGCCACACTAGGTGGCCAGAATCCACGCTACCAGGATGAATGTGTGTAGCCATGGGGCCGAGAGAACCGACCCATTTATGAAAACACTTGTGAAATCCAGCAATTAACACAGTGCCACCATCATTCAACGTGTTGTCGTTAAGCGCAAGCACTCCCTGTACGTGTGGACCAGTCTCGCGTGTCACGCCATTGATTTCTTTGCTGAAATCTCGCAGTGTTTCGTACGTAAGATCCTCTAGGGGCATTGCGTCGGAAAAATAAGTCCAAGGGTTCAGGTCCAGGTGCAGGTTTTCTTTTGTTTTCCATTGTTTCATGTCACGATGTCCACCTTTGAATAAAATGTTTCGAGTTGGCCTGTATACGCACCACCTATCATGGGAAACTAAAATGTCCTCGTCTTCGAGCAAGAGGCGGAATGCCTCGAGAACTTTTGCATTCGAGCGATTACGGACGATTTGAGTGCTGAAAATGGCTGGCTCTGAGGCAAGTCCGTATGTTTGTGATGATAAATTGTGATACGTTTCGGGTAGAGATCGTTGGAACCCTGCGTGTTTTTTCTCCAGGAACTTCCATATTTCTTGCTGCGAGTTTTCGCATGAGCTCGAATCGATCACATCTCGAAAAACCACAAAACCAAATTGGTCGAAGAAGACACGCGCTCGTGCTTCCTCTTCGGTATCTTGTTTCAAATCACCAGAAGAAAGTACGAACGAAACTGTGAATCCATCTTCGTCCGTCGGAATGATGTGAAAATGCTCTCTGTAAATTTTGAGGAAGTCCTCCGAAGATTGACCAGGGGGTATTGTTTCATGCGATTTCACATTCGTCCTGGATTTTCCCCTTCTCTTCAATTCAGCAAGCGTTGCTGCAGCACTGCGGAGCTTTGCCTTCGTGGCTCCCTCAGACTTCAACTGTTTTATTAAGCGAATTTGCTGCTCGTAAGCTTCGTAGTCCGAAACAAGTTCCATGCTCTCGTCACGCGGCGCGCGAGAGGCCCACGTGGCGAAGCAACTACCTCGTCGATTACAGTGTTTGCCGGCGCGAGGACCTGTCCCTAATTACGTGTGTCTAGCTTCCGTAGCGCTACACTTTCATACCAAGGGCGGACTAACGTGGCGGAGGAGGCACTTCAGTCGCTACGAAAGATCACGTGCAAATGGTGCGAAGTGCTCTAAACCGGTATGATTTGAGCGTGACCTGGAAAGGCTCGAAGGAAGCGCCTTGTGGCGTCATCAGACTGGACGGTCCGTGTTCGTCTACTCTCGCTGCCCAGTCCGCATAGGGTTTTGGATCAAAACCCTTTTTAGTTCGGCGACGAGCACCGATCACACGCCGCAGATCGCGCCGACGACGTTCCGCGTTGTGAGAGCTCCAAAGGTAGCGGCCAGTGGATAATTTCTGCAATTCATCATGGTATCGTTAAAACTTCAGAAGCGACTGGCTGCTTCAGTCTTGAACTGCGGCGCAAGGAAGATCTGGATGGACCCTAACGAGGTAAGCACGTGCTGGGATCGGTCCACGGTGACACGTCGCGATGTTTTGGATTAACAGAGTTGTAAAATCACACGCGACGCGTTTAATACCTACACTGTGTGCATTTTCTGACACTTCAGCGCAGATCAACGAGATTTCTAGTGCGAACTCCAGGCAAAATATTCGCAAACTCGTGAAGGACGGATTCGTGATCCGCAAACCCACCAAGGTATGTTCTTAGATTTCGCAGTTTTTCGTGAACGCTGACGTGATTCGATTTTACTTCGTTCTTAGATCCACTCGCGTGCTCGCACGTGCCGTGAACAGGCGGCGAAACGCCTTGGTCGCCATACGGGTTACGGTAAGCGTCGAGGTACTCGCGAAGCCAGGTTGCCGACCAAAGTACTTTGGCTTAGACGTCATCGAGTGCTTCGAAGACTACTCAAAAAGTACAGAGACGCGAAAAAAATCGACAAGCATATGTACCACTCGATGTACTTAAAGTGCAAGGGTAACGTTTTCAAGAACAAGAGAGTGCTTATGGAGGCGATCCACAAAGCCAAGGCTGAGAAGGCCAGAGAGAAATCTTTGGCGGATCAATTTGAGGCTCGCCGCGCTAAAAACAAAGCGACTAGAACGCGCAAGATTGCTCGACGAGAAGACCGTATCGCCGCAGGCATTGCTGGCCTAGTTCAGGAAAAGTGAGACTGAGGGAGCTTTCTTCAAGCGCGACTAGAATTAACACATTTTCATTTCAATACAACTCTACTGGTTTCCGTTGTGACGTCCACGATCGCGAACCTTAATGCAACATATTTTGCTAATCTGTGAACAAGAACGAATTTGCACCGCGTGCACAAATAATCCACGGTTGACGAGGGTGGAACGTGCACTTCACCGCTCCAGCCGAATCATCGCCGGGAACTCGTATTAATTTTAAAGGTACAATAGCCGGCTCTCTGAGTAAGTCATCGTCAAGTCTCAAATAGAATACCTGCATCAATCCAATCGATAGAGCAACTCCAAATAACGGGAGTCTTGGGTGAAAGCATGATGCGATTCCTGTTCCACTCTGAAGTTGTATCACTTTGCTTGGCGATGAAGATATTGCGGTGTCAAACAAGTAAACACGAGAATCGTTACCGCAAATTGCAACAATGTCTCCAGAATGATCGATAGAAAACGCACTTATCGTGCTATTTCCGGCTCGCAACTTCTGCACTTGTCGATGTTCCCGTATGTCGAAGACTTGGACGCTTGAACGAGTTGAGGTGAATATCATCGCTTTTCTAGGATGAAAAATAGAATGTGTGATGTGATTGCGAGCAGAAGAGAACACAACTTGACTGCTGAAAGTCGAAAGCTGATGAACGCATAGACGCCCAGATTCTTTTTCGACAGAGGAGAAGTAATCGCCCTTATTATGCCAGCTGATGGAGATCGGCGCACAGGATAAACGCACCGAACACTCACCAAATTCACTCTTTGTCCACGACAGATCAACATCCATGCCGCTAACCAAACCAAGTACGGTGGCAGTCGATATTATTGATACATGCTTTCCACTACAGACGGCGATGTCTCGATCTGAGCCAGGACGCCAGGATATACAGGTTATAGGTGCGTCAAAACAAGTAGCTTGAATACAGTGCCCACTCAAGATATCCCATAATCGAAGTTTTCCATCCGATGCACCTGAACATAACAACTCACCTGTATCATTAATAGAAATCGCACGAACTTCGCTTTTTAATCCGGTATATTTGACCGCTAAGATATGAGGGAAAGGCTTTAAACTTGATATCTCTGGTGTTTTGGGTAATATACTTGCTGGATTTATCCTAAGTACTTGCCTTTCTACCCTAGGACATAGGTACAAGTCCAGGCAACGGTTGAAACATTCTTTGACAAAATTGATGTTTGACGAGAGGTTTCTCAATGAACTTTTTCTGTCTATTGGGGAGCTATCCCCGAGATACTCGATTGGGGCGTTGTAAGAAAGCTCATTCCCTGCTCGTAGCGCTTTCGGCGCACGAGTTCTCGAATTACTTGATTCACTGCCCGCAGTTTCTGTAGCCCAAATGTCAAAGTTTCGCTCCCTTTCGTTTCGATCCAAGTATGCGCGTGGATCGTTTGCTGCTTGCCTCAGCTGTCGCACAAGTGATACAACCTTACGGGCTTCGTGTTTTGATGGTACGAATCTACGTTTTGGCTCTGCCATTTGAGTACACCCATCGCTACTCGAGTCGAGTAATGTAATTGAAGTGCTGCTTCCTCCTTCCGACGTTGGCAGGAACCCATCGTCCAGCCTCTGAATCATCCTTACTTGCTGCGCCGTAAGTCGGAAACGACTTCCATTTTTCTCGTCGAGAAGCACTCTCCATGAGCTCCTATCGTCTATGGACTGTAAGAGTGTTTCGAGACTGTCTGTTTCCCTTCTATGCAATAGTTTCAAACCGCCTTGCGTGTAACCAGCGTGTCGCTCCCCTCTGTACCAAGCCCGTGGTACATCGCCGACGGTATTCGCGACGTCGCTAAGCTCGTGTTTCGTTGAACGCTCCATTGAAGTATGCCAGCGGAGGCCTTCTACTGTATACCTTCTACTGTGTACCAACAGCGATTTCAACCCGCCTGCAATCGCCCACTTGCGGGCGCTCCGTGCGACGTTCGCAACGAGGAGCGGCGGCGCGTTACTCCTTTCTTCCTCTTTTCCTTTTTGTTCGCGGGTCACGTAGATATCGACGATAGAGATCCATGTCCACTGATCCTCGTTTCTATAAATATCTCGTATTCTGAGTACAGGCTTGTCTTATTTCCTTTCACTCGTGTCACTCGACCGTTCGCGCTCGCACAACTGAACGTGCGTTGTTGAACAACTGAAAATTTGAATTACAATTCATAGCGGTTATGTTCGATCAAATTGCCTGTGTAAGGTGCGCCCATATAGCGGAACCTACCTCGAGCTGCGCGCAAACTCGGACTCGTTGTGTGGCTCAGTTATTAGCTCGTCGAACGGTTTCGCAGAAGTGCGCATACGCGAGCAGGATAGGAGGTCAACTTTATTTCGTCCCTCGTAATATGAAGAAAAATGTCGTTTTCAAGGTAAGTGCACGTAGCTTTGTTTGTCGAAAGATGACGGTGGGAGATAGGCAACCAGTCAAGCCCAGTTCTTCGGCACTTTTCTACGGGAGGACTATGATCCCATTATCCTACTTTTCTGTGCCAACTCTATTTTGATCTGTAAGTCTATCGCTTCTGATATATCTATTTATAACCTGTACGTAGCGATTGTGCTAATTTACCTTCAGCAAAAGGAGGGGGAGGAGTGAACACGGTAGTTTTGCAAACTGTGTGCTCTAAACCTGCCGTGGTGTGGGACTTTATTTAGAGTAGTGCGGCATGCTGGATCATAGATTTCATTCGCATTGATATCCTTGATATCGATATGTGGTCGTGATCACCAAGGCACCTTAGTATAGCTGTGCATGTCATGTATACCGCCCTCTCGCTGAGCTGCGCCAGTTCGCGCCTCCATCGTCATCGTCCCACTAGCTAAAATCTGATGGGCTTTTGTAAGTGAATCCGCGCCGAGATCTTGAAAACCTTGCTTGACACCGTGCACGAGATATGGAATCATAGTTTTCACAGAGCCCTTGTCTCGGACCGTACCAGATACACCTTGAGCAATCTTCAGGTGCCCAGATTCGCTCAGATAGCGAGAATCGCTCCCCTTCTTCATAGCGTCAAGGCTGCCCATTCCACGATACTGTTTTACACGGACGCCATCTTGATAGAAGTATTGTCCTGGTGCTTCTGTGGTACCTGAAAACATAGAACCACACATTGCGACACTAGCCCCAAGCGCCAACGCTTTGACAATGTGGCCACTGTTTTGGATGCCTCCATCGGCGATGATAGGAACATTGAACTCTTTAGCTATTTGCCCCACCTTGTAAACGGCCGTCGCCTGTCCTCGACCAACGGCACAGACTTCTTGTGTCGTACATATACTACCGGAACCCATACCAACGCGAAGCCCGTCAGCGCCAGCTTCGAGTAGACGTCGAGCCTGATTCTGTGTGACAACATTTCCAGCGATTACATCCACGTGCGGAAGCTCGTTTTTCAAGTACTTGATCATTTCTAGCTGATAAATAGAATCGCCTTGAGATGAATCCAAAATGATGGCATCCACTCCAGCATCTGCGAGATATTTAGCGCGGACACGATCGGCGTCTCGCGTTCCGATGGCGGCCCCACACAGCAAACGACCATGTTTATCGAGAGAAGGAACTCCACTTGGTGGTCTATTTAACCTATCTTTTATGGTCGCTCGCGTCAATAAGCCAATCAAATATCGCTTTGCATCCACGATGGGTAGCTTTCCCCTTTTACTCTCAAGAAGAATTTGCTCGTTCTCTTGTGCACTCTTCTCGGTAGAACCGAGCACCAGGTCGTCGACGGAAGTCATGACTTCAGAAAGTAAGGTATTGCGATCGCGCACAAGTTCAGCGTCACGAGTAGTTACTAAACCGAGTAGAGCACTACCACAAGTTCCACTTTCACTGATGCAAACTGAGCTGAAACCTCGAGCTGCGCGCAACTCGTCCAAATCTCGAAGTGTTGCACTTGGGCGCAGAACTGCCGGATTTGCGACGTATCCGGGTCTATGCGACTTGACTATCTTCGCATGTTCAAGTTGAGATTCCATCTACGACGAATCATAAGTTAGAGACGTAAAAAATGCGTTGGACTGTCGTACCGCCATGTTGTAGTGAAGGAAACCCATCCCTCCAGCCTCAGCCATTGCGATGGCCATATCAGACTCGGTGACTGTATAAATCCATTAAGCCTTGTAAATCGTAAAGATATAGTTGCGACCAACCTGTATCCATCGGAGAGCTCACCATTGGCGTTCGGATCGACACATTTCTACTCACTCGTGTTGAGAGATCAACCTGTGGGTGTTTGAATCAAGTTGCTGTTAAGTGCGTGCCGAACGATCAAACGTACCTGGTCAGCCGCAAAATCGATGAAACCAGGATGGAAGATAACATCATCGTATGTGTAGCAAAATCCTAGTCATGAAATTGGTAAGCCGCGAAGAGTCGAAACACACTTCGGCTTCACTTACCCTGGTTGAAAAGAGCCTCGCCGGGGAAGCCATCGAGGGAAGCCATGGCGATAAGATCTCAACCGGGGATGAATACGCACTGTTATGATGTCGGTACTCCAGCGAGTAGGCGCTACAGACGTCGCACGGTCGGCGGATTCAGCCGCAGCTGGGGCGCGAAACTCAAGGTTTCCAACGGACAGACGACGTAGGCGATTTATGTATTCCTTTTCCAGCTCGTACGTACTGTATATTGAGATGTTTCTGACTAATTACTAGTTGCGCAATGGAGCCAAACATATTACACAGAAACCGATTGAGGGACTTGGGGGACACAAATAGAAACCAGCTGCCGTCCCAGAAGAGTTACGCGGCGTCACTAGCTGACGAGTATACCGAATGCGAGTCTCTGGAGAAAGGGTACCATTCGCTGGATTAAGCACCGCAGACCGCAACAGCTATCGCACGTCGCCGATTTCGCGGTCACGTTCTTCGAGGCCGCTCAAAGCCAGTTCTCTGTCCACAAGCGACTTTGTGCGTCGTCATATCTTGGACCTCGCTCCTTACAAGCCAATACTTCCATTGGATGTTCTCTCCGGTATGTAGGAATCCTGTGTCACCTGAATTAGCTCATCAGCTGTAACCGCAGATCAACTTGGGATACCCGTTGAAAAACTCGTCAAACTAGATGCAAATGAAAACCCTTACGGGCCACCACCGGGTACCAATTGATGATTTTCGTAGCCACGGTCGATTTGATCAGCTTAAACACAGAGGTTTTTGATGCCCTGTCTAAGATGGAATTCCCGCAAATATACCCAGATCCTGAATCGAGACGCCTCCGGGCAAAACTAGTGCGTGTCTCCTTCTTTTTTTTGCTTCGACTAATGTAAGTTTTATTAGTCTACTGAAAGTGGCGTGCCGCCTGAAAATATTCTAGTTGGCTGTGGAGCAGATGAGGTACGATCATTAGCACTGAATCTAACTCATGAATGATGTTTCTGCGTCAAGCTTATCGATTTGATATTGCGCGTGGTTTTGGAACCAGGTGACTGTATCATAAACACTCCGCCCACATTTGGAATGTATGCATTCGACTGCTCAATTAACGGTACCTTACCCCTTGCACGTTAAGTATGATTTCTGACTTGATCAACTCTAGATGGGCAAATCATTGATGTGCCGCGCGGTGCTGCACCTGATTTTAAGATAGACGTGCCAGCCATCAAAGCAGCTGTGCACGAACACAAACCGAAAGTTCTATTTCTCACGTCACCGAATAATCCTGACGGTTCGGTGATTCATCCATCAGATATTGACGCGCTTCTTGAGCTTCCTGTGTTGGTCGTTCTCGATGAGGCATACATCGAGTTCTGTGAAACGCATCAAAGTCGAATGCAAGACGTTCTGGCGCACGAAAATTTGATAGTACTTCGAACATTTAGTAAACGTGCAGCTTTAGCTGGTAAGCGTATGCGATTCCGCCTATTATCGCTTTTAAGCAAACGTCACCAGGGATCCGCGTTGGCTACGGAGCTATGCCTCTCTGGCTTATGAACTACATGTGGCGTGTGAAGCAGCCATACAACGTATCAACAGTTGCAGAGTTGGCAGCTTGTGCTGCTCTTGGGAATCAAGAATATTTGAAGGTTTGTCAAATTTTTGAACTGTTTTACAATTCTTCTCACAGCTTGCAGCACGTCAAGGATTTGCTAATCAATGAGCGCGAAAGACTTTTCACGGAGCTGCAGAGGGTTGAATTTCTGACGCCGTATCCGTCACAATCAAATTTCATCCTCACTAAGTGCGTTTCCTAATCCGCTGTGTTTTTCGCTCACGTAATTCTCCATCTAGAGTCAACGGCGATGCCGAAAACCTAAAAAATTATCTCGCCGCCAAGGGAATAATGGTGAGGTACTACTCTAGTCCACCTCAACTCGCCAGTTGTATCAGGATATCTGTTGGCAGACCTGAACACACAGACACCTTGATTGCCGCTCTGCAACGATACGATATGTTCTGATTTCTCCACCCGGCGATCGCTCATGTAATCTGAGGTCTTTCATGGAATACAAATTTTTCCCGCACGAGCCCTATTGCCTTGAACTGTTTCGAATGTTCAAGGTCAGTCAACACAACGAAGGGCTTTGCTAAAATTTGCTTAGTTCCTGAAACAACGCTGAGTCATGGAAATCGACATATAAATAAATAAACCTTGGATATCATGCCTGCCAATTCGCATTTTCATTATGATTCCCTTCGCTTATTTCAGTTTCATTCCAGCACTCTATTACGAACACTACCACCTTGTTTTTCAAAGTATTTTTAGAGATCCTGTCACTACTCGCACCATTCGTGCAGATTTGCCCCTTTGAATCCTCTTCAACGAAAGTAGCGTGTAAAATGATGCCGCAATACCTGCAGCTCGACAATACAATATTGCCCTGGATGCTCCACCTCTTCGTTCCTACCCATCGCGTCTTTCCAACTGGTATGTGACGTAAACGTCTTCTTTGTCGGAACAATAACACTCTCAACAATTATGAAAAACTTAGGTGAAACAATGTATCATTTTCGCTCATTTCTATAGCCAGTTTCTTATTTTAGATGGCAACAAGTTAACTTAACGTGCACCCTCGTAAAATACGTACATATCCACGGTTCATGACTCGTCATGTGTGTAGGTACTCTCTAAAGGTGCGATATATAAATTTTTCCCGTAACTTTTCAGTCCCGAGTACCAGAGGCCTGTTTCTGTTTTTCAGAAGCATCGATGCTTTATTTTCGCATATTTCACACAAACATCCAATGTTTCTGCTAAAAAGCAGGCATCTACCAATAGTCACAATTCCAGTAGCACGCGCGCCCCCCCGTCCTTCGCGCAACCGGTCGGGTCGTCACCAGACGCCGAGTGGACAGGGTATTCACTCCCCTCGTGGGCGCGAGTATGGCAACAACCGCCCAAAGGAATGAAGCTTATACGACTGCGAGCGATGAGCGCGACCTTGCGAACGCAGAGCACCTCACGCGCGCAGATTCCTTCGCAGGAAAACCGCTCCCACTCTTTCCCGAGCCGAGTCGCAACAAAGTGCACTGGGAACACATGCTAGAAGAAATGTCGTGGCTCGCGAAGGACTTCGTGCGAGAGCGTAAATGGAGGTACAGCGTGCACACGTGTCACTCTCAGCGAGCTAACAGACCTGTCTAGGCACAGTAAAGGGCGAAAGTGTTCGTCCATAGCTGCACGGCAAGCAGTTACCCGCCGAAGACATCGCGAAGTAAGAGGCATTCAGATGCGACAGCTGTCGTGTAAACTTGCAGCGCAAATAGCACGTGAAGTAGTTGGATTTTGGGATAAGGTTGATAAGGTATGCTTTGAGCAAACGTACAAACCATTTCTAAACTCTGTCTGTGCAGCTGATTTCACGCAGAGAAGCAAGTTCACTTGAACTTCAGCAAAAGGCCGAGTTAGAACAACAGTTAGGTGAGTACGTTACAATTTACTGGAACGCTGTGCTGACTTAGATTTTAGATCATTTACTAACGAAGACTGAGAATTTCTCAAGTGCTTTGGCAAGGCTTCTTTCTAGAGGAACTAAACCGAAAAAATGTGAGACCAAGTCGAATAGAAAACAGATGGATACTGGCAGGACTGTCCGTGCGTTAGATAATTCTATAACCGCTGATTTAGATGGCCGGTTGTTAGAAGGGGAAGATGAAGGTTCTCCACGAAGTGCTCCAATAGATGTTGTTGATTACAATCCAAACAACAACGATGAGTGGGATGATTTGGAATCGTTCGACGAACAAGTACGCAAAGAAGAGGAAGAAAGCGTTGATGCAAGTATTGAAATTCAAAGTCTTCGAGAAGAAGCAGAGTTATCTGTTGAGGAGCTCTTGAAGAGATATGCCTCGGCCGAACAAGCGAGCAACTTTATGAAAGCAGAAGTACATCCCGGCCATGAGCGGCAAGTCACAGACTTGAGTGACGACTCAACTGAAGAACGGACGGAATTAAAAGTTCCATTCCTTTTAAAGCATGAGCTACGAGATTATCAGCGATTCGGTCTCAAATGGTTGGTTGGCTGCCATGAAACGGGGGTGAACGCTATGCTGGCAGACGAAATGGGCCTTGGTAAAACTATCCAAACGATTAGCTTGCTAGCACATTTGGCATGCGAACATGGCATCTGGGGTCCACATTTGATTATCGTCCCTACATCTGTGATGGTGAACTGGGAAGTAGAATTCAAGAAGTGGTGTCCTTCACTGAAGATTTTAACGTACTTTGGCACGCAGAAAGACCGTAAATTAAAGAGAACAGGTTGGAGCAAACCGAACAGCTTCCATGTTTGCGTTACGACTTACAGAATTGCTGTTCAAGATCAAAGCGTCTTTCGTAGAAAGCGTTGGCAATATCTCATCTTAGATGAGGCCCACATGATAAAGAACTGGCGTTCTCAGCGTTGGCAGACGCTTCTCACCTTTGAGAGCGCTCATAGGTTGCTCATAACAGGGACGCCGTTACAGAACGATGTGATGGAACTATGGGCACTGATGCATTTCTTGATGCCAAACTTATTCCAATCACACTCTGAGTTCAAAAATTGGTTTTCAAACCCGTTGCTTGGGATGGCAGAAGGGAAAATTGCAATCGATCACCAGCTTACTTCGAGGTTGCATGCTGTTTTGCGTCCTTTTATTCTACGTAGATTAAAGATTGACGTAGAGCAGTCTTTGCCATCCAAAATTGAGCACATAGTACGATGCAGATTGTCACGCCGGCAAAAACGCCTTTATGATGAATACATGTCATCGAACGATACCTTGAACACACTCAACTCATCGAATGTTATGGGTGTCATGAACTGCTTGATGCAACTGAGAAAAGTTTGCAATCATCCAGATTTGTTCGCCGGTCGAAGCATAATATCAGCTTTTGATATGCCTAATATACTTGAACTAAACTACCCAAGTGCTCTGAGCAAAATATGTAGCACAAAAAGGCTGAAGGTTATATTTTCTCCCATCCAGCAAAGTTCTCTGTATACTTCATCAGGTGATGTCGGAAAGTTTAGCGCTCATAGTTGTGATATCGCTACTGTCTCTACTTTTGTCAGTACCGAGTTACAACAGCGAAGAGACACAAGTTTGAATGAGAATAAACGTTTGGTCTCGCGTATGGTTTCGCAGGTATTTCGTATCAAAAGAACTGAACCAGATTATGTAGAACTCTCCAGTGTCGTCGATATCGTGAGAAAACAGCGCATAGATCTAAGCTTTGAGTGCTTCAGGAAATCAGATAAAGTTCTGAAGTTCTTATTTCGTATCCCAAAAGCAAGGGCACGGACACCGATCGGTTTCCCTCAATATGAAATGTTTACCGAAAGTCTGACAAGACTTCATGAATTACTACGACCAATACGAAAACTCACAATTAGAGGCCACCTTGTCTTTCCAGACGCTCGCCTTGTGCAGTTCGACTGTGGCAAGCTGCAAGCACTTGCTCCCCTACTGCGAGCCCTCAAATCTGGTGGACATAAGGTCGTTATTTTCACACAAATGACAAAAGTTCTAGATATTTTAGAGCGCTTCCTCAATCTGTACAGCTATAGCTATGTACGTCTTGATGGCACAACTAAACCGGAGCAGAGGCAGATATTGATGCAAAGGTTTAACGCTGACTCAAAATTATTTGCTTTCATACTTTCCACAAGATCTGGTGGTTTCGGCATCAATCTGACAGGAGCAGATACTGTAATTTTTTACGACTCCGATTGGAATCCAGCGGTGGACGCACAGGCGCAAGACCGTTGTCATCGTATAGGGCAAACGAGAGAGGTGAATATTTACCGACTCATTTCGGAGGATACGATCGAGGAAAACATTTTCAAAAAGGCTTTGCAAAAGCGAGAGCTAGATGATTTAGCGATTCAGAAGGGTCGCTTCAACTTGAATTCTTTTGAGGGAGAAGGTGAACTGCAATTTTTAGATTCTTCGAAACAATGTATTAAATCACACGTGCTCAGTCGAAGGTATGGAGAGAAATGAAGAAACAGAGTATGAGGTGAGTAACGAGTTCCAGACCTCGACAGTTCATCTTTTGAGGTGTTTGTGTACTCACTCGTTGCTTGTCATAGAATCGAAGTAATAGGGATACCGAAAGTAGTACAATTGACTTTTCGCGGTTATACTCTTTTCTTAGCCCGGTCGAGAGGTATGCGATGGTATGTTCCGTTCAAGTGATGTCTACGTTTTAACCATAACCATTTCTTAGAGAGTTGCTGAAGGTATGAAGGCTCAAGCATCGAGTTTACGGTGATTGATAGAGTTTCACATGACGCATGAAGCTACTTTGCAAGATGATCTAAATTTTCTATATTGCGCCTAATCCATCTCGTAGCTTCTTTCGTCTGCGCTTGGCCTGGGCCTTGCTGAGCTTCAGTTCGTGCGCTTGTGCGACCGTGTCTGCTTGTGCAGCTCGTTGGTTTTGGTAGATAGGAACATCCGGTTGCTTGGATGAACGCAGCGTTCGCACTTCACCTGTCGGTTCTGCTTTCTTCGCTGGCTGAAAGACATAATGGCGTGTTTAGTGCAAAGGCGCGCGATGTCTTTGTTGTCTCATTACCTTCGGGGTGGGGACCTGCGGTTGTCTATACCCGTGCTCATCTTGATGAAAATGCTGTGTCTTGATCAGCGTATTGGGGCGATACAAAGTACTACACTCACCGCAATTGTAGGGGGCTGGACGACAACGTTCTGCTGAAAAGGTTTTTGTGGAGGAAACTGGATAAAGCCGGAACCAACTATTCGAGTTGGATCCTATGAAACGACAAGTCAGACGAAAAATCGCGGGACACACATTGATGGGTTTCCGAAGCGTACCTCTATCCTCATCGTTGCGTCGTCCACGTCACTTTGCTTAAGCATTTCGCGCTCGCGGCGAGTTCCGAGCTCAGGGAAGTGCGGCTTCACGAATACAGCTGTACACGGCGTTTCGCTCACTTTTCATTTTCCTTATTGGTGTACGATCACCCGTACGGAACTGCGTGGAAATCCTATCACAAACGTGCAACTCCATCGCTAAAACATCAAACGAACTCATCAACGTCTGGCTCGCACCTGTTGCAAGGTCGCAGCGCAGCGTCCATAAATGTTCGTCAACGTATGAGCGTGTCGTTTGTTCGAAAAACTGAACTGGCTCACGCAACTCTAGCTCTATGTTTGCGCGGTTTAGATTGAGGCACCTTTTGAACCTTCGTAGTCAAAGAACGTTGGTGGTTCAACAGCTAGATGGACCGTTGTCAGCTTGTGGCAACGCTGTTGAGCAAGTCGTCTTACAATCAGCGAATAGGATAGAAGCTACGAAAATAAGATCGCATAGTGTATCGACTATCGCGAGCACCGCTTTGCAGCAGAAGCACGAGAATACCGAAAATGTGTTTCATCTTCGTGCTGATCGCACCCTTGATGCCATTCACGATACAGTTGAGGTTTGGGCAGATGACATGGACCTTCGGGACTTAGACATCACTTATGAAATGAATGTTCTAACGCTGTCGTTTGGTACAAAAGGTACCTTCGTACTGAACAAGCAAGCACCAGCACAAGAGCTATGGATGTCCTCACCAGTAAGTGGACCTGCCCACTATACGTACTGTAGTCAAAACCAAGCTTGGAAGGACACAAGGAACGATGAGGAGTTGTTGCCACGCTTTGAGCAAGAACTGCAGCAAATTTCCGCGTGCACAGGCCTATCTTTGGCCGACGCGAATAAAAAATAGTACTGTAGCAGTAACAAAATGTGAACCGCAGCGGACACTAAAAATGTTTGCGGCACCAACCTCAAACTCCTTTCAAATTTCGTGCAAAAGATTTTTGAAGTTCTGAACGCTTATCTCCTCAAGACTACTGACAACTAAGTCTGCGCGCTTCAACTCCCATAGTTTGTGTTTACTACTCACCATGATGGTGTGCGTATTCAGCTCATATGCTGCTTCAAGTGCCTGGATGCTACTGCCCAATACGACAAGTCTATTGAGTGGGCGTTTCAACATAAAAGCACCGAGAGCTATGCCTTCTGTATCTGGTAGACCGAAACGGACATCATCAGCCGCTATGAGTGGCAGAAATATCTCGGATCGCTCTTGGCCGACTCCAGTTGTTGCATTTGGAAACATGTATTCATGTAAAGTAGAATCCTTCAATAGATATTGTATGTTGCTCCTTGTATCTTGCGACAGCAAAACACACGGAATGTCGTTGACTTGTAAAAGATTTATCAACCTTAAAACGCCAGGCTGAATTTTATATGTTACTTTATCGCGTTTAAGTTGTTGAACAAATATTTCTTGTTTCCTCGACGCCAGTCGCTTTATCTCAACCTTGTTGTGGGTCCAGTTGAATACTTGTGAAATCAACTGCTCTGCCTTAAGACTGTACTTATGTCTCATCTCATACTCCACTGGATATTGAAAATTTTCCTCCAAAGCAAGTGCGCGCCAAGCAGCCTCGTGATACGAAGTGGCATCAGATACTAGGACTCCTTCGAGTTCGCATATCACTCCCAACCAGTCTGTCCCAAGTCGTCTCCATTGCTCGAGTGGGTTCGATGTGGGAGGCGTACGATTATTCCAAACTGAGTCATCGTGAGTAGCGCGGTAAAGTGAATCTTCATGCATGCTCTGAGCCTGTTGACATTCACCACGAAAACGCCCCACTAAGACCACGGCGTGCTTGGAAAGATATGGACCTTGGCGATTTGTCTTCCGTAGACGGAGCTCGCGTGCGTGACCATTAGAAATCGGTCGAAGACATGGCATATCTTGTGCCCACTACTACGTTCGCTACGGACATGCAGCGCAGGGTCACACTTATTTCTGTTTGTCGAAACCCGTGTGGTCACAGAAGAGCGCCTGTAACTGGAACGTGTACACGAACACCTGTCGAATGAAGATGGGACAAGATTGTCGACAGTATCGTGTGCCGGTGCTGAGTGATAACGCGACTGTTTATGAGAGTTCGTTTGCGTGTGTGTATTGGACAGTTAACAAAATGTTGACAAATTGTTCCATGCACGTCTTAGGACCATTAGCAGCCCCCCGTATGGAACGTCGTTCAGACGTAAATTAGAGCACGAGTGCGCATTTCGTAGGGCATAGTGTGGAAAGAGAAAGCTAAAATTGCAAGCGATCTGGCGCAAACATGGTATATCGCGTTGAGCGCACACTAAACGCGAAGAAATTGTCTGCTGATTTTCCATCACAGCAGTTCAAGCGCAACTGCCTTCGATCCTAGAATACCAACTTCTGGATTTAGAACTACATACAAAGGAAAAGCACCTCTCAACTTGCAAAACTTTGAGCCAGGCCGCAAAAAGGATTTAAGAAGACAACCGTTAGAAAGTGAGTCCTTCATTTTTGCCGGTATTCCTCCAGCGATGTATACTCCACCGGTCGCGAGACACTTCAATCCCAAATTTGCTGCTTCTGCACCTAAAATTTCCAAAAATATATCAACTGCCTGCGCACAGAGCTCACAGCCACCAGAGTTTGCTCTCATACTAATTTCAGCTGGTGTGAGAACTGGTGAAGTATTGCTACTTTGAGAACGTAAAAAGTCATATATTCGAACAAGACCAGGTCCCGAACACACGTGCTCAACTTCACATTCCTCAAGTTGCTTTTCTACCCATAGAGATAAGGCATGCTGTATCTCACCTCTTGCAGCAAAGTCTGCGTGAGAACCTTCCGTCGGATGCACCTCATATCTATTCAAGTTATCGTCCCATGTGAGAAATGCCTCACCTAAGCCGGTCCCTGGTCCTAAGATTGCAATAGAACCATTTGCCTTTCGATCACCATCATTCAAAGTCAAAATATCACTCTGATCAAGTTCAAACACACCATAGCCAACTGCTTCAAAGTCGTTTATCACTTTTACTTTGCCGATGTTGTATTTGGACTTCACCGAGTCTGCATCCACTGTCCAGCCAATATTTGTTAGAGTACACGAATTGTTTGCTACGACTCCAGCAACCGCAAAACATGCGGCGTCAAACGAATTTATCTGTAGTTCGGACATAAGTTGCTGGAGACAAGAATCGAACGAATCATGCTTTGATGTTTCTGAGGTCCATGTATGCGCTTCCTTTTTCTGATCAGCGTGCCATATACAAAACCGTGCATTTGTGCCACCAATGTCGGCTACTAGAATCGTTTGCTCAGAGAAAGTGGCGTGTGCGCTCATGAGTTGACCACGGACGTGAGGAAATTTTTGTGACTTGATGCACTGTCGCCTTCTGTGGACGAGACGAATGTGTTCACTATTCGTACGCGCGAATGTGACGCAGTCCATACGCCGTGTCGACGCCGAGGCTAGAAGTATGCTGCGCGAGTGTCTCGTTTCCCTCAACTGCCGTTGTTCAAGAGTTACCTCGGAAAGTGACTTTCGATAAATTTTGTGCTCATCAGTTATCGATATCAAAATTCCACACGACCTATATGGTATGTGGAATATGTACTGTACAATTTTCATATGTTGAAAAAACACGCAAAAGCGAGAGTAGTTCTCCCGACGCACGACCAATCATTTTTCACTATTTAGAAAAATGCTTGATTTTGATTGGCTACGTGATGAGCTCACACGCTTCAAGGAGTTACGAGCGCATCGCTCGGCAGACTGCGACGCGATCACCCTTTCGACAAGATGCCGATCAAAAGAGCGTCATACCGCAACGCGGTGGTGTGCGCTTGCGCTTCTCTTTTCCTCTTCGCCGTTTGCGCTTTGCCAATCAACGCCGAAAATCCTACTGAAATCACGGGCACGGTGATCGGCATAGATCTCGGCACGACGTACTCTTGCGTTGGTGCATACGTAAACGGTAAAGTCGAGATCATCGCTAATGATCAAGGGAACAGAATCACACCATCTTACGTCGCATTCACCGATTCTGAAAGACTAATCGGAGATTCGGCCAAGAACCAGGCGTCTGCCAATCCTACTCGGACGGTGTTTGATGCAAAGCGGCTCATCGGCCGAAAATTCACGGACAAAGAAGTACAACGCGATCTTAAGATGTTCCCATTCAAAGTTGTGGACAAAGACAGTAAGCCATGCATTGAAGTTGAACTCAAAGAAGGCAAGAAGGTTTTCCAGGCTGAAGAAATTTCAGCGATGGTTCTCACGAAGATGAAGGAGACCGCCGAGGCGTACCTGGGTAAGGATATCAAACACGCCGTCGTAACTGTCCCAGCGTATTTCAACGACGCACAGCGTCAAGCGACAAAAGATGCTGGTGTTATCGCTGGCTTAAACGTCGCCCGCATCATTAACGAACCCACAGCTGCGGCGATTGCATATGGGTTGGACAAGAAAGGCGAGAAAAACATTCTTGTTTTTGATCTCGGAGGAGGTACGTTCGACGTATCGATTCTCACGATCGACAACGGTGTTTTTGAAGTCATCTCCACGAACGGAGATACTCATTTAGGCGGTGAGGACTTCGATCAACGTATCATGGAATATTTCATGAAACTCATCAAGCGCAAGCACGGCAAGGACGTATCAGGCGACGTGAAGGCTGTGCAAAAGCTTAGACGTGAAGCCGAAAGGGCTAAGCGAACTCTTTCAAATCAACATCAAGTTCGAGTCGAAATCGAAGCTCTTTTCGATGGGATCGATTTCTCTGAACCCCTTACTCGCGCCCGATTTGAAGAGCTGAACAACGACCTCTTCCGCAAGACCATGGGACCTGTCAAAAAAGCCATGGATGACGCGGGCATGAAGAAGAGCGAAATCGACGAAATTGTGTTGGTCGGTGGTTCGACTCGAATCCCGAAGGTTCAAGACCTCCTTCGAGACTTCTTCGACGGCAAGGAACCAAACAGAGGAGTCAATCCTGACGAAGCTGTTGCGTACGGCGCCGCTGTGCAAGGTGGAATACTTTCGGGTGAAGGCGGCGATGAAACCAAAGATATCCTCTTATTAGACGTGGCACCGCTTACTCAAGGTATTGAAACTGTTGGAGGAGTTATGACGAAGCTCATCCCCCGTAATACGGTTATCCCAACTAAGAAGTCACAAACTTTCACCACTTATCAGGACAACCAGCAGACGGTCATGATCCAGGTTTTCGAAGGCGAACGAGCGATGACTAAAGATAATCATCTTTTGGGTAAGTTCGAGCTCACCTCAATCCCTCCAGCTCCTCGCGGTGTGCCGCAGATTGAGGTCACTTTTGAAATCGATGCCAATGGCATCCTGAACGTTGGCGCTGAAGACAAGGGAACAGGCAAATCAGAAAAGATCACCATAACGAACGACAAAGGACGGTTGTCGCAAGAAGAAATTGAGCGCATGGTCGAAGAAGCAGAAGAATTTGCGGAAGAGGATAGGAAGACGAAGGAACGCATTGATTCGCGTAATAGTCTTGAGACGTTTGCGTACAACATGAAAAACACGATTTCTGACTCCGACAAACTCGCTGACAAGCTCGACGACGACGACAAAAACACGATTGAGGAAGCAGTCAAAGAGACTCTTGACTGGTTGGATGAAAATCAAAGCGCTGAAAAAGAAGACTACGACGAACAGCTGAAGCAGCTCGAAGAAGTCTGCAACCCTATTGTGGCCAAAGCGTATCAGAGCGCGGAAACGGACGATTCGGAGACTGTTGACGAACACGACGAACTTTAATGTCTGTTCACGGTGGCACGCTTGAACATTGCAACGCGTAAGAGACGTAAGAGATTGAGTAGCATGATTTTGTATTAAGCAGTGCCTTCATCCTTCCATGTTTTCGTTTACATCTGAGCTATCCCGCCCTAAACCGTACAGAATGCCGTTGAATCGATCAATGCCCTCTTCGCTAAACTTAGTACCACAGAGTTTAAAAAATGTGAAAGCAGTCAGCAAACTATCACTTCCAGCTTGATGTTGTGGACCAATCCTCTCTACTTGCAATAAATCAGCGAGTTTGTTCAGTCCACCATGTATATTGCCTAGTCGCTTCATCATGAGTTTCATATCGTAAACTTGTGGGAAGTACTGGTTCAACAGCTCAAAGAACTCGCTTTCTCTTTCTGGAAGTTCTTTGCAAGTTAGCAGTTTCAGCAAGTACCCGAAATCGTAACCACTATGAAATGTGATCCATCTCACTTCATCATTCAATACTACATCACTGACCATCAACAACTCCCCAAACTTTTTGACGTCGATACCGCGCACTTCGAGGGCAACAAAATCAATGCCGCTTTGTTTCAAAAGCTCTATTGAGTCGCGCGCGTATACATCTTCCCGGAGGCTGAACTCTTTGAAATTGAATTGCCAGATACAGTATTGACCATTTACGTGTGCAAGATGTCCGTCGCCGTCAGTGAATGTCAGCCCTAACTGTATAAGCTTAAGCATATCAACGTTGCAACGCAGCATGTGATAGTGAAAATCGGACTGATCTTTAAAAGTTCCAACTGGACGAGCAACCTGCGAGTTCATGTCAATCAAATAAACGAACGCAGAGGTATGAACGTACCACACCAGGAAACTCCGTATCCATTGCGACGTATGGATATCTTGTAATCACTTCGCGGATGATCCCCATCTCCTCCTCCAAGTTATCGGCCCACACCTCTCTTGTGACCAAGTTGTTCGCGTTCATAGCCCCGCGAAATTGGAATCCGAACTACAGGTGGTTTCTAATTGCGTGCGTTTGCGTCGCGATTTGAACCGGCTACCGTCGCGCTAGGTGTTGTGCGTGAGTGTGCGTCTAGAAGTTCATACGCATCCCGTAGAAGTTTACATACTGGACATAAGTATATGTAACCTGCTTACATACAGAGATGCCCATCATGCCCATCATGCTGGGATGGTTAAATGGTTTATGCTGCGCATGTTCCCAGTTTTTGACGTTCGAGGGCCCACGGCGGTCACGTTGAAACGACACTCGTCCCCGTACACCATTCGTGCAGCACCGACATCCTAGAGCGTCGCTTTGATGACGGCCTCTACTGGGGGCAAGTACGTTCAAGCCAGCGCGTACGGGAATCGGACACTTCATACAGTTTCCTCTTGTACGAGCGACGGAGGCTCGTTCCCAGAACTGCGCGCGCGCACATCGTCCACTGATCCAATCGGTTCGACGTCACAGAAACGTCATTTCGCTTTAGCGATTGGTAGCAACATACATGATGCTTCTTTGCAGTCGCAAATACCTAAAGTACGTCAAAGTCCTCCGAATTCTTTCTCTCACTGACACACAACCAGTTGAGAAGACAACTTTCAGGTGCGGTTGCGGCAGATATCAGGAGAACGGTGGATGCAATATCATCGCGTGATCCATCAAATGGCGAACTTGCTGGCTCCACCGCTCCGAAGTATTTTAAGTACTCGAAGTCTGGTGGTGAGCAAGCCGCTGCCCAGTCACGCGTCATAAAACTGCACGAAGTTGTTTCCGACCCCCTGGAACCAGCGCATATCAAGTTGAAAAAGGCACGCTGCTTGCACATTTTGCATTAAATGAATACTAATGATCTATCAGATGCCTCCAGCGCACAGTTCACCACCGAGTACGGTCTTACATAGTCCACCTCGTGCACTCACGGAAAGTGAAAGAGCACAGTGGAATATTCCACCGTCGATTTCCAACTGGAAGGTGCGATGGCAAAATTAGTTTGAAGTTAAACCATGACGCTTTTGCATACAGAATTCCAAAGGTTATACGATTCCACTGGACAAGCGGCTTGCGGCCGATGGTCGCGGTTTACAAACAACACGAATCAACGACAGTTTTGCCAAACTCAGCGAGGTATGCACAGACGGCACTTTTTCAACTTTCTTCTAACCACGTACCCAAAGGCGCTATATGTAGCCGAGCAAAAGTCAAGAGATGCTGTAGACCTACGATCTAAGCTTCAAGCCGAGATCCGTGCCCAGACCGATCAAAAACACGAAAATTTGCTACGAAAAATTGCTTCTGACGTAAAACAAAAATCTAACACACAGAGCCCGACTGAATAAGCGTTCTTGTAACTAGCACTTTGAATAGTATTTAGTCTCAATCAGTAGAATCGTATCTGTCTCGGAGTTCCTCGTACTTCGGCATATCTTCAGAAACAACAGAGGTGGTAGTTGAAACTGCAGAAGCTATCAATTCTACGTTTGACACACACACTGGTTGGTAACTGCTTTGTATCAGCATGCGTGACTCAGAAGCAAGCAAATACCGCTTTGCCGCAAGCATCCACGCCCGAACGCAAATTCCATAAATGTCCGCCCCTGAGCAAAGTGGATCGCAATGTTTTGCGATTTCATGAAGTTGTACATCGTTCGAAAGACACATTTGGCGGGTCGAAGCTTCTAAAAGCTTGATTCGCCTTTCAAGAGTGGTATCAATACCCATGTAAAGTAAACGATCGAATCTACCAGGACGCAAAAGAGAAGTGTCGAGTATATCTGGTCGATTTGAAGCCCCGATGATGAAAATACTTCTATTTGATCCTATAGCGTCAAACTCCAGAATCAGTTGACTCACCATCCTGGCAGTTGCCACATGCCCAGAACTTCGTTTTGATGCTATGGATTCGACTTCGTCGAAGAATAAGAGGCTTGGTTGATTTTCCTTTGCCTTGCGAAATATAGAACGAATAGCTCGTTCACTTTGGCCGACGTACATATTTAGTAGTTCAGGGCCTTTAACATTCAAGAAAGACATGCCACTCTCCTCTGCTAATATCTTCGCGACGAGGGTTTTGCCTGTACCCGGCGGCCCAAACAAGAGCACATTTTTTTTTGGTGCGGTAACGTGGTCAAAAAGGTGATGATACTTCATGGAAAAATGCAATAAATCCAGAAGTATTTGTTTAATATGTATATGACCACCAATATCAGCCCAACAGTACTTGACTCTTGTGAGACTTGCTGAACTTAACAAGTCGTGTCCATCTTTAGAACACGTGTAGCATATTTGTAGCTGCAAACTTTTTGCCAGGGCACAATAAAACTTACGTCTCAGATCAATAGATAAACCAATTGTGGCTCGTTTGCCGTGGTAAGAGTGTGCGGTCGAAACTACATTCATTTGCCGTGTAACAAAATGTTCCATATTCAAACTGAAGACAGGAATGTTGAGCTCTCCTTCCGACCCGGACACAAGCGCATAAACGACCCTTGTCCTTCTATACAAGTGTTCAAACTGTTTTTGAAGTACATCCGTCAAGCGAGCTCCTAATGGAGAGCATACATCTGCCAGATCGAATGATGCTATACTGCCACGTGCACTTGACTGTTGTATGACTATATTTTTGAAACGCTCAACAGCTTTAATCGGGTCAGCTACGCCAAAGACGATGAATAAGAGTTGCGTTTGTCCAAATTCATAATTCTTTCGTGTTGACGCGTCCACAAGCAAGTATCTTTTCAAGGCGTTCCCACACAGCTCAAGCTCGTGATACGACACAGCAGCCGTTCTCAAGCCGTGGCACTGGCTCAACTTCGCAATCTCTCGTTGCCGAAGACTTATAGCTGAGAGTTTTCGGAATGGTAATCCATCCATGTCAGATTTATTTCTCGATAGCCCGTGCCGGCAGCAAACTTCAGCAGGACATGGTAAGCCAAGTGGTGCTTTTGTAATATGTACAACATACTTGGTATTTTTCACACTCACGAGGAAGTCAATATCCTCGGTAACTTTTTCGCAATGCATGCCCTCAACTCGTGAGATTCTGAAGCAAGGTATTGTAAATATATTTTTGTCTTCCATTTTGCAAGTCCAGATAGGTTGCCCGAACCGCACATAGCGCAGTGTTTGAACTTTCAAAGCTAGCATGTGAAGTAGTGCGCTCATAGTCGAACGACGGTGCAGAGAGCCACTGTGAAACGAAACATGAATGACACGAGCTTCAGGTATTTGAACATTTATCATGCGGTGTATGTCGTAGGCTCTCCACAGCATTGTGTGGCGATTTGGCTTTAAATTCAACATATCAGTGACGAGACTATGCTGGCTAGTGCGTTCTAGAACACACTTGACTGTACTTGAGCCGTCCGACTGATTCAAGGAATATGCCACCAGGCGCTTCACGTAGCAAGAACTTACTCCAGTCACTCTTACGTATGTCCCATGCACAACTCCAAGGCCACAAAGTAAATCCACACGTATTTTAAAGTTTTCATCGATATGGTAAGTCGTAGTTTTTCCTCCCGAGTTTCGAAGCACGGCCGAAATTAGATCAAGTTTTTTCGAATTTGCCTTACCGTAGTTTCCGAATGGAAATGTAGCCTCGGTTATCTTCGGGTGCGAGTATCGGTGACGACTCTGACCTGAAGAACCCATGTCGCGGCTATTCAGTCTTCGTTAGAAAGGCATAACGGTTTGCCCCCCGTAACGCGGACCGCAACGCGGACCGTTCCCGCTTCGAATCGACGCTTGGTCGCTTGATATATGGAAATGATGAATCGTGTCGAAGCAGACGTGTGCTTCCGTCGGATAGCTTTCAGCTTGAACTTGCTTGCGTTCGGCGAACGATCCCACTCTCGTTTAGCCAGCTCGCAAAGACGCGCTCCTCAAGAGAGCGTAATTTTTGACGTCAGAAATATTTTGGGCATCGTAATTACGCGTAATTTACGCCTAAATTACACTTGACGTCAATGGCGTAATTTTGAGCTCATCTCTACGGGGATGCCGCCCGCCGCGTTCTCGTTGGTGTCTACGACTCGTCTCACACTGCCGGTCGTCGAAAACCCGGAGGTGCACTCGCGCTGCTCTGAAGATGTCGAAAGGAAACGAACTGAGAGTATCAGGTTTGTCTCAAGACATCACCGAGGAGGCCATTCGATTCGTCTTCAGTACTTTCGGTAAAGTTGTTCAAGTCGTGTTGACTGAGCAAAGTAGGAACACTACAGCACGGCGTATTGCTTACATATCGTTTTCTAAAAGGTAATTCTAATTGATATGATTCAGATCACTGCCTTACTCTTGAATAGTGAGGACGCGCAAGAAGCTATGCAGAATATGGATCAGTCTATACTTTTTGGAGTCCCAGTTCAAGTGACGTTGCGCTCGTGAGCCACCTGACCAATTTTGAAAGTGTAGTCACCTGAGCGAGTGACGTATCTTACCCATGGAAGGGCTGAGTATCCACTTTTTTCTGATACTTTCAAGTAACGAACCTGTATTCCACTTGGTGTGAAATATGGGATCTCAAACTGTACCTTAACATAACTGCGAGAAAAGCTGGGAGCTTGTGCCTTCACAGAAGGAACTGAAACTAGCACTGTCAAGTCGAAGTCTCTCCCACCAGGAATCGTCTTAACATGCCACTTGATAGACTCTAACTCAGGGACATATAGTACTTCGCCAACTTTGCACTGTATTTCGGGCTTCGTCGCGTCTGATTCAACAGGAATGATAATTGTCACATCCTGAGCTGAGAAGCGTTCCCTGAAACGCGTAGATACTCTCACGGTGTATTTTATTTTTGTTTCTCCCAGAGCTATTCGCTTGGCAACAACCCAAACCAGAGGTTGGACGCTTGACGACAAACGATATGAAAGCAACTCAAAGCGGCCATCTGGGGGCACAAATACTATACTTTTATCTGAGGAAAACTCTCCCAACTTGACGCAACGGTGGAACTTGATATCTTCCATACCTATCGGTCGGTCACCGCTTGTGAAAGAACGGTCATGATGCGGATAAAGTTTTTCATTCAAACCGAGTTTGCACTCGGGCATACCACTGAGTTGTACCTTCATCTGCACCGCGCCTTGCAACGAAGACTGTGTTATTTCTCCGAAGCTGTTCACACACAATGAGCAACTTTCCAGCACGTCAAGGAATATTTCATTCTTCGTGTAAGAAATACCCGCTGGACGCCAAGAAATAGCATTTGTGATCGCCAACGGAGCTCGCACTTCCTCTAAGCGATGCGCATCAAGTGTGATGAATTGTTCAAGGACCTTGCCCTCGGTGAACTGCGGATAGCCATCGTCCATGACTTCATCCAATAACTCGTAAATGAGAACAAAGTTGTCCCTGATAGATTCCTCTTCGAGTTTACCAAAATAATATTTCAGAAGTTCAATAAAGCTATGAATGAAGTTGAAAATCAGCGCTGGGTTCGAACCTTTACGACCGACACACATAAAAATCAGATCGTTGTGCTTCACGTGGAAAAAGTCGTTCTCTCCAGAGTTGTCTGAAAAAATGGGCGGCAGTCCTGATTCATAGCTTGCTTCGATGAATGCGAGTGAAAATTGCTCCACGTAGTTTGAGGGTGCTTCGCCACGCCAGTCTCTCCGTAACAAAGGCTTACAAGAAGAAGTCAGAATTTCCAGAACGCAGCACGTTGTTGGTTTACTGCTCATGACTTTCGAGCCCGTTGCGGATATTAGTCGGACTGTTATCCTACTTGAGCTCGACTTGTTGAATCTTCACGTCAGGAAGACGTCGTGGCAACAAATCGTATAGTCTAGCCGCGTCAGACATTCGAAGCACGTCGCAACCGGCGCAACGCGTTCGCGTTGACGATCGAGTCGCCTACGTCCTTCGACGCGGGTGGGCCGGGCCGTCCATGAGAAACCTTGGGTTTATAAAGTCGCGATGGATGTTGCGTACTTTCTGATGCTTATTCATACGCGCTAAGTCTATATGTATGTATAGGCTTCGTAGGACAGACATATGCATTAGCATCACTATAATACGGGTTTGGGTTCATATCATGTGTCATTATCTCTCAGTCCATACTTCCGCACTTTACTGCACTTACCGAAGCGCGCCACGAGTCTGAGCTGCACGGCGCGTGCTCCACTACCTGACGTCGATCTCCATTCTCTTTCGCTTGTGATCGAATCGCAAGGTACTCGTCGACGGCTTATCGTCGCGGTATACTCTAGCTCGACGTATGGCGAGATACTACTGTGGTACGCGACTATTTGCTTTCCTTTCCAACCTGAAATGTACTCAAGATTACTGTGACGCCTTCTTAACACACGACTCGGCTACGGTACGAAAGCAACACAATTCTGGATTCAAACACAAAGCCAATGTCCGCAATTTCTACACTCAATTCGCGCTGAATAGCAGCGTGAAAGCTGTGCCTCTCGAACGAGTGCCTCGATAGAGTTGCCGCAGAGATGCCTCACCGGCGAACAATTCTGTCGCCTCTTCCGATGACCCACACGCATCTGCGCAGTAAGCGATGTAGAACGACCTTCCTCGCCACACAGCTTGCAAATACGCCACTGGGTGAACAAATCCTGGAGCGCTAGCCTTTCTTCTTGGAAGTCCGACTCGTGGCCTCGTGTAGCGTGAATACCCGAATACTTTTTATTTTTTGTTAGGCAAAAAGTCATTATAATATATCATGGACATCACGGGAATCCATAAATGTACACTATATATCTATATAAATCCGCGAAATATAGCATAATTCCGCATAATATATGAAAATCTATAGTCAGAGGACTAAACCCAACTAGTAGTGCGTTGTCCCGATCGCACCGTCACAACGTGCCGCGCCTTCGTCTGTGACACTTCGTGTACCGCCTATCGATGAGTCGCCGCTGCTGGCATGCCTTTTCGAGCGCACTGCGTTTGTGTCACCCTCTCACAGTCTCCCCGTCTTACATCGCTAAATTACGTACTGCGTCTGTAGCTTCGGTGCGCCAGTTGAGTACTACAACTACGAACTCTTTTCTGGCGACCTATGTGCGTCATGAAGACGAACGTAGACAATTGGGCATACCGGCCAAACCACTGAGCGCATCCCAAGTTCTTGAGGTGACAAATCTTCTCGAAAATGATAGCCTGTGTGCTGCAGACGGAGAGCGCTTGCTAGATCTCCTCAAATTTAGAGTCCCGCCTGGTGTCGATGAGGCTGCGTACGTGAAGGCGGCGTGGCTGGCATCCATCGTGAGTGGATCGACTAGCAATCGTTTCGTCGATCCAAAGCTCGCTTTAAAGCTTCTTGGGACTATGCAGGGGGGTTACAACATCTCCCCTATGATGGCCGCTTTGGACAGCCCAGAGCTGGCGTCGTTTGCCGCGAAAGAATTATCGCATACCATTCTAGTTTTCGATGCATTTTACGATGTTGAAGCCAAAGCGAAATCAGGCAATGCGTTTGCAATTCAAGTACTCGAAAGTTGGGCTGCCGCTGAATGGTTTACTTCAAGAGATTCCCTGCAAAAGAAATTGACCATGACTGTATTTAGAGTGACAGGAGAGACCAACACTGACGATTTGTCACCAGCGCAAGACGCCTGGAGTAGGCCAGATATTCCATTACATGCGCTCGCGATGCTTAAAAATCAAAGAGACGGGATAACAAATGCGATGGATCAGTTGCGTGAGCTCAAAATGAAAGGGTTCCCACTTGTGTATGTTGGCGATGTTGTTGGCACTGGTTCTTCAAGAAAGTCAGCGACAAACTCTCTACTGTGGCATATGGGTGAAGACATCCCGTACGTTCCGAATAAAAGGACCGGTGGTGTCACGATTGGTGGTAAAATTGCGCCGATTTTCTTCAATACTATGGAGGATAGTGGCTCACTCCCTCTTGAGATGAGTGTCGATCGTTTGAAAATGGGTGATGTCATCGACATATACCCTTATGAAGGACTCGTCAAAAGACACGATTCGAATGAAGAACTTTCCAACTTTTCGCTCAGAAGTCCTGTGCTATTGGATGAGTTACGCGCTGGTGGTAGAATCCCGCTCATCATAGGTCGTGGTCTTACAGAGAGGGCACGGGCTCATTTGAAGTTACCTCCGTCCGACCTCTTCCGAAAATCCAATTCGCAGGATAAAAAGATCACCAAATTTACATATGCTCAAAAGATTGTCGCAAAAGCTTGCGGTATGGAAGGTGGTGTGTCACCCGGTACATATTGTGAACCGAAAGTTACCACAGTGGGAAGCCAAGATACTACAGGTCCAATGACGCGTGATGAGCTGAAAGACTTAGCTTGTCTCGGTTTTAGCGCTGATTTTGTACTTCAATCATTTTGTCATACCGCAGCATATCCAAAGCCGGTGGACATCACTACTCATCACACACTACCAGACTTCATTAGAACTCGAGGTGGTGTATCACTGAAGCCCGGCGACGGCGTTATACACAGTTGGCTGAATCGAATGTTATTACCAGATACGGTTGGTACTGGCGGCGATTCACATACACGGTTTCCCATAGGAATTTCCTTTCCTGCTGGCTCAGGTCTTGTTGCATTTGGGGCCGCTACAGGAGTTATACCACTAGACATGCCAGAGTCTGTCCTCGTTAGGTTTACCGGATCTATTCAGCCTGGTATCACACTAAGAGATCTGGTGCACGCTATTCCATACTTTGCCATCAAAGAGGGGCTACTCACCGTCTCCAAGGAAAATAAAGTTAACGTCTTCAGCGGCCGTATACTAGAAATTGAAGGTCTTGAACATCTCAAGTGTGAACAAGCCTTTGAACTATCCGATGCGAGTGCTGAACGAAGTGCTGCAGGTTGCACCATCAAGCTCAACAAGGAACCTATCGAAGAATATCTGAAGAGCAACGTCGTTCTTCTTAGATGGATGATTTCACAAGGTTACGGCGATCAACGCGCACTCGAGCGTCGTATAGAAGCCATGACTTCATGGCTTGCAGCTCCAATCCTTCTTGAGGCTGACAGTGGCGCCGAATACGCGGAGCAGATAACGATCGATTTGGCTACCATCACTGAACCCATATTATGTGCCCCAAATGACCCGGATGATGCAAGGCTGTTGTCTACTGTCGCAGGGGATAAAGTTGATGAAGTTTTCATAGGTTCTTGCATGACAAATATTGGGCATTTTCGCGCAGCAGGAAAAATACTGGAATCCTTCAGTGGTACGCTACCAACACGTCTTTGGATCGCACCACCTACAAAAATGGACGAATCTAGTCTAAACGACGAAGGCTATTACGGTACATTTGGTTCCGTGGGCGCACGGACGGAGATGCCCGGTTGTTCACTGTGCATGGGCAATCAAGCTCGAGTCGCCGAGCGTAGCACGGTCGTTTCAACGAGTACTCGCAATTTCCCGAACCGTCTTGGCAAGGGAGCTAATGTTTACCTTGCATCCGCAGAACTTGCAGCAGTATGCGCAATCATTGGACGAATCCCATCGAAAAGTGAATATCTCAAGTATACCTCGAGTCTCGCCACCGATGCTTCTGATACGTATCGGTATCTAAATTTCGACCAGATACCAGAGTATAACACAGTTGAACGACCATAAACGTGCTTTTACATACTCTGATATCCTGCGTGACGCGATGATGTCGTATTTTTAATTCCACTGAGCGAAAAAGTGTATCATATGGAGTATACCAAGAAATAGTACTACCTGCATATGTTGTTAGCTACAGATCTTCGTTGCCGAGACAGTCAGCGAACCTGAACGAGTAGAAAATAACATCCGTATATTCTCCAAAGGAATGAGACCGAACTGCGACCGCATTTAAATTTTGTAAAGGTATTTGACAAACTGCCGTACCTGCACAGCATCAGTATCCAAAGCACAGATGCGGTAACTGTTGCCACTCTTCTGAGTCCAAGCTTATTGCTCGTGGCATGATCAACCAGTTTAGTCTGCAAGGTGCAAAATGTGCCGGACAGTCCCAAGATCATCCTGTGTAATAAATAAGTCAATGCTGCATCGTAATAGGCTCACCGTACTTTTTCTTTTGTGTTGAGTTGCCCGCCAGCGCGAAAAGAGACTTTTCACCGTTGCCGATCAAAATAATGCATGTCGCAGCGAAGATAAATGTATAACTCTCAAGTTTAGTTCTGACATACTCAACTCTTTGTGTGTGCATGTGTGAGCGGAGCGAGTGTACTCTCGGGAACCGTGAAACTCCGCGACTCATGGCGTGCTGCAACTGGAAAAAGTTTAAGCTCGAAATATCGCGGTCAATATTTGATACGATATTCTAATAGATGATTCCATCCGCAAATTACGAACCTTTTATACGAGCCCGCGCGTGGTTTTCCGACGACTCCGGCGGCTGCACCCCGACGCTTTGCTTTCTTTGCGCGCGTCCTCCGAGGTGACTAAGCATCCACGAAAATAGTTGGAGAGTCGATTTAGCGGACGCTAAATCTCTCAAGCATCGTTATGCTCGGCTACCGCGTGACGAACGTAGTTGGTTCGACTCGTCCCGGGGCCGCCGTCATCCTGGATGGTGTACTTTATACGTGCTGTGGAAGCCATATCAAGAAGATTGAGGTCGGCTCAGATAGAGCAGTTATTTTCTCGAGTGAGCTAGAAGAAAATGTCCGCCAACTAGCGATTTCAAAGTGTAAAACTCTGCTTCTTGTGGTTGGCAAAACGGCTGGGATTATGTTTGACACCCGTAAGCAAGTCATCTGCCAGCGATTCCGATACAAAAGTGAAATACACGCTGTATCGTTCAGTCACTCGACAAGATATGTCGCAATCGCTATTGATAGAACTGTTGAGGTGTGGAATTTGCAACAAACGGGCGCTGCAGACCGGCTGAGTTTGGCGTTGCGAAGCCGAGACATGGGTTGTTCGACATCACTCCTGAGCTTATCATGGAGTTCAGATGACGCTTACCTAGCTATTGCATCCAGCGATAGAGCATGCAGGATCATAGGCCTCTTTGAACAACCTACGTTCTTTGATTTTGTGGCGCGAGCCAAGTTACTCGCGGTGCATATTTGTAACGAACCAGCCAAAATGCTTTCAGTTTTGACAAATGGTGAAGTGATCAAATTTAATTTTGCGTCAGACGGTTCAAATACCGTAGTGCGAACTATTCCACTCACTTCGACCATGTTATGTGCTGCTTTCGACGCAAGTGCAAGCATGATATGTATTGGAGCCTCAGACGGGTTTACAATACATGACATGGTCACAGGTGTGATACTTGCAACGGTCAACATGGACTTTCCGGTTTGCGATTCGGTGAAGTGTAAATTTGACCCTGTGAGTAAATTTGTATTACTAAGTTGTGATGAATCTGGTGAGCTTTGTTTGTGGGATTGGCAAAGTGATAGTTTGATATACAAGTCAAATAATGAACTCTCAAAAATCGGAGCAGCGGCCCTCAGTGAGGATGGAACATTATTGGTCACTGGTTCTGAAGCTGCACTTGTCAAAGTTTGGCGGCTACCTCTCGGAACGTGCTCCATGACATTTACACAGCACACAGGACCGATAACGGATGTGGTATTTTTTTGTCATAGCGATGCGTTTGTGTCGTCCAGCTTGGATGGAACAGCGAGAGCAGTTGACCTCATCAGGTGCAAAAACTTTCGAACCTTCATTTGTCCAGATGGGCAAGGAATAACACATTTATCGATTGACCAGAGTGATAACATCATATGCGGCGCTGCTGAGAAAAGTCACAACATTTTGGTTTGGTCGATGTCATCAGGACAGCTTCTTGATATTTTGGTCGGCCACGAAGCGCCAGTGACCTCTTTGCAGATCTGCCCGCAGAATATGTACATAATTTCGTGTTCATGGGATAAGACTACCCGTGTGTGGGATCTAAATGGGAGTAAGCGCGAGCTAGATTCGTTCTCTCATTCAGCCGAGATCACTACGGCTATATTGTCTCACAACGGTAAAATGCTTGCTTCCTTGTCACGAAATAACCGAATACACATGTGGCATGTACTAGAAGGAACGATTCATGGTTCCATAGATATACCTAACTCTTCGACTTCGCATAATTCACACTCTTCTCGGCTTTCCTTTATTCAGAGCGATACCATGCTCGCTTATCTGGATTCTTCATGCGCGTTACGAGTATATGACGTGCAAAGTTGTTCTTTGATTAAACGGCTAAGACTGCATGTTGATGATTCTTCTGTGAATCATACTGGTACACTGTTTTCTACAAACAACGGACTAATTCTGGGAGTGACTCTTTCAAATCAAGTTCATATTTTGGATAATTGTATTCTGAACGCAAGACCGACCATGATAGGAGAGGAAGTAGATGAACAGAGTATACACCTAGCAGTGAAGCAAGGACTTTATTCGTATGCTCTCAAGTTGGCGGCTCGTCTCGCAAACCCAGCGCTATTTACAGCAGTACTACACACGCTGCCAGCAAGTCATGTGAACAAAATCGCTCGTGACTTGTCACCTGATGCGTCTGACGACTTTTTCTCTGGGTTAAACCATGGGCTATCGTCGAGTCCTCACATAGAATCTGTTCTCTTTTTGCTTCGCGAAATTTGCCGACAACAGTCTGCTGCATTTTTCCAAGGTTGTTCAAAATTGAAAACGGTGGCATTGCAGCTAGGTGTAGCGCAGTCTTCTATCACTTTTTTAGCCGAAAAGAATCATGCAGTGATCGAATTCATATGTACAACGCAAAACTGTTGATGTGGGACGCAGTTGTTTTCATGTGAAAATATGTACTATGGTGCTGACGCATGCAAGAATTCCTCAACCGTGAACTTTGGGACCACAACATCTCGATGTAGCGCATCGTTTATCAGAGATGCCCATAGTGGATTACTACTTGTATTTGCACTGCACAAGACCCACAGAAATGTTTTTGCCCGTGTCAGAGCAACATTCAATCTGCGTGCATCGTTCATGAATCCTACGCCTGTCGACGCGTTGCGAACACACGATAGTATGACCGCATCACTCTCTCTGCCTTGGAATCCATCTATAGTGCTAATATGCACTTGGACTTTTTGCAGTGTTCCTAATTGGCGTGTTAACTGTCTGAGTCTCTCGCACTGATACGAATAAGGTGAAATGACTGTTAATGTCAACTTCGGCCCAGCCTGCGCGATAGATGACTCTACAGCTAATATGAGTCGAACACATAACATTGCCTCATACTCGTTTTTCACAGAGCCATGATAGTCCCGCTGTTCGACACCACCACTCGTGTCAAACACCAAATATGGACCGAACGGAACAATGTGCGAAAAGCACATCGTTTCATGTTGTAATATACTCGTTGTACGAGTGCAAACACTCGCGTCTACTAACTTGCCTGCATAAAAGAAGGTTGATGGAAACTGCCGTATACTAGGATGCATACGATACTGGATTGAAAGCAGAATCGGACTGATGCCATTGTCTACCAGTCTCTCAAAAAAGGACTTATCGTAGTGTGATTGCACAGCCGCCTTGGAAAGTACAGTCGACGGCAGTTGCTGAGGATCACCAACCAGAACACAGTGTTTAACCCCATGAAATAACGGCACAAGAAGAGATAACTCAGTAGCTTGAGCGGCCTCGTCAACAACAAGTGTATGAAACCCATGTGAAACATTCGTAAGGCATCGTTTGCCACTGGAAGCGAGTGTGGTGAAAACTATCTCAGCCTCATCTACGAAGGATGTCTCCAAAGCGCTTCGTAGCACGTCGATATTACACTCATTTCTCAATGCTTGATCATAATACGGACGCAAATGTTCGAGACGCGAAAGATCTGCTACTGCTCGGTCTCTATTTTCGTACATAGAAAGTATTTCCCTCGTGATCATTTCAAGCTCGGCCTGATTGAAGCGAGTGCTCTCTGCGGGCTTGAGAAAGTTGAGTCGTGTTTGTAAGTTTTCCTCTAGCGCTCGGACAGTATGGCACTGCCTGGAAAGCCAGAGCAACCAATCTTCCTTACTCATACCTAATAACGTTCTTGCTTTACTTTCAGCGCTGAATTCGAACAGTTGTCTGTCCTCACTATCTACATTTTTTGTTCCAACGTGAATTATTGACGGATGGTATTTCGCTCCATCACGCTGAATGAAACCTGCATGTGATACGCGCCGTAGGATGTTCATAACCGCGCCATTGCTAGGCGCACAAACCAATATATGTGGTCTTTGTTGCGTTGTGTCAGTGTCCCCGGCAATAGCGTGTATGATCGAGCGATAGTAATCATCAAATTTTACCAGATGGAGTGCATTTAGGAGTCCCCACTGTAAAGAAATATGAGAATATCAGCACTTCAAACGAACGAAACGAAATGACGCACTATTGTATGTGTCTTTCCAGTGCCAGGAGGACCCTGTATGAGAGTGAAAGGAAAGTTTGTTGATTGCGATACATCGCGTAGCATAGCTTGTCTGATTGCTTGAGTTTGGTCTCGATTGAAGCACTCGTCCAATCCGCCAATTTGAGGCACACACGGCAGCTTGTCGGAATAAACATGATTATTCTTATGCTTCCCTGGATTCAAAATGGACTGTAACATGCGCTATATTAGGCTTTAGAACAAATATCAAAGTAGTCTACGAACAAGAATAACGTACAGTGTCCAAGTTTTCTAGGGACCAAAGTGCACCAAACTCCTGCAAAAACGTAGACAACTTTGTGCTGGGTAATAACCAGTATGTGCCCAAAACGTTATGGTCGTTTATATCGTGCTTCAACGACGTCCCTCCTCGTGGAACCAGAAAGCTGGTGTCTTTTGAGACCAACTTTACAGTTACAGTTTGCTTTGTCGCGGAAAGAGAAGTGTGCAGTACTGTGCCAAGTGCATGGGGGCCCGCGGGAGGACCTCGTGGCGCGTATCCCGTAGCTTCTGGGGCTATCAAGATGACCACATTCGGCCTCAATATTCTATCGAGTTCGTCTACGTTTCCTTTGGAGATGGTGCAAGTCACCTCAGCACCGAGAGATATTTTGGTGACAGTTACTTTCATACGACACCCAGAAGCTGAAATCGAAAATAAGAGTCACAATCGATGAGAATATACTTTCATCATTACCCGCGGATTGTTCAAATCCTGATTTCACACTCTCTCTTGCTTCTTCAACAAGAAGGGCCGCAAAATCTTCTCGATACTCGTGTATATTACGGAAAACTGGCGACAACTGGGGCAACTTCACTGGAATATCGACCCATAATTTTCCATCAAGGAGGAGCAGCCGCTCGAGAGAAGAGCTCGTCATGGCTCGCAAAGTTCCACGGGTGTGCGGACCGTGGACTACAGAACGGAGTACGGCGAACGAATGACTGTTCAACGAACTTGTTTCGCCACTCTCGATGTGCGGTGTCACATTCGTACGAACATATCATATGATACTGAATGTAAGACGCTGTATATGAACGTATTGTTATGTATGAAAACACGTCGAAACTAGGAGCATGTATTTCACCGTGAACGTCACCGTTGCGCGTCCACATTCGTGTTGACTCGCACGTATGTCTCGTGATACGGCGGCGTTGCTGCACTTTGCGACAAACAACAATGGATCATGTACGACTCACACAGGTAGAATATCACGTAGATTGTCACGAGCCAGCTAAAGACGCGTTCACAAGGCACTGTTCCAAGATTTAGTAGAAAGTTATCGCGTTGACTTTCAGATGAGCGAAGAGGAAGCTTTCCGGGAAGCGAAGGAAGAACTTCGGATAAGAGGACTAGAATACCGTGACATACTGCGTGAAAGCTCAGAGGATAGATCAAAACGTGCGTTCATGTTCGAGGAACTTATGAGAGCCGCTGAGGAGACAGATGCAACAAAAATTGAGTTGTGTGTATCAAAACTTTGTGCAGTTTCTTCCGACTTTAATTTCTTTACCGGCGAAAAAAGTTTCATTCAAACTACATCGAGCCTGACAACGGCGGCACTTTTAGTTTTGGACAAAGAAGAGACTTGTCACTTTGTTTTCAAAATTCTGTTAGGTGAGAGTTTTGAGCACGACTAGTAATGTGGTATTGGTTTATATTCTACGTAGAGACTCTCCAAAGAAGTAACGTCATGGTTGACATTTGGGATGACGTTTCGAAGCGTTTGCTTAGTAATATGGGAGCAGATGTACTTGAGAATGGCGTTATGTGTGATGACTTTTTGCGCGTACTTATGGCAGGGTCAAAGTGTTGCTACAGAACAAAGCAGGAACTATTAGAAGTGAGTATTTATGATTTCCCCTCCGTCTCGTCATTCACTATTGCCACAGTACAACACTTTAACGATGCTTATGCACGTTCTGGCGACTGATTGGCGAACTTCGCACATCACGATATGTAAGCTGACACGCACACTCTTGGCACGAGGTCAAGGCGATGCGCCTGTGCCTTTAGCACGCATTCACGAGCTGTGCGATGCTGAGCTTGCGAATATGCTTGTGAAGAGTACGTTGCTTCATTACTATAAAAAAGTTTTGACCTTTACTCTTAAAAGTTCTGAAGGATGACTGTGAGAAGCCACTAGAGTATCGCAGTGAAAGTATTCTGTACTTGGTAAGATGGTGACCTGTGTGATGACCCTATGAAATACTATTGCAACAGATTGAATCTCTGCTTATCAGTGAGATAATTTGCACAATTTTCATGGAAGCAGACGCTTTCGACTGCTTCTTGGTTCGTGCTTTAACCTAAATCCTGCTCAGTTTTTGAATCGCACAACAGAGAATCTTGGCACAACCATTCAGCGAAGCACAGACTAAATTCACTCTCGGGTGCCTTCGGAGAATTTTGATCCTTGAAAGTACAAGGATACGCTTTGTCGAAAGCGGCGGTGTTCAATTGATGAACAGGATTTTATTGATTACAGGTTTGAAAGTTGTTTTGAATGTTTTCACTTTTCTTATCACCCATTTCGAAGGCAAGCATCACGGTATTGTTGAACGTGCACTGGGGGTGCTAGTCGCGGCATCGCTTCGGAATGTTCATTTAACAGAAGTCATGGTCCACGAGCAGCACTTTGATACGTTGATGGACTTGATGCGAAAACATAAAGACGAAGGAGGTATTCAACGGCAATGCTGCATGCTGATACGAAATTGCACTGCAAGCGGTGCTCAAATTGTGAAGGTGCGTCGCACATGTCGAGAGATTTAGTTAACGTTCTTAGATGGCAAAACAGTCCATGCTTATTGAACAAGGAGTTGAAGATTTACTTCGACTGGCGAAAAAAGAGCACCTACTGCTATGTTCAGATGTTGGTAGTGCAGCTTTGCGTGATCTCGGTTGCACGAACTACAATGAAGACTGGAATCCGCGTACTCTGGTTCTCGGTATTGGCGGAGGAGTCATAGATACAACAGAACTTTAGCATTGTTCATGTACATCTGTGAAAAGCCCACGAACGAAATACGTACACAGCCATGTTGTCCGGAATATTAGTATAACGTATATCACAACTTGTAGTGCACCAACCAATAATCGCTCAGCAAGGATGTAGTTTGATTCAGCATAGTTTGATTCAGCATACATATATTTGTACCAGTCGCGTGTAGGCTGCAGTTTTAGGCGTGATGATTGGCGTCATCCGGTTCGACGCACACTTACATGTTGAACTGATATCAGCAGGCTCATTGGCGAGTCGACTGCGTGTTAGCAGTTTCAGATATAGCGAAAGTTTTGACTGTACACATTCGTTGAAGAAGGTCTTGGAGGAAAGACTAGAAACGGTCATTGTTGTCTCGACCGTGGCGAGTGAATGTCAATCCGAATTCCGTGCTTTAATTGATACCATGACAAGATTCTGCATAATGTTAGGCTGTAAGGTTTTTCGATTAGTCCTCGAAAAGTATTCTGGACGTCAAAATATCAATATGCCTGCACCTAATAACATCCTGGTGCTTAATTGGTTCGATAGCAACCTCGCCCATGTGTTGGAGAGGGCATTACGATCTAAACGAACGGCTGATATACTCGAATTTTTAGTGACATCGACTGTACAAAAAACACGAGTGTTGCCGGACTCCACGTTCAAAGGCGATCTGGCGCCTGTTGCGTCATACTCACTGTTCGGCGTCACCTTGATGAGTTGTGCGATGAAAACACAGTGCATGTGTCATATGCAAAAGAATGGCGGCAACTTAGCGAATGCTTACTTTGATACGTCAGATGCATTCAAGGTACGAATGCTTGAAAATTACGCAAACGCGGAGACATGCGTCTCACTACTGTCGAACCTCATTCTAGAATGGAAACACATCCGAACGGGTGGTCCATATTATTTTCAGTCGATGATCATAGCGACTCTGAACACTTTTTACGCGATTGACGTGTGTAACGGTCTGCTCCACCAAATGCATGATCCTATTGCTACAGAAATGAAAACTAGATTGTTCTCACCTCCTGCCTTGGTCAGGATAAAACAAGAACTTAACTCTCACATTCGTGCGGGTGTACACGATGTCAAGTTTGGAGCTTTGAGTGATATTTTCTTGTGGAAGTCAGGGATCGATAGGACGTTTGATTTGTATCGTGTGTCTTTGTGTCAGATCGCAGAAGATATTTTCACGTTCATCATCAATCAGCAGCGACTATTCGGATTTCAGAGTAGAGTACTGAAGTATAGAAAACATTGTGGATTTGACTGGTATGTGCAGCATTCCGAGCTCTACAAATTAGACGACTATCGCGGTACTCGTGTCACTGCTTTCGATAACTGCCCTTCGAAATTGAAAACAAAAAGTGGTGGTTACACCAGGCTTTCTTGTTGTCATTTAGACTGCTTGAATGCGCGTTTTGAGGCGAAGTTGGCTGATTTGGAACGGAGGAGAACATTGATGTATCAGAATTTAGAGGCAACTTTACAGAGTGCAAAATCATGCCTCGGCATCACAATGCATAGTATGAAATATGTCGTCTGTTTCTTTGAGCGCAGCACTGATTTTTGTCGCAATACGAGACCGTTTATGAATGAAAATGGAGTATTTCTTGTTGATGCTCCGGGTGTACAGTTCGGAGAGTCATGTGCTTCACGCTCGCTTTTACTTACACATGCGACGCCATTTGTGCTCGTAACGGGTCCAAGTATGAGTGGAAAGAGTACGTTTATACAACGAGTTGCTGAACTTACCACGCTCGCTTTATCGACGCGGTTTATCAATGCTCGACATATGTATTGTCCATTATTTGACGTGGTGTTTCATCATGGCGAAGAACAAATTGGTTTGTTCAGCTCTCACTTCTTCTCGGATTTGAAGCTCTTGCAGAGCATAATATCGACCTGTTCTTCCAGCGCACTAGTTCTTCTCGATGAGCCATGTAAGTCAACCAGTGTTAGAGAGGCAGAGTGCATCATGTGGGTGTTCCTAGAATTTTTGCTACAACGGAGTGTAAAACTCGTTCTCGTTAGTCATTTACGAACGGTTGTGGACTTCGGGGTAGTATACAGTGCATCACGTACTCTCACCTTGGGATTCGCAGAAGAGTATGGGCATTTCAACTTCAACTACATGTTGATTGACTACGAACGTCGTCACGATGAGAACTACGGTATTCGACAGGCTCGCTTGAGTAAGCTTCCTTTGGAAGTGTTAACGAGATCGGCGTCTATTGCTTTGATACTACGTAGTTCGTTCGCGTCGCTCTGGGGAATCGATCGTACACTCAAGGCATATGCTTTCACCGCAAACGTTCAGGAAATAATATCCTCGCTCAATTTAATGGCAGAATATGTTACTGCTGATGATGTTAGAAGGAAGACGGAATTGCTTCGATTGTTTCGATTGTTTTCATGAATCAGCACAGATCATAGTGTCTCACTGCGGGTTCTTGAAAAGTATCGGGTTCTCAGATGTGCTTTCGGTTGCGTTTACCAAGTGACGTAGAATAGCTAGCGGGATCATGATGATCGTCGACTGATGAAATAATCTGCACCCACATTTGCGTGGGAACGTAAGTAGAGAAGCAGTCTATAACATCGCTGGCGAGAAGAGCGATGCCTTTTTCCCCTTTACGACTGATTCTACAAATTGCGACGAAATCACGTAAGATCTCAGGATAGTGCTTTAACACATCTTTCATTTCGTTTGCGAGCGCAGCCATCCATTTCAATGCAAACTCTTGTAGCTCACGGCACATGGACATTCTCAACAAATGCATCTTGTTTGTAACAAAATTACCGTACAGAGGCAAATGAAAAATCTCGGTCGAACACTCATTCCCCTGCCAAAAGTCGGATCTTTCCTGCTGAATTAAGTGCGCGGAGATGACAGTCAAAGTTCTCTGAATTGATGACATAGTTTTCTCAGATGTTTTTGTGAAACTACTTGATGTGTGTAGTTGCCACAACACATTCACGATGCCTATCAAAGTATCGTGGATGCACTCACTTGGAAAACTATTGATGATGTATTGAACCTCAGTTCTATCTTTCGTGTATTTGTGAATCACACACAGGTTGAGTAATCGACATATCGTTGTTTTTATCCAGACGTGTGGATGATTGAGCAACGTGATAAATACCCGAGAAAGATTGAATGCTTGCACGGAATCAAGTGTGCCATCTATACCCTGCTCACACCCCTGTTCAAATATTAAGAGCGCGTTGTACAATAGCGGCCAATCACCCTCTACTGCGCTACCATCGCAATCTGAAAGACTGACGATTTTCTTGGTGATTTCGCTTCGTAACTCGATATAAATTTGGGCTGCGAGATCTATCTCCGGCAACGATATTCTGAGTATCTGTAAAGCTGCTCCGACAATCGCTCCATTTTCGCCAGTAATTGCTGTGGCTATTATTGTGAAGAGCTTATTGAGGCGAGTGTCTGAAACGCGCTGAAGTAATACCAGCGTGCTGTGCGCGCACAAAGTTCTACATGCTTGGTCGGCATCTGATGCTAATTTTGCCAAGAAAAAAAACAGAAGCAATTCTGAGTGTATATTGAGTATGTTTTCTGGAATCTTTGCCACGAGTGTCGATATCGTTGCTAGAACGGACAAACGACCCTGGGCATACTCATAGTCTGCATTCGCAAGCAGACTGTTAAGAATTCCATGTAATTTACGTTCTCCGATGGGATACACCGAAATAAACTGAACAACCAATTTTGAGCACGACGCTCTGAGCTGGACATTGTTGCCCACAGCATTGAGTGATATTATTTTCTCAAGGAGCTCATACATATGGGGTACTAAAATCCTTTTCCCTATGACTGCTTTGAGTATACTGAAATTAGCCTTCGAAAGTTGGTAGCGCTGCGTGTCTTCAAGTGTAAGAGTCACGACGAGGTTGCAAAGATCTGAAGACAACGTCAAAGAATGATCGCTCTTCAATACTGCTGTCAACAATGCATACACTGCATTTCGCAACATTAAGGTTGGTGACTGTTTCAAAAGCTGAAACATTAGCTTCGATATAAAGACCAGATGCTGCTGAAATGTACTTGGTGCATGTCGCACGGTGTCTTTCAGAACAGTAATCGCTCGTATTTGAAGATCACGATATCTCAGTAGACTTGTGAGTATACTGAAGTAACTTCGTTCCATATGCTTTGTGAAACTTCCCATGTTGGCGTTTGACGTTCTACGAAGGACATCACTCAGTATATCAAGTGAAAAATTGGCCAGCATATTGATATTTTCAGTATGTATTGTCTTTATCTTCTCAACGTGAGCCGCTGAGTTGTCCCTCATCCCTTTAGAAGAGCGGTTGGACTCAACATCCTTTGTTTCAACCACGTTCAGACAATTACTTACGACTGAAAAGAAGATAAGTAGCACACTGTAAGCCGACAGTCGCGTATTTGTTGACAAGCCTTGGCGTAAAGCTTCAAGATACAACTTTAACTTTGTCGCGTTCAATCCACTGACCGAGCTCACGCTCAAAACGTTTCTCAGTGGACGTATAGCGGAGTTTAGCGTGTAATCGTCGTAAATACGTGAGAACAGAAGGACTGTACTTCTCAATGGGTACATCTTGCGGCTCTCCGCGCAGAATGTCTTCACACTTCCGCAAAGCATTGAACCATATAAATCTCCAAAAGAATCACGCTCAAGGATATTCACAACAACTGGCAGAACGATCTGGAAATCTGCATCCAATAACGCGTCAGAGAACACCGCAGAAAATATGATAGATTCTCTAACATATTGTGTGAACCCTTTATCTAGTTGACTCATCAAAAACTGCAGCATTTGGACTATAATAGAGGATGGCAATGACGTCAGAAGACAACGCAACGTTCTACGCGCTGAGTCCCTTACCTTCTGAGAACGACTGCAAAAAGCGTGGGCAAGTTTCGACATCACGATCCGCATTCTATCGTCTCTGTCTGAAGCTTCGAGTAAGCATGAAATAACGCAGAATGCTTGCGTGAACAAATGGTTCACCTTGCCCTGATGCTCGTCACGCCCGTGCACCACAATTCGCGCCTCCAAATACGGCAGAACAGACGGATTCAATTCTTTCACTACCTCGATCTGGTCTATTTCAGAACCAACACCACACTTTGTATTAACCTTTGCGATGTTAACCAACGCTAAACAAAGGTATTTCTCGAATGCATTCGACCCAACACCCCGCATATTGATAATTTTGAGTACCTCAACCATATAGTCATCCCATGTGATGAAATGCAATGTTTCTATGCTTGTTGAAATAGCTATCTCCACAACATCCGGAGAATCAGAATACAAAAAACCCTTCAGCAAGGGTAAAACGAATGTAACCATCGATCGCGAGCTGAATTCTGCAACCCGCAATACCCTTTTTAGATTGCGGAGAGCTTCACACTGATGTCGTTCTTGAATGTGCCCAACATTTTCAAAAAATTGCTTCGTCAGTGGGTGGTTCCGCAACTGGCACAAATCCTGATAGATCTTAGGAAGCAATGCTATAAAACTGTTCAATATCATAATTCCCTCCAAACGTGTACTTAGATGACGATGTGATAGGAGCGAAGGCAGAGAATCGTTGACTGCGACTTGTAGCACGTGCAGTAATGACTCATGTTCACCTGGAACAATCAGTTTTGAGACCGCACAAGCGAAATTTACCAATGACTCCCGCGCTGCTATTCTAATAGTGATGTCATCACCTTTTAAATCATACATACTTTGACGAATGAGTGATTCAACTAAGTAGACATCCACCGCGATTTCTAAAAAGAAGTCTGTCGTGAGTCCCCGATATGTTTGCACACGTGTTGTAACATCCGTTTCGTCAATTTTGTCTGTCCGCATGGCATTGAGATTTCGCAAACGATGAATGACATCAATTGCACGCGGTTGATGTGCTGCGACAGTCTCAAAAATGCCAAGTAATGCATGACGAATATGTGTTCGCCGAATTTTTCCAAATAAGAAAGCGAGTTGATGCATGACGTCATTACAGATATCTCTTTCGACTCTTCGCTCAGAAAGTATAGCCCAAAGAACCCCCAATAGCTTTTGGAGCACTATATCACTTACTCTCGAAGTACTCACGATAACGCTGACGATATTTCGAATGATTATCGAAACCAAATTATCTCCTTCACACGTCAAGATGACGAGCCTTTCAAGGATAGACCACTCCGCGCCAAATTTATAATGTTTTCGACGGGTACAATCAAAATTTACCAGATTCAACACATAATTTACTAATTGACGGTCCGATCGCAAAAGTTTGAGCGCCTCTGAGCGGATTCGAGGTTCCGAACTTCCTACAAAGTCAACGACGTTTCCCAGTATACTTATGATAGACGCTCGACATTCTGGCAATATGTCCTGTACTTGAAGACACCGCCAGCACTGAGTTATAATGGAGTGCAAACTTCCAATACCCTGCTCATCTGCAAAGAGTAAATCGGGGTACGCGGACAACACATGCACAATTTGTAGGCATGTTGATACGCGTTGTTGTACATGGGACTCAAGACGTGTGCCTAGTTTGGACAGAGCTGGAATGATGATAGGCCAGAACGGCATGATGTCACCCTGAAAATACTCGCAGATGATCATTATATTGAGTGCACTCTCGCGATGGATGATCTTTGTACGGTGATCGAACGTGTCACCCGATAGTAAGCCCACTGACCCACCTTCCGATGATTGATCTACAGAAAGCGCAAATATCTTGAATGTGACTAAGATAAAAATATCTGGGCACTTTCTTAAATGAGCACGAAGTACGGTCATCATAGTGCGCGAATTGAGTAAAAACGCTACCGTCGTTTTCGAGCAGCTGTTCAAGTTTATATGTAAGCTTGACGTATATGCAGCCGAACGTTGCTTCAGTAATGAACCCAAAAGATGTGTATGTAATTCATCCTCACTTATTCTCACCACACCAGACAGGCTACGTGCAAACAAGGGAAGTATCTCGTGCGTTTCGAACATCGATATACTTGCAAGTGCTGCGGAACGGATTCCCTTTTTGTCTTTACGGCGGGCGTGACATTGTAGTATCCCAATAAGAATTGGAACAACTTTCTTTCTGTACTTTTCATCGATAAAAAATACCCCGTCTGCCTTGGCATCCGCATCGAAACATACAGGTCTTGCAGTCAAAGTCGCTTTGAATGTGGTATGATTCACTAGTAATCGCAAGTAATCAATCAGCTCAGCACTGAAGTAGCTAAGATTGCAGCGCTCTAAACATGTCAATGCTGCGGTTGCAACATCTACATTTTCGTATCCAGTCATCCGCTCCAAAATACAAATAAATGAATCTGATCTCAGGGCAGACTTGCGTTTTAAAGCCCTTGATATTATTCGAAGCCATGTCACTAAACATTTATCATAGTTCTTCCGAGGGATACCAGGTAGTAAACTATTTGCACGAGACGCATACTCAAAAAATCGATCTATGATTTTCAAAGAAGTTTGCGTTTCCTCATCCATGCTCGCTAAAATATTCAAAAGAGAATCCATGTACATCCAGTGGAGGTCTTCATGGTTATGATCATCATCGTCTATAACTGTATTCAGGGTTATCGGGGCTTTACCACCCGCATCCATTCCAAACTCTTCGTTGAAACATATACAGTCTGTTCTGATAACTTTGTCAACCAGTTGATTGCTTTCCTCAGGCTGCACCTGAATCAAAGACTCTAAATACTTAGACAGTGCCGGCCAAAATGCCGTCAATCGAACATATAATGCCCCTAGACATAGTTTGACCAAAAGAAAACGCTGAAAACTGTTCTGTGAGGTCACTCTACCGAGGGACGCTAATTTTGAAAGCGAGGTTGTGCAGTATTTGATGTGCGCCAACAAACCTCCACACTCAGTACTGTGGCTATTCAAGGCATAGAACATGCGGATCTCTGATTTGAGCCCTCTAATCGACTCCATCAATTCACCATCGTTCTCACTAGAAGTTACTTGTGCGAGTTTGCCATCTGCTATGAGGAGTAAAACACGCAAGCCAGCTAGTCGTAGTCTAATATCCTCGGAGTCCAATATTGCTATTGCTGGTTCGACAAGCTTGGTGTAAAGAGACTCTGCAGTTGGCTCAAAATAACACGCGTTCATCTCGCAGAATGTCGCAACTGCATTCCAAGCACTCGGCGAAAAATATGGCGAGGATGAAATTTCTAACACAGCCTCGGCGATAGTCAACATCGCGCGATTTTCTCGCTCGCTTATGTTTGACACATCAAAGCAAAGGGCAGCTTCTGTGCACGCTGTTAAGATAGCTAGTATATTCTGAGCTTCAAACGCCGCAGTGTTACTTCGCTTCAAAGCAATCTTCTCGTTCTGCATAGCGCAGCTGATGAGATCAAGACTTTTGCTTCGTATCCTTGTGAGCGGTATGTAGTAAATATTTATGACGGAACGTTCAGCGACACAGTCAGAAGAAATCGATGCTGCGTGCACTGCAATATTTACGATATTTTTATCTAGCGCTGACGGCGTACATCGTCGTTTTGATGCAATATTGTGTAAGAGCTTTCGCATGAGCTGCACGGAAGATTTTCCAAGTTTTGATACAGAATCACGTGCCGCCACAAATGCTTGCAATAGTATGTGTTGATCTGCCAATTCTGTAGCTTGTGTGTAGCTTGAATACAGACTCGACAAAAAGCGTATTGTTTCCTCCGGCTTATCTTGCGATATCAAAACGGTCCAAGGAATACTGTGTAAAGAAGGTATTACTGTGTGCGGACTGCCAACAAGTTTCGAACTAAAAACAAAAGTGAACAATTCACTGAGAAAATCGCGTCTTGCCGCAAGGACTGATTCGCTTGATGTTAGCTCAAACTTTGACGTCCTTGCAACGAGATGATTGAATACTTGTAATATTTTGTCAACTTGATAGGGCTGGGTAAAGTACTGCACGCACACACGCGATAGTTGAAGCGTAACAAGATGCGACGTACTTTCACCCATTGTGGCTATGATCGCGTGCAACAGCTCATGTATCATATCCCAAATCCTTGGCATACATTGACCACTTTGCGAATGTTGAAGAACTCCTTTCATCGTCGTCATTATGACAGTGGAATGTATCGCATGTATTTCAATGTTCATATCATCGCATAAAACTGCACGCGTAAGCATGTCTTCAATTCGGTCAAGTGCCTTAGAATGAATTTCGTTGCCTATCCCAACAAAACATTGATAAATGAGTTCACCTGTTTCAACAGAGATTTCCATCTGAAACTTTAATCCACGAGTCGTTGCCGCTATTTCCGCAATCAAATCCAAGTAAACATCTCCCCAGGAGCCAATTGTTGCAGAACGTAAACTAAAACCAAGAGTTTTCGCTGCCAGGCTCCTCACAATTCTGCACTTATGTAGCCGAAGCATCGAAGTGTACGCGAATAACTTTGAATGATTCGCCAGAAATTGTTTCCTGCACGATTTGCAAAGACGAGCCAAGCAGTCGAATATGACTTCCAGGACTTCAGAATCTTCAAATGCGCCTTCGTTGACCAAGGACGCCATAGATTCCACAGTTCGTGAAAAGTAAACAAGAAAGTCTTCTCCAAGATCTTGTGCTAGCGCACTTAAAACTCCAAGCAAAGCGGGAACGGATACTGCTGCTTTGTAGTGTAGCCTAGATAAAATTGCATCTACGAGCTCTCGCTGGTGTAAAATGATCTGTGGTAGCGTTTGGTATTTACCCCGCATCTGCCTGATGAAAGAGTTATAGTCGTGGGCACAACATAGTTCCTGCCAGTGTTGACAAGCTTGTTCAGTGAAACACTCAGCATCAGGTAGGAGGATCCCATTTACTTCAGCATTCGAATCTATTCTTATTGCCTTAACTTTCTGCGATGTCGACTCAAATTTGAATCTTCGCCCCGACTCTTCTGCTCTGACCATGGTTTACTTCGAGGCTCTGAAGTCTTCACAAGAAAGGCGTCGGTGTGTTAGCGACAGTCTCAGGCCCGGATCATAAGAGCAATTGTGGATTGACACTTGTACAATTACGGTCTGATCAACTTTGTATTAGCAGACTTTTGACAGTTCTCGCTATGAAACGCGGAAGTCAACCGCCGCCACATGACAGTGTCGAAAGACTAAAAAGACAAGACGAACGTGATTCCAATCTAAGAAATATTCTTTTTTTCATAATCACACATACTTTAGTATCATTATATTGTATCATAATATAAGGATGAAAGTATGAGATCGGTGTTGGTGTCGGCAATGAAAATAGCCTCATATATTAATATAGACAGCATCTATCATTCACATTTCTTTCATCGCCTTGCTTCGCCTCGCAGCCGCGGTCAAACGCAGTCGCGTCGCGTGTGAATTACCCCGACAGGCCGCACTGACACGTGTATCCTATATCGTGCCGACAGGAGCGCACTGCGTCTAAGCTTAGGAACAGTGTTGCGAGCGCGCATTACGGCAATCACACGTAGCGTTGCTCGTCAAAATAGCAGCACGCGATGTACACGTCTTCAACTCGACTGGCTCAAAACCTCAACCAGACTCGAGTCGCGCGCCCGCGATGTGCTGGGGGGCACGGACGAAACGCCGACAGTCTTCGCCCCGTGATTACGCGAAAATTGAGCGCACGTGCGCGTAATGGGCGCTCAGGCACACGGTTCGTGCCAAATCGTGGTTCTGAGCAGGATATCTTATCTGAACTTGAAGCGCAAGAAGGAGGAATTGCTGGCTACGGCGTCATCTCGTCCAAACCTACGACACCCCTTTTGGATACCGTGCAGTTTCCGAGCCATTTGAAGGGTTTGAACATGGATCAACTCAAGCAAGTCGCGAAAGAACTACGTGCAGACCTAATCTACAACGTATCTCAGACAGGAGGGCATCTTGGTTCGAGCCTCGGAGTTATTGAGCTCACCGTCGCACTCAATTACGTATTCGACCAACCGAACGACAAAATCATATGGGACGTGGGGCATCAAGCTTACCCTCACAAAATTTTGACGGGAAGGAGGGACCAAATGAACACCATGAGACAAACAGGCGGGTTATCACCTTTCACGAAGAGAAGCGAAAGTCCTTATGACTGCTTTGGGGCGGGACACAGTAGTACGTCCATTTCGGCAGGTCTTGGAATGGCTGTCGCTCGAGATATGCAAGGTGGCGATAATCATGTCATCAGCATAATCGGAGACGGGGCAATCACGGGGGGGATGGCGTATGAAGCTATGAACAATGCTGGATTTCTGGACACGAACATGATCATCATCTTAAATGATAACCAGCAAGTGTCGCTTCCTACGCAATACAACAGTATGAATCAAGATCCAGTGGGTGCGCTTTCGTCGACATTCGCTCGTCTTCAGTCGTCGCGCCCTCTCCGCGAGTTGCGCGAGTCTGCCAAGGCGATTACCAAACAGATGCCAACCCCTGTGCAAGAGGTCACCGCAAAAGTTGACGAGTATGCGCGTGGTATGATTAGTGGATCTGGCTCGACTCTATTTGAAGAGCTCGGACTATATTACATCGGAACTGTTGATGGGCATAATTTGGAGGATTTGGTCGCCATTCTGCAAGAAGTAAAAGAGACAAAGAGCGTTGGTCCCGTGTTGATTCACATCGTGACCGAGAAGGGCCGAGGCTACTCTTATGCCGAAGACGCTCAAGACAAGTACCACGGTGTATCCAAATTCGATCTCGCTTCCGGTGAACAAAGCAAATCAACAGATACAATCCCCACTTACACGAAGGTGTTCGCCGATGCCTTGATTGGAGAAGCCATGGCTGATGAAAAGGTTGTGGCCGTGCACGCTGCCATGGGCGGGGGAACGGGATTAAACCATTTCGAGAAATATTTCGCCGATAGAACGTACGACGTCGGCATTGCGGAGCAACATGCCGTGACTTTCGCTGCGGGTCTTGCATGTGAGGGATTGAAACCCATGTGCACGATTTATTCAACATTTTTGCAACGTGGCTGGGATCAAGTTGTTCACGACGTAGCGCTGCAGAAACTTCCGGTGAGGTTTGCGATGGACCGTGCTGGCTTGGTTGGCGCGGATGGACCAACTCATGCTGGTGCGTACGATGTGACGTTCATGGCGTGCCTTCCCGATATGGTCGTTATGGCGCCGATGGACGAGGCAGAGCTGTGTCATATGGTTGCAACATCTTTAGCTATTGACGATCGTCCCTCCTGTTTCCGCTATCCTCGGGGTGCGGGCGTTGGGGTCAACATGGAAAATGAGAGCGTCAAAGTGCTCAATCCAGGATACAAGGGCATGGTGTTAGACATTGGGAAAGGCCGAGTTCTACGCGAAGGAACCGATGTCGTTCTGTTGGGTTATGGTACTCCAACGAATAACTGTTTGCTGGCTGCCCAAATGTTGCAAGAGTTTGGCGTCAGCGCCACCGTGGCGGATGCTCGATTCTGCAAACCTCTGGACGTCGAACTCATTCGTCGCTTGGCAAAATCACACCCAGTTTTCATAACGGTAGAGGAAGGTTCCATAGGCGGCTTTGCGTCTCACGTGTTGCACTTCCTAGCGACTGACGGACTGCTCGACGGCGGCTTGAAGGTTCGACCAATGGTACTTCCCGATCGTCCAATTGATCACGGTTCGTATGCATTCCAGCTTAACGAGGCTGGACTTAGCGTTTCGCACATCGCATCTACGGCGCTTTCGCTTGTCGGGAAGCAAAATGAGTCTCTCGAGGTTTTAGCAAGAGTCTAGAGAAACTTATAATTCAAATCGCCAACGCTGCTGAAGCTCCCGCAAACGCTACTCGGAGGATTTCCGAGTAGTTCGAAGAAAGCTCGATAGGCGAGCCACGTCACAGCCACTACAGTAACCAATATTCATCACGAATTCACCCACGCGAGTCGCCGAGTCAACTCTCAGACGTGTCTACTACGCAGCTATGGCGCGGCGACGTCGCGAAATAAGAAATATTGATTGATATACTTACTTCCAGCGCCGAAACCGACACCCCACGCAAGACCAACGCCTACGCCACAACCACCACCTATACCTAAGCCCCAAAACCCAATCGGTACCCCTAGGTGAAGTGGTAAACTGCGTGTCATAGTATTTAAGTTAAACGACTCACCGCCAAAGCCCCAACCTAAACCGAATCCGCAGCCCAATCCGATCCCTACGCCGAAAAAGTTGAGCGAAAGTATGTCTACACATGGCGTGAACGCACCGACCCCAACTCCTCTGCCTACGAGTCTCCGATCCTTACTCGGCGGCATTCTACGGCGTCGGAAAACTCTGCACGCGACAGACTTGGTTGTCACGACGAAGTCTAACTGTGCCAGGTAGTGCAAGTTGTCCAGCATTTCCCATTTCCATGCTTGAAGATATTTGCAGATACATAGTACAGTAGTACTATATTCAAGCATGGAAATAGGTAATGTATCATACAGTACAAGTATAGGAAAACGCTGAAACGCTCGTATATCACGCAACATCCCATTATGTGGATATCACGTGCGCGAGCGTCTGCAGTCGTAGCCTTAATTAAATGCCGCGGGAAAACTGTAAGAAAGCTGCAGAGCTAATCAGCGGTTGTCCACGTCTAGAAATCTTTAGCTACTCGATAACTAGGCCTTACCCAAGACGGAGAGCTGACACCGTTGTGCCAGTGCGTTCTAATCGAGTACGTCAGCCTCCGATAGCTGAATTAGCGTTGGCACCTCGTTGACGAGGCAGTGTATTCCTTCAGTTCCTACCTCTCCTGAACGTCACGACGCCACCTCAGCTATGCAGCTACACAAAGCTGAATCTGACGCATATGACTACCGTTGGGTCGTAGAGATGCGCGAGCACAAGGACCAGCTCGCTCAAGTATATGTAGCAACGCGGAACGATGCAGCTAGTGCAGTGGCGAGCCTTCACGGTTCTACACAAGCGTCTGCGTCACAAGTTGAAAATGGTTGGGCCAAGAAACAAGTTCGAATAAATACGAGAATGTGTTACTCGTGCGTAAAATACAACGGAGTGGTCGAAGATTTAGAAGGGTACGCATGGTTGCTATCAAAATTTCTGAGTAGTCAAGTACTGCCGAAGACGTTGGACCCGGAAGCGGAACTTTTCGGTGCAGTCGGGACATTTGATGCTGATCCGAACAAAATCATTGATATATACCTGGGACTCAAGGAGGAAACTCAATTACGTCACGATGGGCTTGAAGGCATAACATCCAGGTTTTGCTTTGAATGTACTCAGCTTGTTGGCTTTCACATCCATCGTTCTCTTGCGAAGGTCCGCAAACCAAGATTCGGCCAACTGGTGCGATTTTTGATGGATAATTGCAGAGTCATGCCGGAGGAGATATACGTGCATCTATGGCCAAATGAAGGTATATTGCATACCGGACTAGCTGGTACGAGTTCGGCCGGGTTCTCGATTTCCTGTCCTTCACTGCAGCGAGGCATCTGTTTTCTTGATGATGTTTTCAGCAAACGCGATTGGGATGAACGTTCTTATTTCTTCATCAAGCGTCTGTCTCAGATCGGATTTTCCATCCACCAATTTTCTACACTCTTGAAGGCCTCGCTGCGTCAACTTGATCTTGCCTTGAGTGCGGCGAGTTCATCAGATTTGATGCACGTATGTGACCGTGTCGAAACAATCGGTCCTGCTCTTGTGTGCGATCCATCTCTTTATACGCGTGTTTTGGTATATTTAAAATATTCGATGCCAATGAGTGAGCGAGAGAGGAATGGCGTCGCACGTATTCTAGCGACGTGTATACTTCCGGCGCTCTCAAGAGTGAAACCAAACCCAATGCTAAGCACATCTGTTTGGGAGGTTCTCTCGCACTTTTCATTTGCACGCCGGGGCAAGATTTACCACACTGTCACGGAGATGTCGCAGCGGTGGCGCGATCCATTGAACGAGTCTAGTGAACGTGCAACATCGGCCACATTTAGAATACTGCGCAGGCTGTCCCGGGAGAATGCAAAATATTTGGGCAGGAAATTAGGCAAGTTGATGATTCAGTTTCCGTTGAAATCGAGCGAGATTATTCTGGAACAAGTAGAGGCGTATCCAAATATGATTCAACCCATTGTTGACTCACTGAAGTACTGTAGTCACCTTGCTCTTGATATTCTATTATACCAACTTATGCTTCGGTTGTCGAGTTCGAGGCATAAACTGAAAGATGACGGTCAACATGTTGCCCTATGGTTTTCTGCTTTGAGTTCTTTCACAGGTGCATTTTGCAAACGTTACCAAAATATAGACCTTCAGGTGATAATGCAATACATAATGAACAAACTCAAGGATGGCCAAAGCTTTGACTTGCTGATTTTGAGAGAACTGATTCGGAACATGTCTGGGATTGAAATCACAAAAGATATCAGTATGGACAGTATACTTCGCACATGTGGCGGACCATATTTGCAGTCTTTGTACAGTAACTCGACACGTCTGGCACTCGAGTATACAAAAAGCGCAATGAGGCTTCGCAAATCACTAGAGTCGTGCAGTGCTACCACGTCCGTTGCTTGCAGTGTTCTCATTTTGATCGCGAAGTGTGAGCAGACAATCGTTCCAAAGATATGTAGCGATCAGTTGAAGTTTATTAGCCAGTGGTATGACGAGTGTCATGATGTATTGTTGCTGTACGTGTTATTTTTACGGCTTGTATATAGTGAGAACGAGTACGTGCATATATTTCCTAACATTCGGAGCTTGGTTGAGGATTACAATTTACAAGTGCCAATTCTTTCTCATCTATTCCGACGAACCGGCAAGTTGATGATGGGTGCAGTGCAGCGTGTTCATTTTGATGAAGAAAATGACCATCTTTCAGACTCGTTGCACGCCTGGAGACATATTATGCCAGAAGCACTTACAAATTACCTTTCATCTGACTTATATGTCACTTTCTGGGAATTAGAGCTAAGTGATATTTTTGAGTTTGATGAGAGCTATTCTCGTGCGTTGACTAAGTGTGAATCGAAACTTGAATCATTTCAGCAGCTTGAAAGTGCGAAGAAGGACAAAACTTGCGAACTTGAAGGAGTGTCACAAGCTCGGGGCTCACTTCAAATGCTCAAGGAAGAGAGATTGAGCAAAGCAACTGAAGTGAGGAATGTCAAATCAAAGTTGAAACGTGACTGTCAAGCATGGATAAAAAGTGAAGATCGAGCTACTGTTGCGCTGTGTTTTCTGCAGCACATGATTTTGCCACGCCTAAAATTTTCGATAATCGATGCTTATTACGCGGCACATTTCATCGATTTACTGCATGAACTCAAGGTTCCACTGTTCAATATGCTATTCTTCTACGACAGGTTTTTCCGCGACTTCACTCAACTCGTATATTCGTGCAGCGAACGCGAAAGCGCACAGCTTGGTGTGTTCATGTCGTGCGTTCTAAGAAAAGTGTCGAAGTGGAGAGAACAGGTCCATTTTGAACGTGAATGTCTAACCTCAGTAAACCTCGAAATTCCAGCAAGTGTGTCAGGTTGGCGGCAGGTAGATCACTTAGAATTCGTTGACTTATCCTACAACTGGCACTTGAAGTTGACGAAGGGGATATTAGTGCAGCTCGACTGCGGTGATTATATGGAGTTACGCAATACACTTGCCGTTTTAGTTAGTATTATTGATGAATACCCTCTCGTTACTTCGCACGGACTGCACTTACAAAGACGTGTTGAATGTCTCAGAAATTTCGAGCACCGTGGAGATATACAAACTATTGCAACGAGATATTTGGCGATGCTTAATAGCACTAGACGCCGCTGGCGTTCTGAAGAAGAGTACAGATGCAAATTTTAATCACTGGACGTCTTGCAAACTATAAGTTTGCATAGCTGGGTGATTCGCACGCCGCATATTCATCTACTAATTCGCTTACTAGCTCGTAAGCTTGCTGGAATTCGTCCAGTCCATCCTGTCTCCAGTTCAATATGATATTTTAGGTCAACAGAGCTTACTTACCGCGAACATCGCGTATTGTTCATATTGATCCAAAAATGCACGCCGCCTTACGAGCTTTTCATATTGCGACATGCAGTGAGTGAAAACATCGCGCACACTTGAAATTGTTTAGCATAATGTTTGATGATGTTATCGCACTTGAACGTACCTGGTGTGATTCGCAAGCATGAGGCCGCTGACAGAATTCGTTGCCGGCACGAACGGAGAACCTTTTGATATGGCGACCTGACAGAGTGTCAGTCGAAGGGAATCAAAATCAAAATATGCATACCTGGAGATTCACAGGTGACCAATCGATGAAGTTCACTAACTTTCGTTCTTTGATCCGCTGCAATGCTTTGTGAACTTGCGTAGGTTCCACGTCTCCCTGAACAATATTCAGAACTGATATGAATTTGCCCTTCAAATATCTTCAGTATGATGGCGCGAGTTGGAATGATATTAGTTCTACCTGCAGCCCTTTGCTCGAATGCTGTGATGAAAACATCATGTTTTTTGTCTGCAGCAATCGTCTCATGACATCCAAGACGGTAGTTTTGCGTATCCTACATTGTTCACTGGTCATCTTGATCCCACAATTTGTGCAGTTTGTGTTACCCGTTATGATCAGTGCTTGTTAAAGCAAATGGCGTGTAACCAGTAACAAGAAAGTGACATTTTGGTGTCGGAATAAGCGACTGTGTACCAACTTTAATGAATGGATATAACACACCATGTTGTGAAACGCTTACCGCAACCAAACCTACGAGGTCGTTGTTCATATATCCAGGGTATCTCAGTGTAGTTGTACTCGCAGCCATCACGGTCGAAACTAGCGAGTTTGTCTGTGCAAAAGTTGGTGTATCGACGTGCAATCTATCCACGGCTATACGATCCAGGGCCGTGTTATCCAATGTGACGACACAGTCGCACTGCATAATGAGTCGTTTCAAAGTCAATATTGAGTTGTATGGTTGGACAACAACGTCTATGAAGCCATAAGAAGTCGCAATGGATGAGAAAAAATAATACAAACCACTTGATTCCATTTGATTAGGAAAGACACTATAGGATTGCACGATCTGCTTGCCATATCTATCGTTAAGTGCCTGATTTTAGCGGGGAGTCAAAATTTAGATGAATCGCGAGTTGACACAAACTGTGAGTTTTACCTCAAGGATGAAAGAGCCCATTCCTGAACCAGTACCACCGGCAACGGAGTGGCACAAGACGAACCCTTCGAGGCTATCGCTTCCTTCTGCTTCTCTATCCACCATATCTAGTATGTCCTCCTGAATGCGCGGAGTCAACGAAAAAAATATTCGAGCGCGTTTCAGTTGTACCTGGAAATTCTCAGCCTGACTATACCCACTCGCCCAGTTATTACCCGCACCGCCTCCCTGTGGCGATAAAAATATGTTTTCATGATTATACAACTGTCGCTGTTCAGAATTTTGGATAGAATTGATGACACGCGGCTCGAGGTCCAACATCTAGGAAATCGAGCAAACATTAGTGCTGTAACAATTTTGATGTGAAAATTTTACCAAAGCGCGAGGAACATAGTGTTGATCATCAGCCTGATAGAAGAAGACATCTTTTCGGTCGTTTCCGCTGGCACTGGAATCATGAAGTAGGCCATCCTTTGCAATACCATGTTCCAAGCATAGCTGCATAGGCTTGGTTGAGATGAAACGAAAATGACAAGTTAAGAGCTCAACCTGCTTCCAGAATTCCGATCCAATCTGATTCCCGCATTGTCCAACTTGAAGGGTGATGATTTCGCTATGAGTTGCATTCAGCCTCCGAATTTGATGAGATGTTTAAAAGATTCACCGTGGCATGCTCTCGTGGCGAACGGTAAACGGTACGGTAGTCAACTATCAACTTTTCGTTGACGTTCCGGTGGTGCCGGTGTTTTACCTTTAGGCGAGCACCGTCTGAAGTGACCGCCGATGGTTCGAGACAGAGGGCTCGTGCTACCGTGCAATGCGAGTGCGCGCATCTTGGCGTCGGCGATGTACCTGATAGACTGAGAAACGCTGATATTCTTCAAGCCTGTGTTTTATTTCAAGCTTGGTGTTTATCATATGATATGTTTCAGATGGTGTTAAATATGGTATTGTCTTCCAACGAAATTGTCTAAGTTCTCTCCGAGAGAAATTTCTAAGAAATTTCTCTAGTGTGTCAACCCGGTGCGATGCTCTTCGTTTGGGAACTAATTTGCGGTGCTTGGCGATTCCTCAGGTTCAGAGCTAATCAAGTATTTCGCCGCGCCTGCTGTAAAACGATTTCTTGTGGCGTGTCGCAATGGTGTTCAGAGGTGCTTTGAGCGGCAACGTGCCAGCAAAAAAACTCAAACTGAGTTTGAGTGGCTTTGATTTCATTCTAAGCGTAGTAGTAATTTATTTTTCTTTCCTGCGGCGAGAAGAATCATGTCATCACCTATCACGTCAGAAGATACAATTATCTGTGATTCATCGGTGACTTTTATGTTGTTAATGCGGATTCCACCGTTGCGAATCATCCTCTTCGCGGCGCCCTTACTCTCCAACAAGCCTGACGCAGTCATAACATCGACCACAAGACTACCGATAACGATTTCACGGTCCAGAGACGCGGACGGGATGGAGTCAGATACAAGTTGTAGCGCGTTAGCATCCAAAATAGTATCAGAACCTGGCTTCAGGCTGTTTGTGGCCTCGAAAGCCTCACGCAGACCGTCAACTCCGTGGACAAACTGGGTTACGTGTTCCGCTAAGATTCGCTGTGCGGTGTTTGGCACATAATCATCTACGTTCATATTACTCTCAATCACAGAGATTTCATCGAGCGGAATGAAAGTGAGCATCCGCAATAATCTGACAACATCACGGTCATCAGTTGCGAGGAGGTGCTGGTAGAATTTATAAGGCGATAACCTCTCTTTTGACAACCATATGGCCCCAGATGCGGACTTACCGAACTTAGAACCATCCGATTTGAGAAGAAGCGGAAATGTCAATCCGTGAGCCCCGTCTTCGCGCAGAACCCTGCGTATAAGCTCCGTACCGGCTGTAATATTACCCCATTGGTCACTGCCTCCGATTTGAGCAGATACATTTTCATTCTTAAAGAGATGCATGAAATCATATCCTTGGAGTAATTGATAGGAAAACTCTGTAAAACTCAAACCATCTTCACTCGCTAGACGCGATCTCACACTATCCTTTGCGAGCATTGTTCCAAGACGGGCAAATTTACCAGCGTCCCTCAAAAAATCCAATAAAGTTACATCTTTGAACCAGTCATAGTTGTCCACAACTGTGATCTCTGCATGATGGGAGTCCCGCCTTAGTATTTCCTCAATCGAACAACGGATGGCACGTGTATTCTTAGCCAAAGTATCCTCGTCTAACAGGGGTCTCTCTTGTGACCGACCGGAAGGATCCCCAACACGCCCGGTAGCCCCGCCAATAAGTATAACAGGATGATGGCCTTTGCGTTGAAACCACGTTAGTATGACAATGCCAAGCAAATTACCTAAATGTAGCGAGTCAGCGGTTGGATCAAAGCCACAGTAAACCTTTAAAGGCTTCTGGAGTGCTTCCGCGAAGCCACTTTCATCTGTGCAGTTATCAAAAAGCCCTCGTGCTTTCAGTGTAGTTATCACATCTTCGCCCATGTCCGAAGTGTCAACGGCCCGTGCAGAGTAACGGTATACATAGCTCTGCCGGGGATACGCGGATCTAGATCCCCGGATGATCGCCGTTCCACGAGAGGTAAGGATATGGCGCGAGTAGCTGTTTACCACGGTGTAAATGCTACCATATTTCGCGCAAAACGGCATTTCTTGCGCAGCAGAGGTAATGTGCGTTTTGTATTCGAGAAGGTTATTATGCAGGATGTTCGGTATTGTGGGGACTGGATGACGACTGCACCGTGCGACTATGCTTCGTCGGATACTGACGCGCCCTTTTTATCGAACAGGATTGTCAACAGAACCCATAAACTCTTTTTTCGTATAGACCCATATCCATGTAATATCATATGATACAGTACTAAGTACTATATATAATTACTCTTCGGCCTACTAGTTAACCTAGCTTTTTACGCAGCGCGCCGATGGGCGAACGATAAAAACGAGCGCACGAGTTGATATATAGTGTTATTTTCCACCACTGTGCCAAATTTCAGATCGATCGGGGCCAATACCGCGCTGTAGGATGGATTTTTCGAGAAGGTTAAGTCACTCCTGAGCGACGTGATTTCCCGCGCGTCATCACATCGACGCACGTACGCGCGTCAAGCGAGCTATGCGATCGCAAAGAATATATTTTACAACAAACAATGAATGTTCTACACGATGACATCGTCCATGGAGCGATCGTTCATGGAAACGTCGGCGTTCGCAGCCGGCGAATCCTCAACGTTGGCGTCTGCAAAGCTTACGTCGCCGACGGCGTCGATGATCGGGCTCATGGGCGATCCTGGGAGTCTATCCGACTCGGAAGCGTCCTGGGGTAACAAATCCGGGTACTGCTCCGCTATTTGATCTTCGAGTGCCTCGACAAACCATGCGTGCGACTGTTGAGCCGGATACCACTCACCCATCACGAAGACGTACAGCTTCTCGAGGTCCGCCTTCGGGACCGCGCGCCAATCGCGCTCACCGGGCGGTTTTCCGAGCAGAGCATTCACAACCGCCTCACCTTCATCGCGCGTTTCGTCAAGATTCCCGCCGCGAGGCCCTCGCGGGCCGCGTCGGCCGTCATTTTGCTGCTGCGGACGCACCTGTGGACGAGCTTCCGCGGAGACTCGAGCTGTGCGCAGCTTCGTCAACGCCGCCGCGCCGCACAATCCGCCAGGTAAATCCCACAGATCTGCCGCTCGTGGCACTCGTGGATTGGTCGTTAGCCAATCGTCGATCGCATCTCGCGATCGCGTGTGGCTTGCGATGAGATTCTCGACAAATTCGCGTTCAGTGGGGTCTGAAAATTTGCCGTCGCCCACGAGAGCGTCGAATTGCTCCGCCAACGTCTTGACGTCGTCGAGACCATCGATGGCTGAACGCAGCGATTTCTGCGCTTTCGCACTGATTCGTGGCATCAAATGTTTTGCCATCAGCGTCGCGTCGTTGAAATTGCGCGGTTGTACGCTCGGTTCGCGCGATATAGATCGCAAGAGTTGTTCCTTGGCCTCTTCGGCCTTTTCTGCTTCGTCGACGGCGAGCTCGCGCTCTTCATCAGTCATCTGAGGTCTACCTGACCTACCCTTTCTCCCTGGTATCGGCTGTTCCGGACGCTCTTCGATTACTTCTTCACCCCTTTCGACGACTTCACCCTCAATCACCGACAATTGCCTCATGTCGATGAGCACATTCGCCGCCGAGTCCGCGTCCACTCGTCGCTTCTCCGCGCCCAACCGCTTGCTCAACACGACGACGCCGTTGTCACCCCGGTATCCCGCCTTGGTGAGCGCGTCCTTGTACTTCAAGTGGCCCGGATCGCTCGGTCGCGGCGATTCGACATTCCTCTCGCGCAGTAGCGCCACAGCGGCGTCAAGCGCCGCGGCGTTGTGCTGTCGAGTCGTCGTCTGAGGCTCAACCGATTCAACCGTCTCCACCCGAGCTCGCGACGGCGTCTCAGCGCCGACGCGAGCGACGCACGCCCGCGGCGAGCGACGAAGCGCGACCGGTGTATTTTGATCCAACTCTCCCAGCGCGCGCCGCATCGTTCGCGTCCTCCTCGCGACGCGGAACGCCCACGAACGCACACCCCGATGCACCGCCGGCGCGTGTCGTCGAATTAACAATCGACGTAAATCGACCTCGCGCGACCGGGAAAGGCGATATGGGGTGTTAGCACTAACACCCCATACATTAGGGCGTGGAAAGTAATACATACGGATATCATTAGTGTAAACATTAACACGCAGTATTCGAGTATCTGCGAATCATAGTCCTGTAGACTAGAACAATAGAAGTACTGTAGCGAAAATTTACGAACTGCCACTGACTGCAGCCGCGTCACGTAACGTAAACTATCGGCACCAGCTTGAGGCGGTATTCCGCTGTCGGTGTTCCGCCGACATTGTCAATGTCGGCTAAAGCACTCGAGCGTCCGCGCGTCACCCTTGTGGTCGGTATGGCTGGTTCTGGAAAATCTTCCGTTACCAACTGTTTGAAGACGCGCGGCGAGTCCAAAGGAAAGAGAACGTATACTATCAATCTCGACCCTGCGGTCAAGCGTACTCTATACGATTCAAATATTGATATCCGCGATACTATTGATTACACTGGAGTTCGTGAAAAATACAACCTTGGACCGAATGGAGCAATTTTGACCGCTTGTAACTTGTTTGCTACGCGCTTTGATCAAGTAATAACTCTGTGTGAACAAAGAAGCGCGCACGTAGGACATATAATTGTCGACACCCCCGGACAGATAGAGATATTTACGTGGTCCGCGTCCGGTTCTATCATCTGCGAAGCTTTTGCAGCTTCTTTCCCGACGACAGTTCTATTCGTCATCGACACACCGCGAGTACAAGTTGCGCAAGTCTTCATGTCTAATATGCTTCAGTGTCTTAGTATGGTATACAAAACGAAGTTACCTGTCGTATTGGCGTTTAACAAGACGGATATTACTAGCCACGATTTCGCGAACTTGTGGTTGAGGGATATGGAAACCTTCCACGCTGCGCTTGGAGGCGCTTCTTCATATGCTGCTGACCTAGCGATTTCTCTTGTTTCGACAATTTGCGAATTTTACTCCAAACTTTCGACAGTTGGTATATCGGCAACGACAGAAAATGGGTTTGACGAGCTGTTCGAAAAGCTAACTCATAGTACGATCTAGACGAGCAACCGGTATTCTTTACTTAGATAAAAGCACTTGGATTATAACGAAGAACTAATGACCGTCGGAATCCCGAGTAGCAGACGTCGCGCTGGAACTATCGCCGAAGTGTTGAGTTCTAATCAACTCGTGCAAGCGACCGAACAGTTGACTTTTGACTTGATCAAATGCGACTTCAAGCCGTGCAAGCTCGGCTGAGGCATTCTCGTTGTAAACAAAGAGCCCGTAGTATAAATCAAATGAGTCGTGGTATGTGTTATCAACCAACGAAATGAGTGAATCGAAGCCCTTAGTACTGATCGTCGTCTCTGCTAACTCCATCGTACCTAGCATACGGCCAACTGTATGGGTTATGAACTGCGATGAAGCTGCTTGACGATCGTGTTCCTCACACGACATTTCCACCATTCTACATCCTTGAAGCTCGAAAAATCGCAGTAAGCTAGCGCAACGTTCCGTTCGCGAAATTTCTGAACCAATCCTGACCTTGTCATAAACAAGTGGTAGGTCCTGCCATGACTCTTTCCCGCTATCTGGACCGAACATAGGATGCAAACAAAGGATATCAAAGTGGTCAGGCAATAGTTTAAGGAACAGTTGCTTCGGGAATTGCTTGACTGATAAAACGTCACAAAATAATGTGTTGCGTTTTAATCGCTGAAACGGAAAAGCTTGCATAGTCGCCTCGAGAGACAGAATACTTGTGCAGAAAATGACAACGTCAGGGTGCTCCTCACAGAAATCATCTGCGTCTCGAAAGAAGCTCGCTCCCAACTCGCGTGCAATACCAGAGTGGTCTGTTCTAGATGTTGCAATCACTTCATGACCACCTTTAATGAATCTTTTCGTTAAGAATTGTCCGAAATTGCCGAAACCAACGACGCCTATTTTCAAAGCCACACGTTTGCGTCGACTTTCCTTCTCTCTGGACTCCGAGTCAAAAGGTTGTGCAGCATCGATCGCACAGACTCGCAGTCGCCTTCGATTCCAACTGCTACGACGAATCAAACTACTTGCGTCAAAGCAATCTGCACTGAACGATCTAAACAATCTTCTGGATGTTACCTTTGTTGAATCGAGCCACCTTAGCGCGGTCATAGGTTGCATGGAGGCTGTTTATTGCGAGGAGAGACAAATTCTCACGGTATCGTTACCGATGCGTTCGTTTTAACTGAATGTTTTGGTTTCAGAGGCGTCCGGTCGTCAAGATTGCGTTGCGTGGGGCTATTTCGGTGAAGAGCGATAGCCGTTTCGCGAAGAGACGACGCACTGTCTTGTTAGACAGTCGCCGCGAACGGGGTTGGCGCAGCGGGTAAATAACTGCTTCGGGGGTAACCTAGGCGAGCTTCCCGTATTCTAAGGCTAGTTAGTCAAAGTGGTTTTTCATTCTGCGTTTGCTTTCGTTCATATTTAGCGTCTGGCAGTGATTCACAGCGTCGTCACAAAAAGTCGGCGAACGTACGGTATACCGCGACCACCGACATCGAGAAGAGCGTGGTTGTATAAACACGAGTCTATACTGCTCGTGCGCACGACGTTTCAGTGCTTACACGCGTCGCGCGGACGCAGTCGACACCCGTCATTGGAAGAAGTCTTACAACAAGGGACGACGTCGATTGGCTCTTTGTGGAAAACGCGTTTGTGAAAGCACTTCGCAATGCAGGAGCCGCACACGTCGCATCGACCCCACAGGAAGAGACAACGAGAACGCATAAACACTCTTTCGAAGACAAGAACAGTATTGAACGCGTTAACGCGTTGAATGCGCCGGTAATTGTCTCAAGCTTAGACCCAACAAATATGCGCTCGCCGACGTATCTTCAGAAAGCGCTGCTGTGGTGTCGAGTGTACAGACCGGATCTGATAATGCGAACAGTACTGAGCTTTATGTCAGAAAATGAAAATTTAGCGGCGCTAGATGATGAAAAAGTGATCATTCGTGGTAAATATCTATTGAGAGTGATGGCGACTGCGACTGAATACCGCGAACACGGCGAAATCGTAACTTGTGCAGCTCAGTGGAATTGGAGGGTCGAAGATTTTTCCAGACGAGTTCTTTACTTTATACAATTCATTAGACACAAATGGCCAAATATAGATTGGCACATGTTTAGCGCTGCGTTACACGAACACGTGTTACTGCTTCGAAAACAGTCAGCGACGACGATTCGTGAGACGTAAACGAGAACGTGTATTAAGAACGTCAGGCTACGACGATGCGCGGTAGAACATTTTGGAAATCGAGCGTACGAAAAAGCTTCGACAAAGCACTGTATAACAAGAATCTCTTAGCACTAGTAGGACGTTGTAGACCACCACACGCGCGTCGACGTACGTCGTCTGTACGAACTGTCAAATTGCGAATGCGTGAGTGCTTTGACGCGCAAATGAAATCAAAAATCAAAATTCAGGCTTCGAAGAAGCCTTCAACATAATTTTTTGATATCTATTCCCGGTTCCATCGGTCGCGAGGGTCGGCGCCGCGTCTGCAAATCGCGTGTGTATGTAACCAGTCACTAAAGTGCCTACGATCCTCCATATCAGGAGTATATCATGTGCAACGAGGCTTTTTCCCGCGGCTTTCCGAAAGGAGATTGGTATTTATTTGTCTATTTCGATACTTGTTCAGTTAAACAGTACGGCATATATAAATGGTATGCGTGATGTTTTCGGCCCACGCTTGCGTTGTGTAAGTTACTCGTATCACGCTGTTCGTTGTTGAAAATTTTAGTTGCGTTCGCGCTAGGAACGCAAGATGATGGTTCTCAATGCATACCTTTAGAAAGTAATCCAAGCCCACCCCCGCTAGATTGTTTCTTCTTTCGACGCCTCAGTCTCGAGGGCAAGCGTTCTTTTGCCCGCTGTGCGGCTGCACTTATACCATACGCAGTCGGGTCATCTAGGGCATCAAAGAGGAATTGTAAGGCTTGACATTCTACTTCGCTGAGTTCTGGGTGCCAAAATCGCACAATAAGGACGTAACGATCCATTTCAGCGCTTTCATTTGCCGTGCTATGTATAAAACTTGTATCGGCGACTAGACCTTTGCCATTTTCCCAGTACTGTTTGAAGTCGCCAACCTGCATCCAGGATAATCGTTCAGGTACATCAAGTCCCAAGTGAGCGGTGAGAATAAAGTTCGTGTTGTCTGTGTGGGGTTTGATCCCAGTTTTGGGTGGCTGGCGCGCAAAAAATACCTCTACAGATGGACATTTTGAGTCCTTCAACAGAGCTGTTGTCACCGGGAAAAGCTGAGCGTTCACGTTTTCCCATTGACATCGATCCTGCAGTACTAGTGTCCGCCAATTCGGACCGTATGCGATGGCTTCTTCTCTCGCTGCCGGTGCCCAAACTGAGTTCCCCAAAGTTGCCAGTTCCGGGTTTGCTAGCGCGCCTTCAAGTTCGCGTTGAATGCGTTCGTGCTCCCTTTCTAAGATCTCCATCCAGATAAAATTACCGTTATAGACATCGTGATATGGAATAGCGTTAAGGCCCTCGATGTAAGACGACGCCCTCTGTTCTCCTTTTCCTTCAATTTGTCTGTGCACTTCTGCACCAGACAGAGTCAAGTCAAGGCTCTTCTTGATGCGTGTGCAGTTTGCGTGGCCATATATATCGTCCATCGCCTTGCCGATTAGGCTAACCGCGCTGTCCGGCTCATCATATGAAACGTCCAAAACGTCACGACGCCGGGCACGCGTGGCTGACTTTGACCTTGAAGTAAGGTTACCTCTGACACCGTTTCGAAGGTGGAAATAGGCGTTGTTCGTGGTCGCGCACGCGGCGTGTCGAGAGTGGACGATTGGCTGCACGCCGCGTGTGCTCATGGTAGCGTACGAGTACTTTTTCGAAAACGTACGCGGCGCGCGGCAAACGTGCGACCGAAGCGCGAGACGGCGACGCGTCGAGCGGCCTCGAAATTACCTTAGGTTTTATGTCGCGTCGGATGTCGCGTGCTTTGCTTATTCTAAGGCAGACTAAGAGGCTCTTCAGTCAAAGTATCGACGGTGCTCTTAGTCGGCCTAAGTGCTTTGTAGGTATAGGCCTCGTAGAGTAGGCATAGTCTTCAGCATCACTATAATACGGGATTGGGTTCATCTCATTCATCTCATGTGTCATTATCTCTCACTTTTGACGTATCACGCAAGTGGAGTCGTAACGATAGATAACGGGGCGTTCGTTTCCAAACTGGTGCGAGTCGTGGTGCATTTTCTTCGACGTGTTTGATCGGGCATGTTTACTTTAAAAGACGGATTCGTCGAGGCTATTGTGCGAGGCAAAAAGTCAGAACTTCTCTGCGCGGACGACTACGCCAAGTTGCGGCAGTGCGAGTCACTGTCTGACCTCAAACTTTACTTGGTAAGTTGTTGGTGTTCGCTTCGTACTCCAAAAGATGAAATATATAGGCCTCGAAATATTACCACGCCGAACTACAGAGTGGAACGGACGCGCCGGATCCAGCGCGGCTCGTGCGGTCTTGTACAAATAAGTTTGTGAACGACTTTCAACAACTTGCAGCCTTGGTGCGCCTTGAGGCATCGTTTATTTCAATCAATCTGATGGTTTATAGGCATCTGAACCTCTGGCTACAGTTTTGAATTATATTGTGTACAGTTTCATGATCGATAACGTCATACTGATCATGACCGGCGCTTTGGCCGGCCGTTCCTTCACGGTGCTTTTGTCTAATTTGTCTTGCTCGTTGACTTGTGTTGATACGTTGGTCGCAGGAATTGTCCGAAAGTTGCCATCCGCTTGGATTTTTTGATTCAATCGAGAACCTTCTCGTTGCAAGCGATCTTCAGTAAGTTGTAGTGTTTGTCTTACTTTTTTCTGACGACGTTTCAGAGAAATTCACCGTTTGGTGTTAGTTGATTCACCCATCTCAGGATATTTCACTGAGTGTCTGGGACACGGCTCTCTAGATGAGACGCGCGTTGAGTTCATTAGGAATTCTGTTTACAAGGTAAAGTGCCTTCTGCGATGTTTGCCGTTTTATATTCATGTAGATAATAGGTGTACTTGGAAGATTTCATTTCCAGCTGCAACATACTTCAAGGAAAATCAAAAAAGTTTTCGAGTCTTCTGGTGAGTTACGGAACTGAAGTGTTGATTATTCGACTCAACCACGTATTCTCAGAATCTGTTGTACTTTGAGGCGGATAGAAGAGTCATAAGCATTTCAATTTCATCAGTTGATACCGAAATGTCAACAAGCGATAAAATCCGGTTATTTCCAAAATATGGCTATTTGTTCCCGACTGGCCAAATGGAGTTAGCGAGTTGCACTAGTTTAGAAAAAGTTAAGACTGTACTGGCCAAGTACGGGTCGTATTGCCCGTACTTGTCACGTTTTGGTGCAGTGGAACCCGGTTCATTTGACAAGGTAAGTGGTTCCTATCTCATTTTCGAGCCTACTTTGAATATTTTTAGGTACTTTACGATGAAGAGATGTTCCTATCCGAGGAAGCGTTTAGATGCGAGTCAGGATACGCCATCTTTGTTGCTTATGTGAAACTTTTCGAGCAAGAGTTGCGAAATATTATGTGGATTTCTGAATGTCTTGTTCAACAACAAAAGTTGCGCATTGATGAGGGGCTCGTTTATACTTGAGCAAGAGTGACAACGTTAGGAGAAAGTTAATGATGAATGACATTCACTGACAGTGCGAACTATTCTTAACGTGCTACTTGATCTTATGTCTTACTACGATTCGTGAAAGGAGTTACGATATCTTTTATTGTTTGCTTCGTACGAGGCTACGTGCGAGTGAACCTCCCTCCTGATCTGCTGGTAAACTCTGTTTTGGTTGTTTTATCACGGACTTCTTGCTTCCGCCCTTTCGAGAGTCTACTAATACCAATTGTAGCATTCTTAGCGCCACGAGCCATGAGTTTGGATCGTGAAGCCTTTGGTTTTGATTCGTCACGCTCATCGTATCGATGTGAGCGTGAGTCACGCTGTCTCCAGTGCAAGTCTTCGTCATCCAGTGGAATAGTACTTTCCGATTCGATTCGGTTCCCTAGTGTCCGCTCATTTGCGTCCAACAACACCGTCAAACTTTCTGCATACGCTGTGACGGCCATTTGAAGGTCTGTCGGCCCAATGGCGTGTACCGCGAAGCTAGATGTTGGGGCATCGCAGGAACCGGCAAGTCCTGCAGAGAGTAATGTGTTGATACTTGCTTGGACTGACTCAGTACTCATGTTGAACATAGAGCTCAATGTTTCAATGGAAATACTCTCGTATTGCGAAGCCCGCTGGAATACATACGTTCGCAAAGCTTCTCGCTTCAGCTCCATGACCACAAGATCAAGTACGGATTTGCGTGTTTCTTCAGATCCAGGCAATAGAGTCCAGCATGGCATTTCTGTGACGTAGTTCGATGCTGTGTGCCAGTCTCCGTCGATAAGATGTTTCGCTGCGCACATAACTGTATCTTTTATCCCTTCTGGAGGTCCACTGAATGTTTGCTTATCAAACATTTCGATCAGTCGGAGGTATGTGCGGTTCAGCATACGAGGCTGCTTGTTCTTGTTGAACATGGTGTGTGTATCTGTGAGCATGCTCGATACCAAATAAATACTTTCTAATAATTCCACATTGATTTGAGTGTGAAAAGGAACTTGCCGCCTTCGTTCTAATTTTTCTTGTTCAAAGTTGCGTTCAGTCGAATATCGACCTGGAGAAAAACCCTGCGCTAGAAGCTCTCGGACTTTACCACTCGACAGCAACTCGGCCAAACATGTCTTTGCGGTACTAAAAGAGCCGCGCTGGAAAGCATGGAGACCAATCTGCGCCATGCATCGATTGAAAAGCACTTGCGTATCAATATCCATGTAATGTATACTCTCCTGAAGGTGAGACATCAACAGTTGCTCCCTCGCACCACGAAAGTCCCCACACGTAGACTTGTGGAACGTGTCGTAAAGTATAGCCCTAACTTTTGATCGCTGATCTCCCGAAGCGTATACATATTCTGTCAAGTTGCGCATCGTAGTGGCAAGCGTATCTGCTGGGAACATGACACCTTGTGGAAACCATGCACTTACATCAGTTATCAAAGTTTCGGTGAGGTCCTTGGCAAAGAAAGCTTCCATATTCGACACTTGCACATCTTCTGGCAACTCGTCAGCTTCTAAGGATGTAGCGGTTATGTGATCGACCCGATCGTTTGCAAAACGTCTCATCGCATCGTACGATGTTGGGTTCTTGCAGTGAAGACGAGCCAAAAGCCGGAGAGAGAGTTTTACTCGATTTTCACGGTCGTCCTGTTGCAAGTAATGACCCAGGATTTCGCGTATCAACATCAACAAGAAGCATTCATCTTGTAGTCGTGAGACATACTCCTTCGTATGGGGATCGATATTCTGTAATGACTTGACATACTCATCGTCCAATCTCTCTGTGAAAGCACATAGAGAGCCTGCTAGTTGAACCGGAGAATCACTCAATAGCTCATCCTTGTCCGGACGCACTGATGGTTCTCCTCTCTCAACGAGTTCAATGTGCTTGTTGGCTTGGAGAAGTAGCAAAAGTCTAAGAATATTTGCGACACAACTTCTCCATGTTAATACTGGCATGTGTGAGGACATGCTACCAGTCATGTCAAACTGTGCACTTATAATGTGGAGCAATATTTCGACTTCTTGTGCTGGACATTTCGCAAGAGTTGCAATATAGGTCAAGTGCTTCACGACGACTTGACGATCAGTACTTTTTTTGCCCCTCGACGCTGTCACGTCTTTCAACTTCTCATCGATCATTTCAAATGTTACGTCCTTCTTGTCTGCGTAGAGTAGGTAGTTTTTGTCTTTCTTATCTGGTTCTAATCCTGCGTTCAGAGCCACGTTCCCCGCGGCGAACTCTTCATCAGTTGCAGAATCGCTATCCGAGGTTGCTTCTAAATCCAACTCGTTTACCTTGACGTATTTTCCAATTCGCTGTCTAAGGGCTGACAACGCTTTCGAGCCCGTGGTCGACAAACTCTGCCGATGTTCTTTGTCTGCATACGCGGATTCAACGGTGCCGACGATCTGCTTTAAAGCACGTTTGACAAAAGTTGAAATGCGCTCGGGCGTCGCATAATGCTTCTCGACTTGCTTGATAAGCTTTTCAAATGATTTGACCAGGGATCCCCATTCATTGCTGTTGGCATCGCTCAAAACTTGAGAAACCGTTGCTCTGATTTCTGCGTGTCTACGCTCCTGCAAAATAACTGTTTACTTGCCGACGTCAACTTGAGAGAAAACACGATACCTTGGCGCTTTGAATCACCCTTCTGTCGTCCTCAGAGCTGTCGGAGCTATCATCCTGCAAGTATCTGGACGAAGCGAGATCAGTATACATTGGTAAGCTGGTTTGTATTGTATACATACTTTGAAGCTCCTTTAAAACTGTCTTCTGACTCAGAGGATGACAAAGAAGAAGAAGAAGAAGAAGAAGAAGAATCAGAAGAAGAATCAGAAGAAGTTTCCGAATCGTCTTCGCTCGTTCCGCTAGAGTCGGAATCAGTACCCCAAAATTTGCTCGACTATGCACGGGGAAACCAGCGTGAATTCGTCAGTAATGCACGACAAAACCCATCTGTTGCGTCCGACCTATCCAGGGAGAGGTCTTTCGCGGGCTCGAAGGCAGCCGCTTGACGCGGAGTATCGTATCAGCGACGCACCATGTCGTTCGTGTCCGCGCGAATTTGTTTGCGGTGAAAATTATCAGCTGTTTCAACGTCTAGTCGTGCGTGAATGTGGTCAGACTCGGCGACCGCACGAGGCCTCGTGCGATCGCACGGCGTTGGCGGCTCCGCTTCAGCGTTGTATACCAATGTCCTTGGCGTATTTAGCGCATATAACGACGTATATACGTCGTTTCGCTGTCTTTATTTCAAGTGAAATCATGATTCAGCGATTTGTCAAAATATCCGTATGTATTACTTTCCACACCCTAATGTATGGGGTGTTAACACTTCTCGATCGCCACGCGCGCGTTGTGGCGTCGTCGCGAGTTATTAGCACTTCGACGGCGCGCACATATTAGGGACGTGGAAAGTAATACATACTGATATTACGCAGTATTGCGCTATATTTCGAGGATTTTGTATCTGCATGCAACTCCGCCAGTATAGCGCGAGGCGTGCCTTCACTGGCGTTAGACTGCGGTCTATCAACGCTCGTGTAGGCGGTCACAGGGAACCGCGCGTATGTCATCGCATGTCACGCTCAGTTATAGCGTAAGCTCTGTATTTCTGGGAAAGTCCCGGCCCGGTGTGAAGTGCCAAAAAATAAGGAACGAAAAAAGAACCTTAGTGTCACGAGCCATGGGAGGGGAAGATCTATATCCACCAACACTGACAAAGCTAATGAAGTCGTTCAGTATGGTGCGCTTGTAAGACAGTATGCGTGTGTACCGTTTTGATAACTTGAACCAGGTTCCAGACCCCATGCTTCGTTACAAACAGCTGCTCTTCTTGGCAAAAAAACTACCACCTTTGTCGAAGGTGAGAACACTGTGAACTGTGGGGATGCTGAATTGATTGTTTTCGAATAGGATAAGCGAGTGGAAGCTAACAAGGTACGTCTCATGTGGACAAGGGTGGTTTGTATTGATCAAACTTGCTTCAGGTGCCCGGTTGTACTTCACAGGTGTGTGTGTGTGTGTGTGTGTGTGTGTGTGTGTTTGTGTCTTACTGAGAAGTGAACGAGTTGACCGAGACTAACATACGCGTATAGGTGTGGATTTCAGTGGAAATAATAGACGAACGGGTCATCATTAATGCCGATTCCGACTCACAATTAACCAAAGGATTAGCCGCGCTTATCGTTGAAGGATTGAGCGGCGGGAGCAAACAAACTATTCTAGACGTACCACCCACTTTCATTGAAAGTTTCGGGCTAAACCAAAGCTTGACCCCGTCTAGAACAAGTGGATTTCTCAACATGCTTCAAGTTGTGAAAGATAAGGTGCGACTGGGAGGAGATGTCTCAACGTGATGATATGAAGGGGGTAGGACACAGAACTTTTTATTTTCGCAGCTGTCACGTCTTGTTGAGTTGACAGTAACCATAATCTTAAGGCGTTTCGTCCCGGAGCATTGTTCGAACGCCACTCGTGCTTCGCTAATCACTAATTTTTAGCGCATAGCACCCTGGTCTAAGATGATCTGTGAAAAATGTGTAAGATAAAATTACTTGCCAAATAACTCCGTCGTACTCTTTCGGAGCCATTTGGCTACCCAACTAGCATTTCGATCTTGGACGGAGACAATTCTGTGAACGAATTGAATGAAATACCGTTAGTTTGACACGAGTAACTCACCCAGAGTATTGCTGTGAAGTATTTTCTGAAACGTCCGCTCGGTCGGTCATGGAAAAATCTGGGCAATTTTCACAACCAGTTTCCAAAAACTGTTTCAAAAGCTTACAGACGACACCGCATCGATCAAATGGCTATTTACCTGATCGAATGTTTTCACCAAACCACATCGCCGACATGCTCTAGTGTGCTTGGACGAAGCGTCTAGTGGGGGGGCAGCAGGTTCCACCACAGAGTTTGCTGTCGACATGCCGTTGTCACGCTGTAGGAATGACAACCGAATAACACGTATGTGTAAGTGTGCCCGTGTCACTAAAAAAGTCAAGCTTCGCGATGTGCGTTTGCCCGCGTTGTGCCGTGGCAGCAGTGGGCCGATCTCGCGTCTCGCTGCGCTCCTCCGCACACAAAGCGATGTACATAGGACGAAGAGTGCTGTATTACGCAATGCGTCGCCGTGTTTAATGATGAGCATTTCAACGCCGAAATATGATGTTCCACGGCACTCAGACGGAAAAAACACCACGAGATGACGATTTAACCTCTCCGGTGGGTCTTTTTGGGTTTTTCGAACCCGAGTACGTATGGCCGCAGGCGCGGTGCAGCGCATCCCACACACCAAGACGCTTTCGCGGACGGAAGTGTGGATGTACTGATGTACCTGACGTTTGAAGCCGTGATCGAAGGCAAAGACTACTCTTTTCCAGACGAAGAAACGAAAATCTTAGCGTTCTGGGAAGAAATAGATGCTTTTCAAGAGCAGTTGAGACGAACAACCGGGCAGAAAGAGTTTGTATTCTTTGACGGGCCGCCATTCGCTACAGGTTTACCACATTATGGACACATTCTCGCTGGAACTATCAAGGACATTGTCACTCGATATGCTTCGACCAACGGATTCCACGTTGACCGTCGGTTTGGTTGGGACTGTCACGGTTTGCCCGTCGAGCACGAGATTGACAAACTTTTCGAAATTAAAGGAAAAGAGGACGTACTTGCGATGGGTATAGACAAGTATAATGAAGAGTGTCGCAGTATTGTTATGCGCTACTCCAGCGAGTGGCGCAAAACAATCACACGTGTTGGGCGATGGATAGACTTTGACAATGACTACAAGACATTAGATCCGACGTTCATGGAGAGTGTTTGGTGGGTTTTTCAGCAACTTCACGCAAAAGGTCTTGTATATCGCGGGTTCAAGGTTATGCCCTATTCAACTGCGTGTAATACACCGCTTTCAAACTTTGAAGCTGGTCTTGATTACCGTGATGTATCAGACCCTGCCGTCTTAGTAAAGTTCCCTTTACAGAATGAGACAAATACTTTTTTTGTAGCTTGGACAACTACGCCATGGACGCTTCCAGCAAACATGGCTTTGTGCGTCAACCCTGAGTTTGACTACTGCTATCTGAGAAACACTGACAGCGAAGTTCTCATAGTCGCTGACTTGCGCAAGTCTTTCATTCCTGGCGCTACAAAAAAAGGCAGGTCGAACGTACTTTCCGACGGCTGGAAGGTCGAAAAGATAGTCAAAGGGCTTGAACTTCAAGGTTATCGGTATACTCCGCTTTTTAACACGTTTGATGAGGAATATGGTGCAAATGCGTTTGTTGTTGCGTGTGACAAATACGTATCTAGCGATTCGGGGACAGGAGTTGTACATCAAGCGCCCGCATACGGTGAAGATGACTATCGTGTATGCATTGAAAACGGTATTATTGAGAAAGGACGTACGCTGCCAGATCCGGTGGATGCAAATGGCTGTTTCACCAAAGAAGCCCCTGAGTCGGTTGTTGGTTTATATATCAAAGATGCTGATAAACACGTGATTCAACTACTGAAGGATAAGAGTCTTTTACTAGATAGCGCACGGATTGTGCACTCATATCCGTTCTGCTGGAGATCCAAAACCCCACTCATATACCGGGCGGTGTCTTCGTACTTCGTACGAGTCGAGAAAATCAAATCCGAACTGCTTAAGAATACTGCTGAAACAAAGTGGGTGCCTGCTTACGTCCAGGAGAAACGTTTTCACAACTGGATTGAAGGTGCCCGTGATTGGGCAATCTCGCGTAACAGATATTGGGGTACTCCAATGCCGGTATGGCAGTCTCCCGACGGCGATGAGACTATTGTTATTGGTTCTATTGCGGAACTCGAAAAGTTGACTGGTTGCAGCGGTATTTCTGACATTCATCGTCACAGGATTGACCACTTGACAATACCATCTCAACGCGGCCCTGACTTTCCAGCTTTGCACAGAGTGGAAGATGTTTTTGATTGCTGGTTTGAAAGTGGTAGCATGCCTTACGCACAACAACATTTTCCGTTTGAAAATAGCGAAAACTTTGAGCAGAACTTCCCTGCCGACTTTGTTGCCGAGGGTCTGGATCAAACTCGAGGTTGGTTCTACACGTTGATGGTATTGTCAACTGCGCTTTTCAACCGTCCTGCGTTCAAAAATTTGATATGTAATGGTCTAGTACTGGCGGCGGATGGTAAAAAGATGTCCAAGTCACTGAAGAACTATCCAGACCCGAACGAGGTTATCAACAAGTACGGTGCGGACGCGTTGCGCCTTTATTTGATCAATAGTCCCGTTGTTCGAGCAGAGTCACTGCGATTTAAAGAAGAAGGAGTATTCGCCGTGCTTAAAGACGTATTTTTGCCGTGGTATAATGCATATCGTTTTCTTATTCAAAACATATTACGAATTGAAGTCGAAACGAAAACGCCGTTTGTGCCAAAGCAAGCACAATTTACTGTCGAGAATCCATTAGATACTTGGATACTGGCTGCATCGAATTCGCTGATCGTTTTTATTAAAGCCGAAATGCGTGAGTACCGATTATACACGGTAGTGCCCAGATTGGTGCAGTTCATCGAGCAGCTCACAAATGTGTACGTACGGTACAATCGTGGGCGTCTGAAAGGGAACAACGAAGACTCGTTACAAGCGTTGAACACGCTATATGCCGTTTTACTATCACTGTGCAAAACAATGGCACCATTCACACCTTTTTTCGTCGAAACGATGTACCAGAACCTGAGAAAATGCATGAAAGATGCTGCGGCGAGTGTACACTTCTGCGAATTTCCAAGCGCTGACTCTGGAATTGAAAATGAACAGATACAATTATCAGTTTCTCGAATGCAGAATATCATAGAGATGGGTCGGATGATTCGCGAACGGCGCGCCAAACCTCTGAAGCTGCCTCTTTCAACCGCTTTAGTCGTTCATAATGATGAGCAGTTTTTGAGTAGTCTTTCAACTGACCTGAAAGCATACGTCATGTCTGAGTTGAATGTGCGCTCTCTTGAAATCTCGTCTCAAACTCGAAATTTTGTTGCACAAAAAGCGTGCCCTAACTTTTCAACTCTTGGTAAGAAAGTCGGCAAGCATATGAAGGCAGTCAAAGCAGCTATAGAGCGCATGTCTACGGAAGAGATAGACGCGTTTTTGACAACTGGGTCAGTGCGAATTGAAGAGTTCACGCTAGGATTAGACGACATTCTTATCAAATATGAGTTTGGCGATCGATTAAACGAGCAACAGGATGCGATTTGCGATGCTGATGGGTTGATATTGATACTTGATCTAGAGATAGATCAGTCTCTGCTGGACGAGGGGCTTTCTAGAGAAGTCGTCAACCGCATCCAAAAGCTCCGCAAATCGGCAGGTCTCTCTGTAACCGATTCCATTGACGTATTTTACTCGATATTGAGTGGAGCCGTTCAGGCCCAAAGTGCACTGCGTCGCATTTTGACGCAATGCGACTCTCACTTTGACGCCACGTTCGATCACAATCCAAGAGACGCGGCTGAGATGTCGACGGAACATGTAACCATCGGAGAAGAACTAGTCGTATTGAGCAATGGCGCATCACTATCTTTAAAATTAGTCCGTGCGGGGGCAACCTTTTTGGACGAAGACGTCCCAATTGGGCTCAACGCATATCTAAAGTGTAGAGATTACAATGCGATGAAGGCAGAACGACTAAGAACATGTGTCAGGTTGGATGGTCAAAATATAAGTGAGCAGATTCACAAGCTTCATTTCGGAACTTCTTGACTCCATATTGTAGATATACGTCTACAAGAAATAGCTATGCCATAAAAAAGTCTGGTCCTAGTACACCCGTGGCAACTTTCGCCTTATTAAACCGGAAAAGAAGTCGAAACCATTTCCGTCCGGACTTAGTTCAAATTTACTTCCATAACTGTCCTCTGCAAAATACAACATAAACTGTTCGCGGCTTTCCAAAGTAAAATTCCTTACCAGCAAGAAGAAGTCCAGTCTCGGTTAGACCTTTGACTGTCATTTCAATGCGCCGAAGAGCTCCTTCTTCGTTTTCGACTATCGTGACTTGCTGGTTCGTGTGCAGCCAGTGCTTTGTGTACTCGCCCTAAGGGGCAAGATTAGCTTCGCGTCAGTGTCACACAACATTTCCTCACCCTGATACTTTTAAAACCGGCCTCGCTAAAGGTCAGGTTCAAACGCGTAAAATGCCCTGTCACCATGTAAGTGCGCGTTCCGCCTTCAATAATATAGTCTTCACCTAAGAAGGTTGCCACCAGAACTTCGCGTTTCATCTGCTCCCCGGTTAGAAAATGCGACGCTAAAATATTGAGAATGACTGACACTTTGTGCGACATGCTGTTCAAGAACGTCGGCCAAACATAACGTTGGTTCCTACATACATCGCCTCAAACTCTAAGATTCCAGGTTATCTTCGCGCTACCTTATTATGCAAGTTGAATCCGATTCCAATAGTTGTACAGAAGGCACCATCGCTGTATGCAGAGTTGCACAATATCCCGCCTATCTGGGTAATATTTAAATACGCTACAAATTCATGTATTGTCGTCGCACTTTTTGGTTACCATAATATAAATCGTTTGGCCATTTGATCTTCAACCCAGGAAGCACTTCTTTTTCGCCAACGCGGCCCTGCACATGAGCAGTGTACTCCTTCACAGCCTACGAACATAAAAAATCAAGTTCACAGACACCGCCAAAAAATAAACGACGACCTCAACCAAAGCCAGACTCGCAATGTACTGAACGCAAGGAAGTGTACGCCCGTCTCTAGTCAAATTGTGAGACTCGATCGCGTCGACAAGACGAAACTTCACCTGAAGTTGCATGTAAAAGAAAACATTAAGCAACCTTCGTTTGACGTCCATAAGTTGTTGCTGTTCAAATTGCTCATGTGTATACAGGCGATGTGAATACGCAAACTCACCCTCTGCCCTTGCCGTTCGATTGCGTGTCACAAATAAGTAACGTACCTTCCGGGAAAAGTCTTGCATTTCTGCGATAATCGGGTTTGAGTGTCAAAACGACAGGCGTGTCACTTCGCAACGCACTCGCTGAGAAGTTTTTGCGTAGATACCAGGGCAGACCCTACGAGCAAACAACGTCCCATTTTGCACGCACCGTCAAGGTGTGAAAAAAACTCGTGCACTTTGAAATTGGCACCAGATAGACCATCTGCCACGTGACTGGAACATGTGAACCTCTGAACGTCAAGAAGAAAATAAAACTTACCACAATCCAATCGACTTTTTTAACGCAACTCTTCCGGAATCGCGAAGCTGAAAACACCTTGAATTTATAATCTTAACCGAACTTTGAACATACCACTTCCGATGTTGAATGGATCTCTACTCGATTATCACAGGTGTTGCACATGGCCTTCTGAAAGCTAGAGAACTAGTAAATTGGAGAAAGAACTCAGTTACCGAGGTGAATACAAACCTGTTACAGCGCCGATGCGCACGTGTACTCAAGGGGCGACCGATTCCAGCTACGTCGACACCGATTCGCACACTGTTCATATGGTAGCAGCGCGATTTAAGTTACCGACGACGGGAAGTGACGTTCGCAGTTCAATTGGCGTTCACATGCATCTGCCATAAACACACACTGGCAAGTCTAACTCATATTGATGCGCGTGGTCATACCGCGCCGCATAGGTCGACACCTACAATGAGCAGCGGCCTTTCAATCCAAAATATTTTTCCGCGACCGTACTAGTGCGTTGTTTGCTTCAGAAGAGCGCAGCAAACGAGGATGTTAGCTGGAAAACAAGTTGACAAAGGCGACAGTGTTTTAGTAGAAAGTGATATTTTTGGTGTGCAAGTAAAGGAAGGCGCTGTGAACGTTCTCTGCGCACACTGCTTGCGCGAGTGCCGTTCATTTGCTGAAACCTCGAACTGTACACTGGACGGAACAAAGTACGGAGCTGTCGCCAGTGACTGTGACGCCAGTGATACAGAAAACAGTTTATATAAAAATACACCCAGAGCAAAACCTTGTCCCTTCGGGTCATCTTGTCTATCCAAATTCTGTTCTGATGCATGCATTCAAAATTCAACAGGTCACCACTCACTTTTTGGTTGGCACGCATTATGCTGCCTTGGCGACAGCTTCGCTCTCAGGAGCGCATCCACTGAGTTCCATCGATTCTGCTTGAACACGAGTGAGACATTTTGGCTGACAGCCACCATGATTGCTAAAACGATGGACCCGGCATCAACGACGACAATGCATACTTTGATAAACGCGGTAGACTTCAGCTTATCTTGGAGCGCGGTTGCAGCCCGTAGTATTTTAGACAGTAAAGTTGTTCGCTACGAAGATTTTCTGTTTGTTCAGAACCAAATAGACGATAACCTCTGTCAAGCATGGCAGTTACTGGTCGCCTTTTGGTCACATTTCACAGATGAGATTGTTCAGCGAACTCTACGAGATTTGACGCTTGAAGTATTTTCCCATCTTGCGGCTATAATCGAGCTCCATTTCAAGCCTGTCTCGTTGGACTCTTTTAGCGCAGAGGGTCTAACTGAAGAACGTGTTGCAAAACTAGCGCAAAGTAGTCGTTTGCTTTCTAGCAGCGCAAAGCACGCGATCGTGCGAGACAAACAGATTAAAAAGAGATCGGACTCTTCTCGTGAACTTATTCTCTGTCGTGATAGGAGCTACCGTTTGCTGATCTTTTCTCCCCGTCTCTTGGGGCTTACTCATAGCTGCTCGCCAAATACACAGGTAGAAGTTGTTCACGATTCGGGTGTACTGAAAACGAAGTTATTAGCTCTTCAGAATATTTCTGAGCACGAGCAACTCACAATATCTTTTGTAGGCATGTCAAGTCTAGCCGACACTCGCCGACACAGGCTCGTGTCACAATTTGGCATTTGGTGCGCGTGTGCTAGATGCAGCTGGGAGAAGAAGGAGTATCATCACGATTTAGAAGAGAGAGCGTTGTATCGACTGGGCCTGCAGTACCTCGAAGAAGAACAATTTCAGGAGTCTGAAGCTGTGTTCAACTTTGCACTTACAAAATGGATTGGACCCGAGTTACTACACTCTCTCGGTCAAGCTGTATTGGGTCAAGGTAAATGGCGCTCTGCACACGAAATATGGCATGCAGCGCACGCGATGTTTCCAGGACATGAATCACTTGCAGAACAGGTAAGGAAAGACCGAGCGTACAGTATATCTCTGGCGAGCGTACAAGCAAATGTCGAGGTCTCAAACTTGCAGCCCACCGGCGTTCATGGTATTATGCTGTCATCACTACCGATACTTTCGCCAGTGAGTTGCACACATTGGGTACAAATTGCTGAAAGTGCGGCAAAGAGGGCTAATGGCTGGAGTAGAAGGCGACACCGCGCTGTCCCAACAACAGATTTACCCATCCACGACATTCCAGAGCTTATAGGCGCTTGGAACGAGTTAATGGCGAATACTATTTGTCCATTACTTAGTAACGCGATTCCTGGAGTGGCAGTGCATGATATTAAAGTCCATGATGCGTTCATTGTGAAATACGACGCCACACATGGACAACGCTTTCTACCTCTGCACACCGATGAGGGCGACTGGTCTCTAACTTTAGCATTAAATGATGAGAGTGAATACGATGGCGGTGGCACTCTTTTCGACGAGCACCAGCTTCTAATACGCCCAAATATTGGCGAGCTTGTTGCTTTCAGGAGCTCTCTTTTGCACGCGGGCGCACCACTTCTGACGGGTACGCGATATATAATCGCTGCCTTCCTTTACATTGCACAGCTAGACCTGAAAGACGCAAGGCAAAGTGTCTGACGATTACTTCAGTACAAATGGGTAGCACGATGCCCGCATTAGACACTGTACTTTTCTATTACCCATGCCAGGTATCGATGAGAGCTTGGATTCATCTGCTCGAAATATATCGGACAACGTATTGAAGTTTTGTAGGAGTGAACAAATATCGTTTTTGCCAACATGCTTCAGACCATTCAGTATTATCGACACACGCAAAAAATCACTTCCAGTACTTGATATGTTTTGTGACATGCACCGATCGCTCAGTGACACGACTGATTCTAAGTACAGTCCGACCTCGAGCAGTGAAAACACACAAATCAAAGTGCAGAAGTGGAAAAGGCACTGTGAATTGATTCGAGGTAGATTGCGAACTGCAGCCTCGTCATCCACGTGTATCAGCACCACACACAAAGAATATCTATGTGCAACAGATACGAGACGATCACGAAAACCGCCGGGATTCGACAAAACAAAATTTAACGAGGCATACAGAATGCACATATTTGGTGTAATGATAAAGTCTGGCGCCATTTGATCGACGTAAACATAAGGCACCCGTATGGAGTCCACTAATTTGCTTCCCATATGCCTCGCTGCAACAAGTAAGCTAGTTTGTTGCGACACCATGTTTTGTCGTAAATGGAAAATCTTTGGAAATCGAATACAAAACACCGTTCTGCAAACGGCCTTCCCTCGTATGGTCGTCGCAAATAAGGTTACGATGTCGCTGTCATGTCCTACGAGGTCTGGAGGGTAGCCCGCCCTTTAAGCGCGCGACAACGATTACCAACGTTCGAATGTTCGTAATCGTCAAAAACGTTGGTAATTTAATTTGGTCAAACGCCACTAAATTTGCCTGTTTTCTCTTAGGGATCCCTCCTGTACCATACACGTGGTATGGTACCACGTGTGTAATGTAGTGTAGACATAGGCGTTAACATTACTATAATACTGGATTGGGTTCATTCCATGTGCATTATGTCTCATCTTGTAGCGCGGATTTATGCTCGAGATCGGTGCTCACGACCGTTTCTAGCGAAGTAACACTGATGGCTGCTTAGGAGTACGTAACGATGGCAGTGCGAAGTAAGATTCACTACATCTCAATTTGATGAATCACACAGTGTTAAAAATGCCGGACAACTTGGCCACTCAACACAGCAAGCTGCGTTCGCTCGAACTGTTTCTAGAACGTCTCGAACAGAGACTAGACCGGGCGCTAGATGGTAACAACATACTTTTACCTTGCGGCGGTCTCGTTCAAAAAAGCTTGGCGGACGTGGAAAGAGCGAAAAGATACTGTAACATACTTCTAAGTCGTATGAATGTGCTAGTCATGGGCCGAAGCTTCGCCCACAAAGCAGCGTTGATAAACGAAATTGTGAAAGAACGCATGATAAGTGACAACTTATATCACAGCATCATACACCAGGAAGATATTGTGGCGACATACACCCTTTCATATGACACTGGTAGGAGACACGATACCCCTCCCACCGATGCACAACTTCAAGACATTTTTGAGCGGCTCACGACAACTCACAATCATATCACAGCTGAAAGGGATGAAATATTGCCTGAAAATATCGAACACTCGCACATTATATATAAAGTCCAGTGTGGTACAAGAGTACGAGTACGGGTTGTCTTTGAGAACCACGAAGATATACAAAAAATACTTTCGCAGGCTGAGTGCGCGGCGTCAGCAAGAATACACGAGGTAAGAAGTCATCGGATTTTTTCTCAGTATCTTAAATCGTGATGAAAATCTTAGCGCGACCAACTCAAAGTGTTCATTCAGTCTCTATCTCAAGAGGGAATCGATTCTCACGCAGCGACTCTACTTTCTGACGGACAAGTTGATGAGTCAGTCTTAAAACGCTCAATTTCACTGAAGAATTTGATTAAAAAGTGCGATCAACTGTCATTCAAGGAGAATGACATCTTTCACGAGTTACTGGGAAATACCCTGACATACACTCCAAGTGTGAACATCCAGACGGGTAAGACATTGAAAGAGCACGTTACGAGAGCCCACATTTTTGTACAGCGGTTCTCCTCACCTGAAAACCTGATCTGGAGCGTAATTAAGGGAATAGTGATCGAAGTACCTGGTACTACCTTGGACGAAATTGATTCAACGTTCGTGAATTTACCACTTGTGCGAACGTCAGATATGAGATCACGAAATTTCGTGCAAAGTATTTTAGATACGTCTCACACACTGCTTCATGTATGCGATGAGCGGAAAATGGACGGCGACATTCGACGCTTGTTGAAAGACTCACTGTTCGTGAACAATCTCTCGACGCGGCCGAGTGAATATCGTATGTACACTGTTGTCATATCTAGAACAAGCGAACGAGTGGCGATCGAAGATATCGAAAATCTAAAGAAAAGACTTCGCAAGGCGAAACAAATAGAACTCGACTCAATCTTCTCAGGTGCTTTTTTGATGCGTCGCGATCATTCTGATCGATCGGCAAGTATCGTACATGGAAATAGCGTTGATATTCTCACACTTGTAGGTGCGGATGCTGCGAAAGAGATGTCAAATATTGTGAAAGCACTTGGACCACATTTATGCCATTGCCAAAGAGTCGCTAAGTACGAGCATGAGAGACTGGAGAGATTTGTTACGATCATCTGCGACAATTTGGAAAGTGGTTTGGAATCGCCGAATGTAACTATGGGCAATTGTACTGAGCGGCGAAATTATTTTAATCATCAGATCTTGACAACATTGGCGTATGCACGCTCAAACAAAGATACAGAAGTCCCGGAATTCAATCCTTCTTCCGATTGGACAGAATGGTTTCACAGGCTATTCGCATGTGTTGAAACACAAATGGCTCAATCGATGGAAAATTTCAAGCACGGTTTGAATGGTGCTTTGCACGAGGCTTGTCGGATGGGTTCGGTTGAAAACCTTATCGCGTTCCGAGAACATTCGCTAGAAATATCGGACCGCAAGAGAAAACGGCAGCACTCTGCATACAGCTTCGATTTCGAGGAATGTGATGCTTTCAGATTACTTTCTTCATACGTTCATGCGGCGACTCGACACGAGCTATCGCACCGTATTTGGTCTGATTTGAAAAGCTTGAACAAGGTTATTTTGACCAAGTTCCGTAGTCATTTACTCTATCAACTCTGTTACGCTGGCGCACATCGTCACTCAAAAGCTGTGCTGCGGAGATCAATATGGTTTTTTGCTCGCCACTGCGAACAAAGTTTCAACACGTTAGTGACACGTGAATGGATATATAATATACTGGGAAACTATTCAGTCCATTCTTTCCACGAAGCACTTAATGCTGAACTCAATTCAAATCAATCAGAAACGTCACAGGTGTCAGAAACTATGCGCAGAGTGCTCGAAAGCGTGCACAACGACGTTGCGCTGATTTTCACATCGCGACTTCGGGCAATTCAATACGTATATCACCTAGGTACTTATCATTTGTTCGGAATCAGCAACGTCGTATCTTCTTCACGTGAGAGTATCACACACAGCCGCCTGAGTATGAGTCTGCATTTCCCACTGTACCATAGGACGAGTGAAAAGTCGTGTATTACTTGGGAACTAGTATCGCTCAACTGTGCAACGAACTCAACTACTACGCAAAAGGCAACTCCTGGCGATAGAGTAGGCCGGGCGCTTGGCTTATCGTGTGACAAATTTATGCAAGTTTCAACTCCGCGTGAAACTGTGAAGAGCAAATTTGATTTGTCAAGTGCGACTTACCATCTGAATAGAGTAGTGATAGACGCTCTTCAATTTATCGAGAGAGAGAGCTCGAGACGAAATACTTTTTTTAGAGTTTGGGGTAGCGACTTACTCGCTACGTTCTACTTTTTTCGTGAAATATCAACCGGCATAGTTCGAGAGACGACCGATGCTATATTGCATCGCTTTTCCGCTCTCTGGTTGATGCAGAATGCAAGCATAGATGGAATATACTCGATTGAAGATTTCCTCTTTTACAACGAGGGTTACTATGTGTTACGTCGTCTTGGCTATGAACACGATAGACTATGGGGGCTCATCAGACAGAGTGCTGTGAAGTTGAATACAGCTCTGACAGACTATTTGGGTTTGAAAGGCGACGATAACACCCATCACGGCGGCATTAAATTCGACGAGCTCAGTACTGCAATGGTGTGGTCCTTCTTTCTGAGCGGTAATGACCTTGGGATCCCAGGAACGAACGCAATGAACGTAGATGCACTCCTTGCGACTCGAGGTGCACTAATCCTTCCGGTAAGATCTCTTCGTATTATTTTGTTGTCATTTGAACCTTCAGTAGACGAAATTTTCAACTGCGAGACATTTTCGAGATACATGTTACTTCGTCACTCACCGAATATTTACTCGAAGTGCATGGTGTCAGTTTTCATTGATCCCCGATGAATGGCGTCGCGAGGAAAGGTTCCTTCGATTCTATCTACCGTGTCTCATAGAAGCAACCGATGTCGAACTTGTTGGGGAGTTCGTACAGGCTTTGCGTTGTATCGGTGTATCTGATTCGGACAAAGATCTTCGCGATGCGCGTGTTTTTTTGGTAAATTCGAGAAATAAAAGCACGGTACGACCGCGCGTTTGCATATTTCGTTTTGTATTCTACTGACTAAAGTCGCCATGTAGAGTGGCTGGCTGAGCGAGCACACGGCGTTCGAGACCCAATATCATGCGACTGTCTGCAGCGTAGGGGCTTTGATGGACCATACATACAAGGTACTGCAACTAAAAAGCTCATTTAACGCTATTGACGTCGATCACAGGGCCATGTTTCGCTGCACAGCCAATCCGGTCGTACACTGTAAGATCAGCTAGGCTGGAGAGGTCTACTGGAAGTGCACATTCAATATGGCTTTGGGTACGCCTATGTGTGACCCGCGGCATCTCCTAGAATTTTGCCATCGCATGCCACTATCTTCATAGATGGTGCTGAATGTTCTATGGTGTTTCCCTGTGAGTTGACACTTTTTAAGCAAACATCTTCGAGAAGAAACGTCCAGACATTGTCGCAGAACCTATAAGTATGTAAATTCCCCTTTACGGTAAGTTTTGAGTTGGTTGTTTTTAGTTCGCTCGCCATGCTTTTGTCGAACTCGGCCAGTACTTTCATAGCCAGCAGTGGAGCGAGCTCACCGCTAGTCACCATATCATCTAGCGCATCTGTCAGCGCCATTCCTAGAGTTGAACGCCTGTAAAGCTCAAGGTTCTGTTGCTGTGAGCGTGTGAGTTTCGATCTCAAAATGACTGGACGTGCTTACCGCAGACATAACCGGTTGGGAATGAAATTCTGTACGACGTAAGATGATGAAGAAAGTGGAACGAATGCCTGTGTCTTTCGACGTAATTTTGTACTGGTTTTGCTCCTGCAACTGCGTGCGAAACTTCGAATTGCACACGCCCTCCTGTACGTGTGACGTCTGGATTTCCCACAAGCGTGCGTATATTGTACTCTTGTGTACTACACGATTAGTTTAAATTTCGGCTAAACTACTAGTTCAGTAGTTTAACATCCAGCGTAATTCCGACATAAATAACTAGGACGACTTTCCACGTCAAAACATTGTAGACCGCGGCACACGTCGCGCACGGTCGGCAACAGCCACATCGCGAGGCCCTGTATACTGCATGTATACTGCATAGTATCACGACTTAGACAGTGGCGCACCTCGCATGTCTACACTGGGATGTTTTACAGCTGAGGTTTCGTGTGGTCAACTATTGAATTCAAAAGTTGTTTAAAATCGTTCTTCACGTAGGAGATGTGCTTTCTGGCGGAAGACTTACATATTAATATAGTTCCAAATTTTACTTTAAGTCAGGTTCGAACCATTAACGTTGCCCCGATACAAGCTTGACGCGACTACACAGGCGCAAGATGTTCATTTGCTGAGTAGTGAGGTGCATATTTCAGCGGTTGCATATATTTCGACTTAACCTTCGTTGATAAGCTCGCGGGGTTCACCGCGGCTTTCACGCAGACATCACCTCTCTGGATTGCATTGTACCTAAAAAAATGTGGCAAATGCAGCATGGTTCCTGAGGAACGAACTGGTCAACTGGTGAACTGGCGGACTTATTTGGACTGTCAGTCACTGAGCCGTCTCATCGAAAGTGAGAGAAAGACCCTCAACCCCAAGGTGGGTTTAAAGTACTTCGAATGATACTTTACTCATTTCATTAAAGGATATCGACTTTCGGGCTACGGAAACCTTAGAAGGTTTGTGCAAGGCTGCTCACGGTGACATTGGTGATTGGATCCGTGTGCTCGATCTTCTGGTACGAATTTCTCTATCGGTGTATTAACGAATGGTCCATGACGAATTTTGAACAGCTTGAACTTGCCGCTGTCCGTAAGCAAAAACTCAAAACATACCTGATGACGCAAAAAAAAGAAGAGTTTGTGAAGGTGTGGAAGGAAAAATTTTCTTTTTGTTGCGTCTAAACGTGTGCTCAGGGTTTATATTTCAACAACTTTACAGCTGCCGAACTCAACACGATACGGATGTTTTTGTGGCAGAGTACATCGATTTTGTCCGACGTAAGCTACGGGGCGAACGCATAGGGGAAGATGTGGAGACCATGGTTTTCACGCTATAGCAAATTTCCTTCTCAGTGTCGAGCACCGGTAGACATACGTCATTTTACAAGCGTGTTTAATTCCGATGCAAAACGAGCCAAATTGAAATTGTCCTTCACTGTGCTTTTACCATTCGCGCCCATTTCATCCGCTTTTTTTGGATTTGTGTAGAGCACGTACATGCTTTCTGCGAATTCCTATCGAGAGGTCAGAATTTGAAGGTACCACCAATTTCTCGACTCACCTCCGGCGAACCACTCACCAAAAGACCCGTCACTCCGTGAACTATAGTTTCGCACGGACCGCCAGAGTCACAAGCGATTACAGGTCTGCCTGCAACCATCGATTCGAGTGGGGTAATACCGAAGTGCTCGTTGACAGGTGTATACAGTAGTGCTATCGTCTCCTTAAGGAGGGCGTGTTTTGTTGCATCGCTCACAGACGGTAAAAATAATATTTCACGATCGACGTTCAGCGATTTTGCCAATCTACACGTATAATTGACAAAAAGTGAGACACAGACTCATACCTTCGAAGGGACACAGACTCATACCTTTTTAGCTCATGGAAATGCTCCACATTTTCTCGCACACTTTTGTCATATCCTCCAGCCAATATCAAGTAGGGCATCTGACCCGGTTGCACCGCTAAACGGTTGCGAAGAGTGCCGAATGCAATTATAGTGGAATGGAGCCGTTTTTTACGTTCAAACCGATTAATTGAAAGGAAAAAAGAACGTCGGGCTTTTCTGAGAACTTCGTTAGTTTAATATTGACTACCAGACTGGTTCTTACGCACCCAATATACTTTGGAGACGAAACTTGCGGTATGTGCTGAATTCAGGTCAAGGAAAAGTGTTGATAATTGAAAACGTTTTACCGATATAGAGCTGATATTTCCGATGGTAGGGTAGAGTACAAATGGAACCACATCATCCCAACGACCAAAGGATGAAGCGTACGCTGTCGAAGTAAAATCACTGTTTACGACAACTTTATCTGTCTATGATCAACCACATGAAATGGAAAACGATAAATATAGTACACGACATACCAACGACATGGCGAACCCTTCTAGCGCATCAAACGGCAAGCGGTACATCTTTCGCAGCAAACTTGCCCGCCGAGCTAAGAGCTTGTCCGGGAAATGGCAGTAAAATACTATCTTCGCCGTAGAAAACACCCTGCACACAATGACCGGCAAAAATACCTAAGGACGACAACTATCAACGCCCGAATACGCTAATATCGATCGAAATCGAACCTGATCAATTATTACTGTATCGAGCTGCTTAACTTCAGCGAGCATACATATCTGAACAGTTCTGCTAAAAATGTTTAAACTTTGAAGAGATCAGCCGACTTACCGTCGCCCAAGCACACCGAATATTCGTCAATAAGACGCGAAAGTATCCGAGGACACTACAAGGGAACCACCCACCGCGCACATGTACCCACGCCGCACGTTTTCCTGAAGTCCGCTGTTAGCTTCAGCGAAAACAGCCGTGCCAGTACAAACTCACCGAAAGAAAGCGTTTCCTTGAAACAATGCGATTCATCATGATGTCCAGTGTAGACACAGACCTTGTCACGCTTCAACGGTTTACTCGGTGCAATAAAAGTGCGTCTCTCACCTCTTCCCCACTTAGCTGCAGACAACTAACTACGTCTAAGACGAGCCTTTCAGCACCACCTGCTTTCAAACTTTAACGAAGTATTCGAGTAGCCGACCGTCGACGCGCACCAATTCCCAAGTCGGGATGTACGATCCCTATCATTAGCGCGCCGCGCGCGTTTCCGCAGTTATCCCTAAGACTTCTCGAATTCCTAACGACATCTTAGGGCGACGGAGCGTCGCGTTTTACATGCGACAAGGCGAGGTACATACAATGATTAAAAACCCCCTGCCAGGGTATAGCTAAAGTTAGATAGTCTAACTTTAGCTTTGTTCACGGTACGGTCCCGACGTTCTTAGCGTCGTGCCGTGTGGCGCGTACAGCCTGCACTACCGAGAGAAATTGTGGCCCGATAAGACTCGACGTAGTATACACGGGCTACCTACACTTCTACGTCGACACGCCATCACAAGTGACGCAGTAGAGCACCTCGATGCTACATTCACTCGAAAGTGCCGGATCAGGCTTACTTCTCGCTTTCTCTTTTGACATCGAAAACGTTTCACCACAACGACTGGTTCTGATCACAGTACTTAACACTATCTTTACAGTCGCACTATGTAGTCGTCTTTTCTACTCCTTGGAACTTGAGCGGGGACTGAGGCCCGCATTGGCCAACGCTTTGCAGAAGTTACCCTTTGTAAGCAGTTATGTGCATAGACTTCAGCGGAAAGTAGTGACCGAGTTGGAAGGTGAAAAAGGTGGAAGAAGCCGGTCGAAAATTCGTACAACCCTACCGCAAACAGGTCTATCTTTCGACGCTCTGTTGGCGAAGTGTGAGCGTTTAAAGCAGGAGGCTCCCTCACTTCACACCGAACGAATGTCAGGGGCCATTTATGTTTCGCCAGCCTCTGAAGCATTTAAACTGTGCACATCGATATACTCGATGTTTGCACATACCAATCCTTTACACGGGGATGCATTTCCAACAATTTGTGCGATGGAAGCAGACGTTGTATCGTTTGTTGCGTGCTTGCTTGGCGCAAAGAATGATGATGACATATGTGGAAATTTAACTTCAGGTGGCACTGAGAGCATCTTGAGTGCGATTCGTACTTCCCGTGATTACATGCGTGCTACACGAGGTATCAACGAGCCTGAAATGTAAGTTTATCGATCCAAACTTGCGGATGCCATCATTCTAACTTTCATTTCATATACAGGATTGCAGCGGTCTCAGCTCACGCTGCCATATACAAAGCCGCCGAGTATTTCAATATTAAACTTATGTTGATAGGCACCGATGAGCAAGGTCGCCTAAATATTTCCGAGCTGAAACGGAAAATGAACAAAAACGTTATTTTGGTTTATGCTTCTGCACCTGGTTATCCGCATGGGGTGATCGATTCAGTAGAGGCCATAGCAAGTTGCGTGCGACTGTGGGGCTGCTGCTTGCACGTGGATGCCTGTCTTGGAGGCTTCGTCCTACCATTTGCGGGAAGTACATCTGGGAAAGTGTCGCCTTATCCGAAGTATCATTTTGAAGTACCGGAAGTTACGTCGATGAGCATAGATACACACAAATATGGATGTGCGCAAAAAGGCTCTTCTGTGATCTTGTATCGAAATCGCCAGATTAGAAAATTTCAATATACAGCTGTGTCTAGCTGGACAGGTGGAATGTACATATCTCCTTCTCAGGCTGGGTCGCGATCGGGAGGGATTATTGCGCAGACATGGGCAATAATGATGTACTTTGGACACGCCGGCTACAGTAGACAAGCCAATAATATTTTGCAAGCATCGGCATCTTTGCGTCGAAGCATAGCTGACATTTCTCCCCTAGAACTCATCGGTGAAGATGTCACTATGGTGGTTGCTTGGAGAAGTGCAAGCAAGGAAGTTGATATTTACGTTTTGAACGATATTCTAGCGGAGATGGGATGGCATTTGTCTGTTTTACATAGTCCCCCAGCGCTTCACATGTGCATCACTTCTGCCAATATACCTTCGCTTCAGTCGCTTGTTGTGGACCTTCACGAAGCCGTTGGGCGAGTCAAAAGTGGGGACTTTGAAGTCAAAAACGCGAAAGCTCCAATATACGGGATGGCCAATCGCATGTCGGATACAAATATCGTCAATGATCTTTTGAAGGATATTCAAGATGTCATGGATAAGTAATATTGACACACTTTTTCTACCACAGGCGGTGAACAGTTACTTGATGGCGTATGCATCTGTCAGCTCTGAGATCATGCGCGTGACATCTCTTGAGGATTTGAAAGAGACTGATGCATCTGAATTTAATGGAAGCTGAGAACTTGCAATATTCTCAAAGTGTGTACACGTTGCACAGTGCTCACTAACACCAAATGAGGAGAGCAGACTAAACAACTCTCCCTTCGTCAAAGTACCCGCTCTGTGTAACCTCAAAATGTCTTCCACTGGTGAACATCGTTTTAAGCATGAAATACGATACGAGTCCAAAATATTCAGCCGAGTCGAGACAAATTCTAATCGTCCCTTTAACTTATACCTTTTATCTCCCGACTTAACACGAAAATCCGACGAAGATGTCACGATATGCTGTATAGCGTGCAACTCGGCTTGAAGGGATGCATTCGTCCCGCGAACATGCCGCGAATAATGACGTAAAGCTACCATACTACTCAGATTGTATCGACAATGAAATGTTCGGTTGTCTGCGGGAGAAGCGTACGCTCGAACAACTTTGTAGACTTCGTCTTCATCGTGAAGAGAAGCCACAAGAGAAAGCACGCGTTCCACCTTGTCAAACCGCATTAAGAAGTCCACCTTGCAACTTGCATTCGCTACAGTGTTCAGCACAAAATCGAACACGCTATCATCGCCAGGTTCGTCCACTGCGTGCTGCACGTGAGCACGCATGACAGGTACCTCATGAACCCAACTCAATGGTACTTGAATAGACTTCGACGGTGACATAGTTAGCAACATTCGTGCTATACCGCTAGAAATGAACTTCCCCTTCAGTGAATCTGGGCAAATTTTAAAGGCCGAATAAGGTTTACGTGATAGCAGTAAAACATGAGCAAGTTTTACTCGCCGCTTCATCGAATATGATCTGCTTGAGATTGAAGCATCAAACTCGTGAAAAGATCCAGCGTTTGACAGGGCAACACTCGCCGCCGAACCAAGTAATAAGTCTGTCGACCGTTCAGAAATGCGCTCGTTATTCGAGTTTGGTTGTAAGCCAGCGCACCACTGCAGAAGCTCCGAACTATGAACTTTATGAAATCGATTCAATGCGTCTTTACCGTGCATTACCGGTTTGCGTTGGAGTAAAAACGCTCCCATACGCCACGTAAGCATATTTTCGATGATGTTGTATTTGTCCGAAACGACATTTACGAGCTCAGGAGCGGTATCCTCTGGTCTCAAAAGAAGTATCCTATGCGTCTGAGCGTTAAGCAGAATAAGAAACGCATCGGTATGCCAGTGCATCTTCCAACTGATTGCGTGGTCTACGTCTACACTGAAAATCTTCTTTTGCAAATTTGACGTGAACACTTTAAGCCCTTGCTGTGTCAAAATCGACACGTAGCGACCAGAAGAGGACGCGCTCGCAACTATGAGATCTGAAATATTGCGTGTAGACATTCGCTCTGGTTGAACGATACAGAAACAACAGAGTTTTTGAGTGGAGAATGCGTAGTACCAACCCAACGCCGTCGGACCAATTAGCTGCACAACGCGATGATGATGTCCACCTACATTGGAATTGAGCACCCAACCAGATGGTTTTGTGCCATCAACCTTTATGAACAAGATCCACGAATCATCAGTCGAAGCGACGATGCCTGCCTCTGATATACTGCACGCAGTTAGACGACTCGCTACTTGGAGTAAAATTGTAAATCTGCGGCGAATCTTACAATACTCGAGAATTTTGCCATCTTCGAAAACACACAGAAGTCTATTGCCATCACCGAACCAGCCGACACCGATCGGTGGTGTTGCATTCTCACAAACTGCGTCAAATACTAGTTTTCCAGATGCGTCACGTACTTCAATTGTAGCCTGTGTTCCCCTACACGTCACTCGAGCAATACTGGCGTCAGAATCGCGAATTGCCTGTAGATTATCCCGAACTACCATCAAGCCTAATGTTTGAGATTATCGCTTACAGTCCTGATCTCATCTCCGTCCCGCAACCTGCTGCGATGCGAAGACATGTGCCGAGGCGCTGTTATGGGTCGTGTCGAGCTTGTGGTGTCAAGTATTCTGAACCACATTAGCTTGGTTGCGCGCTTATGAACGCTCCGGGTCTATTGAATTACCGCCCGAAGCGTTTGGACACCGCGCTGCTCGCGCAGTAGTGGACCACCTTTTCGTTCGCGTTTGTTTTTTTTTAAGTTCGCGTGTCGTGACAATGATGATTACCCATTTTCTTCATATACAATATGCACTTGTAGGTACCAAGCAATCGATAAATGTGACAAATGATCACAATAAAATGGAGTGGCGCCTGACGCGGGTGGTCGTATGAAACCGGGGCACTGCTCTCGTCCTAGATACGTCTCTCGTTCCCCGCACGAGGCGGCCACCAATCGCGATTAATCACGTTGCCATGAATAACGTAATCGATGGCAAACTAGATGTACATGGAGCCATTATAACAGCCACCGCTTCAGGACAGAAACTCCGACTTGGTTGGGTTAACCACGGCCCACTGAACAAAACCAGTACTACTTCCTTCCCCAATGGACGACTGCATCGATTGGGTTCCTTGAATAGTAGTGCGAAGGCCCAGGCGCGTAGAGCTTCCGCATCTTCACACTCCAATTCCGCAATAGCATGCTCAGCTGTAGGCCCGCCGCCATCGGAAGAAACAGAAAGTTTCGACGACAGTCACACTCGGCAGCTGGCAGACTCGTTACAAATGGATAAGTTGAGTATCCTTTGCCTAAGTAGCGATACTGGGGGTGGACACAGAGCAAGCGCGCAAGCGCTCTACGATTGTTGTGTCACCCTCTACGGAAATGAATTTTCTTTCAACATCGTCGACCTGTGGACGAATCATTCACCTTGGCCTTTCTGCAACATGCCGAAGAGTTATTTCTTTCTTGTAAAGCATCCTTGGTTATGGCGACTGAATTTCCGCTGCTCAGAGCCTAACTTCATTCATGAGTTTATGTTCTCGGGGTACGAAGCGATTGTAGAAAGGCGATTCCGACAAGCTTTCTTAGACTACACACCCCAGCTCATCGTCAGTGTGCATCCTTTGATGCAACACGTGCCAATCAAGGTTCTGAAGAGAATGAGAAATAATCGAAGTCTCGAGCAAAGAATATTATTTACAACCGTTGTCACAGATCTGACCAGATGTCATTCTACTTGGTTCCACCCGGGTGTCGATAAGTGTTTTGTCGCAAACGATGTTGTGGCGCGACAGGCTGAACGTAGAGGTCTGGGGCATAGCCAGATAACTTGCCACGGACTGCCAATACGTCCAGCGTTTAGTTTGATTAGTAAGAATATCGATAAGTACGAACTAAGGCTACGGCTTGGACTCGATACGCTGGCTTCCACTGTCATGCTAATTGGAGGTGGTGAAGGTATGGGAAAAATCGCAACTATTGCGGAAGCACTTTCGCATAGGCTGTCATCCAGTGACCAACTCATCGTTGTGTGTGGTAGAAACCAATCCCTCGAAAACGACCTCAAAAATCGTAAGTGGAAGATAAAAGTGGCTGTGAAGGGATTCATAAACAACATGGCTGAATACATGTCGTGCTGCGACTGTGTCATTACAAAAGCGGGGCCGGGTACCATTGCAGAAGCGCTTACGTGTGGCTTGCCGATAGTCCTGAACGGCTGTATACCGTGTCAAGAGGAAGGAAATATTCCATATGTACTCGACAATGACGTTGGTGCATATAGCGAAGAACCTGAACAAATTGCAGAGATAGTTTCTCAGTGGTTTGGACCTTCGAAAATCAGGTTGGGGTTAATGTCAGAGCGGGCCAGACAGTTGGGACGGCCTGAGGCGACGTTCGACATAGTTCGCGACTTGGCAAATATGGTGAGAGGAAGTGCGGTGGCTGAGTGTACTTGAGATTGGAAAATGATGAGTGGAAGGTCCTTCCGACGAGAGCATTGACTTGACAGTGCTCGTTTTGTCCATCTTTCTGCAACCTTTAATCCCTTGGCATCTCACAGACATGTAACAAAATAAGCAACGCATCTTGAATCTGTTAGACTCAACCCTTCGCGCTGTCGTGTATCCTTCCATGACGAAGCATGACAAACGATGATACAAGTGAACGCATCTGTGACGTCTCTGAAGATACTTGTGTCAATGCAACTTCTACGTCTGCAAGCGCCTTCAATATGATAGCACGCGACGCAGAGTTCATATGTAATCCAAACACCTTCCCAGAGATCAATGGCAATATGTTTGCGAGACTGATGCCGCGTCCCTCGATTAATGTTCGAAATGAAGTGACAACTGAACTCAAAGAGTCATTCAAAAGTGTTTCGAACAACGTTGCAACTTCGTCTGGCTTAAGCGAACCCGACATCATGTAGACCATATCCTCATCCAATAATAACGGAGACGACATGGCACAACTCTGGAGAAGGTTACACGCCCTCCTCAAATCGCCGCATGAAACGGCAACAATTGCAGAAAGGGCTTCTTCTGTGGCTGGCACCCCCTCCGCGTCCGCAACTGCCGACACGCACTCCTTAGCCGCGATAGAGTCGAACGGAGAAAATCGAAACCTCATGCAACGTGATTGCAACGCAGGAATAATTTTTGATGTGTAGTTCGCGATCAAGCAAAATCTGGTATGTCGAGTGTATTTTTCAATAATTCTTCGAAGAGCAAACTGTGCATCTTTCGTCATATTATCGCACTCATCCAAGACCACGAGCTTGAAGCCCGACGTAAAGAAGCGCTGCGACGATGCAAAAGCCTGGATCTCATCGCGGACGACGCCTATGCCCCTATCATCCGATGCATTCAATTCCAAAGTCATTTGTCCTACTTGCTCACCGTAACAGTGCCGTGCAATCGCAAGTATTGTGGTCGTTTTACCAGTTCCCGGTGGTCCGTAGAACAACAGATGCGGCATTTGCCCTTCATCGACCAATTTAAGCACTGTATCCGTCACGTAGCTCTGCTCAGAAAGATCAGCAAGCGAAGTTGGCCTGTACTTCTCAACCCAAGGAAGACCGGTTTGCATCGTGTTGCCGTGTTTGATATGTATGCGCTAAACGCTCTCTTTCCGCGTTGAATATTTCAAGCAAGGAGCGAAGACACACTAGTAGTGCGGTGATGGCACTAGTATGATCACTTGTACGATATTCCCGCCACACGTTGCGCGTGAAACTGACGTTTCAAACTGAACGAGATCTGTTGCACAGAAAAACCAGCGCTTTCTTTGCATCCATATATATAGGTACATGTAGTACCTATACAAAAGAAAAAGGCTGATCGGCAAAGACGTGAACAAAAAAAGAGGACCAGTGCGAGCGGTACGCTAGCGCGCTACAGTAAACGAATTGGCGACGTAAACAAACCGTACAGGGTATTTTCATACAACACATAGCCGTGAGTGCACCTGAACCGTGCCGATTCCCGACGCTGCGATGCAATGTTCGAGTGAAAACCCTTGTTTCGAAATCAAGAAGGTAAGCGTTCTTTTGAGGAAAGTCGTTGTCTCACCCCGAGTCGCAGTGGAGTGCTGTAGCTGTATGGTCATGGTCGATATGTACGGATACATGTGCGATATGTAGAAATAGCCTACACGAAGCTAGTATTGAGTTTCAAGCTAATCCGTCAGCTGCCTCTGAAGAAGGTCTGAGCATTGCTTGGGGCAACTGCGGGCACGTGTTTCACCTTGACTGTATATCAAAATGGTTGCGTACAAGGAGCAACTGTCCACTTTGTGTAAGTGTGTGTATATAACATTCAACTACTTCTGATGCACTCCGCAGAACAAAGAGTGGGAGTTCTCGAAGATGGAGAAGGTACGGTCCTTTGACTCGACGCTCACGCACGCCTGACCTTCTGTACAGATTCAACTCCCTGTTTTGACTAGTTGACACGGTGTTGTGGACCTTGCCTCAATGCACATTGATGAACGATAGCTTCGAAAAAGATGTATGTTGACCAAGATAAAGTTTACACAACAATCGCTATTCTATGAAAGTTATATTTCGCCCTTCGTCGAGTAGCCAAACGCCGAGAGCTTCATACTCACGCAAGCTTGCATCCAAAGCTTCTTGAGAGAAACCTTTCTTCGAACTCAAGCTAAGCGCGTCATTATAACTAATATAAGTGTTATTATTGAGCTCTGCCCATTGCCGAACGAGTCTAAAGATGAGAGTAATGTTGTCATCGTTTACCGTGACTGTTTTCTTCTCCAGGCTCATTTTTGACATTTTCATAAGACGGAGTGCTTCGTTGATGTCCTGTTCACTTACTACATTCGACCAACCAAGACGTGCGAGTGCCTGAGCTAATCGTAAAATTGATAGTAGTGTTCTTGCTGTCGTATAACCCGTCGCGTTATCTGCAGCCTGCATTTCATCGCTCCTCATTTCAGCATAAGCATTTGCAACGTATTCCGCAAGCTCTTCAGGAATGTGTGGTTCAAAGTTTTGAGAGAGCGCTACATATGCACGAAGCTCTTCCATAGGCATATGACTCTCATCGCTTGAGCTCGGCGGTCGACCACACTTGTGTACGTGAAGAATATGATGCGCAAGCGCAAAATCATTGTCAACATCAGCATTATCAAGTATCAACCACAGAAGATCAAACCTGCTTAGAAGCGCAGCAGGAAGGTTGATGTTCTCTTGAGGCGTGGCGGAAAGCTTGTAACGTCCAAATGCAGGGTTGGCCGCAGCGAGAACAGCAGTTCGGGCATTCAGAGTCGTAGTTATTCCGGCTTTTGCTATGCTTACCGTTTGCTGTTCCATGACCTCGTGAATCGCGGTGCGATCACTCTCGTCCATCTTATCGAACTCGTCGATGCAGCATATACCATTATCTGCCAGCACTAACGCGCCGCCTTCGAGAATCATCTCACCCGTCACAGTGTCTCTCTGAACGGCTGCTGTTAAACCTACACCACTGCTGCCTCGACCTGTCGTATATACTGCCCGCGGTGCCAGCTGCACTATATGCTTCAGAAGTTGAGATTTTGCAACGCCGGGATCACCCATTAGGCAAATATGTATATCTCCTCTGATAGACACACCGTCTTTTCTGCCTCTCGAAACACCTGAACACAGTAACAGCAGCAGTGCCTTCTTAATATCAGTGTGTCCATATATTTCTGGCGCTATTGATGATGCTAGTTGTGAATAAAAGTCGCCACGATGTCGGTACTTTTGAACTTTATTCAGAACCTGCTCCTCTATTGTGACGTTGACGTCATTCGCTTTGTGTTTTCGGATAGTCATAGCGTCCACGTAAGTGGTCGTTAATAAATGATTTTGCATTGGCTTCTGCCCAGTCGGAAGAAAGATGCCGTAAACGTCCACAGTATTGCCAGGTCCCATACTTCGGGTCATATTACCTTTCAGATGTATGGTTAGCGAACGAGGAGTATGCCCAACGGGAACGTCTTCAGGTAACTCTTGTATCCTTGCCTCCTGTGTTCACGTTGAGGTTTGGGGACGCAAAATTGAAAACTCATACCTGGAAACCAATGAACTTGGAGTTTCTTGTCTCTAACACGAGATTTACTGAGAGCTTGTGAGTAAAACCGCGAAAAGAAAGTGAAATATCAATTTACCAGTGGATGAAGTCTTGCAAGACTTTGACGGGCACGTCATTAAAGGAGAGAAATACTCTCCCGATACTTCCTGTGAAATGTGAGTACGATGCAAACAATCGGCGCTGGAAAAACTTTGTACCTGGTATGTCGCTTGATCGCAAATATCACAAGTGAAACAGGCTACTTCAATGAGTGGCTTTACGTCGCTGATGCGAGTGCATATGCCCTGAAACGTGACCGTATGAATAGAGTATATAGACGCATTGAGATAGGCACTAACCCTGAAATTAACTAGATGACCAATACTTGAAGCACGAATCTGGCGAAGCTTAACCGGTGGTTCGGTTTCTTCAGCCTTGAATGTAATTCGAAATCTTCGCCGGAGTGATGAAGGCACATGGTTGTCACTCAATGATTCATTATCATTCGCCTGAATAAACTCAGACAAGAAGATGCCAAAATTGGGAGAGCGCACATCGTCGTGTATATATTCTTCGCGCTCTGGACGTATCTGCCCAAGAATTTTGTCAACCACTTCCGCAAAGACATCTACGTAGCGACGAGCATTTCTTGTTATGTTGTGCCGAAGATCGGTGAATTCATCTCCCTCGTCAAACTGGAGCAAGGTCAGAAAAATAGCGCGGGTGAACCTCAGTTCTGGCTGACCTGTCGGATATCTGCGAGGGAAATTTCAAAAGAACCGTCCGCGTCACCTCCAAGCAACGATTCCTGTGCACGCATCAATACTCAAGCGAGTCAAACCCGATGATTAATTACTCACCACTTTGGACATGTATTTTTTCACACCGTGTGCCGTGAATTTCTCTATGAACTGTGCGCAAAGATCTAGAACATGTCAGAGTTGCAGCAGTGCGTTCGGGCAAGCCGATCTCACCTATTTCGATCGCATAGTTGGGTTCGGAGCCGACAGATCCCGACATGGCGCCTGGGTCACGACACGCCGAATAATTATGGTCGATACTGAGGCACGATCGAGGTTCGGCCACACAGATACACGCGGTGTTCTTCAGCCAGGGCTGCTGTGCAGCGACAGCCGGAACCTGTTTTTGAATCGTGCGATTTTTTTTGAAATCATGTGACATCTATCGGCACATATCATACCAGGATACCATATTGTATGATATTATATCCTTTGTAGTATATCCGGAGTTACTACAATAGTATACATAAAATATCATCTATATAATATCAGATATCATAGTCGATATGATAGTCCTGAACTAAACCCTAAGAGTTAGTATGATCTATACGCCATATTGTATGATATATATCATGTGATATCACTTATTAGCGGAATTATGTGTCTAGTATGTGCAAACCGCAGTGGAACGGCCGGTCGACGATACAAGCGACGGTTGAAACTTTCTATATTAGGAAGCCACGTCTCAGAGACTGTCGATACACACTCACGTCGACGTGAACATAGTCGTGAATACATCGCTAGCTTTCACACACGAGTAAAAGTCTTCGCGCAAGAATATGGACGCAAACTGTGCTCTCGGCGTCGAATCTTCCTTGGCGTCCGGACTTCGACGAAAATCGCTTCTTAGCAGAGTTCAACGCCCTCGCCCCGCGCTCCAGCGACCGAAAATGCTTCCACGCGGCTCGTCTCAAGAATATGCCAGCACTATAGGACACCATTCGCACGACAAAGGACTTTCAGCGTTCATTAGGTTTACGCGACCGCACACAATTCTTGGAACAACGGTGCGACTCGTGCAGTCAACTTCCTTGGCAAGTGTTTCACCGTGAGTAGATCAGCGTGTGCTCAATGACATTCGTGGGGGCGGTTAAGTCGAATTTGATGCATGTTTTGAGTGTACTCGGACAGGTTTGTGTAACTTCCACGGAACTAGGTCAGCGGAATATATAATAGTTTGCAAGGCACTAGTTCCAGCGCTACTGATGAACATCGCCATCGTTGGCCTCAACCAGGTGTATGACAAGAGAATTGATATGGTGAAGCAGTGCAACCTACAGTGTCTATCGTCATTACCATGAAGCGAACTTAGGTGAATAAACCATATTTACCACTAGCAAGTGGTGAATTCAGCTCAAACAGGGCACTTCTTTTGATTTCTTTCACGTCAGCAGGCTCTATGATCTGGGGTATTTCACGCACTGTCCACTGTAAACGTACGCTGACACATCACAGGGGCAATGTGCAGATCAAATGCATTGATGTTAACGCTGATAGTGAGGTAATATTTTCAAGCCTGAGTATCTGCCACAACGCTCACTTCGGAAAGCCTATTGCTTGGCGTACTATACTCCGTCGACTATAAATTATTGAGGTGGAAGGTATTTCGCTTTTGAGCGTGCATTAGCTGTTTTGAACTTGCTGGCGTTTTAGAAGTTCCCTGTTTTGGCGGCCACGTGTATCATACTTGTGCGCGCTTTCACTGTGCATATTGGCTTTTTCTTGCATGCTAGGTAGTAACGAGTATAACGCATTTGCGTCAGCACTAACGATTATACTCAGTGTTCCAGCGATTGAATCGAACTCATTATCGACGATATCGATAATTGTGCTCATCATGAGTGTATACTCAGTCGTCATATCACTTTTTAAGGTTTGAAATATCTCGTCCTCCCGTTGTTTTCTGCTTATATACGCTCACTGCAGGATTTACCTGATACTTCTGGTGATTCCCTGTATGGGATCAACACTATCGGCGTTCGTTTTGGGGTAAGTTGTTCGTATAATTTTGGCTCGTGTCACTGAATCGATACGTTGAAAGGTCACCGATACGTTCCGTTTTTGTATAGGGCTCCTTGCATTTGCGCAAATCTGGTACGTTGATATTTTGGGGGATATTTCTTATGACTCAGAGTGCGTCTTCATCTAAATTCAGCGGAATCGCCGCTGGTGCCCACTGTATCTCTACTGTCGGCTCGAAGATAATGGTAAACTTCTTACGAATAGCGTAGCAATCATTGAGTAATTGAAACTCAATTTTCAGGTTCTTGGGCACGTCGCTACTCTCGTGGTCTTGCTTCTGAAAGCGAAGCGAGTTGATATGCTTTCTTCAGCCTCGCTACATGCATATTACATGTCTATTTGGAGGGTATGTCGATGAACTTACACATCTTCGTGCTTTTCATGCGTTTCAACAGCTATTCTACTTCGAATATTTCCTCCTCGCTTTTTTTGCCGTGCCATAAGTTGAATGTAAATTTGGCCAGACGAGGCAACGTGTGTCGAGCCGCGCGCTTCAAGTAGCCGCACTAGAAAATTGTTTGATGTTATCATACACGTGTCGTTCGTTGCTTTCGTACAAGTCCAGGATCTCGTTGCTTATTTTCTCAGACACATCCACATCCATGTCGAGTGCAGAGCACCAGTCTTTAGGTAGGCTCAGCTTTGTTCCCATAAACTTGGTTGCTGAGCAGCGGGTTAGTTTCGTAATGTTAACAACTGAACCAACTATACCGAGATATATTACGGCGTATGCACATGCTTTCGCAGAATGATGCAGACAAACGGTTGTCCTCAAACTACTCAAAGTTGAAACTGGTTTACAACTCACGCACACAAATGATTTTACCTATCGTTTGCAAAATTCCACGCAATTTGAGCCAGTTCTTTCGTGCAGTCTTCGGAAATATACTGGTAGCTTTGCATCTGCTTCACAGTACTCAATAAGTATTTGTATGGGTGCTCTATATTGAAATCAAAAGCCAACGTATGAAGCAAGCGCCGCTCAGCTCGTAATATCAGCTCCTTCTGCTCTTGAACGAAATTCTACACAACGTTAGCCTTTTGCGGAGAGAGAGCCTATTGTACTTACCGTCTCTTGCATAAGCTGGGAAGCTTTATCAGTCACATCGTTTTCGTACTTCACTATGGTAGAGATCTTCAACAAATCGCTGAGAGACTTTGGTGTTTCTTCTACTTTTCCAGCTAAGAAGATACAAGCAGCAGCGACCGTCTTTGGTATTTTAATGTTAATAAAACGACATGAATTTAAAAAAAACGCACATGCAAGTCGGCGCTGCTCGAGTCCACAGAGTGTCTCGAGTAGAAACGGTGACAGAACACAATTGCGGTCGCGATCGTAAGTTGTGGACTGTAGTTGTAAGAAAAAGTCAATACATGGATCGAACAGCGTACACTTTCAAACGCATGCCAACGTCTTTGAGAAACTCACAATACTTCCACCGCAACGTTCGCTCTCCGTTTGCACGCATGGTTCCTGAACGACTTCCGGTTATCTGGAGCACAGCACGGCGAAATGTCTTAGTAACTCCAGTGTAAGATGTTCTACGCCACAGCCACTTCGACAATTTCCGCGCGCGACGCAAACACGCATGCAACCGCGAAGTTTGTGCGAGTAACTCCGTCCTGCGGCCCGAGATGGAGGTGCGATTGACACTGTCCGACGCCTCCTTCTCGGCACCGTGACATAAGAAAAAAACGAAAAGCCGCCAATGCTTAAATATAGCAGAAATAATATTTCTGCTCGCGGAATGATATCGTGTACTGTGTGCATTATACGCGCACACCGATCCCGAATCACAAGAACTGACGAGCACGCTCACGGTCGAGTCTGATGACATTTTCTCCTCACGAGTGCACTGCAAAGTGTTCCCGAGAAGAAGGCTCGCCCTACACATGCGATTCAATGCTAAAAGTCGTGCGTCTCCAGCAGATCAGAGTGATCGTATGAGTTCTCAAATGATGGCCTCCGGAGGCGAAACGACTGCATCAAGCGATAGTTCCGAAGGGGAGGAAGAGCAAACATGGATATCGTGGTTCTGCCGCCTTAAAGGAAATGAATTCTACTGCGAAGTTGACGAGGATTTCATTCAGGATGATTTTAACTTGAGTGGCCTGTCGAGCACAGTGCCGTATTTCGATTACGCCCTTGACGTGATATTAGACGTGGAAACGAGAGAACCTCTCAGTGAACAACAACACGAGCTCATCGAGTCAGCAGCCGAGATGCTCTATGGTCTGATACATGCGCGATACATCCTCACAGGTAGAGGCATGCTGGCAATGTTGGAGAAATACAAACAAGGTCATTTTGGTCGCTGCCCACGATCCTTGTGTAACAACCAAATGTGTTTGCCCACGGGCAATTCTGATGTGTTTCGAACAGCAACTGTGAAGATATTTTGTCCAAGATGCCAGGTACACTATTGAATTGACGACATACAACATTAGGAATAACCGCGTTTAGGATATTTATTTCCCCAGAAGTAAGTACCAGGGAAATGTTGATGGGGCATACTTCGGGACTACTTTCCCGCACTTGTTCCTGATGACGTACACACATTTGAAGCCGGAAACGTCGTGCCCGCGGTATACTCCCCGTGTTTTTGGTTTCAGGGTGCGTCGATTACGTAAGAACAATGATATGACATTAAAACGTAGTCTCACAGATTCGTCACGAAAAGTAATTCAAAGGAAAGACGTGAAATTGGACGAATATGCGTACAGACTTGACAAACTTTCACGTCATGTCTGCGTAGTTGGTCCGCCTCACCCATGCGGGTATTGTGGGAACTAGACAAATTATTTGTTGACGGTGTTTGTAGGCACTCGACAATGCATCGTTTATGACTGAGCCACTATCGCACGCTTTTCTATGAACAAACACAAAAACTTAGGGGCACACGGTATGACCTCAGCGAGTTTTGATCAGTGCGTCGACAACAGTCGGATCAGCAAGGGTGCTCGTATCACCCAAGTTGCTCAGATCATTGTTGGCAATCTTACGCAGTATCCTGCGCATAATTTTACCACTACGTGTTTTTGGTAAGCCAGGAGCCCAGTGTATGACATCTGGAGCTGCAAACGGGCCAATAACAGCACGTACGCAAGCCACAAGCTCCTTTCGTAGTGAGTCGTGACACTCCACTTCGGGTACAATTGTGACAAATGCATAGATGGCTTGGCCCTTGATCTCATGCTCGATGCCCACAACCGCAGCTTCCGTGCACGCCGAGTGAGAAACAAGAGCGCTCTCTACTTCAGCAGAACCTATGCGATGGCCAGAAACGTTGATAACGTCATCCACTCTACCGGTTATCCAGTAGTAACCATCGTTGTCTCTCCGTGCCCCGTCACCGCTTACGTAGTAACCTTCAAATGGCTTGAAATATGTTGTCTCGTATCGAGAATGGTCACCATAGATAGTGCGCATTATTGATGGCCACGTACGCTTGAAACACAGAAGTCCTTCAGCTTCACCATGTAATTCCTCGCCAGAAACGCTCAGAATGGCGGGTTCGATTCCAAAGAAAGGCAACGCGGCACAACCGGGCTTTTCCTTGAAAATGCCCGGGAGTGGTGTCAAAAGGTGTCCGCCTGTTTCGGTCTGCCACCAGGTATCGACGATGGGACAGCGACCATCCCCGACAACATCATGATACCAGCGCCAAGCCTCAGGATTGATTGGTTCTCCAACCGAACCCAATATTCTAAGCGAACGGCGAGAATACTTTTTCACATGATCATCACCCTCACGCTGCAAAGAGCGAAGCAATGTCGGAGCAGTGTAGAACACTTCAACACTGTATTTGTCGACAATACTCCAGCACCGTCCATAGTCAGGATAATTTGGTATTCCTTCGAACACCAAGGACGTTGCACCGTTTAGAAGAGGACCGTATGTCAAATATGTATGACCAGTGATCCAACCACAGTCGGCTGTGCACCAAAACATATCACCAGGTGCTATGTCAAAGACATACTTTGTGGTGATCGCAGCATAGATCATGTAGCCGCCTGTACAGTGTACAACACCCTTTGGTTTTCCTGTAGAACCAGACGTGTACAGCATGAAAAGTGGAGCCTCTGAGTCCACCCAACATGTTTCGCATTCACTAGAAAATCTTGTCAGGGTCTCGCTCCAAATCTCATCCCTTTCAGCGACGAGGTTTGTTGAAACGTGAGGGAGTCGTTTATTTTCAACGCACAAGCAGTGCTTGACATTGAATCCTTGCGCGATACATGTCTGCAACGCCTGATCAACAATTGTTTTGAGATGCAGACACTTGTTCCCGCGCATAACTGCATTGCAAGTAAGCACAACCGTCGCATGACTATCAAGGATGCGTTGGGAGAGTGACTCAGCTGAGAAGCCAGCAAAAACAACAGAATGAACAGCACCAATCCGTGCACACGCCAACATAGAAATTGGTAATTCAAGAAGCATGGGTAGATATATCACCACTCGATCGCCCTGTTGAATCCCTATACTCTTGAGCCAATTCGCTAATTTATTCACTTCCTTCTGTAGTTCGTTGTAGCTGAGTTTGGCATCCTCACCGGGAGAGTTCCCTTCCCAGACGAAAGCTGTGTTCTCACCTAAACCTTTGCTTATATTCGCTTCGATGCAATTCCATGCCACGTTGGTGCGTCCACCTTGGAACCAAGTGTGATCTATCGTACCCTTGGTCACATCAAAGTTGCCGGTGAACACGGAGTCGTTCTTCCAAGGAGTATCCCAAACGAAGTTTTCTGCAATTTTTCTCCAGAACTCGTTCGGACACTCGAGCGACGTACGGTAAAGCTCCTTGTATTCATCGAATGACTTCACGCCCACTTTTGGCGTAAACATGCCAGTAGTGCTGCCTAATTTCTCACACGACATGATCAGCGACGCGAACTGCGCCGCTCGACGCGACGCCGCGGCGCCCCTCCGCCGCGCGTCGAGTCTAAATTTTCACGCCTCTGTACATGGGCTCAAAACGCCCACAATGCGCACATTTACGACCGCGCGACACCGCCGCGCGACACCGCGCGCGCCCGCGTCCGCGCGCGCGCGCGCGCGCCCGCGCCGTCCGCGCCGTCCGCGACGCCGATCGATGTCGACCTCGACCTCGACCGCGACGACGACGACG
>MDSW01068336.1_pt1 | contig 110990 bp, 89 predicted proteins | sample 811171 | NCBI WGS metagenome assembly MDSW01 (sample SAMN05326641, study PRJNA326480) | marine metagenome | isolation source: seawater | place: Atlantic Ocean: North West | collected 2012 | reverse complement strand
TTTTCCTTGAATTACCCGGCCTGAATGCAATATCGGTAGTTCAATGAAGAAAATTGCAGAAATTCTCAAAGAAGAAGCCGGAAAGAGACCTGTTTTCTCATTTGAATTCTTCCCTCCTAAAAAACCTGAGGGAGAGCAGACGCTGATGAATACAATCCAGCGACTGAAGTCTCTTGATCCGGATTTTGTTTCCGTTACCTATGGAGCAGGTGGCTCCACCCGGGAGAAGACCCGGCAATGGGTAAGGGATATCCAGGATAAACATGATATTACGGCGATGGCGCACTATACCTGCGTCGGACATGGCAAAGATGAGATTCTGTCCAATCTGAAGGATCTGTATTCGGACGGTATCCGAAACATTATGGCCCTTCGTGGGGATCCTCCAAAAGGAGAGAAAAACTTCACACCGCCAGAGGACGGGTTCGCCTATGGCAGCGAGCTCATCGAATATATTAAATCCACAGGTATGGACTTCAGTCTGGGCGGAGGAGGTTATCCGGAAACCCATCAGGAAGCGGCATCTCCTGAACAAGATTTGCAAAATCTAAAGAAGAAAGTGGATGCCGGTGCCGAATTTATAGTGACACAGCTTTTCTTCAGGAATGATCACTATTTCAGGTATGTGAAACAGTGCCGGGAGGTAGGGATTACGGTTCCCATTATTCCCGGCATTATGCCCATTACCTCATTTGGCCAGATCCAGAAGTTTACGGAAATGGCGGGATGCGAAATACCGAATGAGCTAACTGAAGATATTAAAGCGTGTGGAGAAGATCGGGGCAGGCTTCTGGAAGTAAGTCTGGGATACTCTATTCGGCAGTGTAGAGATCTGCTGAAAGGCGGAGCGCCCGGGATTCACTTCTATACATTGAATCAGAGTCAGGCAACTTCCACGATTTTGAAGGCCATTAACTAGCCTGGCCAAGCGGGGGATATGAGCAGGGACAATGTGCTAACGCTGGCGAAAATCAGCGATATTACAACCAGGATCAATTCTGAACAGGATCTACACAGTTTGCTAACTGTGATTATGGATTCTGCTCGAGAGTTGCTCCATACAGAGGGTGCTTCCCTGCTCCTCTATGATGAGGATTCCGGGGATTTGATTTTCGATATCGCCCGGGGCGACCGCAGTCAGTTGCTGGCTGCCCGCCGTATCCCCAAAGGCCAGGGCATTGCCGGCCAGTGCGCCGAAAACCGAAAAGCTATTATCGTTGCTGACGCTCAGAACGATCCCCGGGTTCTAAAGTCCGTGGATCAGGCCACCGGGTTTGTAACCCGGAATTTGATTGCTGTGCCCATGCTTGCACGGGACCGATTGATCGGGGTGCTGGAAAGCGTAAACACCCTGGATGGTCGAGACTTCGATAGCAAGGATGTGCGACTGCTTACCTTTCTTTCTGGAATGGCTGGTATTGCTATTCATAATAGGAAGCTTTACCAGGATCTTCAGGGCAGGGTAGAAGAGCTGAACTGCATCTACGAGATCTCTCGCACCATTCAGCAGCATGATACCATCGATGAGCTTTTGAATTCCATTCTGGGTGCCATTGAGCGAGTTCTGGAACTGGAAAGACTGTCTCTGATCATGGAAGACCAGAGCGAAGAAGGAGGGTATCGAATTACCCGTACCCGTGGCTTCGATGTTCAGGACGGGGACATTCGCATTGGTCCGGATCAGGGAGTGGCTGGAATCGTTCTTCGATCCGGAAAGCCTCTTCTTGTGCGGGATGTGCAGAAGGATCTGGGTTTCACTCCGGAAAACGCAACCAGATACAAAACCGGGTCTTTTATCTCGGTGCCCATCATGCAGGACGATCGAGTGATTGGCCTGCTCAATGCGGCAGATAAAAAGAACGGGATGCCTTTTGATCAGTTCGAACTGAAAGTTCTCTCTACTGTAGGGTCCCAGCTGGCCAGCGCCTATTTGCGAATCATTGCCCGTCGCAGAGAGTCAGAGATTCGGCAGTACAGAAAAGACCTGGAGACTGCAGCACAGATCCAGATGAACTCATTGCCAGAGATTCCTGGAGAGATTGCTGGAATTCGGATGGCTGCCAGATACGAAGCCTGTCGCGATGTGGGAGGAGATTTCTACGACTTCCATTATCATTCAGATAGCATTCTGTCTCTGGTAATGGCTGATGTTTCCGGGAAGGGAGTGCCTGCAGCTCTGTTTATGGAATACTCCAAGACATTGCTTGCTTCAAACATCCCAATTTTTCTTCATCCAGTGCGTACCCTGGAAAAGGTAAACGAAGAGATCTTTCGGGGATCCAGAATGGGGCTTTTTGTTACAGCCATGCTGATCCAGGTAGAAAGGGATCTTTCTAGATTTCGCATTGCATCTGCCGGTCATAACCATCAAATTCTATATCGAAAATCCAGCGGAAACATAGAAAGTCTTTCGGCCGGTGGGCCGCCTCTGGGCGCATTTCCCAATGCGAATTATAAAGAAACCATTGTTCATTATGAGCCGGGGGATCTTTTGATTCTTTATACCGACGGGATTACCGAAGCGCACAATAAGGAATTTGAACTCTACGGCGAAGAGCGTCTATTTTCGCTGGTTCCGGATATTGGAGAGCAGGAGCCCCAGGATGTGGCCAGGCGAATTATCGAAGAAGTGGCAACTTTTCGAGATGGTGTAGAGCCTTCTGATGATACAACTTTGATGGCCGTGCGTCTCTAGTCTGGCCACTTTTGTAGTGGCTTGCTATCATTGCTCCCAATCTAACGAAGTTCAATTGGCCTGCTGGCCGCTTTGTGTTCTCTCTGGTCCAGGTCTGAGTTTAGAAAGGTTCTACCTGGCATTTGACCATTGCCGTTATTCGCTTCTTAACGTCTCATTTTGCGATCAGATCTCAGGGCTGTAATTATCCTCGGTAGAATCGGCCGTTTTTTACGAAAATGGTTGCCACCCTTATTTCATATAATACAATTCAGGCAGAGAGTAATATGAAAACAGAAGTTGAAACAGAAATAGATACCGCTTCGGATGATGCATCTGTAGAAACCGAGGACCGGTCAGCAAGGGACAGAATCCTGGATGCTGCGCGAAAGGCCTTTTCGCAGAATGGGTACTTCGGTACATCAATTCGGCAAATCAGCAATCTATGCGGTTTAAAGCAGCCCAGTATCTATCACCATTTCGACAGCAAGGAAAATCTGTTTCGCAATGCTCTGATCTCATCTCATCAGGAGATGATGGATTTTATTAATTCTCGCACGGGTAACGGAAAGGATCTGGCGGAAGATGTAGTTCAGGTGTTTCATGCTTTCATGAACTTCCACAAGGAGCGAAGAGGAGCCCTCCATTTGCTGGGTAATTTGATTTATTCAGCACCAGATAACCTCAGAGATGAATATGCCGAGCTATATGGCCCGGAAATGACCGGATCCATTGAAAGAATGTTCAAGAAGTGGGATCCGGATAATCTGCAGGAAGAGCTCAAGATCTGCATCAATCATACCTTAACGGCCTATCTGATTGAACTTTCAGTGAGAGATAGAGGTCGGGAAGAAGAGAGTCTTACCCAGGCGCTTCGTTGCGTGAACTACATTCTTAGAATCAAGCCGGAGTAATACTGCCCATGGCGACCTGCTGAACGCCGCCTCTCGTTTTCCGGGTCAATCGGAGGCCTGGCCCTGAGTTCAATTCAGGGATGAAAGAGCGGGTCACATTCCGGCCAGCCCCGGACTCATTTTCCGGCCGCGGGGTATCAGTCGCACTCATCCAGGCTTGCCATTTTCGTTTAAGATCTTAATTTACCAGAAGTGCCTCGGGCATTCTTTTTTGTTGACATATCAAGATATCTTGATATAATGGTCATGTAATGTCCGAGGGCGTCCAAATCCTGAAAGCTCTGGCCGATGAGTCCAGGCTGCGAATTGTTCGGCTGCTTCTGAAGGGGCCTCTTCATGTAAATGAAATCCTGGAAGTGCTGCAAATGGGGCAGAGCAGGGTATCGCGCCATCTAAAGATCCTGGCGGATGCAGGGCTCCTTGCCGGCAGACGCGAAGGATCCAGAATATATTATGGAATTAGCCCGGAAATCCGCCAATCCGCTTTACTTTCTTCTTTAGAAATGATGCTGGGCTACTTCGAATCCAGGGAAGAATCGTCCTCGCGCCCGGGTATGTGGTTACCCGAGGAATCCCTTCGGGATTTTGATAGATTGGCCAATGTGCTGGATGCTCGCAAGAGTCAGACTCTGGATCACTTCTTTCGCTACGGCGCTCTGCAAGATGAAATGCAGAGGGATTACGTGGATGCTTCCTTCTATAGAAGTGAAGTGGTTTCCATGTTGCCGGATGGGCCGGTTACCATCGTAGATCTTGGATGTGGTACCGGCGAGCTATCCGTAGCCATGGCTGCCCCGGGAAGAGATATCATTTTAGTAGATCAAAGCCAGGCCATGCTGGATGAGGCCCGTAAGTCCCTGGGCGAGGTAAAGGATAGTAACCTGGATTTTCGTCTTGGATCCATGGAGCACCTCCCTCTGGCAAACGAAGAGGCGGATGTGGCTGTGCTGTCTATGGTGCTACATCATGTGCCGGAACCCATTGGCGCGCTGAAGGAAGCGGCCCGGGTGCTCAAGCCAGGTGGCCTTCTGGTGCTGGCGGATCTGGATCACCATAATGAAGAAGTGATGCGAAGTAGCTTCGCGGATTTCTGGCTGGGGTTCGAAACAGATACCCTGGAGCAGGATCTGGCAGATGCCGGCTTCCAGGTAGAAGACACTCATTCTGGCAAAGGCGATGGTAGCCTTGCCTGTCTATTTTATCGAGCCGTTCGGCAGTCCATGGACGAAAAGCCCGATCGGGCAGAAGCCGAAGTTACGGCTACCGGGGCAATGCCCGGATAATGCAGTTTTACAGTTAATGTAATAGCAAAATACAACGTGCAGGAGAATCGAATGATTACTGAACAAAAAACTGACTACAAAGTGAAGGATATCTCCCAGGCCAAATGGGGCCGCGAAGAGATCATTCTCGCTGAAAAAGAAATGCCGGGCCTGATGGCTCTGCGTGAGGAATACGGCAAAGACAAGCCTCTGAAAGGAGCTCGAATTGCTGGATGCCTCCATATGACAATTCAAACAGCTGTTCTGATTGAAACACTGATTGAACTGGGTGCGGAAGTGCGCTGGTCAAGCTGCAACATCTTCTCTACTCAGGATCATGCCGCTGCAGCCATTGCAGAAACCGGCGTGGCAGTCTTTGCCTGGAAAGGTATGACTGAAGAAGAGTACTGGTGGTGTATTGATCAGACTCTGACTTTTGAAGGCGGTAAAGGACCTAACATGCTGCTGGATGATGGTGGAGACCTGACTGCTTATGTACACAAAGAGAAGTCCGAACTTCTGGGAGAAATTCGAGGCGTATCTGAAGAGACCACCACGGGTGTACATGCTCTTTACAAAATGCTGAAGAAAGGCGAGCTGAAAATGCCGGCCATCAACGTTAATGACTCTGTAACCAAGAGCAAATTCGACAACCTCTATGGTTGCCGCGAATCTCTGGCAGACGGAATCAAACGAGCCACTGATGTAATGCTGGCCGGTAAGGTAGCTGTTGTGGCCGGTTATGGCGACGTAGGTAAAGGTTCCGCTCAAAGTCTTCGCGCATATGGATGTCGGGTAATTATTTCTGAAATTGACCCCATCTGTGCTCTGCAGGCTGCCATGGAAGGATATCAAGTAGATACCATGGATGCATGGGCTGATCAGGCAGATATTTTCGTAACCACTACCGGTAACAAAGATATCATTACCCTGGATCACATGAAGAAAATGAAGGATGGTTCCATTGTATGTAACATTGGCCACTTCGATACTGAGATCCAGGTTGCGGCTCTGAATAACTCTGGAGCAAAGAAAACTGAGATCAAACCTCAGGTGGACAAGTACACTTTCGACAACGGAAACAGCATCATCCTGCTGGCCGAAGGTCGACTGGTGAACCTGGGATGCGCTACAGGCCACCCCTCATTTGTAATGTCCAGTTCCTTTACGAACCAGGTAGTGGCTCAGATTGAGCTGTATAATAACAAATATGAGCTCGGAGTATACGTGCTTCCGAAACACCTCGACGAAAAAGTAGCACGACTGCATCTGGAGAAGATTGGTGCAACACTGACCAAACTGACTCCGGAGCAATCCGAATATCTGGGAGTGCCGGTAGAAGGTCCTTTCAAGCCGGAAAACTACAGATACTAAAAACTATTCGCCCCGGCCTGGCCGGGGCGACCTTTTGCAATTATACATTATACAAGAGACCCATTTCTTTTCGCGTTGCGAGGTGGAAATCGGGGCAGAGAGCTCACGGGCCGGTCAGAGTGCCAGAGCCTGAAGGGCGGAGCCGGCAACGGCATGAAAGATAGAGAAGGAGATATTATGAGCCAGACAGAGACACAGGATAGAACTAAGTTACTCTACGAGCAGCTTGAGAAGCGCATCCTGGTGCTGGATGGGGCCATGGGAACCATGATCCAGAAGCACAAACTGGAAGAGGAAGACTTCCGGGGAGAGCGTTTCAAGGATTACAAGGGCGAGCTGAAGGGCAACAACGACCTGCTTACACTAACCAGGCCGGAATTGATCCAGGAAATCCACGAGGAATTTCTGGAAGCCGGATCCGACATCATTGAAACCAATACCTTCAGTTGCACAACCATTTCTCAGGCAGACTATGATTTGCAGGAGCTGGTGGATGAGTTGAATATCGAAGGAGCCAGACTGGCTCGCAAAGCGGCGGACAAGTATACAGAAAAAACACCGGAAAAGCCTCGCTTTGTGGCCGGGGCCATTGGGCCTACGAACAAGACCCTTTCGCTTTCGCCGGATGTGAATGATCCGGGTTACCGGGCAGTAACCTATCAGGAAGTGGTGCTTGCCTACGAGCAGCAGGTGGAAGGTCTCATCAAAGGAGGAGTGGATATTCTCCTTGTGGAGACTGTTTTTGACACATTGAATGCCAAAGCAGCCCTTTTTGCTATCGAAAACGTTTTTGATCGAATTGGGTACACGGTGCCTACAATGGTTTCTGGAACCATTGTGGATCAGAGTGGTAGAACCCTGTCCGGTCAGACAACGGAAGCATTCTGGATTTCCATCTCTCACATGCCCCATCTGCTCAGCGTGGGATTGAACTGCGCTCTGGGTTCTGCTCAAATGAAGCCCTTTATTCAGGAGCTTTCCCGGGTGGCCGGCTGTCGCGTAAGCCTTTATCCCAATGCAGGTCTTCCCAACGAATTTGGCGGTTATGATGAGACCCCGGAATACATGGGAGAGCAGATTCATAACTACGCCAGCGAAGGCTGGGTGAACATTATCGGTGGCTGTTGTGGAACCACGCCGGATCATATCCGGGCCATGGCAAAATCCATCGAGGGTATCAAGCCCCGGCAACCAGCGAAACAGGAGCCCTATCTGAGGCTGTCCGGCCTGGAGCCCCTGGTAGTGCGCCCGGAGGCGAACTTCCTGAACGTAGGGGAACGAACCAATGTAACCGGTTCCAAGAAATTTGCTCGTTTGATTCGAGAAGAGAATTACGAAGAAGCCGTGGCAGTGGCCCAGGACCAGGTGGAAAATGGCGCCCAGGTCATCGATGTTAACATGGATGAAGGGATGCTGGATTCCGAAGCAGCCATGGTGAAGTTTCTGAATTTGATCGGAGCTGAACCGGATATCTCCCGGGTTCCCATCATGATTGACTCTTCAAAATTCAGCGTAATTGAAGCCGGTCTTCGCTGTGTTCAGGGCAAAGCTATTGTAAACTCCATTTCCATGAAGGAAGGGGAGGATGTATTCAAAGAGCAGGCCCGCAAGATCATGCGCTATGGCGCCAGCGTCATCGTTATGGCTTTTGACGACAAGGGCCAGGCGGACAGCTACGAAAGAATGATCGAAATATGCGGTCGAGCCTACAAGATTCTCACTGAAGAAGTGGGTTTTCCTGCTCAGGACATCATTTTTGATCCAAACATCTTTCCGATCGCTACAGGGATTGAAGAGCATAATAACTACTCTGTGGATTTCATCAATGCCACAAAGTGGATCAAAGAGAATCTACCTCATGCTCGAGTAAGCGGCGGTGTTTCCAATATGAGCTTTTCCTTTCGAGGAAATGAGCCTGTGCGTCGAGCCATGCACTCGGTATTTCTGTATCATGCTATTCGAGCCGGAATGGATATGGGTATTGTAAACCCGGGCCAGCTGGATGTTTACGATGAGATTCCCCGGGATCTTCGGGATCTGGTTGAGGATGTGGTCTTGAATAAGGACCCGGAAGCAGGCGAAAAGCTTGTGGATTTTGCTGAAAGCTACAAAGATGAGGGCGCCCAGGACGAAGGTAAGAAGAACGCCTGGCGCGAAGCCGATGTGGGTGAGCGGATCCGTCATGCACTGGTTAAGGGTATTGTTGAATTTATCGAAGACGATACAGAAGAAGCCCGCCAGAAGTTCGACCAGCCTCTGGATGTAATCGAAGGTCCGCTCATGGATGGTATGAACCATGTGGGCGAGCTCTTTGGATCCGGTCAGATGTTTCTGCCCCAGGTAGTAAAAAGTGCCCGCGTAATGAAGAAGGCGGTGGCCTATCTCATTCCTTACATGGAAGAGGAGCAGAGAAAGAATCCTGGCTCCAAAAAGGAAGCCATCAAGGTGCTTCTGGCCACTGTTAAGGGTGATGTGCACGACATCGGTAAGAATATCGTTGGTGTGGTATTGGCCTGCAATGGCTACGAGGTAATTGATCTGGGCGTAATGGTGCCCCGAGATAAGATCCTGGATGAAGCCGTGAAGCAGAAGGCTGACGTAATCGGTCTGTCCGGGCTCATTACTCCCTCTCTGGATGAGATGGTGGAAGTGGCCCGGGAAATGGAAAAGCGCAAGATGAAGCTTCCACTGCTTATTGGTGGGGCCACCACCAGCGAAGTGCATACCGCAGTAAAGATTGAGCCCAACTATTCAGGTGCTACAGTCCATGTGCTGGATGCCTCATTGAGTGTGCCCATGGTATCCAATCTGTCTTCCGATACACATCGGGATAAGACTACCAGTGAAATTCGTGAGAAATACGAAAACATGCGAGAGCAGCATAAGAATCGCCAGGATGAAAAAGAGATCCTGACATTCGACAAAGCGGCAGCCAACAGGCATAAGGTGAAGTTCGACGGAAATACCTTTGAGCCCAAGAAAACCGGGGTATTTCAGATTGAGCCGAAAGTTGAGGACTTGATTCCCTACATCGACTGGACTCCTTTCTTCCTTACCTGGGAGATGCGCGGAAAGTATCCGGACATCCTGAAAGATCCCAGACTGGGCGAGGAGGCTACCAAGCTTCATAACGATGCGAAGGAATTGCTGGATCGCATTGTGAAAGAGAATCTTCTCCGACCCCGCGGCGTTTACGGAATCTTCCCCGCCAATTCTACCGGAGAAGACATCAAGCTCTTTAAAGACGACAACCGAAAGGATGAGCTGGCAGTATTTCATTGTCTGAGGCAGCAGGCCAAAAAGCGCTCAGGGCAGCCGAATCGGTCCCTGGCCGATTACGTGGCACCGGAGGACTCTGGAGTCAAAGACTGGCTGGGTGCTTTTGCAGTTACTTCCGGTATAGGACTGAACGCTCTGGTAAAAGAGTTCGATGACAAGCATGATGACTATAACTCCATCCTGGCGAAAGCTGTGGCGGACCGACTGGCAGAGGCATTCGCAGAGTATCTGCACGAAAAGGTTCGTAAAGAGGTATGGGGCTTTGGTTCCGGGGAGACTCTGTCCAACGAAGAACTGGTTAAAGAGAAATACCAGGGAATTCGTCCGGCTCCCGGGTATCCTGCGCAGCCGGACCATACAGAAAAGATTACTCTGTTCAAGCTATTGAATGCTACCGAGGATGCCAGTATTCAGCTTACGGAAAGCCTGGCCATGATGCCTGCAGCCAGCGTAAGCGGTCTGTACTTCTCGCATCCGGATGCAGAGTATTTCAACCTGGGTAAATTGAATAAAGATCAGGTGGAAGACTACGCTAAACGAAAAGATATGCCATTGGATGAAATGGAAAAGTGGCTGGGACCAAACCTGGCCTACGATCGATAACGATTCTCTGCGAAGTAAAGTGCTCGGCCCGCCCATGCGGTTCGGGCTCTGAAACAAACTGCCGGCTTCTCTGAATGGAGAGCCGGCTTTTTTTATGCAAGTCCGGCGATGAAGGGATTTGCAGCGATTTGCCCTGTCCAGGGAGAAGGCTGCCCTGGCTAGAAAAGATCTGCAAAATATTGAATGATGCCGCCCAGTCCTCTTCTCCAGACCGTCCTCAGGAAAAAAGGCTTCTAAAGTAGTCGATGATCCCGCCCAGGCCTCCGGGAGCAGTGAGCGCACCTATGATAAAGCCTACAATGGCGCCTCCAATATGGGCCTCATGGTTCACCGATCTGTGCTCAGAGCGAGCCATATAGATGCTTCCCGCAATGTATATGATGGCGAAAATCGGTGCCGGGATGGGAATCGGCAGCGGAAAAATTATTATGCTGTTGTCCGGGAAAAACACTATGGAAGCAAATAGCACTCCGGCCACGGATCCGCTGGCCCCCAGACTGGCATAGTTCGGGTCTTTGTGGTGCAACAGAAACGTAGCCAGATCAGCTCCCACAGCGGCCAGAAGATAAGTCAGTAACATTACACCGGGGGCCACCTTTTCCAGGCTGCTTCCAAAGAAATACAGGGTGATCATGTTAAAGAACAGATGCCCCCAGCCCATATGAGAGAACTGGGAGTAGATCAGGCCCCGAATTCCCTGGCCTTTGGCCACCAGGTAGGGAAAGAAAAGAAAGTCCCGGGGTTCCTCCTTTTGCATGTAAATTAGGGTGACAATTACGTTGATTACGATTAGAAACAGAGTTAGCATACAGGTGTTTTTTCTGCGGCAAATTGGCCGCCGTTCCGATCTTATAACGGAGCAATTCTATGTCAGCCCGGGTCCAGAAAAAAATTGAAGACTACCGTAAAGACCGTTCCCTGCAGCAGGATTTCCTGCAGCAGTGCAGGACCGTTCCTGTAGAGGCCGTTCTATGGCCCGAGAAGTATTCCAGCCACTTTCCGGCGGACTACATGATCAAAAGAGGCAAGAAGGAGTTTCCGTATCCTTTGCTTGAGACTGAGGACCGAATCAAAGTGCTTCAGGGACTGTTCCATCACTGGGCCGGAGCCGATGCCGATAGCCCGGAGCATCCCCTGGTGCTGTGCTACTATCTAAATGAATATCAAAAGCAGTTCAGACCCCGGCAGAAAAAGAAGGGCAGTGCATTGCAGCGTGCCACTCGCACAGTTCTGAACGAAAAGAAAGGCAAGAATGTATCTGCCGCGGAACTGAAGCGTCGCGAAAAGGAAAAAGAGAAGGAGAAGCATTACAAAAAGCTTCAGACCTTGAAGAACAAGCTGCCTGTAGATAAGACATTCAAGAAGGCCGAGTCTTCTGAGATTCAATGGGCTATCTTTCTGGCTCTCAGAGACCTGGTGCGAGACCGAGGGGAGCTTCTGGAAGGAGCCCACGAGGTGCCGGCCGAGCGAGTTCGGGATGTAAAAACATCGGACAACGATCTAAAGAAGCGCCTGGAAGAAGTGCTGGAAGAAAGCGATGATCTGCGGGCACAGCTAAAACGAGAAACCACTCGCGCAGATCTCCTGGAAGAAGAAGTGCAGCGGCTGGCAGAGCAGATTATTTCGTCTCCCACTACCATCGTCACCCGGGGGGATGCCTCGGAAATGGAAAGTCTGAAGCAGGAGTACAATCTGCTTTCGCAGAAGTACGATGCTCTGGTAAGCAAAAACATCGATCTTGCGAATCGATTGAACCGAGTAGATCAGGCTGTGCGCCTGGAACAGGTTCTGGACAACATCCGGGATCGAGTGAACAGCATTATTCGTTCCGGTGTGCTTAAAGAGGAAATCCTTCTATCTCGAATTGGAAGTGAAGTAGAGCAGCTTCAGCGAGCCAGGATCTATCTGGGTCGAGCCCTGTTTGACATGGGTATGCTTTATTTGCGAATGGGTAAGAAGGAAGCAGCTTTCCAGGAGCTACGAGCGGCTCGAGAACTGGGCGTGGAAGATCCAGAGGCGGATCGCTTCTTGCAGTCTGTTCGATCCTGATTTAGCGGTTCCAGGACCGCTCATTTCTCTAACGGGCAAGCGATCATTGTCGCAGAGTCCCAGATAAACTTGCATGCTGGCATTGGTTCAAAGAGTAATCGAGGCATCTGTTATAGTAAACGGGCAAACGGTATCTGAGATACAGCGAGGAATGCTTGTCTTTCTGGGCGCATTGCATGAAGACGATGAGTCGGTGGCCCGGAATCTTGCAGTCAGGCTCAGCAAAATCAGAATCTTCGAAGATGAAAATGGCAAAATGAATCTATCGATTCTGGATTCCGGAGGCCAGGCCCTGGTGGTTTCTCAGTTCACTCTATGTGCCGATCTATCCCGCGGGAATCGGCCTTCCTTTGGGCCGGCAGCGGAGCCGGAAAAGGCGAAGCGACTCTACAATGAATTCTGTCAGTCGCTTTCGGATGCCGGGGTGCCGGTACAAACCGGAGAATTCGGTGCAGATATGAAGGTTGGCCTGGTAAACGATGGGCCGGTAACCTTTATGGTATCCGAGCCACGGTGATTGGGCAATCCGATGCGGGAACAGCCCGGCCCGGGTCGGACCTTTAATTTTCTCGCGAACTGCGATATTCAAAAATCGAAAATCGAAAATCGAAAAATTCGAAGGTGGGTTGCGGGTTCTTCTCCAGCTACGCCTTCATGGACATGGGTTGATCAGCTTCGATCCGGCTCGTCTTTCCTTTTAACATCCACCGAAACAGTTACCTTATGTTTTCCGCCTCCAAAGAGAACTCCTCTTAAAGGGCTGACATCTTGATAATCCCGGCCCACGGCGGCCTGGATATATTCATGGGTGCGTAGCTTTCCGTTGGTAGGATCCAGATCCAGCCAGCCGTGCCCTGGAATGTAAATCGAGACCCATGCATGGCTGGCATCGGCGCCCTGGAGTCGGGGCTGCCCGGGAGGCGGATAGGTTTCGATGTAGCCGCTTACGTATCTACAGGGCAGTCCCAGGCTTCTGAGCGCTGCCAGAAAGACATGGCTAAAATCCTGACATACTCCGGCTTTAATCTTCAAAACATCTTCCAGAGGAGTCAGGATGGTGGTGGCTTCTGAATCGTAGGTGAATTCCTGGTAGATGCGAGTTGTGAACGCCAGGGCGGCTTCTGCGAATGGCCTTCCAGGAGTAAAGTCAAGGCTGGCCAGTGCTGCATAGTCTGGTCCGGTGGGTACGAACCGAGAGGGCAGGGTAAACTGTACGATCTCCAGTTCTTCTGGATGTAAAGCCCGGCGAATTTGATCTCGGACCTGCTCATGAGGAGGTGTGGCGGACAGATCCAGGGGTTTTGCATCTTCCGTAAAAAGATCCGTAGTGCTGACAAACTCAATATGCGAATGCGGCTGCTCTACGGAGAAATAATGCACTGCATTGCCAAAGTAATCCTTTCTCCGGTCTCGAATCGCCGGCAGGGGATCGCATTGCAGTTGAAAGCTTCGCACCGTTTGCATGGAACTATCCTGGGGCTCCATCAATGCCAGGTTCTGGCACAGAGATACGGTTTCCTCGTAATCGTAGCGGGAAATATGAGTTACGATATATTCAGGCACCCAGATCCTCCATTTGCTGGCTCTGCTCTCTGTACTGGAAGTACCGATCGCTTACAGCATCGGAAAGATCATGGGTGAGTCTCTGGCACTCAAGAGAGAAGTCCTGAAGCTTATCAATTAGAAGCGCCCCATCGGAACCAATCAAGGATTCGATTTCTGTTAGATGAACCCTGGTATAAAGCTCCAGCGCCAGCTTCCTTTCCCGGCTTTTATCTGGATTTTCCACGCCAGGAAGAGTCGCGCTCATAGAATACATTTCATCCACCTGAAAGATCAGGGAGCGAGGATTGGTGCGGTCGAATAAAAGAATGTCCAGAACACTCCTTACATCCATTCGGTTTCTGTATCTTCTTCGATAGGTAATACTGATGTCGTTGATTCGTAGAATTGCATCCAGTAGATCCCACCATTCCAGAGAAGCGGTTCTGGACAGCGAATAGATCAGGCGTAGTAGAAAGAGGGAGCGTTCCAGTCGCTTCCCAAATCCTGGAAAGAAATAGGACGCTTCACGGCTCATGTTTTCTGAAAGATGGCCTGTAAGTGAAGTTAGAAGTAAAATGATCTGAAACAGGGCTTCGGAGGCCTCAACGATGTCATCTTCCTGGAGCGAGTTTAGAGTGCTTTCCAGTCCGGAAATAACTCGTCTGGTATCTTCGGAAAGTCGGTCCCGGATTCGGCGACCGGATTGAACCAGAGCCTGGAGATCGTGGGCCATGGAGCCTTCATCCCCGGTTCGCACCAGCATGAAGGATACCAGATCCTCCGAGTATTGTGGCCCGGAGCTTCCGGCCAGACCGGTAAGTATGCCTGAAAGGGTGCCTTGAAGAGCCGTTACGCTGTTTCCATCGTCGGAACTCTCTACAATCATCCTCAGGAAGCGGCATTGATTCTCTGCCCGTTCTGCGTATCTTGCAAGCCAGAATAGATTGTCTGCGACGCGGCCGGGCAGGCCGATGCCCTTGCGAAAGATCTCTGTGGCATCTGCTGGAACAGAAAGCAGAGTTTCCTGTTTCTGAGGTTCGCTGGCCAGAATCCAGATATCCTTGCTCAGGGCGCCTGCCTGGTTGGTAATGATGAAATTGTCCGGGGTAACAGAAAATCGGGCCAGGCCACCTGGCAGAACTACATAGCCTGAATCTGCAGCTGCGATAAATGTGCGATAGATGCCCCGGGCAGGAGTAAACTGTCCGTTTTGAAACACCGGGCAGCTACATCCGGAAAGCACTTCCTGTGCGATGAAATCATAGGGCCTTTCCAGTATGCGAGACCACAGATACTCCCGGTCCGAATCGCTCATGTACTCAAGGAAATAGCCTTCTTCTCCACGACGACGTATGGCGGGGTTGATCGCAATATCCGTTCTATGACGCACCTGGTTTAGGTGATTCTCATCGCCCAGCCAGTAGGTGCGTGCATTGGGTAGAATTAAGTCCTCACCCAGGAAATGCCTGGAAAGCTCCGGCAAATAGGCCAGCAGGGATCGATCCTCCAGGATTCCGCATCCTGGTGGATTTAAGACGGTAACGGTACCTGCGCGAATACACTGCAAAAGACCGGGAATACCGAGAAGAGAATCTCCTCTTAATTCCAGGGAATCCAGGAATGCATCATCGATTCTTCGAAAGACTATATCCACCTGTTGAAATCCTTCAACGGTCTTCAGATATAGCCTTTGCTCGCGAACCGTGAGGTCATCGGCCTGAGCCAGGGTGAATCCCAGATAGGAGGCCAGGTATGCATGTTCGAAATAGGTTTCGTTGGCAGGTCCTGGCGTAAGTAAAATAGTGAGAGGATCTTTTTTACGAATCTGAGCTCTTCGAATCATATTTCTTCGAAGAGTGCGAAAGTAGGTGGCCAGTCTATGCACCTGGCTGTCTCGATAGATGCTGGGAAGAACCCTGGAAAGTACGATTCGGTTCTCCAGACTGTAACCGGATCCGGACGGAGCCTGGATGCGATCCCCCAGGGCTACAAAGCTTCCATCGGCGTTTCGACTTACGTCGGTGGCAAAGTAGGACAGAGCACTGGTTCTGGGAGGAAAGAGATCATGACAGGGCCGTAAAAAGGCCCGGGAGCGAAATAATAGATCTGCCGGGATTAGCTTTTCATGGATGGCGGTTCGCTGGTTATAAAGATCTGTAAGCACCAGGTCCAGAAGTTCCGCTCGCTGGATGAGCCCTCGTTCCAGAGGCGACCATTCATCGCTGGGAATGATCACCGGTATCAAATCCAGAGGCCAGATTCGGTTCTCTCCGGACGGGCTTCCATAGATGCTGTAGGTTACTCCATTTTCTTTCAGTAACCGGTGGGCTTCATTCCTTCTTTGCTGCAGTCGGTCTGTGCCCAGACTATCCAGGCTGGATATCAGGAAATCATAATGGGAGCGAATCTGGCCGTTCTGCAAAAACTCATCATGGATGCCCGGAATTGGCTGATAACCGGACAAAAGCTGCTTTTGCAGTGTTTCCATCTAGGAGTCAGACAACTGCTCCGGCAGTTCTGCGGCCAGCCTTAAATCCAGAGTGCATGGGAACTCCGGGTTTGAAATTCCTGCCGGCGCAGGCGCCGATGAGGAGCCAAAGTCCCCGGCCTGGAAACGATTGATGCGCCGGCTTTCTGCTTCCAGGGCATTTACGGGCAGGGTATCGTAGCTTCTGCCGCCTGGATGGGCCACATGATATGTGCATCCGGTTACGTATCGTTCATTGTAGGTGTCAAAGAGAGAAAACACCAGCGGGTTATGTGGTTTAATATGCGGATGCATTGTGGATGCTGGATTCCAGGCCTTGTAACGGACTCCGGCCACTCGTTTGTCCGGGCTTACCTTTTTCAGTGGAACTCTCTGCCCATTACAGGCCAGTTCATAGCGCTCTGCAGGATCTCCTTCTACAGAGATTTGCATCCGTTCTGTGGCTGAATCCACGGCCCTGGATGTGCCTCCAGTGTGAGCTTCCTCACCCAGTACATTCCAGGGTTCCAGCCCCATACGCAGTTCGATGCGAATCCCTGGATAATGGACTTCTCCATAAACAGGAAAGCGAAACTCAAAGAAAGGCTCAAAAAGCTCCATGGAAAAATCCAGATCGATGCTTTTAAGATCATCCAGAACTTCCTGTAAATCCTGCTGAATGTAATGAGGAATCATAAATCGGTCACGAAGATCCAGGCCCCATCGCACAAGCTTTGGCTCCGGTGGATGCTTTCGCATAAGACATAGAATGGCGCCTATGAGAGCCTGCTGCACAGCGCTCATCTTCCAGTGCGGGGGCATTTCGAAAGCCCTCATTTCCAGCAGGCCCCGGCGACCTCCCAGAGAACCTGGATCATACAGTTTATCGATGCAGAATTCTGCCCGGTGTGTATTTCCCGTTAGATCTGTAAGATGGTGCCTCAGGAGCCGATCGATCATGTAAGGAGGGCAATCCCCCTCATAGCTGTACAGCTTCTTGAGTGCCAGTTCTAGATCATAAAGAGTATCGATCCTTGCTTCGTCGATTCTGGGCGCCTGGCTGGTGGGGCCAATAAATAGGCCGGAGAAAAGATAGCTCAATGCAGGATGCTTTTGCCAGTAAACTATAAGCGAAGGTAGCAGGGAAGGAAAGCGAAGGAAGGGACTTTCCAGAGTGCTTCTGGCTCCCAGGGTAATGTGATTTCCTCCTCCGGTGGCGGCTGGCCTTCCATCTATCATGAATTTTTGCGTAGTGAGGCCTTCTTCTTTCGCAGAGCGATACAGCACCTGTGTAATCCGGGCCGACTCTTCCAGTGTCTCCGATGGCTGAAGATTGACCTCCAGAACTCCAGGGTCCGGTGTAATGGATAGATGGCTCAATCCCGGATGCATGGGAGGTGGATGGCCTTCCCAGACATATTCTACAGCCATGTCCTTGAGACAGCTTTCCAGATGCGCAATTAGAGAAAGATGGGAAAATACAGATGAGGGCGGGGGAAGGAAAATATGGAGCTTTTCGTTTCGTTCCTCTACCACAAGAGCAACGCGAAGTGGATCCCGCTTTCGGTCATCTTTGAGGCTATAGCCCTTATGGACTTTCAGCAGATGTTCTGGATCTGGCAGATGCGCAGTCAATTCTGTAGGATCTTCCAGATATACGCTGCGAAATCCGTCTCCCAGGGATCCCAGAGGTAACCTCAGGCCGGCGGGCGAATCCCCGGGATGAAGGAAAAGCTGGCTTCGTCGGGTTTTCCATACAGAGGAAGACCATCTCTGACTTTCCGGCTCGTAGGCCAGGGGAAGTACATAGGCCCGGGGCGAGGACAAATCCTCCTCCAGTAGTTGCAGCACTCGATTCCTTTCCAGGCCATGAAAGCTATCCAGATCCTTGAGTTTTTTTGCGTTTTCTGGAAGGGCTGCTTCGCTGCGAAGTAGTTCCAGGGGATCCTCATGCAGAGGTTGTAAAAAGGCCGGGTCCAGTTTAAGACGCTGACAGAGTTTCTCCAGTAGGTCCCTGGCATCCTGGCCTGTGGCCCGGGAGCGCTCAAGGCTGTCCGCATACAACAGACTCATGGGTTGCCCATCCAGCCTCCAGTGTGCGAAATAGGCCCATCTTGGCAGTGGTTCCCCCGGGTACCACTTGCCCTGGCCTGCGATGAACAGAGGCGAGGGAAGTGCCAGATTGTGAACAAGCCTGCTTCGCAGACGTTCGGCATAATCCCGTTTCTTTTTGTCCCCATCCGGCGCCATGGCCTGGAAGTTCCATTCCGGGCCATCAAAATCATCGTCCGAGACAAAGGTGGGTTCCCCTCCCATGGTCAGTCGCATATCCAGCTGATTTAGCTTGCGGTCGATGACAGGTACAATCTTGCGAAAACCCTCGAACAGGCCATCCCGGTAGGGCTTCGTGGTTCTGGGAGCTTCCTGCAGACGCTCCACTTTCATTTCGAAGTGCAATGTGGACTGGCAGGGGTCTGTGGCGCCGCTTACCGGGGCCGCCCTGGAAGGTTCGGCGGCGGAAAAAAGCGGGATATGCCCCTCGCCGGTGAGCAGACCGGATGTGGGATCCAGCCCGATCCAGCCCGCGCCTGGTAGATAGACTTCGGCCCAGGCGTGCAGGTCAGTGAAGTCCTGGTCCGGTCCGGCTGGTCCTTTTCTGGGAAGTTCATCTGCCTTTAGCTGAATTAGATAACCAGAGCAGAAGCGACTGGCCAGGCCCAGCTTTCGCAATAAATGCATTAACAGAAAAGAAGAATCCCGGCAGGAACCCTTGCCGCTTTGAATGGTGGTCTGACAACTCTGGATGCCCGGCTCCATGCGAATTACATAGCCTACGCGATTGGCCACAAACTGGTTGATTTCCACCAGTATGTCTACTGTAGAGATATCCGGCTTAATTACTTCTTTGCGAATCTGTTCTACCCATTGATCCAGTTCCGGTTCCTGCACATTCGCTGCTCGGTAGATGGCCAGGTCGTCCAGTAGCTCTTCCGGATAGGCGAAAGGAAATCGATTGGCTTCTGGCTCCAGAAAGAAATCGAATGGATTTACAGTTCGAAGCTCCACCACCATATCTACCTGGATGCGAAGTTCCCAGGATTTTTCCGGGAAAACCATCCTGGCCAGAAAGTTGCCGGCCGGATCCTGCTGCCAGTTCAGGAAATGCTCCGGGTTCACTTTTAGCGAATAGGAGTGAACATGCGCCCTGGTATGGGGCGCCGGCCTGAGACGAATGGAATGGGGATGGATTTGAACTGGTCGATCGAATCGATAGGATGTTAAATGATACAGCGAAACACGGGTCATATCTATACCGAGAAATAGCGATCCACAATCTGGCCACCGATGTCATTGAGCCTGGTTTGCACGGAGTCCAGGTACTCATGCATGCCTTTCTGTAGAATTTCCTCAATGTCTGTAAAATTCAAGTCCGAAAGAAGCATCCCTGTGGTTCGCTCCGCTTCGTTGGAGTAGGAGCGGCCGGTGTTGCCGGAAATGGATCTCAGATTGCGGTCCAGTTCTGCCAGGCAATAGATGAGTGCCCTGGGGAAATCCCGGTTTAGGATCAGAAATTCTGCGATGTTTTTGGGCGTCACTTTTTGATAAATGCGGTTAAACATCTCATGAGCACTGGCAGACTTAAGAAGAGAAAGCCACTGAATCAAATCCAGGGTGGTGCCCACATCCTGAATGCTGGGAAGCAGTATAAAATACTTCATGTCCAGGATTCGTGTTGTCTTATCTGCCCTTTCCAGATACCGCCCGGTCAATGCGAATCTATGGACTTCATCATGGGAAAGTGTGGCATCCATGGTGCCATAGAATAGCAGGCAGGTTCTTCTGACTCGAGTGTAGAATCGCTCCAGACGCTCCATGTCTGATGTATGGCTCTGATTTTTGATTTCCAGGTAGAGTTCGTTCAGGATCTGCCAGAGTTCAGTGCTTATCTTTTCTCGAATGGTTCTTGCATTCTCTCTTGCTCGACGAATGCAGGAAAGGATGGAGCTGGGGTTTTCTCCATCGAAGGTCATAAATTCGATTACCGTTTCTTTGGAGTATTCGCCGTATCGTTCCTCGAAAAGTGTGTTATCTCCTGTAGTGGTTACCATCGGACCCCATTGGTTCGCACTTTCCGGAGAATCCAGGGAAAGCTGGAAGTTCACATCCATGAAACGGCAATAGTTTTCCGCTCGCTCGATATAGCGATTCATCCAGTAAACGGAGTCAGCTACGCGACTCAGCATATCAGGACCCCATTACCCAGGTATCTTTTGTACCGCCTCCCTGCGAAGAGTTTACCACCAGGGAGTCTCGGGGAAGGGCCACTCGTGTGAGTCCTCCCGGCATCACATAGATATCTTCTTCATACAGGATAAAAGGCCTTAGATCCACATGGCGACCTTCAATGCCTTCTTCTACCATCGTAGGAACCCGGGAAAGCCCCAGCACCGGCTGTGCGATGAAGCTTCGGGGTGAGGACTGAACTTTCTTGCGAAACTCCTGTACCTCTTCCGAAGTTGCTTTGGGGCCAATGAGCATTCCGTAGCCTCCTGCGCCGTTGGCTTCTTTGACGACCAGTTCTTCCATGTTTTCCAGAACGAATTTCAGGTCATCCGGTCTGCTGCATAGATAGGTATCAACGTTGGGGATGATGGGATCTTCGTCCAGATAGTAGCGAATCATCTCTGGAACGAACGCATATATGACTTTGTCATCGGCCACGCCGGTTCCAGGTGCGTTGAGCAGTGCAACATTTCCTTTTCTGTATGCCTCGAAAAGGCCCGGCACTCCCAGAAGGGAGTCCGGTCGAAAGGCCTCTGGATCCAGAAATGCATCGTCAATTCTTCTATAGATTACATCCACCGGTTTCTGGCCCTGGGTGGTGCGCATGTACACCCGATGGTCTCGAACAATGAGATCTGTGCCGCTTACCAGAGGGATTCCCATCTTCTGTGCAAGAAAGGAATGTTCGTAGTAGGCGGAGTTATAGATTCCAGGGGTAAGTACCACGCAGGAAGGGGCTGCCGCATCGCTCAGATACTCCATGGTGCCGCGCAGTCGGATCGGATAGTCGTAGATGGTTCGAATCTGATGGCTGCGAAACAGATCCGGAAATGTGCGCTTCATTACCTCACGGTTTTCCAGAACATAGGACACCCCGGAAGGGCATCGGACGTTGTCTTCCAGTACGCGAAAAGTGCCTTCTGCATCTCTTACCAGGTCTGTTCCACTGACATGGATCCAGATGTCTCGAGGAGGGCGAAATCCTTCCAGTTGCTTCAAATAACTTGTGCTGGAATAGACGTACTCTGGATCCACCACCCTGTCGTCCAGGATGCGTTTTGGGCCGTAAATATCCTTGAGAAATTCATTCAGGGCTGTGGCTCGCTGCTTCAGCCCCTTTTCCAGGTGCTTCCAGTCCGGAGGAGTTATGATTCGCGGGATAATATCAAATGGGATAATGCGTTCCTCGGCTCTTGCATCGCCGTACACGCGAAAGGTAATTCCCAGAGAAATCAATGCCTGCTCGGCTTCATCCTTTCGGTGCTGTAGTTCAGATTCCGTCATGGAATCGATCTGGTCGCGAAGGGGGAAATAACCCGGTCTTGGCTGCCCATCGGCAGCGAACATCTCGTCGAAGAATGCTCCTGTTGCGTAATTCTGTAACATTTTAGTTTCCGATCCTTTTATACAACGTCTTGCTTCCGAGTTCAAGAGAAGTTTGTCTTACTGCCATCGGCCGTGCGGCGGTGGCAGGGCCACTTTTCAAAGCTCCGGAAGTGTTTCTTTCTATAGTCCTTTATTTTGCAAAAATCGTACCCGAAAGGGCTGCGACGAATAAACGTGCCACGGCCCCGGTTGAACGATCCTGGCCCTGGGTACGTATCCAGAACAGAGCCGCCTGGCCGACACCGAGCGTTCTCGGGGGGCGAATCCAGGCAGAATTACAGGCCATAATCGCCTCCCACGTTTGCATTTTTCTGGAGGCTGGCCACGATCGCGGACTTTGCCAGTATTGCCTGGCGGCCGGGCTTCTTTTTCCGAGGATCGGCTTAGCTCCAGGGGTTTGCTTCCCCGCAGGTCCATGCCGGAAATCGGGCATAACGCCTTTAAATTAGGCAGTTCAGCCAGGCTCAAGCGAATCTGCCTTAAAAGGAAATAGTTGCCCGTGTAAGGCCTGAAGGGCTTTATTGAAGCCAATGTCGCAAACCAATCCATTAATTCAGAAAAAAACAGGTCCAGAGGAGACCATACCCTTCGAACAGATCCAGCCAGAGTTCTTTCTGCCAGCCCTGGAGTATTTTAAAGAGCAGGCCAGGGCCAACGTTGATGCCATTACCGGTTCCAGCCAGGAGCCAGATTTTGAAAACACAATCCTTGCTCTGGAAACGGCGTCCGAGGAACTGAGTCACGTAGCCTCCATCTATTATGTTCTATTCAGTGCCCATGCTACGGAAGGAATCCAGAAGATTGCCGGAGAGGTATCTACATTCCTGGCCGGGTTTTCCAGCGATGTAACTTTGAATCAGGCTCTTTTTGCCAGAATCAAAGCGGTACACGAATCCAGAAAAGGCGTAGGGAATCCAGAGCAGGTCCGGCTACTGGAAGAAACCTATCAGGACTTCGTTCGCAATGGAGCCTCTCTACCGGAAGCAGAGCGCGAAGAGTTGCGCGGAATTGATCAGGAACTGGCCGGCTTATCGCCTCGCTTCTCCGAGCATTTGCTCAAAGCCACGAATCACTTTAAACTGCATATTACGAATAAGGATGATCTGGCCGGGATTCCGGAAATGGCCGTCGAACAGGCGGCCTCCACTGCCAGCGAAGAGGGCAAGGAAGGATGGATCTTTACACTCCAGTTTCCCGACTTTATGCCCTTTATGACCTATGCCGAGAATCGAGAGCTAAGAAAGCAGATGTATCTTGCGTTTCGCAGCCGTGGCATGGGGCCGGCCGCCGTTGAATACGGTCAGCCAGAAGACACAGATAATCGACCGGTGGTTCTGGACATTCTCAGGCTCCGGGAGAAGCGTGCGAAGCTACTGGGCTACCGAAATCATGCAGAGTACATTCTGGAAAAGAGAATGGCCCGGAGCCCGGAAAATGTTCAGTCATTTCTGGATCGCCTGGTGGATGCAAGTTTGCCGGCAGCCAGAAAAGAACAGCAGGAACTGGCGGACTTTGCCTCCGAGGTGGGTTATGATTCTGTGGAGCCCCACGATATTCGCTTTCTATCCGAGAAGCTCAAGCAAAAGGTGCATCAATTCGATTCAGAACAGCTAAGGCCGTATTTCCCGCTAAACCGCGTTATGGATGGCCTGTTCGGTACCGCCGAAAAGCTCTACGGACTGAAGTTTGAGTTAAAGCAGGGAATTGAAGTCTATCATCCGGAAGTGCAGGTGTATCAGGTAAGCGATGCGGCCGGCCAGGATGTGGGCCTATTCTATGTGGACCTGTTTCCTCGAGAAACCAAAAAGAGCGGCGCCTGGATGACTTCCTTTCAGGAGCAGGGTCTGTTTCGCGGCAAGGTTCGCAGGCCCCATATTGGGATCGTATGTAACTTCACAAAGCCTGGAAAAGACAGGCCATCGTTGCTTTCCTATGATGAGGTTCGCACACTCTTCCATGAGTTTGGCCATGCATTGCATGGATTGCTCTCTCGTTGTACCTACAGCAGTCTGGCCGGCACAAATGTTTACTGGGACTTTGTGGAGCTTCCCAGCCAGTTCATGGAAAACTGGGTACGCAAAAAAGAAGGCCTGGATTTGTTCGCGGCTCACTACCAGACCGGTGAAAAGATTCCCGCAGACTTAATCGAAAAGATGCAGGCTTCGGAGACCTTTCGCGCTGGCTGGGGCTTTATGACTCAATTGAATTATGCTACTCTGGACATGGCTTTCCATACTACGCCTGCAGATCAGATCCAGGATGTGGAGCAGTTCGAGCGAAAAGCCACAGAGAAAACCAGCCTGGTGGACGATGCCCCTCATACATGTTTTGCTACAGGCTTTGGGCATATCTTCGCCGGGGGATACTCGGCCGGTTACTATTCCTACAAATGGGCAGAAATCCTGGAAGCGGATGCTTTCGAATTGTTCGAAGAGAAAGGGCTCTTTGATCGAGAAAGTGCGGATCGTTTCAGAGGATTTATCCTGGAAAAGGGAAATACAGAGGATCCGGCCGAACTCTATCGAGGATTTCGCGGAAGGGATCCAGATCCGGATGCGTTGCTTCGCAGGGAAGGACTCCTGAAAAGCGCCTGACGACCTGCGCTCTTTCGAATTGCGGCTTCAGGGCATTTCGTCGCATGTGCCCTGAAGCGGCTCCATTGTCCAGAAGCTGTCTGTGTCCTGGCGGATTTCTTTCCAGGATAGCTGTTCCGATTGATCGATGATTCTTTCGAATGGTCTGTACTCGTTATGCTCGCAGACAGAGCCGCAGAATACCGGCGATCCCACGGGCTCGCCGCCTTTTTCTTTCAGCCATCGGATCTGTATCTGGCCATCCTGCATTGACCAGGTCCCAAACCGTACATGAGGTCTCAGCTCCGAGATTCTGTATTCCACGCGCACCTGGCCATTGCCGCAAAATGCGAAAGCATCTTCGCTGCTGGCAACTGTGCGCACCAGCAATCGATTTGCAGGGCCTGATTGCGCTGGATTTTCTCCTGTGACACAACCTGGTGCTGTGAGAATCCATAGAGCGCATAGGGCGGGGGCAAACTTCATGTCCTGATAATTAACCTTATGAAATCCGGGGCAAGAACAAATGTAGACTTCGCAGACATGACGTCTGCCAGCGGCGTAGCTGTGTTAGAGTTACAGGTCGGAAGTTCCGAACGGCAGAGGCGAGCGGTTGCCAAACAGACGACCAAGCACTTGCAGCAAAGCCATGAACTCGTTGGCTTCAGCTTCTGCCTCAGCCTGTTCCCGCGAACTCATGATTTCGCAGCTGGATGCTGCAGGTAGCACAATGATAAGCAAGAGCGTAATCGCCGATAGGGTTTAATCAGGATCAACATCATGATCGAGGCCTTGGTGACCTAGAACAGAATGTCCGGTTTGGTAGTAGATTTTCCGTTGCATTTCTCTTTCTCAGCAAGGTATGAGAGGCACATGGTCAGAGAAATATCATAGAATGGTTGCTCATTCGGAGACAATTGTCCCTTACTATCGGGCAGCGTTGCCGAAGTTAGCACAAACAATTCACATCCGTACCCGAGCCTAAACAGCTCCTCTTCGCACACAGATTGCTCCGACCCAATTATACAAGAGCATAGCGGCGGGATACTCCCTGCTATCAATAATACAATTGCAATCTTGGTATACCATCCTTTCCATTCATTCCTTAATATGTTCATAGTGTCTACCTTGTCCGGGATGTGGATCTGCACATATCTGCTTCTGGCTGTGTCCGGGAGCTGATGTGTTCGCACTGGCCAAGAAAGACAGCACCCAGGATACTTATTGACATCGCAGAAACCAACGGATTTACTCTACCATTGGTGTTCGTTTCTGGTTTTATCATATTCCAATCCACGGAATGTCGGATCTCTCATCGCATTTTTTCCGCCTCTCCTCCGCCAGAAAACATAGATATAGAGTCGTTTCTGCAAAGCCCGGATTGTCGATCCCTCGTTGAACTTGCAGTATATGACCAAACAATGCTCTATTGCATGCGTCCGCTTCATTATATTTAAGACGGGTATGGCAGACATTCCTAGGCGAATCACACGCGAAACCGAATCCGAGTAGCAGAGCGATGATAATGCAACACCAAAGGAATCTCATCCGGAAGGTGTGGAACTTCATAGTTTAAACTCCAGGCGCTCCCAGATGGGAGCCAATGGAATACATGTATTTACATGATCTGTTTCGGCGCTCTCTACACATATATACCAATTCAGAATTGCGAGAGTGGCGAATCCGGCTTGGACTTCCTCAACGGTGTAGGCGGGTTGAATGCCATTATCGATTCTCAGCTGTCCAATGCGGCTCCCAAAGGCCGCATAGAGAGGAATCTGCTCCTCTGCCATAGCGTTGCAGTCGTCTTTTGTGTACCCTTTCGAGCACGATACCGAGGTCACAAAAGCGAGAGCTCCGAGGAAAAATGAAATTTGCTTCAAAGAGATTCCTCCACACTGGTGCACAATACGAAGGAGTAAAAAGTTCTTTGGCGACTCTGAACATCAGCCCTGGTCGTATTATTACCCACTTCGTACACATACATTTTTGTCCCGTTCCCGTTTAGTTGAACTCTGTGCCAGATGGAATTACTCGAACTCTGTGGCATATCATCCGTCAGCTGAAGAAAGTCTTCATCAAAAACGGCATCCGGGTAGGAGTTCAGCAGATTTGGTTCGGAGTTTCGGTCCGGATGATACTCTGCAGATATGATCGGCAATGTCCATTCACGCCCGGCCGTGGTGTATGCATCGCATACCTGGTAGGCCGGACTGGCTGATGTGGCGTAGCCCTTTGCATCTTCGCAGGATGTATCATCTGTGGCACAGAACTGCACTTTTAGAGCGCCATAGAAATTGCCGGAGTTTCCCGTGCCTTTACAGTCATTCTCTGCGGGTCTGTAGACCTGCCCGTATAAACATTTCTTGATGTAGATAACAGGATACGCATTAGAATAAGTACAGTTACCACTTCGATCACAGGTCTCCAGGAAGTGCTCTCGCTTGATGGTTCCGTCTTCCATATCTGTGTATTGCGGGGGAATTACATTGGTATATGAATTGGTCCGACTCAATGGACCCACCACTTGCAGCAAAGCCATGAATTGGTTGGCTTCAGCTTCGGCGGCTGCCTGTTCGCTTGTGCCGAGGGCCCTGCAATCAGTAAATATAATTATCCCGAGCGCAACCAGCAGAAAGTTGAATATGCAGGCATGGAGCGATCCGTATGCAAACGTCGATGCTTGGCAATTCCTCGATCTGAGTTTCATAGGAACTCCAAAGGATTCTCGGGATTTTCAGGTACCTTGCTGATACAATCGGAATACAGTCCCAGAGCCAGGGGGCCCAGAAACTCATTCGCCTCCAATCTGCGTTGTTTCTCATCCGCATCGAAAGAGGGGTTTTGTGCGATTGCCTGAGCCCCGGATTCCTTGAACACAAGAACGGTAAACAGAAGACCTTCACACTCCGATCTTGTGCGAACTTCGCGGTAACAAGAGCCTAAACAATTCATCAGAGTGAGAAGAAATAGGATTACAATCCGAATCTTACTCATTGCCTAGATCCTCCAATCATCGGGCTTCCAGAGATTTTTTCCGCGACCGTGCCGGCCCCATTCGCGCATACCGCGAAATGCCCAGTCGAATCCGAACATTATTGTGCCAGCCGGAAGGACGATGAAGAGATCCACGAATTGTTTCCACATGAATTTCCCGAAGGCAACAAAGCCTCTTGCGGTCCGTCCCCAGCGACGCTCCGCCCATTCGGACTCCCTGTAGGAATAATTCCAGTTCTTCTTTATTCCGTTACCGCTAAAGAAATCACCCCAAGTTTTTTTCAGCCACGCTTCATCTCCTCGGCAATGCTCCCGGTCCAATTGACCATAACCACCATACGGCAGGTCATCTCTGCTAAAATCGGTCTGGGACCCAGGGACCAGACGGTCATGAGTTAGTGCCGCTTCGTCGAATGCGCTACGTGGCTCAGGACTCAACGCTGGCAGTAATATCAGCATGGCGAACGCGGCCATATGCGCTTCCTCTGAGGAGAATTTTCCTTGGTTTGCAGTCGCCAGCATGAGCCCAAGCAATCCAATCAACTTTGGCCCCTTCCGCAATTGGTTAAAGCCAGAAAAGGGGTCGGTATTCCCACTCCCTGAGTACTCATGTCCCGGAGCCAGCAGGCTCGGGTTCGAACTCGAAAGAACGCTCGCCCACAAGATACCCCACAGGAGAGCTTCTGTCCCTACACCGGCCTGATTAAGGATACTAAAGATTCCTATTATGTTAGCATCCCGGGCTGAGAGACTTCCAAAGTCCGGCGTCATACCGGTCGGATCCGTAAAATTCACCGGGTTATTCCATACATAGGCATACCTGTCCCAGTTATCCTGCCCTGGTTGTGCTGTATGTACAGGATCTGGCTGCAGGAAACGGCCAGTGTCTGGATCATAGAGCCTGGCTTTGTAGTTATAAAGTCCGGTCTCCTCTTCGTATTCCTGGCCCGTAAACTGAAACGTTCCTGCATACGCTATTCCATCACCGTCTGCATCCATATCGGACAGTTCTTTGACTACTCTCCCAAAGGGTTCATAGGCATAACGGGCTAAACTCGACCAGCAGGAGGCTGGAAGTGCCGCGGGGACACGGAAGTCCAGGAGCGGCGGGCCCACTGAATTGGTTACAACGTCCGTGCTTCCATTATGCACGGATATGTAGAAATACGAGCCCATGATTGTGGCATCCGTGGAGCCGGAAGTCTATATCATGCTACGTAGTTATTAGATCAAGTTTAAATTATGAAAGATTTATTTGTAACGGAAAGTCAGCTCTGGCCGAACGCTGCATCTCTGCGGCTACTCAAAAAAGAGACAACCGAAGGTTTTCCACCTAACTTCTCGGATCGAACGTGGCCTTTCGTTCAGCGGCGCAGCCGCGCAGGCTTTAAACGGGAGCTGAGGTACTACAGGAGGTGCCTCAGCGAGCGTACCTATATGTGAATCCCGTTCACCGCATCGGAGATGCGTCCATTTACCTTAATTATGAAGTAGTTGGTGTAATTGGCTATGTCTTTGCGAAACTTGGTAACGTAGCGCACGGCTCTGGTCTGGTCCAGTTCGAACAATCGAGATTCCATCTCTCTAAGAGATTCTTCCATTTCGATGAGAATGTGCTTCAGGTCGCGAAACTTCTGATTGGCCTCAATCAAAGCAGGCTTTTCCAGACTGTCGGTGGATATATCTACCGGAAATGAGGATAGGATACCTTCGCTGGACTCAGCAAACTCTCCGGAAATCTCTTCGATTTCTTTCATATATTCGGTGTCCAGTTCGCTGTGATACTCTTGAAGGGTGTACTGATTTACACGCTCTCTCATTTTATAGAACTGCCCGATGATGGAGCCGCGAATGAGCTTTAAGCCAAAGTGCTCTCTTCGCAAGGTCTTGAGGGAAAAGAAATCTCTTCCCAGGTAAATCTTATCTTTATAATGCTCGGGGAGATCCGATGCTGCGATAGTATAGAGCTTGACTTCGAATCTCTGGTCTTCACCCTCCACAGGCACAAATCGAGAAATCAAGACATGGCCGTTGGAAGTTATGTAGTAGGAATTGGTTTCCAGTAGCGCAGAGTAAAGACTCAGGTCATACAGAAGATACCACTTCAATTTATCCAGGGTTTCATTTTCCGAGGCCAGTAGCTCTTCCAGCCTTTCCAGTTCTTCGGTAGAGGCTGGACCCGTAGTCATGTAGCTCAGGTCAGGTGTTACAAGTACCCGGCACTGTTCCAGGAAGAATTCCAGATAAAGATTATCCAGGATATTTTTCTGGAAGGAGTCCAGCTCAAAATGAGGGACCCGTATCATTTCTACTCTGGTAATATCTTCCAAGGTCTGCATAGGTTCCTGAGTCTTAGATTGGATGCAGCCCACGGTCAAGCAAATACCAGCATCGCGTCGCCGTAGCTGTAGAACCGGTATCTCTCTGCAATAGCTTTTTTATAGGCCGGCAAAATACGGTCCGTGCCTGAAAAGGCGGCTACCAGCATTAGAAGGCTGGAGCCCGGTAAATGAAAGTTTGTAATCAAGCCCTGGATCGATGATATGGTATCCGGGGGATGGAAAAAGGCACTGGTCTCAAACTCCCCGGGCTGAAACCGGCCATGTTCTCGCAGGTTGCTTTCCAGTGCGCGAAGAGTAGTGGTGCCTACTGCAATGATTCGTCCCTGCGGATTATTTAAAAGCGAGGCGGTGGCGGATGGCATGGAAAATCGTTCCCGGTGCAACTGCTTTCGCTTCCAGTTTTCTTCAGAAAGAGGGGCAAAGGTCCCGAGGCCCACGGCCAGACGAACGCTGGCGATTCGAATCCTGCGTTCCTTTAATCTCTGGATCAAATCCGCGGTGAAATGCAGTCCTGCCGTGGGGGCTGCGGCGCTGCTAAGTTCCTGGCTACCGGCAAACACAGTCTGGTATCGATTACGATCCGAATCATCTTCTGTTCGGCCCAGATACGGAGGTATGGGCATCTGACCATAAGCCTGGAAAAATGCATGTATATCTAAGGCTGGTTCCGGGCAGAGGAAAAATGCATCTCCGGGCGAAGATTCGCTACCGTTACCTGGCATGCGCAGAAAGCGAAATCCCTGGCCGCTCTGTGGTTCAATCAGGATCTCATCCTGCTTGATTCTGGATGCATTTCGTATAAGGCAGCTCCAGTAAATGGATTCGCTTTCGTGGTTCAGAGGCGCTTCTGGCTGTGCCGATGCCGCTTCTATTTCCGGGGCGGGCTCCAGAAACAGGGCCTCTACCCGGGCACCGGATTGTCGGCGAAGGATAAGCCGTCTTGGTTCTACCAGGGTATCGTTCCATACCAGGATGTCCTCTGGTTCTAGAAGCTGATCCAGTTCATAAAAGCTTCGATGCTCAGCTTCCCCTGGCCTGGAGCCAGCCGGCAGTAGCATCAATCTGGACTGATCCCGGAACTGGGCCGGATATCTGGCAATGAGCTCATCCGGTAGCTCAAAGCCGTATTCCTGCTGTATTTCCGATAGTTGCTTCATGAAATGGGTCAAATTGGTTTTGCCAATAGCGGACAATCTCAGGCATTGTACCGTCGGCGGGTTCAATTTTCCTGAGAGCCCTGTCCACGAAAGTGATTTGCGGAGGTCCGGTGAAGGAAGTGTTGGAAAAGGTGCGGAGGTTTTGCGAACGCTACGGGGTTTATCTGGCGCTTCTGGCCTTTGTTGCTCTGTTTGTTGCCGGACTGCGGGTTCTGGATGAAGCCGATGGCGGATTGCTTCAGCTACGAAGCTCCAGAAGTGATTTCGAGGATTATTACAGCGCTTCGGTTCGAATGTCTGAACATGGCGATCTATACAACATGGAAGCGATCCGGAGTATGGAAAACACGAAGGATCCAGGAATTGATGTTAACAACCCCATGGAGCTGCTTCAGTTCTCCATGACACCGGAAGGCCAGGCCTATCTGCAATCGTTGAAGGGAGCCGGCTCCTATCTGTATTTACCGTTCTTTGCATTCCTGCTTCTGCCTCTGAGTTTGATTGGCTACGAAGTGGCGGTGATGGTGTTTCAGCTATCCAGCATCTTTCTTTTATGGTATTTCTTTGTTCTGATTCGAAAGCACCACGAATCCATGGATCGGCAGCGCTTCTGGTATATTGCCTTTCTTTCCATGCTTCCGGTGGCCTCATTTCTGTCTGAAAACTCCGCGAATGCGAACGTTGGATTTCTGCTCATCTTTCTGGCAGGTGCCGGGCTTCTTTTGGCTTCTCCGGATCTTGCCGGAGGCGAAGTGGAATCCACCGCCCGGTCCAGATGGTCCTATCTGGGTGGGGCGCTTCTGGGAATTGCTGCCGTGATCAAGATCATGCCTGCAATACTGGGGCTGTTTTTGCTGGGTCGCAGGAATTTTCGCGCCATTGGAGCGGCTATCGCAACGGGACTACTGTGTCTCATTGTGCCTGTACTCTACGCAGGCTGGTCATTGAATTTACAATGGCATCTGGACTGGTATGATCTAATGATCAATACCTACAGCCAGTATGGAGTGGTTCGTCCATACGCGAACAACCAGACCATTTCTGCGGCCTTTTCCAAGCTATTTGTGGCCGGTTCCGATCCAGAGAAGCAGGCGGCAGCGGGGCTGCCCATTTTGTTTCATAGCCTGGAAGATCTGGGTTCCGGCGGCGCATTCTGGCTTCGCACGGTCATTAAATCCATCGTCTACTCCCTGGTGGGCACGGTTACTGTGCTTGCCTTTATATTTTCCTTCAGGCGAAAGTTTCTGAGGCCCGACAAACGCCTGGCCAGGGTTTACTTCATCCAGGCATTGATCCTGGTAAGCCTGTTGATCTCTGGAGTAAGCTGGTTTCATGCCTACAGTCTATTGCTTATCCCTCTGGCCTTTCGCCTGGCTGGCTCGGAGCCAGTAACCGTTGAGGAAAAATGGATGATAGGGCTCATCGCCTTTTCTGGTCTTGGTAATTTTATTTTTTCCGGTACAGTGCGAGATCTGCTGGCTATGTACAGTGTTCATAACTGGCTGATGTTTATTCTCTGCATCTGGAGTATCGTATTTACATTGCGCACCATGCGTCAGGAGACCGAATATGTCTGACGGATCCCGTCGATTCCTGCTATTTCCTGTAATCCTGTTTGGATCTTTCTTCGCTCTGGACAAAGTAATGTGTCTGGATTCAGTGAAGCGTTATACCCAGGACGATGCTACCTATGTCTACTATGACTACAAACCAGAGCTACTGGAGGAGATGAAGGATTTTGACCGTCTTCGCAAACTTCCTCCTGCAGACAGCGAAGGAAATTGTCTCCAGCCGGATGTGCAGGAATGTTCCATTCATTCGGGCAAGCGAATTCTTGTAGTGCTGGGTAGTTCCAGGTTGCTGTATTTTAACTATGAGAATTTCCGGCATGCCTATCCCAACTGGGAGATGTTTAACTTTTCGGCACCGGTAAGTTCTCCGGCATACTTCGATTATATGCTTCAGGAAGTGCTGGCCACCGGTGTAAAGCCAGACTATGTAATCGTAGAGTCGGATCCTTTTCAGTTCAATGAGAACTCTCCTGGTTTTATTAAATCCAATCTGGCCTATAGTTTTGATTTCTCCTATGTGCTGAACAATTTCTCACTGTTGCACAATGATCGTGGCTTTACGGCCGATGAGGTAAGTCAGTTTCTGGCCAAAAATCTATTCGCTGGTTATAGATATCGTCCTCATCTGGATAAAGCATTCGAGCGCCTTTCCGATCCTCAAAACAAGTTCCTCATCGCCATTCAAAATATGGATGCTTTTCAGAGAGCCAATCGAGGAGGGGGTATGTCGTTGATCCCTCGTCCGGATTACTATGAGAGGGATTATGCCAGTCTGGCTGCAACATCGGCCATGACTGTGCGATGGATCTACGGCAACTATGAATTGTCCGAAAGGCAGTGGAGCTTCTTTGATCAGCTCATCGACCGGGCTCGCCAGTCAAAAACGCCATTGATCTTCCTTCGCCCGCCGGTATCGCGCCCCATGCAGTCCATCCTCGATAAGGATAAACTGATCCAGGAAAATACTGAGATCTGGAGTAAGCGAATGGATGAGCGATTGGAAGCAGAAATGCTTATCGATCTAACGGATGGAGATCCCTTCCATTGCAATACCTTCGCCGATGGAAGCCATATGTCCATGCAGTGCTATAACCCTGTACTCTCTGTGGCCATGGATGCTTACCCGCTGATCAAAAAAGGCTATTCGTCCGCAGAATAGGCATGAGCTGGATTCTCGGATCGCCCGAAGCGTTGCCTTGCCCGGTAGCTCCTGTTATAGTCGGGAGCGTTATCTTGCCCGGTCGCTTTTGTTGCAGCCGGTAACGATGGCCTGCTTGAGTGCTTTTGTTGTTGTCGGTTGCGTTAGTCCTCACCGAGAGCTCCCGTTTCTGGCCCGGAGTTTTCCCTTTAATCGCAAGCGCCCATCATCCACGGAGCCTGCATTTGTGGGCAGGTGGTGTTAATTTCTGGTGTTACCCTACTTTGGGGTGGCTGTTGCTTCTTTCATTGCCTGGATCATGGAATCTGAATCCAGGTAGTTCTGCCCTTTCCAGATGAGTTCATTCTTTGCATTCAGCACTGCAAAAAGCGGCAGGGCTTCGTTTAGTTCGGGAAATCGTCCTTCCCTGGAGTAATGCTCAAAAGCAGGGTCTGTATCTATCACCTGGAGCACGACGGCCTGTTGCAGGGCCTGATTCAATGCTTTGTCTTCCAGCATGCGTTTTTGAAACTTTACGCAGTTGCCGCACCAGTCAGCGTAAAAATCCAGAAATACGGGTTGGCCCTGCTTTCGAGCCAGCTCAAAAGCTCCGGCCGGATTTCTGTACACTGTGAGGTTTCCATGCTGTACGGGTTCTATGGAATCTTCTGGAGGGCTGCGATCTGTAACCGGTTCTGCGTTGGCGTCCAGCCCCTGCTGAAGATAGAAGAATAGAAAGCTCCCGGCAGCTCCCACAGTAACACTGGCTATGATAGCGGCCAGAAGTATGGTTCTAAATCGTTCCATGGCGTTGAGAAAGATTGAATCTTAAAGGCAGACCGGCGAAAGGCGCTGGCACAGGCTCACTGAATCGTCACCGTCTGCCAGGAGGGGCGAAAGCACATGCCCGATATCTCATTGCAGATCTGAGTTCGCACCCGAAGGTCTGCGCCATGGGGAGCTCCGGCAGTACTAAAGACAAATTCGCCGGTTCCTCTGAGAACCAGGGCGCCGGTGGCTTCCTCGGTTTTTCCTTCTGGAGAGGATTCCAGAGCAGGTTCCTGCTGGATCTTGCCGGCTTCCATAGCAGGCTTCCAGTCGAATTCTACAGGAATGAGATTGTCCTGAGGTCCTCGGTTCAGATAGGCATGATGATCCGCCGGGATGCTAATGGAAACAGTTACTCGATTCTCCAGGGCCGTAGCTCGAATACTGGCTTCCGGGATGCCATCGTTTCCGGAACGTTCGGTTTCTGTGCAGGCCATGGAAAAGGCGGCAAGCAGAAGGGAGCTCAGTAGAAATACATTAATGCGCTTCATGGGTCCAGGATTGGGAACTTTCCTGGAATCGGGAAGAGTTTTTTTAGCCGGTGTCCAGAGGGAGACCTGTTCGCGCTGGAACGGGCAGGCCCGGAAACCTGCCCCTAGTATCCCTGGGGCAGGAAATATGTGTCGGTTCCGTTTACGAAGCAATCAATGAGGCAGGATTTAAACGTATTGTTCTGGCAGATATTTCTCCAGTTTGTTGGAGAGCATTCACCATGATGAATAATGGCCGTAGAAGCGCCGCTGGACGTGCACAGCGAGCTATCCCTCTGGCTCTGCCAGAACTGACGATTGCATTCAAAATGACACTGCCGGGCAGCGTAGGTATAGATTGTGGGAGAATTGAACACCCCTGCATCGATCTCAGAGTTGCAGAGCGTTGTTGCAACCGTGGAAGTGCTGGCAGGTCTGTAATGGCTGCTAACAGCGCTCAGGTACTGAGTCTGGCGGCCGGCATCGTTTGTACAGGAAAGAGCTACGGTTTCTGCCTCGATGCATTTTGCCAGGGCCGATTCTCGCGTGGGAGCAATAAGAAGCAGATAATAGGAGGCGGTTTCTTCAGTGTCGGGCACATCGTCGAAGGAATCGGATGCGCAACCGAACTGCAATGCGATAGAGAAAAAGACCGCCATGAGAGTTGTAGTTGAAAGCGGCGACAGAAGCTTCGAACGATTGTTTCTTCGAAAAAGCTTCTGCAGCGAAAAGTGATGCAGTCGGATCATTAGAATTGCACCTCCACTCCGAAGTTAATCAGTGGGATTCGCAGTCCTGTGCCATCGGATGTAGGTACTACCAGGTTTCCGAACTCAGGGGTTACCGATGGATTGGCCTTTGAAAATGGCTGGCTGTCATCGAATGAGTAGCTCCCCGGGTTATCTCTGAGATAGAGATTCAATGCTTCTATAAAGACGTTTCCAAAGCCCCATTCATAGTTAAAGAATCGGTCTATACGAATGTCCAGGCGATGGTAAGGCTTGAGTCGCAGAGTATTTCTATTGGGAGAGTACACCGGATCAAAGATCGGGCGACCGTTGTTACTTTGCTGGGCTCCATCATCTCCGATGATTTCAGTGAACGGCCTGGATGTGGCATATCTCCATTTGATACCTACCTGCCATTCAGGATTGATTTTATATCCCAGAATTACGTTTATGATATGAGTTCTGTCAAAATCTGCGTAGATGGCTTCTGTGTTATCGTATTGCTGAAGTAAACGAAGCTCATCGGCACTGTACTGGGTGGCCGGTGCAAATGGATTGGGACGAAACAGATTGTCATCGCGAAAACTTCTAGAATAGGTATAAGAAATCCATCCATACCAGCCGGATTCGTTGGGCGGCTTGCTTCGCTTAATGTAGAATTCCAGCCCTTCTGAGTATCCGTAACCATTGTTCGAATAGTAGGCCGGAGTGTTGGTTAGAACCGGGGTTTCGTATCTGGTGTAGGGATCGGGATTTTCGCGAAAGGCCAGTCTTGCATAGGGATCTGAAATCACTATGTCGCGATACACCTGTCGAAAGCCCTCTACCTTGATAATCCAGTTCCCCAGCACCTGTTCTACGCCCAGCGCTGCATGGTCTGCCTGTTCCAGCTTGAGTCTGGGGTTTCCGGACGTAGGGCTGTATTGCTCAGGGTCCGGTACCCTGTGATAGATTCCGCCGCCGGCTGTGAAGGTTGTATCTGTAGGCAGCTTCAGAGAAAGGGTGCCTCTGGGATCGGTGACCCGCTGCTTTGTGGGTCCAAAGTAGTCTACTCGAACACCGGGCTTGAACTCCAGCCACCAGCCGCGCAGGGTGAGCATGGCATAACCGCTGTTGAAGCTGGCAAAGTTACGGTCATCCACCGGCACAACCGTGAAATCAGGATTCGTGGTATCGAATAAGTCCGGACTCTGATCCAGAGGATCCACCTGCTGTACGGTAGTGCCTTCAAACACGTAGCGGAATCGTCTGGCTTCCAGGCCTACATCCAGAAGTGCATGATCCTTCCAGAGCTCCAGAAAGGCTTCTGTGCGAAGTGCAGCGTATCCATCTTCCAGGTTTTGCTTCGCATCGATGATGCCCAGTGTGCCGTCTGTATAGGCGATATTGTTATGATTGAATAGCGTAGTTTTGAGCTGAAATACAGAGTTTGGTTGCCAGATATGACGAATGGCTTCTGTATGAAAGACTCGATCCAGAGCAATACTGGCTCCAAAAAGAGTGGGGCTGATTTCAGTGGTGGGATCCCAGGTTGGTCGGTTATCCACCGCAGCAATCAATGTGTCTTTGGCACCCAGCACATAGAAATATAGGCTCTGGCGTTCTGTGAGGTTGTATCTCAACTTGAACTGAGCATCCTGGTAGCGAGGAATAAGAGTGTAGCCGGATGGCACCAGGTTTCCCAGGGTCTTATCCAGATAGGAGCCTCGGACGCCTGCCACCCAGTATCCATCCTTGCCTTTTTCGCCAATGGGCGCCTTGAGTAGAACGCTGGCGGACCATAGCGAGAATGTTGTATGTCCGCCGAACTTTTCTACTTCATCGATTGTATCGATGGAAATTACACCGCCGGTGGCATCGCCGTATTTAACGGGATAGGAGCCAGAATAAACATCGATGCTGTTGATGATATTATTCTGCACCACTGAATTCAGCCCCAGGAGATGGAACGGATAACCCAGCGGAAGTTCATCGATCAGATAGGTGTTGGCATTCTCATTGGCTCCCCGAAGTACAATATCTCCATTTCCAAAAGGAGGAGCATTTACACCGGGAAGGGATTCGATGCCTCGCAATGCTTCACCGAACTGCCCCGGTAGTCTTCGCACTTCATCCAGTCTCACATTGTATCTGGAAAGGTTCTGCTTATCGCGTCGGCCACGAACTATGATTCCCTCATCTTCCACCACCTGGGTTTCCGGTCCGGTGGGCTGAGGTTGCTCTTCTGGTTCCGATGTAAAGATTGTTAGAGTCTGTCCTGCTCCCTGGACCTGCAGTCTGGGTTGCACAAGATTTCCATCTGGCAGGATGGCTCGCACCGTATAGAAGCCTGGCTCCGGGACTTCCAGGGTGGCCAGGCCCTGACCGTCAGTATAGGTCTGTTGTCCGGTTTCCTTGACGATGACTCTGGCATCGGGCACCGGTTTTCTACTTACCGGATCATACACTCGAACCTGGACTTCGAAGGCCAGAAGCAATGAGGGTGCAAAAAATAGTAGAGCGCTGAACAGGGCTCGGGTAGCATTCAGGCGAATTATTCTTTTCGCGGGCCCGGTGCGGCGAGGACCCGGAAGTTCGCCGTTAAAGGACGGCGATGGCGCTTTTAGTCGCTGGAGAATGTCTCTTTTTGCCCTGGCCATATTCATATCACGGCCCTATCCCTGGCAGATCAATATCATACATCTCGGCACAGAACAGAGGATAATCGTTAAATGGACACTCCTGTCTGAGAATTGACAGTGCGCAGAGTTCCACTCCATACTGAGAAGGCTCCCTGGGTACTATCAAAATATAGTTGGGTTGATTGCCGCATTCCCGGGCTTTGTAATCGATGGCAGCATAGATCTGGCTCCAGGCTTCATCGTCGGGAACGGTGGTATTCTCCGGGCAGCCAGTCAAAAGAAGACAGGACAGAGCGATTAGAACTCCGAGCCTATTTCTCATTTTTCTTTCCTTTCTGAAATCGAATTACGTTTCCCTTTACCTTGAATACCCGAACATGGCCGAGTATGGAATAATAATGCGTTTCATGCCAGGTCTTGATGTTTATCATGGTATCCCCTTCCAGCTTTTGAACTGCGAGGCCCAGAGCATAATGCGCATCCATTGGTGGTGTGGCTGGAAATAGATGAAACAGATAATAGACGGAACTGCTGGCCGTTTGTTCGCATCCTCCGTCGTACTGGCTCGGAGATACATATCGCACCGGTGGTTCACCGGGTATGGGCAATCCTTCTTCTTTTAGCTTCTGTCTCCGCTGAACTTCATCAGGATCCGGACAGACAATTTGATAGGGAGCGTTGTTGGTAAGGGTTGCCTCTGGCACCCAGCCTGCATGATCCACGAAGCCACCTTCAACGGCAATTCCGCCGGGAAAGCAACTGGCAGAAAGCGCAGCCAGGCCCAGAGCGATGGGAAAAAGCATTCTGCTTTGAAACGAAGCAAACATCAATTCTGTACTTTAACTACATCCGCCTTCAGGGTAAATCGGTGCCGGGTCATAAACAGGAAAATGAATCGGTCGGTGCTATACCTTAGATTGATAAGAGCATCCCCGTTATGCTGATCGATGAGCTCCTGCACGGCGCGGTCAATGGGAGGCTCCTCTAAAGGCAGCCCCACCAGGCCCAGGTCCAGGCTCCACCAGTCCACCTGAGTCTGGCCATTTCCCACTACTCGATAGTTTTTTCCGCTCAATGGAATATTGGAAGTAGTGATACCTGCACTGGAGGAGGCACAACTGCTAGAAATGAGCAAAGCCATCCCCAGGATGATCGGGAAGATGAAGTTTCGCATACTGAATGACCAGTTTTTTCCCTCCGGTACTGGAGTGCAAACCTTCTGTTACAACATAAGAAATTCGATGTTCGCAGAAACCTCCAGGCGCTGCTATAATGTCATTTGAACCACAGGCAACGGATTGCAAGATATCCAGGCAAACCCAGGGATTCGAATGAATAATGGAAGAAAGCAGAATGTAAGAGTCACATAATACTTCTATAGTCTGAGAAATGAAATACAATATGGTCCAGCAGGGGTATTCCCAGTAAATCCCCGGCATCCTGCAGGCGCCTGGTGATTTCGCGGTCCTCCTGACTGGGCTCCAGGTTTCGGGAAGGATGGTTATGTGCTACAATGATGGAGGCGGCCCGGTCTTTCAGGGCCGGGGCAAATACCTCCCGGGGATGAATCAATGTTCTGTTTACAAGCCCGATGGTTACTGTATGAACCTGAATGAGCTCGCCGGCTCCATTAATTGTCATACAGAGAAAATGTTCCTGCTTTCGATCACCCAGATTTCGAATCATCTGAAATGCATCCTCCGGACCTCCAATGGCAGACCCTTTGCAGGAGAATCTTCTTTTTCCAATTTCCAGGATGGCCTGAATCATGCCGGCTCGCACGGTATGGATGCCCTGCAGGGCTGTTAATTGTTTTAGATCGGGGTTCGGATTTGAATCCAGGGTCTCCATTATAGACCGGGCCAATTTTTCCAGGCTATGGCTTCTGCTTCCTCGTCCAAGAACCAGCATCCAGAGCTCTACATCGCTGAGCCTGGTAACGCTGGACTGGACAAGCTTTTCTCTGGGGCCACCGACGATCACATAGAACTATGTTCGTTTCGCTGGAAGCGTTTCGACAGAATCCAGCTGGAAACTATCGGCCGCGCTTCTTGCTGGTTTTCTTTTTGGATTTTTTGGCGGGCTTTTTTGAGCCCGGTGCCTTCTTCTTCGCCACGGCACCTGCAGCCGGTACCGCTGCAGGACGAACGGGAGCCGAGCGTGGTACCGCACCTTCTGGCTGCGGGCTTTCCTGGGCCATATGGGTGGCTGTAACCGGATAGGGATGCTCTCTATTTAAATGTTCGATTACCGTATCTCCCACATCTTCGCTGAACAGTAGATTCAATCGTCCAGGCCAATCCAGGATCAGATCTCGCCCCTGGCCAAAACGGGCCAGGCCAGAAGGAACAATCCATTCATCTCTCCAGGGAACGAACGGAGAGAATGATGGAAACAGAAGCGCATTCATGCGATTGATGAGAAGATATTCGCTACCCGGGGTAAGGTCATGGAATGCTGGAACAAAGGGAAGCCAGTTGAGAAGAGTGGTTCCATGAAAGGGGGCCCCCAGGGTTACAAGATATTGAATCCTCTGACGTCCAGGATCCGGAAGTCCCAGGGATGCCAGACCGCCGGCTCCATGACAGAGCAAAGTAGCGTGGCGTACATTCCATTTCTCCAGGTTGGCCGAAAGGGTTCTTGCATGCACGCGAAAGCCTTTCAACGGATTGTAACAGGAGTGAACAAATACACTGTAGCCATTTTTTTTAAGTCTTCTGGCCAGGAGAAAATAAAACAGTGGTGATGTAAGTATATCTGTGACGATGATTACAGTACCGCGTCTGCCTCTTCTGTAAGAGGGTAGTGGGATGGGCAGGAAAACGAAAATTAGCTGCAAAAGTAGCAGCAATACTTCCAGACTCCAGCCCAGAAATAATCTCAGGCGAGATACAGGCTCCATGTAGGACTCAAAACCATTTTGACTCGCAGATAGCAAACAAGTTATGAATCAGACCGTACATTTTATCCTGAAGGGCACTCTGGATCGACCCATGGTTGAGTCTGTGATGGATGAAATCTCCGGCAGACCGCACATAAGGTATCGAGCGGACGGATCGGCTCTTTTTTCCGTGGATTTTGCCTCGGCCTGTCTGTTAAAGGATCGTGTGGAAAAAGCAGGTAGTCAGCTGGCAATCCTGGATCTAAATGCAGATTGCAGGGTGGCTCTTCAATACTGCGGCTGGAGTGTGCATGATGGAGTGGCCCTTTGCTCATCCGATGCTCAGCCGGATGATAGAGATGCAGAAGTGGGTCCGGCGGCTCATTGCCCCAGTTGCGCCAGAAAGCTTCAAATCCAGGGAACCGGGCTTTATGGTTGTCCTGCCTGCGGCACCCATTTTCGTGTAGATCAGCACGGGCGAACCACTCCCTATGAATCTCTGGGTCTTGCGAAATAAGTATCTCTTTCTATTAACAGTAGCTTCTGTCTTTCTTTCCTATGCAGCTTTAAGATCTGCTCGATTCGGCGGCGCGGAAGCCTTGATCGGCTTTGGCTGTATTCCGGATAATGTTTGCTTCGCCGGCCTTAATGCGGCTGCAATTCCAGAAAATGCATCTGTATTTCCTACAGGAGGATACGACGGTCAGTTCTACTATTATATGGCTGCATGGCTCTATGGGGATTTTGAGCTGGTCTCTCTGGATGGCATCCAGGCGCATCATTCCTCGCGAGTGATGGTGGTGGACAGTCTGGGATTCAGGCTTCCTCGCATTGGCTTTCCGCTACTGACAGGATGGTTGTATTTATTCGGTGCGAAAGCTCTGTCCTACGGGATGCCCATCCTTCTACTTGTTTCGCATCTTCTGGTATCATGGGTTCTTTTCGCTGCGCGAACAGAGGCAGGATGGCTCTTTGGGCTGAATCCAATAAGCTTGCTTTCCTTTGGGCTCAATCTCGCAGAACCTCTGGCTCTTTCGCTGGCCGTCATCTGCATACTTCTTTTCTTGCCATCCGGTCTTGCCCCGGCAGAATCAAGGGGCCGGTTTCCCGGGTTGTGCAGACGCTTTCGCTTACCGGTGGGTGCAGTGCTAATGTTGCTTTCGCTTCTAAGCAAGGAAACCATGTTTCTCATTGGCCTGTCTATGGGCCTGGCTTTCGTATTATCTTCTATAAGTCTTATTCGCCGGCAACGGTCCGGCAATTCGAATGCAACCTTGCGGCAGTTGGTCTTCTTTCGCTGGAATGTTTCGGTTGCACTTCTACTGGCAGGAGTTTTGGCGTTCAGCTGGTACTGGTATGCTGATTTCTTTGGAGGCCAGGGAGCAGCGGGAAAGATTCAGATTCCCTTTGCAGGAGTGATTGAGTTTATCCAGAGTCGGCCCCGGTTGATCAGCGGCCGAGGTCTGTTACTGATTGGGCTAATGTGGATGATTGTCTTTTGTGCTTACAGGCTTCTGGAAGCAGCGCGAAAGCAAAATGGCTGGATGGATCGATTCATTCTGGCAGGGTTGCTTCTTAACCTGGGACTTATTTCTATGGCCAGTGCAGAGGAATACTGGTTGAATTTCGCAAACATCTCCAGGCTCTTTGCGCCGGCTATGATCTTACTGGCGTTTTGTCGCTCGGGTTGGTCCTTTCGGATCAGCGCAGGCTGGATGTTGTCTTTGACCTTTCTTTTATGGCTCAACGATTTTAATGGCTTGTTGAAATCGCTTTAGAAACGGTCATGAGAGGAAGCTCTCTTCGGTTACAGAGGTAAGAATTCTTGCGGCAAATGGATTCAGCTTACGATGGCATTTAACCACTGGCTGAAATCCTGCATCTCTTCCTGACAGATTTGATGGCCCATGGGATAATCCCTCCAGTCCAGCTTGTAGCCAGCTTCGGAAAGCATCTGTCCATGCTCTTCGGATCGCTGATAGGGCAATACATCGTCGTACAGTCCGTGGGTCATAAAGATGGGAGTATCTTTACTGGCTTCGGTGCATTCTTCTACTCCGCCATAGAGATAACCCGAAAGTGCGCCAATGCCTGCCAGGGGAATATCTCTGCGAATGCCCGTGTACAGGCTGACCACAGCTCCCTGGCTGAAGCCGGACATTACGATTTGATCCGGAGCAATGCCTTCTTTGCGGTGTAGATGGTGAATGGTTTCTTCGAGAAGCTCTCTGGATTTCTTCAGGCCAATCTCTTGCTGGCCGTCCAGATCATACCATTTCCAGCCCACTACGTAGGAATCAGGAGCGTTTAGAAATAGATAGGATAGTCGACTTCCCAGTAGCAAAGACGGGAAATCAAAAAAAGACTCCATGCGATCGCCCAGACCATGCATGATGATGAGCAATGCGGAGTCTTTTCTGTCTGCGGGAATGAAATGATTGCGTAGCGGAAGGCCTGCAATAGGCTTCATCACTCAGCATCTTCCAGGTCTTTGAATCCAGTTCCTCGACGGTGAGCCTGTTTGGCCTTGGTGCGTAGAGCTCTGGCTTCACGCTTCTTTTGCAGTCGCTTTCGAACGGACAGTCTGGTCTTCAGCTTCTTCACTGTTTCAGCTCCTTAGAGGTACGCTCGCAAAGCTACGTCCTGTAGCATTGCTCCCGTAAAAATCTGTGCGGCCCTTCGGGCCTTGCGATCATCCTGATCGCAGAGAGTCTTCGACTCTCAAGTATTGCTCGCCGCGATAATTGCCGAGCTTTCTGCGATTCCTGGTACCACTGCACTAAATGTGGCAAAAATGGCATGAATACCGCAGGAATCTTCCATAATTGGCAAACCGGTATACAGGGCAAGTCGGTTTTTTTCGGTGGCCCTATGAACACCTGGCTGGAGATCAGCAGAAGTGCAGTGGAGCAATCTGTACGGAACTTCAATGCTATGGCGCCGGATAGCCAGTTCTTTGCAGTGGTGAAGTCCAACGCTTACGGTCATGGATTGTCCACCATGCTTGAGATACTCAAGCCTCTGCATCAGTCCGGTGAAGTGGGGGGTCTGGCAGTAAACGCTATCTTTGAGGCCCTGGAACTCCGCAAGCTGGGATACAATGGAATCGTCCTGGTGATGGGACGCAACGATGATCGGGATTACAGGGATATCCCTGAGTCCGAGCGGGATTTTCATATGGTGCTTTCCACCGTGGAAGACATTCAATCCCTGCAATCGGAACGGCCAGGACTGCCTTTTCATCTAAAAGTGGACACCGGCATGAGTCGGCTGGGAGTTCATGATGCCTATCTGGATCAGGTCTTCGAATTCCTTTCGCAGAATCCGCATCTTCCCTGGAAAGGCCTGATGACGCATTTCGCCAACGTAGAAGATGTGATGGATCAGGGCTATGGTCGATTGCAATACTCCCGTTTCGCAGCAGCCATGGAACGGGCCCGCGCTATCTTTGCATCGGGCTTTTCCGGCTCATTGATCTGCCATAGTGCTGCCAGTGCTCCGGCCATGCTATTGCCCGAATCCAGACAGGACTGGATTCGCGTGGGAATTTCGCTCTATGGATTCTGGCCATCCAGCTCCACAAGGCTCAGTGCCCGGACTGTTATTTCTCCGATGCCGGAGTTTCGACCGGCTTTATCCTGGAAGGCGCGGATTGCTCATTTGAACCATGTTGGGGAAGGGGTGGATGTAGGTTACGGATGCACACATCGAACAACGGCGCCTACCAGCATAGCGGTTATCCCGGTGGGCTACTATGAAGGCTATGATCGCAGCCTTTCCAATCGATCCCATGTGTTGATTCGCGGCCGAAGGGCACCGGTGCTGGGTCGGGTCTGCATGAACATGATCATGGTGGATGTTACTTCCATTCGGGACTGCGAAGTAGGGGATGTGGCTACACTCATTGGAGTGGATGGGGCCGAAGCTGTAACGGCCGATGAGCTGGCGGATCTGGCAGGCACCATCAACTATGAAATCGTGACTCGTATTGAGCCTCAAATTCCTCGAATTCTCGTGGATTGAAAACGGCCAATCCTGCAGTTCCCGGGTCGAAAAAAAGTGCGATTCTCGTAAACCGGACACTCAGGGCTTCCGTCCAACTCGTATGGTACGAGTGGTGGCGCTGATCCTGGCTCTCATTTCCTCTGCTTCTCTGGGCGCAGTGGAAGAGCCGAGCAATCTTAACATCACTCTGTACCGCGGCCAATTCACCAGAACTACCCTGGGCAATATCATGCTTCAGGGAGACACGGATTACAAACCCAGCTATATCTTTACAGGCGCTTTGTCCACGCCAGCTTCCGTGGACTTCTTCGGTTTACCCACAGAATGGGAAGGCCAGGTGGTGAAGCATTCCGGAGCCCAGAAGCATCTAGAATTCAACGCTGTTTTGATGGCTCGCCTGGGGGATAGTCTGGATTTCTCCGGTATTCCCGTGAGCTTTGCCATAGGAGAGGGGCTGTCCTTTGCTACCCGGAATCCAGACCTGGAAAATCCCAGAAGCTTCTATGGTATTGACGGGGAGTCCGAATACTCTCAGAATCTGCTGAACTATCTTGTATTCGAAGTGGAGTTCGGTCTTCCCCTGGATGCATATGAGCCTCGAGCATTCATACGTTTGCATCATCGTAGCGGCATTTACGGAACATTTTGCCCCAGAACCTGCGGAAGCAACTATATCGCCTACGGCATAAAGTTCTCGCCATTTGAGTAATCCGCTTCACTTTGCTCAGTTCTGAACCCTTCCGTTAGCATAGTAATTCCCTTTAGAGATGCAGAATCCACTCTTGAGCCCTGTATTCGCTCCATCCTGGAGCAGGACTATTCTGAAATCGAAGTTATCTGTATTGATGATGGCTCCAGTGACCGCGGATCGGCCCTCATCCAGGATATGGTCATAGAAGCGGGTCGAGAAAGTCAGTTTCGCATTCTGGCCAACCGTGGATCTGGCCTGGTGGATGCCCTGAATCAGGGGCTTGCGGAATGCCAGGGAGATATCTTCCTTCGCATGGATGCAGATGACGTCATGGATCCTTTGCGGGTGGGCCGGCAAATGGAACATCTAAAGGATGTAGATGTGTCCTGTTGTAGAGTGCATCCCTTTGGTCATGTGGGAGAGGGGCGTCGTGAGTATTTTAACTGGCAGAATGGTATTCTTTCGCAAGATCAGTTAAGGTCAAATCGCTATGTGGAATGCCCTTTTCAGCATCCAACCCTGGCTCTGTCTGTGAGATCGCTGCGAAAGGTGGAAGGCTACAGACACGGAGATTTTCCGGAAGACTACGATCTGTTTCTGAGAATCCTGGAAAATGGCCTCACTATAGAAAAGCTTTCTGATACCCTGTTGCATTACAGATGCAGCGAAAATCAGCTCTCCCATACGGATGAGCGCTATAGCAAGAAGGCATTCCACAATCTAAGACGTTCCTGGATTCGCAGTGATGCCAGTCTTCCTGAGCGCTGGAAGGCGAGGCCCCTGGTTGTATGGGGAGCCAGCCGCACCAGCAGGCGAAGATTTGAAGATCATTTCCCCGGGCTTGTGCCGGACTATTTCGTGGATATCAAGCCTTCGCTCATTGACAGGGACACAGGTTTGCAGGGCAGAGATCCTGCTGCTGAATCTCGCCTGCCCGAAAGCGATTCGGGGCCGTTGAACTCCGCACCAGAAGACTCCCGCCGCAGGCCTGGTATCTTTGGCCCTGAGTATCTGTTTAAGGATCATCGAAAGCCTTTTGTTCTGGTGTATGTGAATGCAAGAGGTGCCAGGCCAATTATAGAATCTGCCCTGGGCGAAAAGGGCTTTTTCCCGGACCAGGATTATCTATGCATCGGATGATGCCGCTCCATGTTATAATTGTGTGTCCGGCGATATTGGCATAGAAACAGACCGGTACACCCCGGCTGACTTCATGCGAATGGCTGGATCGCTTGGCTCAGGAGGGAACCCTGGCCGTTACGATTCCGTTTTCCAGATTCAGCACCCCTCTGGGGCACACCGCGGAGCACATTCCACAGCCCACACAGGAAGCGCGCACAATGTTCTGGCCTCTCTGTGCATACCATCGCACATCGATGCCCATTTCGCAGTATGTAGAGCAGTTTCCGCAGGAGATGCACTGACCGCCATTTGTGGTGATGCGAAACCTTGAAAAGAATTTTTGAATAATGCCCAGAATGGCTGCCATCGGGCATCCGAATCGACACCATACGCGAGTGCCCAGAAGCGGATAGAATCCAACACCCACAACACCGCTGAAGATCAGTCCGATGTAGAATGTATAGGCTGTCTGCAGCGAAGCTCCCCACTGGGGTAAAAACTTGCCTTCTGTGATGGAGTTCATCCACAGGATTCCGGTTATGATTACAATAACCACCAGAATCGAATGAATGGTCCATCGTTCGATTTTCCAGGCTTTCAATGACTTATCGCTGAGCTGCCGAAAGGGATCCCCGGCCGTATTGGCAAGGCCTCCGCATCCGCAAACCCAGGAGCAGTACCATCGCTTTCCAAAAAAATAGGTAAGCACAGGCGTGGCCACGAACGTCATAAAAGCGCCAAATACCAGAAAGTAGGTAAACAGTTCCGCTTCGCCGGAAAAAAAAGTTGAAAATGCGCCGGACGCCAGATCCGGCCATTTGGCGGGGTAAAGATATTCCGGTTTCAGAGGCCAGAAATAGCTAAAGTAGAACTCGGGCTTTTGAAAGGCCACCAGAAGGTACGGAATGAAAAAACCGAATCCCGTTTGTACAACCACCACCGAAAGGGTGCGTATAATTTGATAGGGGGAGTGACGATGCTTTAGAATCATTCGCACACCGAACACAAACACTGCCAGGGTGTACATGAAGCTGTAGAAGAACCAGTTATCGGCCGGGCTGTTTCGCAGCCACTGGCTTATTGGATCAAAGTAGCTGTACAGTCTTTGCTGAAAGAACAAATGAAGGGTTCCGTCTCCCAGAGAGATGCGATCGCCAAAATAAATAACAACGTAAAGTCCTGTGATTACTACACCCAGTAGAATGCCGGCCATGCCTCGGCCGGTAACGCTGCTCTGGAAAACTCCCTGGTTGTCTATGCCTGCTGGCTTGCTCAGTGCTCGCTGGGCGGCCATCATAAAGAATCCAATGCAGAGCAATCCTGGAAACAGCACCAGGTACAGACCTCCATCCGCCACTGAAATTCCGGCCAGGCCCAGCACAGGCACCGCCAGGCTAATGGAGATTAGCAGACTGGCCATCAGGTTATAGGGTTGAAATAGTTTAAATGGAACTGAATTTGTTGTCATATAGGTACGCTCGCAATAGTAACAGTAAGTTTCCTCCGGAAACTCCGGGCTCAACTGTCGCCTTTCAGTTGACCTTCCTGTAGCATTGCTCCCGCAAAAAAATCTATGCGGCCCTTCGGGCCTTGCGATCATCCTGATCGCGGAGAGTCTTTGACTCTCCTGTAGTGCTCGTCGCGATATTACCGAATCGCGCCTCCGGCGAAAAATCTATGCGGCCCTTCGGGCCTAGGCAATGGCGCCTGCACCTCTGGCGAACTCTTTGAAAGCTTTGCGAATCTTCTTTTCCGGTCGTTCAAAGAATTCTGGATCAAAATTCGCTTCCTTGAGATGATCGATTACATACCTGGGGCTGCGGCCATCAGCGATCCACTTTTCGCATACTTCCTGTCTGTATCTCACTCCGAATACGTTAAACCCGGATACCTTGCCGTCTTCCAGATTGCCATCCCAGACCATGCGAAAGCAGATGCTTTTGTCCGGATGCTGCCAGTAGAATGTTTGCGCAGTATCCAGCCGTGCGGGAACAAAACCATAGGTCTGATACTCCAGATTGAAGAACTTGGCGGAATTAAACCAGATTCCCCGGTCATAGGCGCGATGCTCCGGTAGCACCTGTTCTCGCACAGGAATGTCATCTCTGAGCTTCAGTCCATGTTCTTCCTTGAGTCGGTGCCCCAGGTTAATACCCAGGGCCTCTCCCTGCATCCGGCCTGTATACCAGAGTTGCTCTACAGGACCCGGTCCTTCGCTGGCGCGAAACTGAGCGCAATCCCCGGCAGCAAAGATCTTCCGATGCGAGGTCTGAAAGTAGTAATCGACCAGGTATCCTCTCTGGGTTTCCACAGAGTCATGGCTTACAGAAAGATTGGGCCGAACACCGGCCGTCAGTCCTACGAAGTCGGCTTCGATGCGTTCTCCGTCCGATGTATGCACGGCCCGGGCTCTTCCGTTTTCATCGGACTCAATAGATTTAAGTTCGGTTTTAAGCTTCAGTCCAATGTGATGTGCATCGATTTCCTTTCTTACCAGTTCTGATTCTTCCGGCGGCAGGATATTGCCCCAGTAATGGTCTTCCCTTACTAGAAACGTAGCAGGAATGTTTCTGGTATGTAGCATCTCTGCCAGTTCAATTCCAATCAATCCGCCGCCCACAATGACAGCTTTCTTGATTCCCTTCTGGGACCAGTGTTCCAGGTTTTGTAGGTCCTGCATGGAGTAGAGCCCCTGGACACCATCCAGATCCTGGCCTGGCCATCCGAATCGATTGGGCACCGAGCCCGTGGCCAGAACCAGATAATCGAAGGGTACCTGCTGCCCACCCTTGAGAGTTAGATTGCCGGAATCGGGATTAATGCTGTCTACAGTGCCGCGGACCAGTTCCAGGCGATTTTCATCATAGAAGCGTCTTTCGTACGGCTCGGTCTGTTTTGCTTCCATATGGCCCATGTAAATGTACATCAATGCCGGACGGGAAAAGAAATAGTCCGCTTCATCGGATACAATACGAATACGAACATCTTTGAATTGCTTTCGAACGGTTCGGGCCACCGTGATTCCGGTGATGCCATTGCCGATAATTACCAGTACAGGTTCTTTCATGAGCAGTGTGGATTCGAGAAGTCCATCCCACGGTTACAGGAAAAGGAAAAGATGTCAAATAGAGTAACAACAGGCTGGGCAATTCTTACTGTATCTGGCCAGGAGTTACATCCGGAGGATGTTACTCGAATCCTGGGAGTGGAGCCTGACCGAATCATACCCAGGGATGCCTGGGGCAAGGGAATCTGGCAGATCAATAGTCGTCCTGCGGGAAATGAGCCCATCGAAGAACATGTTAAGGATCTGCTAAGAAGACTGGCCCCGGTACGCAGAAGTCTGAGGCAGCTGGCAAGAGAGCATGAGGTGCTGGTTTCCTGCGTGATGGATGCCGGGGATGAGTCAGATGCCTATTTCGAGCTGGATAGTCGGTATCTTCTTCTGGCAGGGGCCATTGGTGCGAGGATGCAGTTTCGATTTCATGCGCGCTTTATGGAAGAATAGAAGGCAAAACGCCCTAATTTCAGCCAATCACGGTTCGGACGTTGCATGTTGTTACAGGGAAAATTTATCTTGTAACAAATCAGATTATTTTAGAAATCCTGCAAAATTGGGGCTTGTCATTGTTTCCCCGTATGTAACGTATAGTACAACTGCATTTCGCAGGAAGGAGTATTTATGAATATTCAATCGCCTAAAATGAAACCGGCTCTGTTGGCCCTTGCGATGGTCCTGGCCCTGGGGGCTTTTGATGGCCTTCGCGCAGAAGACCGCGCTCTGGTTACCCGCCTGGTAGGCGTTGCCAGGGTTCAGAAAGGTGGCCAGGGTGAGTTTCAAAACTTGAAGCTTCGCCAGATTATCCAGAGCAAAGATAAAATTCAGACCGGTCCTCAGAGTAACCTGGTAATCATCTATCAGGGAAAGGAAATTCGCCTTGGACCAAAAACGGAAGTAACTCTGGAAAACCTGAATAGCAAGAAAGAGCCCCTTCAGGTAAAGCTCAAGAAAGGATTTACCTGGATCGATGTGAAGAAACTAAACAATCAAGGCGTAGAAGTAGTAAGCCCTACTGCAGTGGCCTCTGTGCGAGGGACCAAATTCTCAGTAAGTCATGATGAGCATGGAAGTGCAACCTGTGTTTGTGAAGGTACTGTTGCCACCAGACATGTGGATGAAGATGATTTCGAAGATGTAAGTAAAGGATACAGCAACGATTTCGACGAAGAGGGAAAGGTTCAGACCAACGATTTCACCAAGCTTTTCCGTGGACTGAAAGTAGACAATAAGTTCCAGTCCGTAATCGATAAGGATCCCAAAATGCAGGACTGCACCATGTGCCATAAGATGACCGATCTGGCCACCGATAACAGTCCAGACCCTACCAGTTATTGATCTTTCGTCCTGGATTTCATACGGGCTTACCATCCGGAAGCCCGTATGAGTTTCTCACCACAGGCGGATGCCCGTTCGATTCGGTCCGCTCCTCTTTTTCACCATTATAGAGACGTTCCAGGGAAGTATTCGGAACTCTGCACCAGGCTTGACAGCAGCAATGGCATACACCGCATTTGCTTATGGCTCGCAAGGACGATTCCTTACTCAATAATCTTCAAAAAGAACACATCGGCGGTAAGCTCTGCCTGATTACCGGAGCAACATCCGGCATAGGTAAAGAGGCCGCCATAGGGCTTCTGGAACTGGGCGCCCAGGTCGTAATCACTGCCAGAGATATTGCACGAGGCCAGGCGGTGCAGCGCGAAATTCAGATGAAGTCCGGTCGAAGCCGGGTAGAGCTGTACGAGCTGGATCTGTCCTCTAAAAAATCCATCCAGGAATTTGTGAAGAACTTCAAAAAAAGACACAAAGGACTGGATCTGCTAATTAACAATGCAGGGGTAAGTCATCCGCAGCGCAAAGAAAGCGCGGAAGGAATTGAAGCTACGTTTGCGGTAAATCATCTGGGGCCATTCTGGCTAACAGAGGCTCTTCTGGACACTCTGCAAAACAATGCCCCTTCCCGAATCATTAATGTTGCCTCGGCCCTTCATTACCGGGGCAAGATCGATTTTCTGGCCGGTGGGGATGCACTTGCCAGAAAGGAAAACTACAGCGGCCTGCAGGCCTACAATGATAGCAAACTTTGTAATGTAATCTATACCATGGATCTGTTTCGCAAGCTGCAGAGCAAAAATGTTTCTGTATACGCCTTCCATCCAGGAGTGGTAAATACAGGATTGATCCGCGATTATCCTGGAATTGTACATGCAATCTGGGGGCTGATCAGCAAATCTCCGAAGAAAGCAGCGAAGCCTCTGGTTCAGCTGGCCAGCCTGCCAGATCCAGGCCCATCCGGCACTTACTTTCACGGAACTAAACGAAAGAATCCTCTGCCCATTTCAAACGATCCGGCAGTGGCCGATCAGCTACGGAAGTTAAGCGAAAGCCTGGGTTGAATCGGGCTCCGGGGCCGCGGACAGACGTTCCATTTACGCAACTAGAACTCTGCGGTGAGCATGAAATAGGCCCATTGACTTCTGGGATCGAAGGCGGGTTCTCGTAGATCCGGTTTCATATAGGTTTCGTCCACAGCATGGCGAACGGCATCCAGAGCGTGGGCCTGGCCATACCCCATATTGAACTTCAGTCCGTTGGCTTTGAATGAATAGATCAGATTGTATTCATGGAATAGCTGAGTGCCCAGTTCGGCCACCGGATGCTCGGTAATCTTTCCTGTGGAATCCAGCACCGGGGAGTAACGAGCATTGGTTCGGGTTTCGGTGCTGAGCAAATCTCCATCCAGATCTCTCAAGACTTCGCCTCCATTCCCGTAAAGGCTATCCTGAGCTTTATGCTTCTGAAAATGCCAGTAGGCCAGTTGAAGATTACCGAATTTGCCCATGGCAAAGGCCAGCTTCAGCGCTCGGCCCACCAGGTTCCGGGAGCCCACAAGATCCATGTCGCCCATGGCTCCGTGGTTGGTAGGAAACAGTTGCTGATAGGTGGCCACAGCCGCATCGCTTCGATCTGGATCTCCGGACGCTACATCCATGGCTACAGCAACTCGCATGAAATCCATTGGACGAATACCGATTTCTCCGTAGGCGGCATACGCATCGTAATATTGCCTGTCTGTGTAGATGGGATTACCATTGGGATCTGTCTGGTTCAGTATGTCCCAGTCGGACTGCACTCTCTGTCCGTTGAAGCCGGTCTGATACGCAAATTCCAGGGAATAATCAATGAGTTCCGATGCACTCTTTCCGTTCACAGTCTTATTGGTGAATCGGATTCCGAATGTATGTAGATTGTCTCTCTGCCGGCTTCGCTCTTTTGGAGGCACAGGCAAGCCCGGAAAGGGGGAGGTTGTGGCGGGAATCCACTTTTTGTAAATTCCAATGTAGTAAGGTTCCACCTGGAACTGCGGATGGAATTTCAGTTCATTATAGAAAACGCCCATATAGGCATCATCCAGCTCACGAGGGGTGCTGGACTGCACCGTGCAGAGGCCGGTGGCAGGATCGCAATTGAATGTAATCTCGGAGGCATTGGATCTGCCAACGCCGGTATTATTACCGCCGCCATTATTATCTTCTTCGGCAAGTACTGCACCTGCCAGGGATGCATGCCATAGCCCCAGATCCCAGTGAAACTCCAGGGCATCAAAGCTGCGGCCTACATTGTTCCAGTCCGTGCGACCGATCTGCCGGCCCCCGCCATAATCCAGGATCTGGCGTCCTGCTGTAATGCCTAGAGGGCCTAGGAGGTTGTCGGAGCGGATGTATCCTTCTCTTAAATCCAGGGATTCCTGAGTCGTATCGTTGGCTGTGGAAAATCCTGTATCGGATCCAGGGCTACCTCCCCAGAGACGGGAATCCTGCAGGCGAATCACAATGGAAGTATCTTCGGTAAATTTCTTCTGCATGCCGAACTGGATCTTGCTTGCCACGAATTCATCGGTATCGTCGGTCTTTCGATTGAAATCTCCGTTGGCCCTGAACTCCGGGCGCAGGCGTACCATTCCAAACATTGTAAGTCCATCCAGCCAGCTGGTAGATTCCCAGTCCTCTGCTGACACATAACTGTAAGGAAAGAGTAATGCGATGATTGCAAGAATCGGTGTGATGCGATGGCGAAATCTCATTAAGTGCTCCAGCCCGGGAAGGCGGTTTCCCGCTTGTATATCAGAACTGGAGCACATAGAAAAGCAAAATATTCGAATCTTCAGGCTCCTAAAAGGATCCGGGTGGCATTCGCCGATAGATTCTTCTTCAAAAATTCCAGTTGTCGATTTCGTATTTTATCGATGGCTGCGTCGCAGAGATCCAGGATCTCATCCAGCTGGGCCTTGCTGAAGCCTGCCCTTTCGCCGGTGCCCTGAAGTTCGATCCACTCTTTCTTCTGATTCTGAACCGCGTTCAAATCTACATCTGCCCGGCTATCTTTTTCATAGTCCAGATCCACAACGCATTTTCCATCCACAACACCGGCACTGATAGCTGTTACCAGTTCCACCGGCAACCGGTCTGTGGGCGGTGCAGCCAATCGGCCATCGTCCAGGGCCGCTCCCAGAGCAATCATCAGACTTACGGAAGCACCAGTTATGGAAGCTGTTCGGGTGCCTCCGTCAGCTTGAAGCACCTCACAGTCGCAAATAATACTCAGCCCGGGTATGGACGTTAGTTCTACCATCGCCCTGAGAGAGCGTCCAATCAGTCTCTGGATTTCTGTGCTACGGCCATCGGTGCCTCTTCTTTTTCGCGGAGATGTGGAGCCGGGAAGCATATTGTACTCAGAGCTGATCCAGCCGGATGGAGGCTCTTTGGAGGCCAGCCAGCCAGGTAGATCCGTAGACAGGGAAGCGGTGCAAAGAACACGAGTTTTCCCCGCTGATATGAGGATGGAGCCTGCCGCTCCAGTATCAAAGTTTTCAATAATTACATCTCGGATTTCATTCATTGAGTCAGCATTTGATAGCGGACTTCCAGGGCCAGTCATTCTGATCTAGAAAAAAACTCTGGCCCACGTGTCCGGATCTATTGTTCTTGTGTCTTGTTCTATTCACTTTCAGGAGCACTCATTTGAACAAAGAAGTAAGCCGAGAGCAGGCACTGGATGCTGTGCGTACATTGCTACGCTACATAGGGGATGACCCGGATCGAGAAGGTCTGCAGGATACTCCGGACCGAGTGGTTCGTTCCTATGAGCATATCTACAGTGGCTATCAAAAGGATCATAAAGAGATCCTGGGAAAGACCTTCACTTCCAGCACAGAAGAGATGGTGGTGCTTTCCAATATTGAGCTCTATTCCATGTGCGAACACCATATGCTACCATTTACCGGTAAATGTCATATCGGCTACATTCCCAAAGGGAAGGTCCTGGGCATTAGTAAGCTTGCCCGAGTCATGGAGGTGTTTGCTCGCAGGTTACAAATCCAGGAAGAGCTATGTCATCAAATCGCCACAGCTATAGATACTGAATTGAAGCCTGCCGGCGTCGGTGTGGTTATTGAGGCCAGGCATATGTGCATGACCTGTCGTGGTGTGGAAAAGCAGCATTCTATAATGACCAGCTCCACTCTACTGGGCTCGTTTCGCGAAGACCCCAGAACTCGTCAGGAATTCTTCGATTTAATTCGAAGTAACGGGAATTAGGGCCTCTCCGATAGAACTGGATAGAACTGGATGTGAAAGTTCGTCTGATTGAGCTCGGCCGCTCTATGTCTGCACAGGCCTTCTAAAGACTCTGCTCTAAGGTCCATCTAAGGTCTATCTTGCTTTGAGAAATCCAGCAGTTGCAGGCCTGCCTTTTGGAATAGTCCATCCACCGCCAGAATCGATAGGCCCACAACATTGAAATAGTCTCCGCTTAGAGATTCAATAAGTAGCGCTCCTTTTTCCTGGATTCCGTAGGAGCCTGCTTTGTCCGTCCATTCATTGGTGTCCAGATACCATTCCAGCAGTCTCGGATTCAGATTGCGAAATCTTACCCGAGTGGTGGGCATCATTTCGTAGATGTCTCCCCCGGGCGAAACCAGGGAATGTCCTGTACGAACAACATGTTCCCTGTCAGAAAGTGAAAGCAGCATGGAACGGGCCTCATCTCGGCTACTGGCTTTGCCCAGGTACACCGGTTCTGTTTCAGGGATTTCTACAACTGTATCGCATGCCAGAATCCAGCTGTCCGGGTAGAGCATATGGGCTATTTTGGCCTTTCGCCTGGCGATATATGCAGCCGGATGCTCCTGCTGTCCTTGATCCAGGCTTTCGTCTGCATCTATCGGCCGGACCAGGAATTGCAGATCAAGGCCTTCTAATAGCTGTTTGCGTCTGGGGGATGCGGAAGCTAGAATGAAATTGTCCATTTCTAAAGGGGGCCCGGGTTCGATTCCAGGTTGGCGATCTAGACCAGCAGATCCCTGGTAAGTCTGGCAATCATCCACTCTTCGTCTGTGGGGATTGCATACACAGCTACCGGGCTGTGTTCTCTTGTTAGCAGGTTTCCTTCTCGATTTTCGATGCGCTTTTCATTCGCTGCCGAGTCAAAATAGATTCTGTCTGCGAATAGATTATCCATTACTCTCTGTCTTATGGCTGGCGAATTCTCGCCAATGCCTGCCGTGAATATAATGGCATCCACCGGATCTCCAATGGCTGCGAAATAGGCTCCAATGTACTTTCGAATTCTATAGCAGAATGCATCGATGGCCAGGGCTGCATCCTGGTCTCCCTGTTTTTCCTTCTCCAGTAGATCTCGCATATCGGAAGCCCCGCCCAATCCCAGAAGGCCGGACTGTCGATTAAGCAATGTATCCACTTCCTGAAAGATTAGTTTCTCTTTTTCCTGTAGATAGGCGACAATGGCCGGATCCAGATCTCCGGAGCGAGTGCCCATAACCAGGCCTTCCAGCGGAGTAAAGCCCATGCTGGTATCGATGCTGATCCCCTTATGGATGGCGCAGGCGCTGGCCCCGTTGCCCAGATGAAGGGTGATTAAGTTCAGATCCTGCAGAGCGCGATTTAGATTTCGGGCTGCGATTTCGGCCACGTAACCATGGGAGGTTCCATGAAATCCGTATCGCTGTATTCCGTGCTTTCGAGCCAGCTCACGAGGTATGGCATAGGTACGGGCCGGTGCAGGCATCTGTGCATGAAAGGCGGTGTCGAATACTGCCACCTGGGGGCAGTCAAATAGCTCTCGGGCCACTTTGATTCCGTTCAGGTTTGCAGGATTGTGAAGAGGTGCATAGATACTGCATTCATCGATGGTTTTTTCAATTTCATGATCTATAAGCACAGGTCGAGTGATAGTGGGCCCTCCATGCACCACTCGATGACCCACTGCCATGCGATGATCATTTAGAAATACATTCTCTTTTTCCAGAATCTCGGAGATGCGTAACAGAGCGCTGCGATGGTCTTCGAAAACGCCTTCTTCTTTATGCGTCTGTCCGTTCTCAATTTCTATCTTCAGTTCGCTTTTCGGTCCATCGCTCTGTCCAATGCGATCTACAGAGGCCGAGGCCAGATAATTCAGTGCCTCACCGGAGCGAAATACATCCAGCTTCAGAGAAGATGAACCAGAATTGCAGACCAGGATTTCATTTTTCATATTATACTCTCAAAGTTTTGCGCCAGGGTCAGGCATGTCTCGGAATGCTGGTCTGCTTTTCGGAGCAAGGGGCCCCGGGAGGCCCGAACTTCCAGTCAGCTTGCTGCAGGGCCAGAATCTGAGATCGCCCCGGGTCCTTCCGGCGCTGATGCCAGTTCGTAGTCCCACGGTCGCCAGGACCGAAAACCGAGGTCGGATGTCCGCTTCCTTCCGTTGGCCTAGAAATGGACCTTCCCGATTTTTACCCGCTTTTGCGCCTGGGCTCCGGCCACATAGACGGCACAAGCAATACCCATTAACTTGCAGCGTTCCGGATCGGAGCGACTGGGAAGTACCACCGGAGCGGAGGCTCCGTAAATCAAACCTGCAGATGTTCCGCCTGTGATATGTGCGAAGCTCTTGGCCAGTGCATTCCCGGTAACAATATCCGGAACCAGAAGTATGTCAGCTTTTCCCGCTACTTCGCCGCCGATCTTTTTATAGGCTGCAGCCTCTTCGCTGATAGCATTGTCCAGGGCAAAAGGTCCATCCACCAGGCCGCCATGGAACTGGTTACGATCCCCCATTTTGGCAAGCGCTGCAGCTTCCAGGGTAGATTCAATCTTGGGGGCGATTACTTCCACTGCGCTCAGCACAGCTACCTTCGGTTTGGCAATGTCAAAGGTCTGAGCCAGAGCCACGGTATTTGCGATGATCCTGGCTTTCTCTTCAAGGTCCGGTTTAATGTTCATGGCTCCATCTGTAATGAACAGAAGCCGGCCCAGATGTTTGGCCTCCAGGATAAATACATGGTTCAGGATATTCTCTGTTCTGAGCCCTGCATCCCTGGAGATTACCGTTCTTAGAAAGTCATCGCTGTGGATGTAGCCTTTCATGTAGATGCTGCATTTTCCTTCGCTTACCGATTTAACCGCAGCGTTAGCAGCATGGATGGGTTCTTTATGATCGATAATATCGATACCTTTCAAATCCAGGCCCTGCTTCTCTGCATTCTCTTTGATCAGGGCCTCATCCCCGAAAAGTGCAGCTTCAGCAATAGACTTATCCCTGGCTTCGCATACAGCCTGCAGTGTAGCCGGGTCCACCCCGTTGGCCACAGCAATACGCTGCACCGGGTAATCATTGATCTTGTCCAGCACCTGGTCGAAATTTTGAATCATACCGCAGGAAGTGTTATTCAAGCCTCCAGGCAAGTGAAAAAAGGAGTTGAATGCCGCCGGTTTTGCATGCGGATTGCACTGTGTCTTCCATAGATTCCTCCATCGAAGAAGGCGTCCGGGTTTTGCATCTGGACCCGGATCGAAAAGCCTATGAAACCCTGTCCGGGTTTCTTACCTACTGGTTTGGTGATTATGTAACGGTACGTTGGACGGACAGCGTGGAAGAGGCTATCGATGAATTGAATTCCGATCGTATTGACGTGCTTTTTACCGAGGTTGTGTTACCGGGACAGGGGGATCCCACTGTATTTATAGACCGACTGATGGATGAGCCCGGTGCTGCAGATAGTCCCATAGTGGTGTATTCAGACCTCCAGGAAGATATGTTCGGGGTATATGCTTTTCGGGCCGGCGTCGCAGAGTTCTTCCCCAAGAAAAAGACCAATGCCTATTTGCTTCAGTACAGGCTGCGAAATCTATTTCGAATGCAATTTCGCACAAAGCTTCTATATCGTCAGATTGACGATGCACTTCATAGATTCCAGTCAGCTCACGGAACTTCCCAATCCGAGATCAAAGATCTAAATGATCTGGTTTCTGAAATGCGCCGGGAGCTGGAAAAAGAATACGAATCGCGAAACAAGCTGGAAGAAGAGAAAAAAAAGATACAGTCCGTATTCGGTATGTATGTGGATCCGGCCATCGTGCAGGGTATTATGCAGGGCGACATTGCCCTGGAGCAAAAAGGTACAGAGCAGGAAGTATCGGTGCTGTTTGCCGACATTCGGGGCTACACCACCATGGCCGAAGAGCTGGATCCGGAAAAGGTTATTAGCTTTCTGAATGAATACTTTACTTCCATGACCGAAGTGCTTCTGGGCTATGAAGGGCTCATCGATAAGTACATCGGAGATGCCATTATGTGTCTTTTTGGAGCTCCGGTGTTTTCTCATGAGCACAGGGACAACGCAGTTCAGGCCGCGGTGGAAATGCAGAGCATATTTGATCTGTGGAGTCAGAACTGGCAGCAATCCTATGGGATCTCCCCGCGAATGGGAGTGGGCGTCGCCTCGGGCAAGGTAACCCTGGGAAACATTGGATCCTTTCAAAAGCTATCCTATACGGCTATTGGTGATACCGTGAACGTAGCCTCCAGGCTGGAAAGTATTGCAAAGCCGGGTCAGGTTCTTGTAAATACCGATCTTGTAGAAGGGCTTTCCGATGAGGTGCGCGGCAAGTTTGACTTCAAGGAGCTAGAACCGGTACAGCTCAAAGGAAAGCATGGATTGCACAAGGTCTGGTCTGTGCAATTTAGTTAAGACTTTCAAGTCACAGAGCGAATCACCAGAAAAAGCCCCATCAGCGTAAGCAATCCGTAGATTACTGAATTGAACTGTTTCGTGGGAATGCGATGATGTAGATAGTTCCCGATCCCGTAGAATATTGGCAGGGTGGGGATCACAAAGGCTGTCTGGTACAACTGCTCCTTCCCGAATTCTCCGGATATCACATGACTGATCATGACCCCTGTATTGATTACAGTCCAGATGGCCATCAAAGTAGCGCGAAAGGATCTGGGTGAAAGTCCGGCTCTTGCCAGACCATACACCAGCAGCGGACCGCCGGTATTCATCCATCCCTGTACAAATCCGGCCGAGGCAGTCCAAAGCCTACCTGCCAGGCTTCGAGCAGCATGATGTCCTCGTTCATGCATGCTGCGGTTGTCCGGTTCCTTTTCCGCTCCAGAAGAAAGATCCCTTCGCTCGCGATAGAATCGATAGGGCACAATCAACAATAGAAAGACCCCCAGCATGGCAGGCAGTGGAATGAGCATCTCTCGAAGAAAGATTCCTGCAAGCACACCGGGCACCATAAAGGGAACAATCAGTCGAAAGAGTACCGGGCGATTCACATGATGCAAATCGCTGCCCAGAACGTAGGCGCTAACAATCAAATTCGCAAGCAGGGCTGCAGCAGAGATTTGATCCAGAGTAAATAGCAGGCTTCCGGCGGCCAGGGTGATGACCATACCGCCAAAGCCCGTAATTCCTGCGATGGTAATGCCGGGCCCAATTAGAGCCACGATAATCAGGGCTGTAACTATCTGCTCCTGAGTCATCAATTTACGCTCTGGCCTTTGGGAGGAAACCTGGACCAGAATAGAGCCAGACTCATACCGGCAACAATATGCCAGATGCCCCACCAGGCAGCCACAAGGGCCATGCCACCATTTCCGTTAAAGAACGTAAAGATTAGAGTCAGCCCCAGTCCGGAGTTCTGGATTCCCACTTCGATACTTACAGCTCTTCGATCCTGTTCTTCCAGTCGGGCAAGAAAGCTGGCCGTATAGCCCATGGAAATCGCCAGGGCATTGTGAACTAGCACCAGGCCAAAAACAGCGCCGATGTACTTCATGAAATGATCCCAGTTTGCTCCCAGGGCTGCCAGGACAAATCCTCCAAAGAAGATCAGCGAAAAAATGCGAAAGGGCTTTCGAAGCTTATGTGCCGCTGCTGGATATTTATGATGAATCCACATACCCAGTATCAGCGGGATACCGAGAAGCATAACCACTGTGCCAAAAAGTTCCAGGGGATCCACGCTCAATTCTGTAAGTAGCTTGCTGGTGCCAGGGTCCAGACTGGCCCAGAAGGAAATATTGAGCGGAGTCATGAAAATGGCGATGGCTGTAGAAAGGGCCGTCATGCTCACCGAAAGAGCAGTGGATCCCTTGGCCAGATGCGCGATAAAGTTGGATATGTTTCCACCCGGACAGGCTGCCACCAGAATGACACCCAGTGCGAGGGATGGACGAAGATCCAGAACCTGAGTAAGACCAAAAGAAAGTGCAGGGAGAATCACGAATTGACTGATCAATCCAATGACCGGAGCCAGTGGGGCCCGCAATAGTCTGCGAAAGTCGTGAACCGTGAGATCCAGGGCCACGCCAAACATGACCAGGCCCAGGATTACGTTGAGTAGAAAAAGGCTATCTTTACTGAAATTTAACTGAATCGCATCCAGCTCTTGCATATCTCTTCCCTGCTTGCGGAGTGAACTCCGTTATTTTTCGGATTGGTCGAAAATCGGCAGGGGAGAGAATTCTACAGGCTCAGACAGAATTGATACAGTCCATCGCCTTCAATCTGTTTCTTCTTGGTCTCCAGATACTCTTCGCTCAGAGTAATGCCGTAAAACTCGGCGTACTGTTCCAGTTCGCTCTCATGGTGGGACTGACATTTGCCAAAGCCCAGTTTACGAACCAGTAGATCGGCCAGGTTCAATAATTTAGACAAATCCTTTTGTTCTTCTATTTTTTGAGGCCTTTCTTCCAGGATTTCGATCACCGAAGGTGGCAGCTGCCAGAGTCTTGCCGCCTCCACTGCGATAATTTCTGAGCGAACGCCAAAATGCTTCTCTTCGATTTCCTCGATAGGCTTCGTCTGTCCTTCATCCAGGAATTCAGTCAGCACTTCAATGTATTTTTTTCTGTCCAGGGAGTTCAATACCACTTTCCCCAGGTCCAGAAGCAACCCGGCTACCAGTGCGAAGTCTTCATATTCCTTCATTTTGTATTCATGGGCCAGGTAGTGAGCCAGAACACCGGTAGCTATGGAATGGGTCCATACTTCATCTTTGAATTTGCGATAATTCCCGTGCATGAAAATGGAATCAGCCAGGGCAATGGCCACCATGGAGCGCACTGTGCGAAATCCCAGTCGAGTAATGACCTGTCGAATCCCGGTGACCCGGTTTCCGCGACTGTAGAAGGGCGAGTTGGCCAGCTTCAGCATTCGAGCCACCAGCACCTGGTCTGACTGCACCATGTTTTCCAGTTTCCCGAAGGATAGATCTGTATCGTCCGGAAGGCTCAGAACAGATACCAGTACCGGAGGGATAATGGCAAGATCTCGAATTTGCTCGATGTATTCGTCTACTGTTGGCATAGTTGTTTTCCCGAGTATAATAAAACTAAAATTTCAGGGAAGTAAAAGAGTTCCCCTGTTCGAATTTTGTTCCGAATCTGAAAACGAGTCGGGGCCAGACTCCTGGCCTTTCGATCAGATAATTCCCGACAACTCCCAATTTCCCTAGAAGAGGCTGTTATCCGGTTCCGGGAGTGGAATGCTGATTCGCTCCGACCCATCGCCTGGCTCAACCTGGACAAAACCGTCCAGGACTGTCCTGACTTTGCCGCCAGACGTTACGGTTCCTGCAGCAGGCATGGTATCTCGCTGCAAGCCCCAGTACCATACCTGAGTATGGTCGCTAAATGCATCCATTTTTTTGCCAATGTACCGGCCTGCAGGAATCGAATTCAGGTGTTTCCCGGTAAGGAAAGTGGACGCTTCAGTGACATCCTCGGAATAAGATGGCAGAGCCGTAACCTTGCAATCCTGGCAATTTCCCGGCTGGAGCTGGATCGCCAGATGATCGCAGGTAAACACTTCCAGGGGCACCAGATCCGAATCCGGCATGTCTTTGGCATATAGGAAGCATTTCTCGGCTCGAAACACCGGATTCGCAGAGCCGAAGCTACGGCCGATGTATTGAAACATATGGATCTTCCCTTCATCGCTCATAGAAAGCTGCCAGAGTTCCGTGCGGCCGCCGTCCTGAATGTTGAGGAAAGCAGCGATATTGTGCTTGAATCGATGAGAAATTACTTCCATTTCGTAGGCCACAGGGCTGGCAGGTTCACCGGACACTTCCGGTAGTACCGGGCCCGGCGCCGAGCATGCCACAAATCCTATTGCTGTAGTAAGGTATGCCACTATCGCGAAATGTCTTGCCATTCTCTGCACCGTCTGCTCCTCTTTCCCTATGCAATTTCTCAGAAAGACTGCTACGTTCCTTTCAATGCTTGCCCTGGCCGGATTGGTCTATTGCAAGACTGCATCCGTGGATGAAAAGCAGCCGGGAAAGATCGCAGATATCTTCTGTGAAGGATCTCAGGCAATACGTGTACATTACAAGAAAGATACTGGTGATATTGTTCAAAAAGGGCCGGTGTCTCTTCCTTCGGGAGTCAGCTGTTCCGATGCAGAAGGCTTTGATGAAAAGCGAATGCTTCAACTGGCGGAAGAAGGCCACTGGGTCCAGTTCTACTCGGCGGGTGGAAAGCTTGGAGAAGGGGAGTATAAAGCCGGTAAGCGGGAAGGAATGTGGACTTTCTACAGTCAGGAAGGCCAGATGATTCGGGAAGTAATGTATCAGAATGGATTGCAGAACGGTCAGGATACCCTGTATTTTCCAGGTACAAAGGACTGGAGAGCCAGGGGTCAAAACAGTAACGGTAAGAAAACCGGAACATGGGAAGAACGACTGGCTGCAGACAGCGATTGCATATCCACCGGACGTTATGTAGAGGATGATAAACAGGGACAATGGACAGAATGCATGAAGTCTCAGGATGGCGATATCTATAAAGGCTTCGAAGGTGAATATAGAAAGGGTCTGAAAGATGGCCCGGCCGCATTTTATCATCCCAACGGTGAGCCCATGGCAAAAGGGGACTATCGGGCTGACCTGGCATGTCTGCAGAATCCTCCGGACGGGGATAAAACGAAGTGCGAAAAGCGCATTGGAACCTGGAAGATCTACCATGAAAACGGCAAACTTTTTACGGAAGGTTCCTACAATCCAGCCACAGGTAAGCGAAACGGCACCTGGACGGAGTATTATGAAACCGGCGATAAAATGGCCATGGGTCCCAGAAACCATACAAGGCAGGGTATGTGGACCTTCTGGGATAAATCCGGAAATATCGTTTTTCAATTTCGCTTCGAAGGAAATGATTTCTCGCCCAAGTATGCAGTTCTATACGAAAACGGACGAAAATCTGCGGAAGGCCCTCTGTCCATGGGCCTGGTGAAATATGACCAGAAGGAGGACCGAATCCATACTTCGGCCATTTTTAAGAATGGCCCCTGGAAGCTATACGGTCCGGGAGGGCAGGTTGTGGGCGAAGGAAATTTCGTTCAGAACAAGAAGCACGGTACCTGGCGCGAGATGGAAAACGGACGCATGCAAACCGTAGAATATCAGCTGGGGATGAAGCGATAGTTCAGCGATATTAAAGGTTCAAATGCTTGATGGCCAGAGGTATTGCACTAATCAGGTGCTGTGACCGTTGATTCTGGCTCAGTCCTTGCTTTCGCCGGCTCTGCTGCTGGGAAGACAGCACAGTCCGGCGCTACAGAGAGGGACCCTCGCATCGACTTTTTGCGGGGATTCGCATTGCTATCCATATTGCTGAACCATGCCCAGCAAATAGCATCCATCTATTATCCAATCCCAACAATTCGGTATCTGCATCCCGGGCTTTCGGACTCGGCAGAACTGTTTGTATTTCTTTCTGGAATTAGCATGGCTATTGTTTTTAGCCCGCGAATCCTGAGCGGGGAAAGGATTGCGGTGGTATTGGCAGTGGCCAGGAGAGTGGGCAAAATCTACCTGCTTCAGATCCTGATTGTTCTGGCTGTCTTTCTTCTTTACGTTTTAATACCTGTGGATGGCCCGGCGGCCGCGAAAGCGGATCTCATGCATCTTTCCGATGATCCGATGGCCACCATCCTGGATGTGCTGCTACTTCGCTTGCAGCCCAGCTACATCAATATTCTGCCTCTTTATCTGGTTTTGCTTCTCTGTACACCGGCCATGCTGGTATTGCTGTCCAGATGGCCGCGGGCTTCGCTGGTCGGGAGTGGAGCTATCTATCTGATTTCGCTTTTGCTACACTATCTGGAGGGACCAGGCCATGTCTCTTCCTCTGTGCGATGGTCTTTCTTCCCTGGAAGCTGGCAGTTTTTGTATGTCATAGGGCTATGGCGCGGTCTGGGTTGGAGGAAGGGGCTTCGCTGGCGTCCCGGTGAGGTCTCCGTTGCGCTCTCCTGGATAGTTTTCGCACTTGCTACAGCCCTGCGATTGTCTCTCTGGTGGACCAGAGATCTTCACATCCTGGACTATATTGGAATTAACAAGCGCTTTCTGGAGCCAGTGTTGCTCTTACATTTTTTCGCTTTGATGATCCTCTGGCAAAGATATGTTTTAGTGGACTCAGCCTGGCTCAGGGGAGGACCCGCCACTGCAATTGCAAGGGTGGGGCAGCATTCCCTGGAGATCTTTGCTATAGGAACGATTCTGTCTTTTGCTGTAGCACTGCTTTCACTGGCTTTCCATTCCCGAGGCCTGCATATTCTGGGATCCGCGATTTCCGTTGCCCTGGTTTTTGTTTTTGCCTGGATTCTCGCCAGCCTCCGGAGGAAAAACCGTCCGGAGACTGGCCAGGTTACTCAAAGTCGACTGTACTCCAGAAGCATCACTCCATTCTCATAGACCTTCTGGTGCATGACTTTCCAGTGATTTATGGTTCCGGACTCCGTTCCCCACAGAGGCAGACCGCTTCCAAACGTTACCGGATTTAGCTTGAGGATAAGCCGATCCACAAGAGCTTCCTGCATCAGCAGACCGGCAAACTGCCCTCCACCGCACAGATAGATGGGGCCTTTTGCCGATTTTTTGAGTTCCAGTATCCGGGGAATAAAATCCTCGCGAACGGTATGAATCTCCGGGGGCCCATCCAGGCCATCCTCTGGCATTTGCAGACTACTGGAGAATACATAAGTCTCCATATTTGGATAGGGATTCTGACCAGGCTGAAGGCCATAGCTATAGCCAAATTCATAGGTCTTTCGTCCCATGATTGCTACTGCGTAATTTTTCAATGCATTCAGATAGTCAGGCAGATGCGGTCCATCCATGGCAAATCCATCTATAGAACCATCTGAATGCGCGATAAACCCATCCAGCGATGTGGCAACATGATAAACAATCTCTTTCACAGTACACTCCTGTGCTGCTCCGATCAAAACGGAGTCTCAAATTAAAGGTATGGATTGCGACGAAGTCGCAAAAGGAATGGCCTGGAAGGCCCTTTTTATAGATTCAGCGAAAGCTTGTTGGAGTGTTAGATTACCATTGGTCTGATTGCCGTCTTTCGTTGGCAACACCGATGATCGGAGATTCTGAACTATCCAGAAATCAGTCCATCATTTTTTATGCGGTCCGAAGCCTCGACATCCAGCAAAGGCAAAGGTTTCGCAGGGCTGGAAAACTGAAATCTACAGATGGGGGCCGGCAAACTGAAATCTACAGAAGGGCGCACCAAATGTGTAATGGCCTAATTTGGTTTATAGGCCTTAATCGTGGGCTTCTGTTCTCCCGGAAAGAATTCCAGGACCGTGGCCGAGGACTCCACTGTGAATTTCTCGGTATGTCCGTGATAACGAATCTCTGCCCCAGGATGTACCAGGTTTCGCACAGTAACCTGCAGTAGATCGGGATTGCTTCTATGTTTGGAAAGATAATTATATATGCCAGTAGCTCTCTTCTGTTTGGCCAGCTCTTCTTTGTATTCTCTGAATGACTGACGAATCTCAGCCTGAAGCGCAACCGGAGGATTGCCGCGATATCTCTGCACTTTGTCTCTATATTGCTTTAATTTGTGCGTCAGCGATTCCAGACTCTGATCCAGACCTTCCAGTTCCTTTTTTGAATGTTCCCATTGTCGGGTATTTTTGTAATGCGTCCCCATAAAGAGACGAGTGACGCTACCTGCTTTACTTCCCAGGTGATCCACAGACAGATTTCCAAAGCACACTACTTCGCTTCCGGCCACAACAGAGCCACCGGTTTCCAGTTCCACGTTTTCATGAGAAATTACATAGCTGGAAAGAATGGATTTCTGAATATAGAGGCTTCCATCGCAAATGACAACAGAGTTCTCTATGTAAGTAGAATGAATGCTTCCGCTACATTGCATGGTGCCCTGCCGGGCGGTATTAATTCCCTGTTTTACCTCGATGTCTCCTGCAACTTTCAAATGACCGGATTCGATGGTTCCTCCCACGAATAGATTACCGCCCACGCGAACCTGGGTACCTCGTTCAATGTTGCCCAGAATGCGAACGTTTCCGTCGTATTCGATGTTTCCGGATTCCAGACCAGCATTCCCTTCCACCAGTAGCTCCGGGCTTATATCTATGGACTCACCATCATCCACGTAGATGCCATGGATGCGAGCGATGTACTGATTGGATCCAGGTACCTGGCTGATGTTCTTTCCTGGTTTTCGGGGAGCCGGCTTAGGAGGCTCTGGCTGAATCTCATCTCCGTAGAGATTGTAGCCCGGTCGGCCAGGGGTGGCCGGAATGATCTCAACCACGGGCTGACCTTTGTCCACGGTAACAAACTTTTCAATATTGCGAAAGTCAGCCTTTCCGTCTTCGCGGATGTTCACTTTGTTGGTTTCTCTTACCAGACGATGATAGGTACCATCTACTCCGGCAAAAGGTTCCTGGCCTCTTGCAACAATAGTTTCCAGGTGAACTGGCTCGATGCTATTTCTGACTGTATGGACAGCTTTCTCAATGGCCTGCTGATCCACTCCATATTTGATATTGTGTTCGTTTAAGGCCTGATAGATCCCGGTGGGAGTAAAAGAGGGATCCGGATGGCCGCGCAGACGAAGCGTGGCAATCATATCGTTTTGAACATTCAGTTCAAAGTGCACCTGACGGTGAGGCCCTTTTTCTTCTGATGTTTCCAATCCGCCCCCAAATTCTACTGGATTTGCCGAGTACCCGGGTTATTTCCGGGGTATGCTCGTACTCCTCTATATATTTACGGCCATTGTGGACCCTCAAATCAGTGGCCACCATCAGAAGATGGAGCAACCTGGAAAGAATCTGGACCAGGACTACTACAACTCCTACCTGGATGGCAAGAAGGATCCGGAAGCAGGCCGAAAAGGCCGTCTGGAGAATAATCTCCTGCGTATGTTAAAAAGTGTCCTTCCGCGGGAGGATACTTTTGAAGGGGCTGATTATGCAAAGAAACTCAAATCCGGAGATTTCGAGTATGAAAAAATCAGCCGGGATTCCATGTACACCCGGGGCATTTTTCATGAGCTGGGATACATGGTTCCTTCAGATTACATGTATATAGTAAAAACCGGTCCCTATCTGGTACTGGCCATCTATGAAGGCGATCCGGAGCGATTCCTGCTGGACGTCCAGAGAACCCGGGTAGTGAAAAAAGGAGCCAACGGTGAGGAGCATCCGGATACCCAGGAATGATGGAATTTCGGCAATCCGCCTTTGTTTTTCTCCTTTCTCTGCAGGGCCCGTCCTGAATTTCTTATTCCATGGCAGTAGCGCCGCTTCAACAGAAAAAGAGACATAGAGCATTGATCCTTTCCGGAGGTGGAGCCCGGGGCGCCTATCAGGTAGGAGTCTGGAAGTTTCTCCAGGAGATAGGTTGGAATCCAGATCTAATCTGCGGTACATCCGTGGGAGCGGTGAATGCCAGTGCCATTGGCTGCGGTCTGAATCTTCAGGAATTGGTACATCTCTGGAAGACCATTGAAAGAGGCCGCATCTACAGGATTTCCCTCTGGAAGCAAATTGTACATTTCTTTACCCGCCGCGGATTCAGTCCGCTGATGGATACAGAGCCTCTTAAGAATCTAATTCTGGATCGAATGGATCTGCGAACGCTGCGAAAGAGCGATCGAGAGATAATCATTACAGCCGTTAACATTATCAAATCCCGTCTGAAATTCTTCAATAATCAGGTTATAGACATTGAACATGTTATGGCCTCCAGTGCCATACCCATCCTTTTCCCCTGGCAATACATCGACGGTGAGCCCTACTGGGATGGAGGCGTCATGGCCAACACACCCATTCTTCCTGCTCTGGAGCGGGGCGCAAGAGAAGTGATTGTAGTTCTATTGAGTCCGGTAGGTGGATCGCGAATGCCGTTGCCCAACAGTCGTAGACAGGCTGCGGAGCGCGTCTTCGAGCAGTCGCTCATCGGATCCTACGAATCGTTTATGGCTCATCTTTCCTGGGAATACAAGCTCAGAGAGCAGCAGGGGATGTTCCAGAGTCTGGTGCGAAGGACTCTAACTCTGGGGGACACTCGCATCGCCACCGTAGCTCCTCATCGCATGCTGGGTTTTCAGTCCATTTTGAATTTCACGGCCAGGCAGGCAGATCAATTAATCCAGGCCGGGTACTCGGATGCCCGAAATCAATTGGCCGAGTACTTTGGTTTACACAGGGCCTGAGTTCAATTGCTGCATTCATTGCTCAACGCAGATCAGGCGAGCGGGTAAGCTGCAATTCAGGTTACCTTCATTGATCCCGCTAGTATTCGTCAGAGTTATATGATTCCCGCAACATCCGGTGCTTACCCAGTTCCCGCACTCGGAGCTTCCGGCATTGGAGGTCATATCGTTTGCAAGTCCGGTCCAGGCATCGTCTGTATCGGTAGAATAAGTATTGTCCAACGGGAAGCTGAAATGCGAATCAGGAGTGGAAGTGGCCACTGTTGTGATTCCATCCAGTCGACGGTACTCGGTAGATGGACTGATTACCCAGTTCAGGGAGCTTCCGCCCGGGCAGCTACCCATATCGGAGCGGCACCAGTGCCTGAGGTTAAAAATCCCCAGCAAAGCCTTGAATGTTCCGGTACCGGGATTTCGACTATCGGTCTGGCAAAGGGAATCGGCACCGGATAATCCATTTACGCCTCCTCCGGTGGGAGTGGCCGCGGTGACGAAGATATATTTGAAGCCTCTATTTGTTGAACTATTGGAGTTGCTTCCCGCTATAAGTGCCAGTAAGCCTTGCTCTTCGCCGGACGAATTCGTATCCTCCTGCTGATAAACCGGATGTAGCCAGCAATTGATAGCGAAGAGTAGCATTGGGATCGTGATTAAATGCCAGCGATTCAAGAGTCCTGTCCAGAGTTCAGATAACCCTGCCCATTATAGCTGGCCTCCCAGGCATTCTACTATTTTTTACAAAAAGGGGCGAGCTCTCGCCCCTGTCCGGGAAATAGCCTGTACTCTGGTGCTCCGTTTCGCCCGGAAGTTCAGCCTGCGAAGGCGAAACCGGAAACAATCATGGGTAGTCGGGTGGCTGCATAGAAGAGCGGTACAAGGTTTCCGTAGATAAGCGTGGGGACCAGCCATATCAAAGCAATCCAGAGGCTTCCTTCTACAAGAAAGATCATTCCGCAAAACATGAGCAGGCCCAGATATAGATCCAGACCGATCTGACGTCCCCAGTGCCAGGCAAACATCCTTCGAACAGTCTTTACCAGGCTTTCTCTATAAGAGCAATATAACGAATAGCCAAGAAAGCCCACCCAGATGACTCCCAGAATGATTTGTCCCATTAAGACGCCGTTATTTTGAGCTTCTGCGCCGGGAGCGAGGCCCGGAACAAAGGATACGGCCAGATAGAACACTACCAGTAAAATCCATAACACTACATTAATCATGGGCTTATGGAATACTCCTCCGGGTTTCAGTCAATTCCGAGATAATGACTACGCTAAATCGCCACCAGAATTTTCCCATGCTTCGACAATCTACTTGTCAAAATAGCAAATAGATAGACAAAGAGGAATGTCGCATTCTGGACGAGAATCAACCCTGCTCGAAGTGGCGGATGAAATTTATCGTGCCTATTTTGCACTCCAGGACATCGAATCCAGGCAATCATTCTGTGGAGGCCGCACCGGCCGATTTGTAATGCTTACCATATATTCGGCAGGATCCATGTCTGTTCCGGACCTGGCCTACAGGCGGGCGCTCAGTCGGCAGCGAATGCAGCAGGTAGTGGATCTCCTCATGGAAGAAGGCTTTCTAGAACGTCAGGCGAATCCGCGACACAAAACTTCCAGTCTGATGGCTCTTACCCGGACCGGGCGCCGAAAGGCAAAAACACTGGTCCGTCAGGAAAAGCAGTTTTTCAAAGATCGAATTCCCTGGGTGGGACAGAGAAAGATCCAGACCTGCCGGGAGGTTCTACAGGAGTTGAGGCTGGAACTGGAAAAGGAAAGGCTGCGCAACCAGCCTTGAGCTGATTTCTGTAGCAGAGAGCAGAGAGCAGAGAGCAGAGAGCAGAGAGCAGAGAGCAGAGAGCAGAGAGCTCTTAGTTTCTGAATCCGGAGTTTAATCTGATTGCGAAGATTCGATAACGCCTTTTTCAGCCAGGGCCTTTCGCAGCCGTTCTACCCGTCGGTAATTTACCCAGAAATCTGTGATCCCAAGCATGGATGAGGATCGCACGGACAATCTGCCTTCTTCGGGTATGGCCAGAATTTCCAGAAAATCCAGGAAATGAAAGACTCGGCTGTAGGCTTTCGCGTAGATGTATCCTTCCCATTCCGTGGTAACCTCGGTCCGTTCCATCTCCTGGACGGTTTCCAGAATGATGGGCCAGGCCTCTTCCAGAGGCATTTTCAGGATGAAAGGATCTGTTCCGTGCAAATAAGGAATCCAGGATTCCGTAGATGCGCAGTTCGGAAGAGGAGGGCACCAGAACAACCCGCGATTGGTATCCGGATCCCTGGCCGGTATCCAGATGCAGCCGGAGAGTAAAGTTACAGAAATGAGAGCCAGGCAGCTGGCTCGGAAGGATGACATTCTGCCAGGGTTCGATAAACCACAGCAGAGGAAAATGATTTAATGCTCCAGTAGAAGCTGCGACCAAAAAGCTGGACGGTTCTCTAAAAGAAATTAGCCTCGGATTAATGAAGCTACGTATTTCCTGGAAGATCTTTTTGCTGGCTCTGTTAGGGGTCTTTCTGATGTCCGTAGGTTCCATTCTTTCCATTGTCCTGGTTTCCAATGTGGCCGGTGAGCTCGATGCAGTGGCCCGGTATCATCTGGCCCTGGAGAAATCTGCTGCGGCCATTGAAGCTCATGCCATTGAGTATGAACTGCACATTGAGCGTCTGGCAACGTTGAATCGCGAAAAAAGAGGGAACTCGGAAGTGGCCCTGAAAGAAAGCAGCATGATGGATGAACGAGCCGCTACTCTTGCGAAGGAGATTCATGAAGCGCGCAAATTGCTGGAAGCCGGAAAAGAAAAGCAGGTGATCCGTCCCGATTTGCAGGCATCCCTGGCTGTGCGATTCCAGACCATAGAGGACTCTTTCGCTCGATATCGCAAACATGCAGGCAGCTTTGTGGAGGAATCGAAGAAGGGTTATACCGACCAGACCGTCTGGATGGAGGATCGCCTGGAGGAAGAGGAGGACATCTTTAACCTGGCTCTGGATCGTCTCAGAGAGGAAGTGGGTTCAGAGGTGGACGAATCGGTTCAGAGAGCCCGGGATGATGAGCGAAAGGTGATGATATCATCCATCGGACTCACAGTCCTTGCACTTGCACTGGCTCTGGTAGTGGCCGGCTATATTACTCGCGGACTGGTTCGGCCAATTCATGATCTATTAACCGGGACGCAGAAAATCGAAGAAGGGGACCTGGATGTGAATCTCCCTGTGTCTACCGCGGATGAAGTAGGTCAGCTTACTGCAGCATTCAATCATATGACAGGGGAGCTGAAGTTAAAGGAAAGGATTCGAGATACTTTCGGTCGATTCGTAGACCCGCGCATTGTAGCGGAGCTCATCGAAAACCAGGAGGAAGGTGCCGGGGATGGTCAGAAGAGGATCATGACGGTATTTTTCTCGGATATTGCAGGTTTCACCGAAATGGGAGAGAAGCTGAGCCCCAATGGTCTTGTGCGCATGATTAACGCCTATCTCACTCAAATGGCAGAACCCATACGGGCGAATCGGGGAGTGATCGATAAATTCATCGGCGATGCAATTATGGCCTACTGGGGGCCTCCTTTCTCCGGGATCTCCAATCATGCTGATCTTGCGGCGCGTACTGCACTCCAGCAGATCAATTCCCTGGATAGTTTTCGTGCCCGTCTTCCTGAAGTGCTGGGTCTGAACGAAGATTTCAGTGGATTCCATATTCGCATAGGCCTGGCCAGCGGCGAACTTGTTGTGGGCGAAATGGGCTCCGAAAATGCGAAGAACTACACGGTAATGGGCGATGTGGTAAACCTGGCTTCCAGGCTCGAAGCCATTAATAAGCAGTATGGAACTCATATTATTGTTTCAGAAGGAACAGCACAGATGCTTTCCGATAGCTTCAAATTAAGGGAGCTGGATATTATTCGCGTTAAGGGCAAGCAGCAGCCGGTAGCTATCTTCGAGCTTCTGGGAGGTCCCGACGATGAGCTATCGTTCGATCCCGGAAATATCTTTCAGAAAGGCCTGGAGTTCTATCGGCAGAGAAACTGGGACCAGGCCCTGGAGGCTTTTTCTGAACTCGGAAGCGATGGCCCTTCGAAGGTATATTCGGCTCGAATCAAACACCTGCAAGGCAATCCACCGCCGGATGACTGGGATGGGGTGTGGGCCTACCGCACAAAGTAGGACTGGACCTATTTGCCGGAGGACGCTGGAGGCCTCTGGATGAGCAAGTTTAGTAGCTACCAGCCCTGCCTGTCGTAGTCAATCTCGGACAGCGGCCTGGCTCCTGCAGGTTTCCTTCGTTCGCCGCCGGACCTTCCATTGGACTCTATTCTGTCTCCCCCGGCTGCGCCGTTTTGCACATCCTGGCTTTCTCGACTTCCACTGGCGAATCCTTCTGCATTTCCATACCTGGCGTTATGAGCTTCCGCTTTCAGCGCCTCCACCTCATCCATATCCAGGTTCGTTCGGGCCATCTCGAACATAGCATTGGGTAGCAGTCCTTCTTCGTCCGCAGAAAGCTCGGGCTTGATTCTATGAACAAAGTACATGTCCAGTTCCCCTTTACCTTTTGCCTGCACTTTGCCGCGATATTCGCATTCGAATAGGTCCTTTACCAGTTCATAGGTGGAACCGGAAACATTGACCATTCCTGGACTACCGGAAGATTCCATCCGGCTCGCTACGTTCACGGTGTCTCCCCAGATATCATAGGAGAATTTGTTTTTGCCGATGACACCTGCTGTAACGGGACCGCTGTGTATACCAATGCGAATCTGCCAGAATTCAAATCCCAGCTGGTCCTTCACTTCTGCCATTTGATTCATGAAGCTTCTAAATTCCAGGGCTGTAAGGCAGGCATCAATGGCATGCCCTTCATTCGGAACAGGCAATCCACCGGCACACATGTAGGCATCGCCGATGGTTTTTAGCTTTTCCATGTTGTTGCGACGCGAAACTTCATCGAATTGGGAGAAACAGCCGTCCAGTTCCTGGATTAGCTCCGCGGGACTGAGCCTGGCTGCGGCTTTGGTGAATCCTACAAAGTCTGTAAAAAGCACAGAGACATTGTCAAAGTACACGGGCTCTACCCGTCCGGACTCTTTTAGCTCCTTCGCGGTGATGCTGGGCAGTACGTTTTCCAGGAGTGCGTCGGATTCAGCCCGGGCTACTTCGGCTTCCTCTTTTGAAGCGACGGCTTCTTCTCGGGCTACCTGCGTGGCCTGGAGCAGTGCAGTAGTACGTACTGCTCCGGCGATTTGATCACACATTCGCTCGATGGACTTGATATCCTCTTGCGTCAAAGCAACGGCAGGATCCGCCACCATAATAGCAACAGTGTTTCCCTGCAACACCAGCGGTACTTGAAGAATCGATCGCGGATTCAGTGTTCTGACGATCTCCAGGTCTTTGCCTGCCAGCTTTTTTGGGATCTGCCTGATATAGAAAGTTTTCTGTCTTATATAGGTGGAGGACATGGTCCCCGGATCATTTTTCAGATTGATACGAAATGTGTTTAACCATCGTTGCCTTTCTTCCGGGCCCACACCTCCTCTGGCAGCAGCAGGTGTGAGCTCAAAGGTGTCGTTATCGACAACGAACAAAGCCTGGTTTTCTATCCCGTATTGCCCTTCCAGATGGTCGAAGAGGGTCTCGCAGAGGTTCTGTAGATTGGAAGTCTCGTTCGCCTGTTTGGAAAGTTCGGCCAGAACTTCCGTTTCTTGCCTGGCTGATTCCGCGCGTTCCTTTTCCAGAGCAGTGCTCTTCAATAGTGCCGTTGCGCGAATTGCACCTGCTACCTGGTTGCAAAAGCGCTCAATGGAATGGATTTCTGCTTTCCAGAGTCTTCGCCTGGGACCGCAGGTAAAAAAACCAATCACTTCGTCCTGAATCAACAGTGGTACCTGCAGCGCGGATTTCAGATTTAGTTTTTCTACAATAGCCCGATCTCCGGTAGCAGTAAATTCATCCGGGAAGGAGGGCAGATAGGTAGTTTTCCTTCTGGAATAGGTGCGATACAGGCTGCCTATTTCCGGTTCCATTTTATATTGTGTTGTTTCCAGCCATTTCCGGGTTTTCGGGTTGTCCGCGGCCCTGGTATCCCAGGCTGCCGCATGGAAGAGCATGGTCTCTGGTTCCAGAACAAAAAGACAGAAGTCATCCAGATCCAGGGACTCTCGCAAATGGTCAAACAGAGTGTGACTTACGGATTCCAGGTCTGTGGCCTCGTTGGCCTTACGAGAAAGATCGGCCAGTACTTCCGTTTCTTTTCGCGCCGCCTCCGTACGAGTGCTTTGCTCTTTTACTTCTCGAATCAGGCCATTCATTCGGATGATCCCTGAAATCTGGTCGCTCAGTATGGAAAGCTGACTCAGCTGATCCCTTTTCAGGCCTTCTGGATTATAGGTTAAGAAATTCAGGAAGGCCATAACCTGGCTGCCTTCCATAAGCGGATACACCACCATGTTGGTTATGCCATACTTCTCTGTGACAAACTGTTCTATGGCGGGCAATGGTTCCGGATTTACTGTGCGGTAGTAGCTATACCGAGGGCTGCGACGGTAGGCCATGGTAAAGGCACCTCCCCGATAATCCAGCGGAATGGGGGTGGCCATTATATGCTCTCTGTCTTCGGAAGCGATGTGATCCGGGAAGTTCATGGAAAGCGCATGCATCTGCCTGGCTTCGTTGTCTACAGAATAGAGCGAATACACTCCGATTCCGTACGCTTCCTCGGAGAATCCGATTACCTCCTTCATTATCTCGTCCAGGTCTTCCATCGGCGCGATACGCTTCAATAGCTGGTTCAGGCCTTCCGTTTCCCTTTGCAGAGTGTGGGCAATGTTGCGTTCTGACTCTACTTCTTTCAGTAGCTGACGGTTCTGGACAGATCCAGAAACCTGCCGGGTGATGCGTTCCAGAAAGTCCCTTTCACTTTTTGAGAGCTTCTGTCTGGAGGGCCCGGCGAATGCGATGACACCAATGACCCTGCCTTCCGCTACCATGGGTATATCCAGAAACCAGTCGAATCCGAGATATTCCATGAGCCTCCGGTCGTGGTCGCTCATTTTCTTCATCATTCGATCTGGTATTCGTCCCATGTACATGGGCTTTCCAGTAGAAACTACTCGACGAAGTGTACCGGTGTCTTCTCCCATGGAGGGGAACCGAACTTCCTCCGGAATGGTATCGCCGGACTGTATCTGCCCTTTGCGGGCCATGGCCCTGGCTTCCAGGCGATTCTTTTCTTCATTCAGGGTATAGAGGGCCAGTGTATCTACGCCGCATTTATCATTGGCATACTGCAATACCAGTTCGCCAATCTCCGTGAGATCTGCCCCTTCGTCTGCTCGCCGGGCCAGCTCGGCTAAAGCTTCACTATCGATGCGGGCTTCCTCGACCTGAGCAAGAAGACGTTTACTTTGAACCGCGCCGGATATCTGGTCTACAATACGCTCCATCAACTGTCGTTCCGGAAGCCCCGGACGACGTTGGTGAGGGCCCACAAATACCATTATACCTACAATCGAGCCTTCAATGCTCATTGGCGCATGGAGAAGCCATTCAAACTTATGAAAGGCCACCTGATCTGCATCTACTGGAGAAGCGTCCAGGAAAGCCTGCTTGATGTGCGGCAAAAACATCTTTCGCTTACGACGAATCACTGTGGGCAGACTGCCGTTTTCGAAGGTTATGGGGATGGACCGAATGCTTTCCGGTGCATCTGCCAGGTCCTGTACGATTCCGGACTGCAGAACCGAATGTAATTCCAGAGTGTTTCGTTCGTTGTCTACAAGATAGAGCCCCAGGCGACTTACTCCACATTCTGATTCTGTGAACTGTGAAGTCTGGATCAGAATGTCCTGAATACCAGTTCCTTCGTTCGCATGTCGGGCCAGGGCGGCAAGGCTGGCATTTTCGGATTTTTCTCGCTCTGCGATGACCTTTTCTCTTTCCAGGTTTTCCGCCAGTTGTCGGGAGCGAATAATGCCTGCGAGCTGGCTGGCCAGGGTGAATAATTCTTCTCGATCGGTTTTATTGAGCTTCAGTTCGTGTCCGTAGGAAGTGAAATTCAGCAAAGCCACCGGCTCTTTGTTTACTTGCATGGGAAGGGCCAGATAACCCCGGTAGCGAAGGTTGTGGAAAATGTCCCGGTCTATCTCGGCTCCCGGATAATTCCGCTCTCTACCCATCAGGCGTTCTACGTCTGGAACATAGAAAGGTCGGCCACGCAAAAAGGTGCGAGCAAGTGTTCCTCCCTCCGTGTCAATACCTACCGAAAGATTCTCCCCGTATTCGCCGGCCTCATGCAGCTGAAGTTTGTCCTTATCCTCAAATGTATGTACTTTGATGCTTTGAAGCTCCGTGCGGTCTTCGTTGGGAACCATTATGATCCCGGACAGAATGCCGTATCGGTCGCGGACATATTGAAAGATTTGATTCAATATTTCGTCCAGGTTATCGGTGGAAGCTGCGGTTTCTGTGATCCTGGCCAGGCCTTCAATGCTCATTCGTTGCGCCTGCACCTCTTTCAATAGAGCTGCATTGTTGATGGCACCTGTGACCTGATCAGCGTATCGCTGGAGTCGATCCAGATCCTCCCGGCTGAGCTGACGTTGCCCCGGATCAATGCCCATAATACCGATTACATCGCCCTGAAGAATGAGGGGCACCTGTAGATAGCTTCTCAGCCCCAGTAATTCCGTTACATATCGGTCTGTTGCATTCTCCAGCTCAGGCAACTGGCGAAGATAGAGCCTCTTTCTTCGCTTGTAGGTGCGATAAGCAATCCCCGCTTCCTGGTTCAGTGGTGCTGTCGCATTGTCGGTGAACAGGACCTGCTGACCATTGTAATCTTTGCCAAAGCCACCAATGTTCTGGAATTCCTTTTCCTTCTCGTTCACCGCAGTAATAAATGCGCCGCGGAGATCCAGGGATTCCACTGCAAAACGACATACCTCGTGGACAATGGAACCCAATTCCTGCCTTTCATTCAACCGTCGCGTAAAGTCTGCGAGAGCCCGGGTCTCCTGCTCCAGTTTATGGGCTGTGTCCTTTTCCTGTTCAATGGTCTGTAGCAGACTCTGCTGTTGAACGGCGCCGGCTACCTGGGCAATCATTCGCTGGATAATTACGCGCTCCTTGGGGGACAGTTGTTTCTGGGAGTGGCCAGCAATGGTGGCAATTCCAATCACTTTCTCCGATACGGTCATGGGCAGATGGTAGCACCAGCGGAAGCCAAAGTACTGCCGTATGGCTTTATCTACCGGCGAATTGGCCTGCAGTTCATCCGTTATCTCGGGAAAGTACATAGGCTTTCCCCTTCGGAATATTCTGTAGAGACTGCCGCTTTCCGATACCAGCGGAATGACGCGAACAGGGTCCGGGAGTGATCCGATGTCCAGAGTCCTGCCATCCTCCAGGACGGTCCGCTGAACAAGTGACTCTTCTGAATCATGTGGAAGGTAGATTGTTACACCGTGGTAGCCCAGCATCGGCTTCAGAAAATCGGACAGGGATCGCACTACCTCTTCCAGCTTGCCGCCCTCCAGCGCCTTACGGGATAGATCCGCCAGCATCTCTGTGGCCTGGGCTTCCTGTTGAGCTATCCATCGTTGTACATTAATCTGTTGAATGAGTTGAGCATTGCTTGCTGCGCCCGCGATCTGCGACACCACAGCTTCCAGCCGCGATATCTCTTCTCGGTTCAATCGGCGATCCCCCGGATCAATAATAGCCACGCCAAGCACTCGATCCCCCACCAGTGCTGGAATCTCGAGGATGGACTTCATTTGAAACTGCTCCACCACTCGACGATCTATAGCCGCCACAGGTGTGCCGATCTTTTGCAGATCCAGGTGAAGTGTCTTTTTCTTCTTTATGGTCCTGTAAAGTGTTCCCAGCTCGGGTTCGATTTTGGCCCTTAGACTCTGGTAGAATTGACGCCCTTTATCGGATGCATCGTGCACCTGGCCGCCGTATCCCTGGATTTCATTCGCCGGCTCATCTATCAAAAGCAGAAACATGCGGCGCATGCCCAGCTGGCGAACCATATACGTGGAAGTCTGCTCGACGATGTATTGTAGATCTCTACTTTCATTTACTCTTCGCGTTAGTTCGTTTAGCGTATCCAGTTCGGCGGTGCGCTGCTCAACTTTCTGCTCCAGGTTTTGCGAAAGATCTTCCAGTTTATTGAACGCCCTGGATAGATGCATGGAAAGCGCAAATGCCTGACCTATTATGAAAAACATCAGGCCAAAAGGAGCAATGTAAATGTTATGAGTGGACAGGGCTGCCACCATAATGTCATTTACTACGGTGGCTCCTAAAAGTAGAAAGGAGAGCCCCACCAGTTTGGCTCCCAATCGCTTTCTTGCTACGGCCAGAATGGCCCATATAGAGCAAACCAGGACTGCTGCCAGCGCATCGATCTGCATTACAGGCAGGGTATGAACAAATATCTCTACGGGCAGAACCAGTCCTGAGATCGCAGCGATGCCCGCCACCGAGTTGATGATCCTCAGAGGCCATCTATGCATTTCCTTCGGATACATATATTTGGCGAATTGCAGGAATGAAAAGACCGCCAAATAAAAACCCAGGTACTCAATGCGAAGCCCCAGATGCCCTGGAAGTCCGGGGATCAATTGAGCAAATAGCTTTTCCGATCTCTGAGCGGACCAGAAGGCGATGGATATACAGAAAACACCAAAATAGAGAGGAGTGAGATCCTTCCTGCGAGCCAGGAACAGCCCCAGGTGGTAAATTCCGATCAATACAAGTCCGCCAGCCAGAAAGACGCTAAGGGTATAACTTCTTTGCTGGTCCTCCATCAGCTGCCTGGCTTTCCCGAATTGGATGGGTAGCCACAGGCCTGCATGGCGATGCTCCACATTGGAAACATGAAAGAGAATCTCATTTCGCTTTTCCAGGCCGGGAAGGGAGACCAGGGCCGGCTGAAGTGCCTGAGTCATGGATTCCTTCTCGGAGTCTACGTTTCCTAAAGTGTAGAGTAGCTCGCCATTCACATACAATCTGTACGCGGACCCGATGGTAGGTAAAGCCAGTGCCATGGTCCCAGGCTTTGCCTTTTCCGGAAGCTCTAGAATCATGCGATATGTGGCGCGACCCTTTGCAGGCAATGGATTGTCGGCCCGATTGGTCCAGGAATCCGGAACGGAAATGAAGGCAGCTTCCCGGTCACCTGTCGAATTGCTCAAGCGGTCTTTCCAATCCTGGGGAGCGAGGTACTTTCCCTGGTAAAAGAGCCATCGTCCATTCAAGCTCATTGCGTCTTGTGATATGGTATTCTGTAGAGCCGGATTTTTTGACGTCAGATCCAGGACCCCCTGACGGACAGGTTCCTCTACAGGTTTTGCCTGAATTGGCGCTTCCGGCAACGTTATGGTTAACGTTACAAGGATGCATAGAATTGCGTTAGATAAGGTTCTCATGCCAGGCCCGGACAGCAATTCTACATTTTCGATGGACTGACAATCGAATCAGGCTACTACTTGTCCTAAACCCCCTGTTCAGGGGGCGTCGCACTCCATCTGTGGAATTCCATGGACTTTCAAGTAATCAGCAAGATCAGGCCCCCTGCTATTCAGATTCTGGAATGGGCCATGCGGTTTCCAGTTCCACTGAGGAGGTCGGGAAATGTATTCGGTTCCCTGTTGTTGGGTACGCTTCTGTTTTCCTGCTCAGCGAATTCGGTGCCCGGCCAGCCGGATTCCGGAAATAGAGATGTGAATCTTTATGCGGATAACACAGAATTTACGGACCCTGCGGTTTCCATAGTGAACTTTGCCGCCCTGGAAAGAGGCGAGATAGTCCAGATAATCCCGGTGTGGGATTTCTACTGGAAAAGGCTCCTGAACCCGGATGAGCTCGAGAATACTTCGCCGGATGTTCGAACCGCGGGTATGAAAATCTGGAAGAAACTCGGATACGAAAGCCAGGGCTTTGCAACTTATCGAACCACACTTGAGGTGCCCAGGAATACTCCCATTGCCTTTAAGATTTCGCAACAGCTTACTTCGGTGAACCTGTTTCTGGACGGAAGGCTTGCTGCCAGGGACGGAAATCCCGGCAGCAACGCGGAGGAAACGATTCCAGGAAGGAGCAATCTAATTGCAGAGCATACCTCGAAGACCGGTACAGTTGAAATCGTAATGCAGATAGCCAACTTCCACTCCTTTCGCGGAGGTGCCAGAGGTCACATAGAAGTGGGGCCTGTGGAATCGGTGAGGGATGCCCGGTCTTTGCAGGAGGCTCTGGAGTTACTGGCTTCAGGTTTTCTTCTTTCTATAGGTCTTTATCATCTAATCCTTTTCGCGATGCAAAGAAGACAATGGGTCTTTCTCGTATTCGGATTAACGTGTCTCAGTTTTGCGCTACGAATACCTCTTCTGGGTGAAAAGACCGTAGATCTTCTCTGGCCGGACCTGGCCTGGGAAATCCAGTACAGGTTTAACATGGGGCTGAACATTGTTACACCTCCGCTTCTAATACTCTTTTTCCATTTGCTTTTTCCGGCAGCTCTGAATCGTAAGCTACTGTATGCGTTTCTAGGCATATGCGGACTTTTCTCGCTCAGTATCTTTCTTGATACAGTGAATCTGGGTCGCACCATGTTCGCCTACTATCTCGTGGCGGCGGGGCCTGCGCTCTTAATGGGATTCTACATGGCTCTCGTATACGGCATTCGGCAAAAGGGAAGTGGTCGCACCATGGCCTTCGGGATGGGGGTGGTATCCATTCTGGGAGTGATGGCCATCTATCAAAACTGGTATACTCGGGATTATGCCGGTCAGCTGGCCATGCTGGCCTTTATTTCGTTTGGTTTTTTTCAATCTATTGGAGTAGCTCAGAGATTTAAAGAAAGTGTGGATATGGAAAAAGCTCTTTCTACAAGTCTGCGAAGGAGCAGAGAAGCGCTATCGCATCAAAGACAGAGCCTGGAGAATGATCTACATGATAGCCTGGGTAGCAAGTTAGTGGATCTAAAGCTTCAGCTTGGATCGGGAAGACTGGAGCCGCATAAGATTCAGAATCGTGTAGATGACATCTACTCTATGTTTCGGGGACAGCTCCTCTTTATGGAGGATCTGGAGTATGCAGCAGCGGATCCCGTCGCCGGCCTGCAACTCTCATTGCTGCGCCGGTATTCAGGTGTGGGCAGAGAACTGCGATTTCGACTATCTCCGGAGCACAGTGAGAATATTCGCATCCTCCTTCTGGATGATGCCTTTCGAATGGATTTCCTGCAGCTATGTCGAGAGCTCTGCACAAATGATTTAAAGTACGGCCGGGGCGAATCGATCTGGAGGGTTTCTGTCGATTCAGAAGCTTCGCTGATTCTGCGCCAGATGAATCGAATAGGCTCCAGTTCGATTTTTCGGGAAGAGGAGAGTTCTTCCGACGTTGAGCGCGTAGCCCTGCATGCACGCAAAAGGGTACAGAGTATGAAGGGATCCATTTCGATTGCCATCAGGGGAAAATGCTTCACAGCCCTGATCCGAATTCCTCAGGGTCATGATCAAAATCCCCTGAACAGGGGGGCCTGGAAAGGCTCCTCCAGGTGACGAATGAGCTGGTCCGTCATTCGCTGGTAGATGTGACTTTGTATACAGAAAGCGATATGGACAAAGCAGTAGAACAGAAAGATTCAGTGACAGGGAGCCCCTGGACCATCGGGATTGTGGAGAACGATGAAGAATATCGCAGCTTCTTGATCTCTGAGCTACAGTCCACGGGTATGACCCGGAGCACCCCATATTGGTCTTCCGCCGAGCAATGCCTGCGAGATGAAGCCAGGCATGACCTGGATCTCTTGATCCTGGATATTGATCTGTCCGGAATCAGTGGAGTTCAACTTAGCGGTATTCTAGCTCTGAAGCAACCAGACCTGCCCATTCTAATACTCAGCAACCTTACTTCCGATGAGGCGGTTTTTGAAGCGATAAAGAATGGGGTGAAGGGCTATCTTCTGAAATCCGATCTCCCGAATCTCGAAAATGCCATTCGTGTGGTCATGGAGGGTGGTGCCATGATTACACCTACAATCGCCCTGCGAGTCATGAATTCGTTTCAGAAAATTCCAGCGGCGGGACCTGAATTGACTGATCGGGAACGCCAGATCCTTGAACTGATGGTGAGGGGAAAAACGATAAAGGCGGTGGCCGATTTTCTGATGTTAAGCCCCCATACGGTGCATGACTACGTAAAGCGAATCTATAAAAAATTAGAAGTTCATAACAGGGCGGAGCTTGTTCGCAGAGTCCAGGAATTGCAACTTCTTTAGCTAAATACGATCCGCGCGAAACACAGTCGATCACAGAAGAGTCGCCCATCCAGGGCTTCAAAAGCCGGATCGCTCTCCAGATTCCTGTCCTGGGCCGCACTCATGGTGATTCATCAGTTACCGCTGTACCTAATCGCTTGCTCAGCCCCTGAGCGCCGCCCTTCATAACATGGTCATGGTTCCACTGAAACATTGGTTTTGCGACAGGAGCAAATAGATTCATCCAGGCTTTGGTGGTGTAAACCCGCCAATCGTAACGAACAATCGTATCGTCATTTTCGCGACTGAATTCCCAGCGGCCATGGCCTTCCAGTTCGCCGAAGGCATCTCCAGCCAGCACCTTTTCTGGTTCTACGATCGTGGATCGCATATCGAACGCTAGCGAGTAGGGTAAAGCCCCCTTCCAGGTCATTCTTCGAACAGTGCCCAGGTCCTGGTCGTCGCCCTTGCTGAGAGTTTCGACCTTTTTAACAGCCGGCCACCATTCCGGCCAGGAGTCGCTGGCATGGATTTCGCGGTAGACGTCTGAAAGCGGTGCTTTCGTTCTCCAGATCGTAACAAAATGATACTCTTTCATGCTCGGGCTCCTGATATACTCTCCGTTAATCTATTAAGTTATACCTTCGTTTTTCTGAACCCGGCTCAGTCAGTACCAGCCCCGGATCCTTTGCCTGGCCCGTCCACTTGCGCAATCCCGGGGGAGGTTCCAGGTCCGGGATGATCCGATTCCCGGGTCCTACCAGCCCTGTCGCTGTGTGTCTATTTCGGAAAGCCTGGTGGCGCCTCCGGTGGAGCTTTGAATGCAGGCCCGGTTAAAGTTGTCATTGGGAATCAGTCCTTCCTGGTCTGCGGAAAATTCGCCGCGAATTCTATGTAGAAAATACATATCCATTTCACCTTTTCCCTTGGCCTGCACTTTGCCCCGGTATTCGCATTCGAATAGATCTTTCACCTGTTCGTAGGTCGCTCCAGAGATATTAACCATGCCCGGTTCCCCGGAGGATTCCATGCGGCTGGCTACATTAACCGTATCTCCCCAGATATCGTAGGCGAATTTATTCTGTCCAATGACTCCCGCGGTTACAGGCCCGGAATGTATCCCTATGCGAATTTGCCAGAATTCAAACCCCAATTGTTGTTTTACCTCGGCCATCTGCTTCATAAAGCTGCGAAACTCCAGAGCCGTAAGGCATGCATCCACCGCATGGCTGTCGCTGGGACGAGGAAGACCGCCGGCGCACATATATGCATCGCCGATGGTTTTTAACTTTTCCATCCTGTTTCGGCGGGCCACTTCATCGAACTGGGAAAAGCAACCATCCAGCTCCTGGATCAATTCCGATGGTCGAAGCGAGGCGGCGGCCCGGGTGAATCCCACAAAATCGGTAAACAGCACAGATACGGAATCATAATATACCGGTTCCACTCGGCCGGTTTCTTTGAGCTCTCGGGCGGCTTCTGAAGGCAAAACATTCTCAAGTAATGCATCGGATTCGCTTCTGGCCTGTTCGGCCTCTTCCTTGGCCGCTACTGCTTCTTCCCTGGCTTCCTGGGTTGTCTGCAATAATGCAAAAACCCTTACAGCTCCTGCGATTTGATAGCAGTAGCGCTCCGCTGATTGAATCTGTTCTCTGTTCAGGCGATGGGACGGGCCGCAAATCAATAATGCTACCACGCGGCCAGAGACAATAAGAGGGATCAAGAGCATGGACTGAACACCCATGGCCTCCACCATTGCTTTCTCATCCGGGTCCTGGAATCGATCCGGAAGCCTGGGTAGATACAGAGTCCGCTTTCGCTTCCAGGTTTTATGAACAAAGCCAGTTTTTTCGATGGCAACAGGCTCGCCGGTGGTCCAGTGCTGGACCGGGTTCACCGTATCCCGGCTTACCAGCACAAGCTGCGAATCTCTGTCATCAATCAAAAAGAGAGCAAAGTTCTCAAGGCCCAGGGAGCTTCGCAGGGTATTGAACAGAGTATGTGCCAGGGTAGAAAGATTTCCGGCTTCATTGGCCTTCCGAGCCAGCGTATTCAGGGAATTCAATTCAGTGGTGCGAAGCTCAACCTTTGCTTCCAGATTTTTGCTAAGATCTTCAATCTCCTGATAGGCTCTGGCATTGGCGATGGCGGAGCCCACCATGCTTCCAATTACAGAAAGAAGCTGCTCATCCAGAGCATCGAATGCACCGGTTTCCGGGCTTTCCACCGCGTAGATTCCAATTAATTCCTCCTTAACCAGCAATGGAATGGCCATCTGACTGGCCGCATTTTTCAGGCCCGGCATTCGCATCAATTCATGGCGGATCTGCGCCTGCGCTCCAGTAGCAGCCATACGAGCATACAACGAATGATACTGTATGGCTACGGATCTCAGAAGTTTCTTTCGTTTTGCGGCAACACCGATGACCCCCAGACCCACCGGGATCTGGGCTCCTATCCCGGACTCCGGGTATCCGTGGCTGGCCACTACTTCCAGGTTCTGGCCTTTCGCATCGGCCAGCAGAATCAACGAATGGCGAAACTCAAAAGCTTTGTCCAGACTTTCCATGGAGACCTGAAATATTCGATCTGGATCCAGGGTGGTATTAATTTCGCCGGAAAGTGAATGGATGACCGAAACTTCGCTTTCCATGCGCGCCAGTTGTTTTTGCAACTGATCGACGCAGATTTGGTCTTCGTTTTCCGGCGTCATATTCGTGACCGTGGTTGTAGTAGGTGCTTCAGGCCGGGCTTTGAGCGGCTTCCAGCTTCTCGATATGCATTACCTTGCAAATCAGAGCCGATTGCAGTTTGAAAATGTCCTGCATACCGGACATAGAGGCGATGGCTTCCAATTGCATATCCATCTGATCGAAAATAGGTCCTTCGGTTTCTTCTCGTTCAAATTGAGCCCTCACCAACCACGGGGCCAGATCATTCGGATCCACAATCTGGATATGAACATTTCTGTGGTTTATGATGTTTGTATAGGTCTTTGTAAAGAACTGATGCGAAAGTGCCACATGTTCTTCATCCACCTGAAATACCTGAGAAAGGATAGTGACGTTGGGTTTTCCATTGCTGTCGCATGTGGCGATGGTTGATGGAATGATCCCCTGCAGGGCAGGTATTACTTCCTGGGGAAGTTTCATAGCACTTTCCTCTCTTCTGCAGTCATGGCGCCTGGCGCCTGGTTGAATATTTCATCCACTTCCATGGTTAACTTGATGGAGGGAGTGATGATATAGCGCGCCCAGCCTTCCCCGGCCGATGGGCCAAAGAATTGAGCGATGACCTGGGATGCATTGGCCCGTTGCTTCTTGAGCCATTCTTCCTCTTCCGGGGTGGCCTTTTCGCTTCTTAGAAATCTGCCTTTGAATTGAAAGCCCTGAAAGTTAGTTGCATCCACCGAGTTCACGGCCAGAAGCGGATTCTCCTGGAGATCACTCAATGGTTTGCCTGCCAGGGTTTCTGGAATAAAGCATTCCAGCGTACTTTCTCCGGTCTTTGCACGGGTGCCCCATCCCCTGGTAAAAAAGGGTTCTTTTTGAGAATTAACGGTGCAGATGGCGACCATTACTGGGCCATGGAATAGCTGCACCATCTCTCCGCTTATTGCAGGCATGAACTATCTCCGGTCCTGAAATTGGATTTTTTTATTAAACCGGGACCGCCATGGACCTTATGGTGATGGGCTACTTGTGCAACCAATTTTGAGTTTTTAACAGAAAATCTAGCGGCCATCCATGCAAATAAGCTGGATGCCGACTCTCTGGTCCGGGATGTAGTGCCTATAGCTTATTGCACTACCCGATGCTCGGGCCCTCTGCTGCGTCGGGCAGATGTAAGCTTCAGCAGGGCTCGGCTTATATTCAGGCATTCAATGGAAATCATTCATGGCATTCCGCATCAATTTCGTAAACCGGCTATAGGGCTATTTCTGGATGCCCTGGGAGAGAAGATCGTTCCGGCCATGGGCAAACGCTCCAGAGCGGAAGGCTTGCTGGATAAATGCATGAAGAGCGAAGGATGCATCCTGGCTGTGGACGGAAAGAATCTGCTGGGTATGGCCGGGTTAAATAGCAAGGAGACCAGTTTCGTAGAAGCAGGACTGAGCGACTTTATCAGGTTTGCAGGATTCTTTCGTAGTGTATGGACTCTACCCATCCTGGCCTCCATGGAGCATCCCACCGCGACAGATGAATATTACATCGATATGCTGGCAGTTAGTCCGAACGCCCGAGGAAAAGGAGTAGGGCGGACTCTAATCGCGGAGATAGAAAAGAGGGCCAGGAGTCTAAAAAAGAAAAGAGTGACCCTGCAAGTGGTGGATACCAATCCACGTGCAAAGAAACTATACGAAAAGCTAGGCTTTTGCACTATTAAGACCTACAACACCTACCCCTGGGGACTCATGGTAGGCTGGACTTTTCGCAAAGTGGATTTTATGGAGAAGAGGCTGTAACTGTTTTTTGCCGTGATTTTCTCAAATAGGGCTATTGGACCAGGCGTCTTTAAGCCCGGTTACCCGGGGGAGCGAGTAGAGCTACCAGCCTTCCCGTTCCATGTCGATTTCCGAAAGCGGCCGGGCTCCGGCATGTTTTCTGCGTTCCGAGCCAGTGCGGCGGTCGGATTGTCTTCTTTCATTTTCAGATCGCTGGTCGGCCTCATTGTTGTCTGATTGCTTGCCGGTATCATTGGCCGTAAGGGTAGCTTTCCCGTTTCCGGTGGGGGATCCCGAGCTCAGACTGCCGCTCATCTCCTCTTTCAAGGCATTGATTTCTTCCATGTCCAGGTTGGTTCGTGCCATCTCAAACATGGCATTGGGAAGCAATCCCTCTTCGTCGGCAGATAGTTCTGGCTTGATACGATGAACAAAGTACATATCCAGCTCGCCTTTGCCTTTTGCCTGAACTTTTCCGCGATACTCGCATTCGAATAGATCCTCTACCAGATCATAGGTGGCTCCGGAAATATTAACCATTCCTGGAGCGCCGGATGATTCCATCCGACTGGCCACATTTACGGTATCTCCCCAGATATCGTAGGCGAACTTATTCTGGCCAATGACGCCGGCTGTCACCGGTCCTGAATGTATGCCAATGCGAATCTGCCAGAAATCAAAACCCAGCTGGCCTTTTACTTCGGCCATCTGCACCATGAACCTGCGAAACTCGAGGGCGGTAAGACAGGCATCGATGGCATGTCCATCATCCGGCACCGGAAGCCCTCCAGCGCACATGTAGGCATCGCCGATGGTCTTAAGTTTCTCCATGTTATTTCTGCGGGAAACCTCATCGAATTGCGAAAAGCAGCCGTCCAGTTCCTGGATAAGCTCGGCCGGAGACATCTTCGAAGCCGCGGTGGTAAATCCTACGAAGTCTGTAAAGAGCACGGAAACCGAATCGTAATATACCGGCTCAACTCGGCCGGATTCCTTGAGTTCCCGGGCAACACGAGTAGGAAGCACGTTTTCTAGAAGAGCATCGGATTCTGCTCGGGCCACTTCTGCTTCTTCTTTGGAGGCCACCGCTTCTTCGCGAGCCTCCTGGGTAGCCTGGAGCAGTGCCGTGGTTCGCACGGCGCCTGCGATTTGATCGCACAACCGCTCGATGGAGGTAATGTCTGCCGGTGTCAGTATTCGGGTCGGATCTGCCACCATAATGGCCACGGTTTGTTCCTGCACCACCAGCGGAACCTGCAGTATGGATCCTGGATTCAACGTCTTTACGATCTCCAGGTCCTTTCCAGCCAGGGTTCTGGGAATCTGTTTGATGTAGAAAGACTTCTGCCTTTTATAGGTAGAAGACATAGTTCCTGGATCTTTCTTTAAATTGATGCGAAATTGATCCAGCCACTGTTGCCTTTGCTCTGTGGTAAGATATCCTCTGGCAGCAACCGGAGCCAGCTCATGGCTGTCATTGTCTACGACGAACAGAGCCTGTTTCTGGATTCCAAACTGCTTTTCCAGATGATCGAACAGTCTGGCGCATAGACTTTGTAGATTCGAAGTTTCGTTGGCCTGTTTCGCAAGTGCAGATAGTGTTTCGGTTTCTTCGCTGGCTGCTTCCGCCTGGAGTCTGGCCAGGTCTGCTTCCTCTCTGGCTTCCTGGGTGGCCTGCAACAGGGCCATGACTCGCACGGCCCCCGCGATTTGCTGGCAGTATCGTTCCGCCGATTTGATCTCTTCCCGGGAAAGTGGACGGGTAGGACCGCAGGCGAAAATGGCTACAACTCGATCCGTGACTATGAGTGGAATTTGCAGAACTGCATTGATTCCCAGTTCTCTTACTATGTAAAGATCTGACTCGGAGGCTCCTTGCAGCGGTAAGCGCGGCAGGTAAGTAGTCTTTCTTCTTTGCCAGGTCTTGAATAGTGTGCCGCCTTCCGGTTCAAGGGGAACGCGAAAGCTCTGGTCCCACTCCTTGCCGGTGTTTTTGTCCAGATGAACTGGTATCAGCTGGCTTTCTGTGTCATCCACCAGGAATAGGCCCTGATTATCCAATCCCAGGCTATCGCGCAGCACATCGAATACTCCCTGGCTCAACGTGGTGAGATCAGTGGTTTCATTGGCCTGCCTGGAAAGTCGGGCCAGGGCTTCCGTTTCTTCTCTGGCCGCTTCTGCCTGCTGCTGTGCTCTTCTGGATGTGTCGAGGAGTGCTGTGGCTTGCACGGCACCAGCTACCTGGTTGCAATATCTCTCTACGGTTCGGATTTCCTCTCTGGAAAGCCTCAGGGTTCTTCTAGGACCGCATACAAAGAAACCGATGACTTCGTCGTTAATGATTAAAGGTACCTGTAACACAGATGTGAGTTTCAGCTTCTCAACAATCAATACATCGCCCGGGGAAGAAAAGCCCTCTACAAATCGCGGAATATAGGTGGTTTTCTTTTTTTGATAGGTTCGGTACAGAGTACCCAGTTCTGGTTCCAGCTTGAGTCGCACTGTTTTAAGCCAGTCTTCCGCTTCCCCCAGTTGGTACTGCGTCTCCCAGGCAGCGCTATAGACTTCGGATGAATCTTGATCCACAACAAAGAGACAGAAATGATCAAGTCCCATAGAAAGTCTCAGATGATCAAAGAGGGTCTGACTTACATCCTTGAGGTCTTCGCTTTCATTGGCGGTTCTGGCCAGGTTTGCCAGGATATCGGTTTCTTTTCTCGCTTCTTCGGCTCGTTTGCTTTGCTCTTTTACATCCCGAATCAATCCGTTCATACGGATGATTCCGGAAAGACTCTCGCTTAGAATGGAAAGCTGGCTTAGTTGTTCCTTGCTGAAGGTTACCCTTTCTCTCGTGGTTAAATTCAGAAGCGCTGCCATTGTATCCCCATCCATCAGGGGAAACATGAGCATCTCATCCAGATCGTATTTTTCTATTACGAATCTCTCAATTTCCGGGATGCCCCTGGCTTTCAGACGAGAATTCTTGAAATATGTATATTTGGGGCTGCGATGATAGGCAAAAGCGAAAGCTCCATTGGCCCCTTCACCAAAGGGTACTGGATTTTCTTCAATATATCGACGATCTTCCTCCGAGAAGCCTTCGGGGAAGCGAACGGACAGAGGGTGCATTACCTGCGCTTCGTGATCCACGGAGTACAGCGAATACAGCGATATATTATAGGTTTCGCTCAGGTATTCCAGAACATGATCCATGATCTCGTCCAGATCCTCGATGGGTGCAATGCGTTTTAACAGTAGATTCAGACCTTCGGTTTCTTTCTGTAGTCTGCGCGCGGTGTTCTTTTCCTCTTCTACCTGATCCAGCAGGCGCTTCCCGTGAATGGCGCCTGCAACCTGCGCTGTCAGTCGTTCCAGGAAGCTCTTCTGTCTGGCTGTAAGTTTATCCCTTTCCGGTCCGGCGAAAGCCAGTACACCCAGCACCTGGCCGTGCACTACCACCGGCACATCCATGCACCAATCAAATCCCAGATACTCATGAATGGCCCGATCTATGTCAGACAACCTGCGTTGCATGCTCGGGGATATCCGCGGAAAGTAGATGGATTTTCCATGAGTGAATGCATGGTACAGGCTGCCTGTTTCGGGCTTCAGAGGAGGATTATGGAGGATTTCGGGTAAATTCTTCGGGTCATCTCTTCTGCCACTGCGAACCACCGCTTCCAGAGATAGGGACTTCCTGTCCGGTTTGAGCATGACCAGGCCCAGAGTATCTGCGCCGCACTTTTCGCTAGAGTATTTGACGGCCACCTCGATGATCTCGGAAATACTGGGTTCTTCGTTCGCACGTCTGGCGACTTCGGCCAGAGCTTCGCTATCGGCCCTTTCGTCTCGAACCTCGGCGAGTAACTGTTTGCTCTGGATAGCTCCGGCAACCTGTGCGGTCATTCTTTCCAGAAGAAGTCTATCCCTTACTCCGGGACGGTGGCCCGTCTGACCTACGAAATTTATAACACCAAGGACAGATCCCTCCATATTCAGAGGTAGGTGCAGTAACCAATCGAATTCGAAATACTGATGAATTTTCTTGTCGATGGGCGATTCATTGAGGAATGAATCTTTAATGTAGGGTAGAAACATCTTGCGATTTCTTTCTACAACGGAAACGACACTGCCTCCTTTTTTGCCGGCCGGTAATGCGCGAATTTCTTCTGGAGCATCGTTTAGATCCACAATCTCTCCAGAATGCAGCACCGAATGAAGTCTTACATGGCCTGTTTCTTGATCAAGAAGCCACAGTCCCAGGCGCTTTACACCGCATTCAGAATCGGCGTAGGCGGCCATTTCTTTTAGAATGCTGGTGATGTCGGAACCTTCGTTTGCCTGCCTGGATAGGTTGGCCAGCACCTGGCTGTCGGCCTTTTCGCGCTGAACCTGTTCTGTTTGCTGGGCAAGGCTACTGGCCAGCTGGCGAGAACGAATGATCCCGGCCAGTTGATCCGCCAGAGTCTTTAGCTCCTCCCGGTCTCTGGGTGTCAGTTTGAATGCTTCGGTATAGGCCGTGAAAACCAGGAGCGCCACCGGCTCCCCGTTGGCATGCATGGGTAGGGCGAAGTACCCGCGATACTTCAGGTTACTCAGGATTTCTCGATCTTTCTCTGCCCCTGGATAGTCCTGGCTGGTTCCGGAAAGGCGAGCGGCATTGGCTACGTAGAATGGCTTTCCTCGCAGGAAAGTGCGTGCCAGAGTACCCCCGGCATCGCCAATCTCAAGACGCATCCCTTTCGCATACTCGAATGAGTCCCAGAGATCCAATTTGTCCATGTCTTCCAGCGAAAAGGCCTTGTAGCATATCAAATTGTTAACTTCGGAATCCGGCAGAAGTACCACCCCTGAAGCGATTCCAAACCGCCTGTAAACATATCCAAATATTTGATCCAGGATTTCATCCAGGTTATCTGTCGTGGTGGCCATGCGAGTGATTTCTGCCAGGCCTTCAATACTGCTTCTTTGCTCTTCTACCTGCTTGAGTAGATTACCGTTGTTAATGGCCCCGGCCACCTGGTCCGCATAGCTTTCCAGTTTGCGAAGATCCTTTTTGCCTAGCTTCTGCTCCCCGGGATCCACCCCCATGATTCCAATTACACGGTCATCCAGCAGAAGTGGCACCAGTGCGAAACTCTTCAGATTAAACAGCTCCGCCAGAAATCCATTGGTCTGTCCTGCCTGGGCAGGAATGCGAGGTAGATAGGTGGTCTTCTTGCGCTTGTAGGTGCCGTAATGAACTCCTGCATCGGGATTGATTGCCATGCGAGAGCCCTGCACAAAAAGAGCCTGCGGATCTCCGTAATCCTTTCCGTAGCCACCAATGCTCTGGAACTCATGATCGGATTCATTTACAATCATGATATAAGAGCCGCGAAGATTCAGAGATTCCACTGCAAACCGGCAGACCTCCTGCACTATGGATTTAAGGTCGGCTCTTTGATTCAACAGTCGGGTGAAATCTGACAATGCGCGGGATTCTCGCTGCAGCTGGCCGGCGACGTTTCTTTCCTCTTCAATGCTTTGCAGCAACTGCTGCATGCGAATCGCACCAGCTGCCTGGGCAACAATTCGCTCGAGCAGCGCTCGGTCTTCTGCGTTCAGTGAGATGGGTTCAAGGCCGGCCAGAGAAACAATCCCTATGACCTCATCGTTTACAAGCAATGGGATGTGATAGCACCAGCAGAAACCGAAGTAATCGTGGATGGTCCGGTCTATTTCCGATCTTTCCACAGTGGCCCGCACAATCTCGGGCATGTACCAGCTTCTGGTCCTCCTAAAACTCAGGTACATGGATCCGCTTTCTTTCTTTAATGGAATCTTCTGGATGAGTTCGGGCAGGCTTTGAGGAGGGACGATCCCATTCATTCCCAGGATACACCGAGCCTCAAGATTCTGGCGTTTTGCATCCGGTAAGTATACTGCAATGCCCAGGCGCCCCACCATCTCAGATAAGGGTTCATGCATCGCGGTCACAATGGCATTCAGGTCTTCGCCTTCTATGGCTCTTTTGGAAAGTGCTGCAAGAGTCTGGCTGTTACGACGCTCCTTTTCTGCGGCCAGCTGCTCTTCACGAATCCTTTCGAGCAGGTTCAAGTTTTCTATGGCGCCGGTAATGGTATCTGCCACTCTTTCTAGAAGTGGGAGATCTTTTCTGGAAATTCGATCCGAAGCCGGGCCGGACCAGGCAATTAAGCCAATCGACTGGTCTTTCAAAACGAGAGGCAGTAGCGCCACCCATTCGTAGTGCCAGAATTCATAAAGAGCATAATCGATGTCAAAGTTACGAAGGAGGTTCTGGCTTACTCGAGGCACAAAGCTGGATCGCTTTCGTAGATGTACCCTGGGTAAGGAGCTGCCCTTTGCATCCAGAGGAATTCTTTGAACCAGCTCAGGATAGCTGGTGGGATCATCTACTTTATCCCGGAAGAACCCCGCGCGAAGAACCAGGTGGCGGCTATCGTCTTCTAAATAAAGGGCCAGACTACTTGTGCCCAGTCTTTCGTGAGAAACCCGGGCCACAGGTTCCAGAAGTTCCTCAATGGTTGCTCCGCGATTCGTTTCCCGCGCCAGTTCTGCCAGAAGCTCGCTTTCTTCTTTTTCGCGCTCAGCCAGAACTTTCAATTCCTGAGCTTCCTGCTTTTCCGCTTCAATCTTTTGTAGCAGTAGCTGCTTTTGAACGGCACCGGAAATCTGGGCCACCACTGCTTCCAGCCGGAGGATTTCTTCTCTCTTGAGGCGTCGATCCCCTGGATCGATGGTGGCCACACCCAGAACTTCCTCCCCAACAATGGCTGGAATTTCCACCACTCCTTTCATTTTCAATTGCTCGACTACCATCCGGTCGATAGGGGCCGTGGGGTTCCCGGTCTTTCGAAAATCCAGATAAACGGATTTCTTCTTTTTGATGGTGCGATAGATTGTTCCCAGGTCGGGTTCGATGGGCGCTCGTAGATCCTGGAAAAACTTGCGGTCCTCATCGGACAGGTCTTCTATTTGCCCACCGTTTCCATGTATTTCGTTTGTAATCGGGTCTACCAGGAAAAGAAACATCCTTCGCATTCCCATCTGCTCTATCATATAGCGCGAAGTGGTGCCTACGATGTAATCCAGGTCCTGACTTTCGTTTACTGTGCGAGTAAGCTCATTAAGGGAATCCAGTTCGTCGGTGCGTTTCTGCACTCGGCTTTCCAGAGTTCTGGAAAGGTCTTCCAGCTCGTTGAATGCATTGGATAGTCGCATGGACAATGCGAAAGATTGGCCAATAATAAAGGCCATAAGACCGTAGGGCGCCAGATAGATTCCCGGAATCAATGACATGGCCACCAGAACATCGTTTGTGACCGTAAGAGTGAGTATCACAAGCGAAAGGCCCATGCTGGTCGATCCCAGACGTTTGTTTCTCACAATCTGAAATGTCCAGTAGACGCACAGGGCTACCGCAGCAAGCATAATGATCTGCATGGGGCGAAGAGTGTGCACGAATAGATCCAGTGGAAGGACCAGGCTGGACAGGGCGAACAGGATAGCCAGACCAGCCAGAGTGCGGCGTGGCCAGACCGGCATATCATCTGGATAGATACGCGAAGCGAATTGTAGAAAGGAACCCACCGAGACATACAGGGCAACATACTCCAGGAGGATGCCTGCATGGCCGGAAAGATTATCAATCAATCGGGAAAATAGCTTCTGGCCACTCTGCGCGGACCAGATGGCGATGTTAATGCAAAAAAGAGCGAAGAATAAAGGGGCACTTTCTTTCCTTCGTGCAATGTACAGTCCTAAATGATAGATTCCGATAAGAATCAAACCGCCGGTTAGAAAAAGAGCAAGAGCAACGGAGCGATTATCCTGCTTTTCTATGATTTCCGTCCGGCCTATTTCAGGAGTGCGCCATAGACCTGCCTCTCGATGGCCTCGATTGCCCACATGTACCAGAATCTCGTTTTCTTCTGTAAGAAGTCCTACGGGGATCCTTACAACTCGGGGCCGCAGTGCATCGGTCATGGTTAGATCCTGCGATTCCGGATCTCCCAGTTTGGCCAGTAGCTTACCGTTAAAATAGAAGCGATACGAAGTGCCTATGGTGGGCAATCGGATGGATAGGTCCTCGGTATTCGAGTAGTCCTCAATTTGAATCTGCAAAGTGTAGGATGCGATTCCATCCGCCGGAAGGGCCGGGTCTACATCGTTACTGCGAATCCAGGCGCCAGGAACTGTGCGAAAATTGGACTCCCGTTCTGCCTCCACAGTAGAATCGGAGCCTGGTATTCCCTGGTCCTGGTTAATTCTATCCTTCCATTTGGCAGGATCCAGAAACTCCTGGTATTTAAAGCCCCATCTTCCGTCCAGGGGAACGGCAGAGTCGGATAATAGATCCTTGTTCTGGATGCGAATGGCTCCGCTCCGAGCTTTCTCTGTATTTGCATTTGGAGAGCACGTTACAATCAAAAAGAGCAGGCCGCAGAGAATGATCTGCGAAAGAACTCTTTCCCTGTCCTTTGGTGTACTCATGGCGCAGCTAACTTTGACTTATTATCGAAACTCTGCAATTGAAAACGGAGCCGGTGCCGGATCATTTCGCAATAATTGCACTTTTCCAGGGCATTATTATGCCTCTTAAGATTTGCTGATCCGGAGCTGGAATTGGTCTTTAGAGTCTGTGGCAGCCAGGTTATGGGGGTTTTTCGCTTGCGGTCTGATTCCGCGCTGATACCGTCTTACCATGAACTGGAGCGAAATCTATCAGGGGGAGGTGGCACCTGTTCTGGAGAACTTTTCGGCCGGACCGCCGATCTGGGTATATGCAATTGTAGGAATTCTGGCCGTCACTGGTATTGCTCTTCTTATCTGGGCTCCAATAAAGGTAAAACTGGCCGGAGCCGTGCTACTTTTCTTTTGTGGTTTTATCGGATTCATGATGTTTCGTAGCTCACGCATAAAACAGGGAGAGCCCGCTGTTTTTCGCACCGGTCTTATTCTAAGGAAATACGAGAAGAAGCAGGTGGTGCGAAAAACCACAGGAGTGATGGAACCGGAAATCACCTACTGGATCGATCTGCAGCCCCAGGCCATAGGTCGGTTTGACGATACGGGATTACTGCGGAAAGAGGAAGTGCAATCGAATCAATCGGCAGGCACAGAAATCCTTGTAAGCGAAGAAATCTATGCACAAGTGCGCGAAGGCCAGATAATTACCGGAGTTATTCTGCCCACTGCTACAGATTCCTTTCATTTCCTGGTGGAATCGGATGGAAGCATAGTTCGCTAGATTCCTGGGTTTCTTGAACGGGATCGGAAATCCAGAAATAGAGAGATCACAGAATTGCCACTGCAGATTCATTGAAGATTCGTTGAAGATCTGAATCGGGCATAGGCCATTAACCTGTCTTGAACCAGGTGGTCTGTTCCTTCAATTGAGTGGCAAGTTCCACATTCTGAGACGACAGCTCCGATAAGTGCCTGGACGCCTCAGCATGGCTTTGCGCAGCGTTATTGATCTGACCGATTGTGTTGCTGGCCTCCTGAATGGCCTGCTTTTGCTCTTTAACAATGGAGTAGATTAGTTCCGTTTGATCTTCTAGCATATCCAGGTTGGCTTTTGTTTCCATTTGAATGGTTTCTTGCTCCGGCAACTCTTCTGCGATCTTTACCAGGGATGCCTTTAAATCCATCACTCCCTGACTAAGCCTCAGAGCTCTTTGCACTGCATTTTCGATCACCACTGTGCTGGCGCGTACGCGAAGACCGTTCTCATCCATCATGGATGAAATACGGGCAATACTTTCATTGGTTCGATCTGCCAGCCGCGAAACCTCGGTTGCCACCACCGCAAATCCGCGACCATATTCTCCGGCTCTTGCAGCCTCGATGGATGCATTCAATGCAAGAAGATTAATTCGCTCTGCGATCTCCTGGATTTCTGCACCGATGCCAGACATCTCGCTGGTATTTTTTACAATGGCCTCCATCTCTGAGCTTGCATTCTTCATCTCTTGAGTTCCTGCCTGCGCTTCCATGGCAAGATGCTGAGCCTGCCCACTACCTTCACGAATTTGCTCTTCCATGGTATCGGATAAACTGCGCAGGTGAGTCATGGACTTCTGTAATTCCACCAGGCGCTGCTTCTCTTCATCCATGGAGGAGTTCACTCGGTCTGCGGAAGCGCTAACCTGTTCCATGGCTGCCGAAATCTCTTCCAGCGAAGCAGCCTGGTCCTGAAGGCCTCCGCTAATCATGGCAACGGTGCCCATGGATGTGTTTCCATTCTCCTCCAGAGATATTGCAGCATTGCCAATGCCCTTGATTGTATTTCCCAGCTTGTCTGCGAAATGATTGAAATATCCCGCCGATCGACCAATTTCATTTGTGCTGCTGGATTCCAGCCGAAAGGTCAGGTCTCCTTCGCCCTGGCTAAGATCATACATTCTGGACTCCATCGCTCGCACCGGAGCAACGATGGAATGGACGACTCTCCAGAGGACAACAAAAGCCACAAGTAGAGCCAGTGCGATGGCCCCCAGTTTTAGAAATTGCTCCTGACGAAATCCATCGATTCTTACTTCAAGAAGTCTATTTAGCTCTGCATTTGTGGGCTCAAAGAATCTATTGATTGCTTCAAACCAGGCCAGGCTGGCATTTACTCTGTCGCTTCGTCTGTAATCGACTGCTGCTTTGCGAAAGGTCTGGTAGCTACTTGATAGCAGCTCCCTGGTCCGGGAGTTTTCTTCAAAAGCTGTGTCCATGGAGTCCTGAATACTCTGCAGATTTGCATCGAACAGAGTTTGCTGTGTACGAATTTCGTATTCATAGTCAGCTTTTCTGGCCAGTTCCAGATTTCTGGTTATCTCGGTTAGCTCCGGGATTCGAAGGAGTATCACATCCATCAAATAGTAGGAGTCCAGATCCGGATCCAGAATCAAGTTGGACTGGTCGCCAACCCTTTTGTTAAGAGATAGAGCATTTTTAAAGGCATTTCCATCAAGTCTGGCAAGTTCCTGGAATTGCTTTTGAACATCCAGAGTGGCGCCATGGCGTCCGTGGATGTCCTTCAGGGATTCGGATAGAACTGGCTTTCCGGTAAGGCCAATATCGGCCCGTGCCAATTCCAGAAGAAAGGGAGTGCTCCGGGCCAGGTAATGGGAACCCAGGATTTCTTTCCTGGCGAAATCCATGGCCCGGTTTTGCTCAAGTATTAGCAGAAATACGATGAATGGATATGCCAGACAGAGCAGGCCCACGACCATCAGCAAACGGGTAGTGATGCTGAACCTTTGAAAAAGGCCACCGGCCGAGTTCTGTAATTTCCCTTTTCCGGGCTTTCCTTGCAGCTTTCCCATGAAGCATGGGACGTGAAAACAGTCATGAATTTGTTACATTTTGCATCCAGAAGCGAAGCATTGCGGCTTTTTACTTTGCTCGAATCCCCGGAGTTGAATACTTGATACCGATGCCTGAATTTTCGTCCGGCGAAAGCCTGCCTCTGGAATCCCTGAAGCCAGATTTTCAGATTCATTACAGCTATCCGGTACTATTTACTCGAAATGTATTTGATCCGGAGAATCTGATTCTGGCCGGCTGTCTGGGATTACCTGCCGATGAGCAATATCCTTCTGAATTGTCCAGGGTTGAATCGGAAGCAGACCTGGAGTTTCAGCCCTCTCGCGTACTGGTCATTCTGGATCAAGGATTGCTGGATGCGAATCCTGGAGTAGATGGGCGAATCTCAAATTACCTGGATTCATTTCGTCCGTATGTTCAATTCAGCGGTATGGAGATTCTTGCCGGCGGTGAGGCCTGCAAGAACGATCTTTCCAATCTTACGAAAATATACGAAGCTGTAGCCAGGTATGGTATTGACCGGCACTCCTGCATCCTGGCTGTAGGCGGTGGAGCGCTCATTGACGTAGCTGGATTTGCCGCAGCCACAGCACACAGAGGCATTCGACTGATTCGGATACCAACAACCGTACTTGCTCAAAACGATGCATCCATCGGAGTGAAGAACGGAATGAACTTTGCCGGTCGTAAGAATTTCATTGGCAGTTTCGCTTCTCCTTTTGCAGTCATCAATGATTTTGAGATTCTTCGCACTCTTTCGCAGAGGGATAAAAGGGCCGGCATGGCCGAAGCCATCAAGGTAGCTTTGATTCGAGATCCAGGATTCTTCCAATGGATGGAGGCCCATGCAGGACAGCTGGCCCGTTTTGAAACCTGGGCTCTTGAGCATCTGATAGTTCGATGCGCAGAGTTACATCTGCATCAGATAAGCCAGGGAGGAGATCCATTTGAATCAGGGTCTGCTCGTCCACTGGACTTTGGTCACTGGTCGGCTCATAAACTGGAAGAGCTCTCCAACCATGAACTGAGACATGGAGAAGCAGTGGCCCTGGGGATGGCTCTGGATAGCGTCTATTCCCATCAAGCAGGACTTCTGAACGAAAAGCAGTTACTCAGGGTACTATCGTTGCTGGAAAACCTGGGGTTTTCGCTGCATGTTCCATGGTCTGTGGATGTGGATCAGTCGCTGGAAGAGTTTCGGGAGCATCTGGGAGGCGAACTTTGCATAACGCTTCTGGAGGATTGCGGAGTTGGAGTGGAAGTAAACAGGATTGATGCTGATTTGATGAGGGAATCCATGGCCTGGCTGGAAAAACGATTCTCCGGATTTGATGACGTGGAGCATACTCCGAGTAGCTCCCATGCTCCGCCTCGAAGCGAATCCAGGCAGCAGACTACAGCGGAGAATGTTACTTGATTCGCTCACTGAAATACTGGGCCGGCCTCATGCGATTGGCCAACGGCTTTACAGCCATATCCAATATCCTGGCAGCCTATTTGATAATTGGATTATGGAAAACCTGGATGGACTTTCCAGTGTATCTGATTGGTGCAACCCTCTGTTTCTATTTCGCAGGAATGATCCTGAACGATTTTTATGATCGAAATCAGGATGCTCTGGAACGACCGGAAAGAGTCATTCCTCGTGGGCTGATTCATCCTTTCGCGGCCGGAGCCATGGGATTCTATCTGCTAATCTGCGGTCTGATATTTGCCGCCTATCAGGGAGCCCCTTCCTTTTTCGTGGGGATACTTCTCTGTGGTGCAATACTTCTCTATGACACTGTCATTAAGTCTGGCATTGCTGGATCCATAATGATGGGACTATGTAGATATCTGAACTGGCTTCTGGGCCTCAGCTTCATTTTCGCTTCCGAACCTGCTTCGTCCGGGATTCTCCTGGGACTCAAACTCGGTTATCTACCTGAACTGCTGAAATGGATTCTTCTAATACCTGTGCCTGTACTTTTTTACGTATTTTCGCTTACGATCTTGAGCAAGGAAGAATCCAGGGCCGAAAGGAAATGGCCAATCTATATCACCATAACAGGACTTCTTCTCGGTGCAACATCTGTGTTAATTCTCTTTGGCGAAGGAATCTTTAGCGGATGGTGGGGACTGGCTGTGATGCTTCCGGGTCTTGCATACTTGATCTATCGGCTCTGGAAACTGAGCCATGACTTTCGACCGGCTTCGGTGCAGTCCATGATCAAGCTGATGGTACTTGGAATCATCCCGCTGGATGCCATGCTGGTACTTTCGGCCAGCCAGAGCTGGCTCAGTCTTGCAGGATTTTTCGCAGTGCTGATTCTGCTCTGGCCGGCCAGAATACTTTCTGGACGGTTCGCAGTTACATAGCTCAATCGGGCGAAAGGGTGAAACAGTCACCAGGATCCTGGATTCCTATCCACAAAGTAAGCCAGAATTGAATGTCGGATTATCAGAAACAAATATTCAAACAGCTATATGAAGCGCTATCTTCTGTGCTCGATGAACCCGGTGAGCAGTGGCTAAGTAGCTGTCTGGAAGAAAAGTTAACTGAAACCATTGGCAGACGAATGGCTGCTGCAAAAAGAAAGGTTGGGCAGCACCCTTTCCAGATGGATTTTCCCTGGCCAGAATGGACTTCTGGAATTGTCCCGACACCGATGCCCTCCGGCAGTCCGCCTACCATTGAATCTCCTGACAGGGAACGGGTAGATCCCAGTCTGGAATCAGGTGCTACCAGAAACAGCCTCTCAAGAGGTGAAGTCTGCAATCTGTTCGGTGCCGATGGCTGGAGCACAAATGGATGGGATGTGTCCGATGCCGTGCGAATCCTGCTTCTATTGAAATGCATTGTGCAGTCTTCGAAACCGGGTCGCGATCTCATCAAGGAGGTCTACCGCCAGGGGGATGAGCGGGAGCGTTGTGCAATTCTAAAGGGGGCCTTTCTTCTGGATCCTGGCGGGGAGCTGGGCGATCTATTCGTGGATGCGGGTCGAACCAATAGTCTGGATGTTTTCTCTTCGATTTCGATGGGCAATCCCTATCCGGCCCTCTTCTACAGCGAAGGACAGTTCAATCAGCTGGTCTTGAAGGCTCTTTTTATGGAACTGGATGTACGGCACATCCTCGGATTGAATTTTCGCATCGGTCCGACGCTGATTCAGATGTGTCAGGACTTTCGCCAGGAAAGGATGGCCGCCGGACGATCGGTACCGGAAAGTATTGAAGCGATCCTTTCTTGAGTTTTCCCAGGGGCTCATAAATTCTGCCCAGAATGGAATACTTCGATCCACATATCCATATGATCAGTCGAACCACGGACGACTATGAGGCGATGGCTCGGGCCGGTGTCATAGGAGTTGTGGAACCTGCGTTCTGGCAGGGACAGCCCAGGACCCATGTAGGTACATTCATCGATTATTTCGATGCCCTGGTGGGATGGGAACGGTTCAGGGCAAGCCAGTTTGGAATCCTGCATTATTGCACCATGGCTTTAAATCCCAAGGAGGCCAATAATTCCGAAGTAGCTGCTGCAGTAATGGATTTGCTCCCTCGCTACTGCGAAAAGGATGGCGTGGTTGCTGTAGGCGAAATTGGCCTGGATGATGGCACAGAAACAGAGGAGTTCTATCTCAGGAAGCAACTGGAGCTGGCCATGGACCTGGAGCTACCTGCCCTCATTCATACTCCACATAGAGATAAATTGAATGGCACACGTAGAATTCTTGAAATTGTAAAGGAAGTGGGCATCGACGAAAATATGGTGCTCATCGATCATTTAAACGAGCAGACCCTTCCTCTGGTTCTGGAAACGGATTGCTGGAGAGGCCATTCCATCTATCCAAAAACCAAGATGAGCGAGGAGCGTATGGTCTCACTGCTAAAGCAGTATGGCACAGAAAAGATGGTGGTTAACAGTGCAGCAGACTGGGGCGTGAGTGATCCATTAAAGGTGCCCAAAACAGGTCAGGCGATGAAGGATTCTGGCTTTAGCGAAGATGATATTCGCAAGGTGCTTTTCGAAAATCCCATTAACTTCTATGCTCTGAGTGGTCGCATTTCAATAGAAGAGGTTCGACGTCCCAGGGTGGATCAAACCAGATTGTGGATGGACAATTCGGCTCTGCGCGGCCAGGAACCAACGGTAGAATAATTGGCTTCCAGCTTTCGAAAAGAGGAACTAACCTACTGCAGCAATGTGCATCCCGGCGAAAGTGCCCGGGACATCATGAATAATCTTTGCCACTATGTTGCCGTGCTGCGCCGGAATCGCGAGCTAAGCAACATGGCCACCGGCATCTGGATTAGCAATCAGGCAGCCAGGGAACTGGCCAATGCAGATCTACGCAGCGAATTCAAGGATCTCCTGAAAAAGGAAAATCTCTGGCCCACCAGTATAAACGGATTTCCTTTCGGTGGCTTTCACGAAGAAAACGTAAAAGAGAAGGTATATTCTCCTGATTGGTCAGACATCCGTCGCCTGGATTATACCAGGCAGCTGGGAGATCTGGCTGTAGATCTTTTGCGCGAAGCGCCATCGCATTTTCGCAGATGTGCCATCTCCACGGTGCCTCTTGGCTTTAAATCTCTATGGAATCCAGGAAAGGATGGTGCCGCCATTGAGAATCTTCTCGCGGCAGAGGCGCATTTCAAGACACTTTCCAGAGAGTCTGGAATACATATTTCGCTATGTCTGGAAATGGAGCCTGGTTGTGTTCTGGAATCCACATCGGAAGTTCTGTATTTCTGGGACAGGCTCTATCCTCCGAAACTGAATGGACCGGATTCGAAGATTGGGACTTCCAGTGGCCAGGATGCGAAAGCATCTCAAGTCCAGGGCCATGTTTCGCATCTGGGGCTCTGTTACGATATCTGCCATCAGGCGGTTATGTTTGAAAATATCCAGGAATCCCTGGGGATGCTTTTTCGGGCAGGCATACCCATATTCAAATTTCAAATTTCCAGTGCGATTGAGGTGCGATGGCTCACTGACGACGGTATCCGGGAAAGCAAGAAATCGGACATCATCAGACGTCTGGAGCCTTTCTGCGATAAGCGATATCTACATCAGACCACGATTTCAAAGGTCGATTTGACTTATTACCTGGATCTGGACAGGGCTCTGGAGTCTATGCGAAAGGACATGGAGCCTTCCAATTCTCTAAATCCAGAAGCAACCGGTCCGGAAAAATTAGAAAGGCAGAATGCCGAATTCCGCCCGGCCAATGAAGCGAAACCGGGAGAGTGGGAAGTCAATCCTGGTCAGACTCCCGGGGAGAATCCGGAAATCTGGAGAATTCATTATCATGTGCCCATCCATCTAGAAAGTCTGGAGGATGGCAGGCAGCCAGGGGCAGGGCTTTATACGACAGCAGCTCAGATCGAAGAAGCACTTGATTTTCTGGCCAGTATTCCACCTTCTGAAGATCATCGTCCCGTTCTGGAAGTAGAAACATATACCTGGACAGTGCTACCTGAATCCGTGCGACAGAGATATTCCAATGTAGTCCAGTCCATTCAGATGGAACTGGACTATCTGGAGAAAGCTTTGATGGATCGCAAGCTTCTGAAGGTTTAACTCTGGAAGAAGGACAGGGTTAGAATAGAGGCAGCGCTTGAGAAATAGGCGACAGCCGATCCGTAGAACAGTTGGATTCAAGGAACACCGGACTGCGGTAACACAAAATGAAAAAGATCAGTAATTCGAGGACTCCCTCTCGCCTGGATCCGCTACAGCGACACCTGGCAGTAATCAATGTAGTTGGGCTTACCCCTGAGCTAATTGGAGAAGATACGCCAGCCATTCAGGAACTGTGTAAGGCCCGCTTTCTTCAGCCTGTTCAGGGGGTTTTCCCATCGGTGACTACTACGTCCCAGAGTTCCATGCTGACCGGCACAGAACCAGACGAGCATGGCATTGTGGGCAATGGCTGGTACTTTCGTGATCTGGATGAAATCGCATTCTGGAAGCAATCCAATGAACTTGTAAGAGGAGAAAAAATCTGGCAGAGTCTTTCGCGAAAGTATCCAGGATTTCGCACTTCGAATCTTTTCTGGTGGTACAATATGAATACCACCGTTGATTATTCTATTACTCCCAAGCCCCATTACGGCGCCGATGGACGAAAGGAGTTCGATGTATTTTCGCATCCGGCATTCCATAAGGATCTGGAGAAAAAGATCGGAAAATTCCCCTTTTTTACTTTCTGGGGACCCCGGTCAGGTATTGAGGCCAGTCAATGGATTGCAAATTGCGCTGTAGAAGAATTTCGCATGCATCGGCCGAATCTTCAGCTGGTCTATCTTCCGCATCTGGACTACAATCTGCAGAAACTGGGGCCGGCCCATCCAGCGATCCGAAATGATTTAAGGCAAATCGACGCTGTAGTGGGCGAACTGGTGCATCGTCTATCGCAGCAGGGTTGCGACAGCATGCTTGTGTCTGAATACGGAATCAGTCCTGTATATGGAAGCATATCCATCAACCAGGAGTTGCGAAAGGCCGGCCTTCTTTCTGTCAGGGAGTCATTAAAAACGGAGATTCTGGATACTGGAACCAGCGAAGCGTTCGCTGTTGCCGATCACCAGGTAGCTCATGTATATGTTCGTAATCGATCCAGAATCAAAGAAGTGCAGGGATTATTACAGCGCATGGAAGGTGTAGATTCGGTGCTGGACAGCCGCGGAATGAAAGCGAAAGGTCTTACCGGTGGACAGTCATCTTCCCGGGCCCTGGACTCAAAAAGGTCTTCCATTGCTTCTGACAGAGCCGGGGACCTGGTGGCAGTGGCCCGGCCGGGCATGTGGTTTAACTACTATTACTGGCTGGATGAACAAAAGGCTCCCGATTTTGCCCGCACCGTGGACATCCATCGCAAACCTGGCTACGATCCTGTAGAGTTGTTTACGGATCCTGCTCTTCGATTCCTCCCTGTTCGAGTGGCCTGGAAGGTCATGAAGAAGAAGCTGGGTTTTCGCATGCTGATGGATGTTATTCCACTCAGACCGGAGCTTGTGAAGGGAAGTCATGGGCGATTGAATGAACTATACAAAGGGCCGATGATCATTGGTGCCAGTCATCATCGCGGAAAGCTTCCTTCCCGGCTCACCGATGTGTATTCTGTCATCCAGAGATATTTCAATTAAATCAGGCCAGCGAAACTGCCACAAAGAGTTCCCCTGGATCTTCCTGGAAATCCGCTCTGGTGCCGGGTTTTATGAGCGGTTGGTGGGCCCTGTGGGTGATCGCAAACATCGGAGGATCCATTTCGTATCGTCTGGGTATGCGCGCAGAAACCCTGGAAGATTATTTGATGGTGGGGTATCTGGATCTGGTGGTGCTTCCTCTGGAAGCATTTGCAGCTGTGCTATATTTGAAGATTATCCGCGGTATTACCAATAACCAGGAAGCCGCAAGTGCAACGGTGGTAGAACGTGAAGGGGAGGAGTCCTTTTCTTCGCATGCGAACTCAGATGGTAACGGGGCACAATCCGACTCCGGCAATGGTGTGCCCGCGCAGGAATCCAGATTCCCATCCACCGATGGGCGAGATTTTGAAAGCAGATTCCCGTCCAGCAATCAGGAAGATCCTTACGGATCAAGACCACGGGAGTGATCGCAGGAAAAGCTCCATCGAAGTAGGCCGGAAGTTGACCGCTACTTCAAAGCCAGCCTCAGTCTGGAGAGGTTCTCTACCAGCTTTTCGAAGGTTTGATCTCGATGAGGTTCGGTGGGGAAGGGCAGCACTTTGCGGCCATCATCCCCACTCATCTCAATAATAATCGTAGCTTCATCGCCTTTGCGAATGGTTCTGGCAAATGCCAGATTGATTAACTCTCCATCGCCCAGGCGAAGCCACATTATCCGTTCCTCTGCAGAAAATCCTTCATAAAATCAGCCAGGGCTTTGCATCCTTCCTGACTCATTGCATTGTAGATGGATGCGCGAAGTCCTCCAACAGAGCGGTGGCCTTTCAGTCCATCCATACCCTGCTTTTTGGACTCTTCCAGGAATTTTGCATTCAGTTCATCGGATTTGCAGTTAAAAGTAATGTTCATCAGTGAACGGCTATCTTTCTGCGAATGGCCAATGTAAAACTCCGGATTGGCATCGATTACATCGTAGATCAGGGCTGCTTTGCTTTCATTGTGCTTTGCAATGCCCTGAAGTCCGCCTTTGCTATCGATCCATTCCAGAATCAGTCCAAGCATGTAGATCTGAAACGTTGGCGGTGTGTTGTACAGGCTTTTGTTTTCTCCGTACGTACTGTAACGAAACATCGTAGGAGTATCCTCTTTTTCGCGCTTGTACAGCTCGCGATCTACGATGGCCACAGCCATGCCGGATGGTCCTGCATTCTTTTGCAGGCCTGCATAGGCAATGCCAACGCTGTCCCAGTCAATAGGCTTGCTCAGGAAGTCAGAGCTCATATCGATGGTCAGCACACTATCAGCCGGTTTCGGGAAGCTCTTAAACTGAGTGCCGAATATGGTATTGTTCGACGTTGCATGTACATAGTCCAGACCGGATGGAACGTTGATAGGATCCGGAATATGATTGAAGTTCGAATCTTTTGAACTGGCAATTTCCTGCAAATCAATGCCCTGGATTTTCGCCTGCTCAATTGCTTTTTTGGACCAGCTACCGGTGTTGATATAGCCTGCCTTGCGTCCTTTTCCGGACAGATTCATGGGGATGAGCGCGAACTGAGTGGATGCGCCGCCTCCCATATAGTTGATGTCAAAACGGTCCGGAATATTTGCGATCTTTCGCATTAATTCGAATGATTTTTCATGTACGGCATCAAAGATCTTGCCGCGATGAGACATCTCAATAATGGACATGCCGCTGCCCTGAAAATCCAGAAATTCATCTCTGGCCTTTTCCAGAACTTCAACCGGCAGAGTGGCCGGTCCGGCGGAAAAATTATAGATTCTACCCATACTTTACGTAAAACCTGCGGGCCTGCGCTACGTAAAGTGAGATTTAGGGAGTAGCACGGGCGGCCGGAGTCGCTTTCTATTGAATGATTGTGACGGGACGGTCAGAGCAGGGATTTTCGGTAAATCAATCGGCACAATCGCAGTTTGGGGATTCGGACTGGCGATGGATGCCCATGGAAGTTAGCCCTGACTCAGCTCCCGCAGTTCGTGGCTCTGTCGGGCAATACTTTCAATGCCCTGTTTGAGTCGAGTGGAGGCATCGTTGATTCGGCTGACTTCTGTGTCCAGGCTGGCCATGGTTCTGGATAATTCTTTCTGACCTTCAATCTGCTCTCGAGCAGTATTAATAACACTGCCCGCTCGATCCCGCTGGGTTTCCAGTTCCGCTATCAGATTTTCCAGGATTTCATTCTGACTCCTGAGCAGATCGGATGTGGCCCGGACCTGCTCCTCCGTTTCCTTTGTTCTGGCTCTTTGATTGCCAGCCTGACTTACTGCATTATCTGCATGGGAACGGGCGCTGGAAATCGTATGCAGCGATTGCTCTACGATTTCGCCAATCTTTCGCACATTTTCTGCCGTGTAGTCGGCCAGCTTGCTGACCTCTGTGGCTACTACAGCAAATCCTCGACCTGCATCGCCGGCTCTGGCGGCTTCAATGGATGCATTGAGAGAAAGCAAATTGGTTTTATCTGCAATCTCAGTCATGATCGTCGTAATCTGCCTGACGCTGGCAAAGGCCTGCTCCAGATCCACCAGGCTTCCCATGGTTTCCTCGATGGCACGGCCGGTACTTTGCATACTTTCCATGCTTTCGCGCGCCGAGCGATTCAAGGAATCATTGGAGCCAGCCACTCTTTCAATAATTCGGCGCAATTCCTGGCTTTCAGTGGCCATTCGTTCAATTCCTTCGCTCTGGGATTGAACGGTCTCCGAGGTGCTGGTAGCGCTGGCAGTCAATTCCTCGGAAACGGCGTTGGCCTGTTCCAGGGCGGCGGCCTGCGCCTCAATGCGTCCTGTGGTATCGTCCACGAACTGCTTGAAATCAGCGGTGGTTTTCTCCAGCTCCAGTGCATGGTTTGCCAGCTTCTTTCTTCTCTCTTTTAGCGAATCGATGAGAGCTACTTTTTCCGAAGCATGATCCTCTGCGATTCTGGAAAGCCCTCTATGCATCTGAAGAACCCCTGCGACAATGCTTCCGGCAAGAATGATGAATAAAGACTGTAGAATGCTGTTGGGCAGGCTGAGGATATTGTTCAAGGGATCTGGCTTTCCTGCAAAGACAACTCCGCTATGAGCTGCCAGAAAGAGACCCATGGCATAAAGCAGACCTGCATATAGAGTAATGGAGAATGTATATCGGGGGGAGCCCAGTAATGCAGAATATCCGATGCTTATAAAGAATATTGCAAAAACCGGCATGTTTCCCAGCATCTGGTAGGCATCGTCTGCGCTGCTGGAGCACACCACGCCAAAAATAGCCCCCAGGGTGCTCATATCCAGAAAGATTGCCAGCCGCGCAAACTTTCGCGGGATTCGTCCTCCTCGCATCAAATAGAGTCCCAGAATACCCAGAAATAGATAGACCAGGGTTCCGGCCGCCTCAGATTGAATCAGGATAAGGTGAAATCGCCCCATCCCGGTAGCCAGCACAGCGCCGGCAAATACCAGTCCCAGACCCAGTCGAACGTAGTTGGAGAATCGATAACTTCGTGCTAATATGGAATCAGCCGTAAGTCTGGCACTGGAATCTTTGAGCGTTGCGGAATCCATGGAAGTGGACGATTCTGTACCTTTCGTTACAAAACTGTCAACATAAAAGATCTGACAGTTTGTCGGATATAGAGCCCCCGCTGAGTAGCCCAGGCGCCCCGTCCGCACATCGATTGCGCCACGAACCACCTCCTGTGGTCTGGCTCACGGGGGCCAACTGAAAGGCGGCAGTACGATCCGGGGCTTCCAGTGGAAGCCTACCGATTTGCGAAAACTGGAAGGCGGCAGAAAAATCCAGGGCTTCTTAAAGAAGCCCTACTGGTAGTCTGGCGAGCGTAGGATATAGAGCCCCCGCTCGGTAGCGCAAGCGACGCCTCCATGCATCGATTGCGCTACGAACCACCTC